>Ga0209448_10000708_pt1 | contig 10610 bp, 9 predicted proteins | sample BogFormECP14_OM2_FD_188245 | JGI IMG/M metagenome (GOLD analysis project Ga0209448, IMG submission 188245) | Bog forest soil microbial communities from Calvert Island, British Columbia, Canada - ECP14_OM2 (SPAdes) (version 2) | ecosystem: Environmental > Aquatic > Freshwater > Wetlands > Bog ... | reverse complement strand
CGTTTCTGATGAAACTGAACAGCAGCGGTCCAACCGAGACGACCCCGGGAGTTCCGTTCCTCACCCTGCGAAGCGACGGCTACGATCTCTATGCACAACCCGACGCCGCATATCTCGGACGACCCGGCACGCCGACCAACGTCACCTCGGAAGGCCCCGCGTTGAACGGCGCGACCAACCTGGTGCTCGGCCGAGTCGATCACCGCGAGACGGCGTTCAGCCCGCGAGCGTTCGCCGAAATCTATCGATTCATCGTCGGCGCCGCGCCCTCGCGGATCGCGATCCTGCCCGAGAGCGCGGTCGTGCTCGATGGCCGCGTCACCGGCGTCGCCGGGGTGACGCCGACCAACCTTCCGGTCGAGGGAGCGAAGGTGGACGTCTTCGCGGTCGATGCCGACACCGGCGGGCGTAAAGGCGCGGCGCTCCTCTCGAAGACCACGGGCGCAGACGGGGGCTGGGGTCCGCTGAATGTCGACAGCGCGTCCGCGTTGGAATTCGTCGTCACGGTACAAGGCGCGCCGGTCACGCACATCTATCGTTCGCCGTTCCCACGCTCCTTCGGCTTGCTGGATCTCAGGCCTTCAGCGCCGCTCGCGGCGGATGACGCCGACGCCGGCGCTGTGATCATGATGAATCGCCCGCGCGGCTACTTCGGGCTTCCACGCGACGTCATCTTCCTCGACGGCCGCCAGCCGACCGATATTCCGCCGGGCGTCCCGGCGGTTTGGCACACCAAGCTGAAATTGCCGTCCGCCGAATCCCGCCCGATAATCGCGGAATTCAATCTCGAGCGGATCGTCGCGCATCCCTGGCCGGCGAAGGAGAATCACATCGCCATCGCCGAATTGACCTATTGACGGCGACGGAAGGGACCGCCTTGCCTGCCGCGCTGGAGATAGTGCCTGGCCTTCGTCATTATCCGGACTACCTCGGCCGGCGCGAGCAGGCGGCCCTTCTCGACGAGCTGAGGGAGATCTTGCGCACCGCGCCGCTGTTCACGCCCCGCATGCCGCGCACCGGCAAGCCATTTACGGTCCGCATGACGAATTGCGGACCCCTGGGGTGGGTCTCGGACGTCGAAGGCTATCGCTATCAGGCGAACCATCCGGAAACGGGGCGCCCGTGGCCGCCGTTTCCCCAACGCGCGCTCGCCGCCTGGACGGAACTCGCCGGGGATTGTCCGTCGCCGGAAGCCTGTCTCGTGAATGTGTACGATGCGACCGCGCGAATGGGACTCCACCAGGATCGGGACGAGGAGGAGTTTTCGGCCCCGGTCGTTTCGCTTTCGTTGGGCGACGACGCGGTTTTCCGAATTGGCGGAGCGACGCGCAATTCGCCCACCCGCTCCTTCCGGCTCCGGTCCGGCGACGCGATGAGCCTCGGCGGCCCGGCGCGGCTCGCCTTCCACGGCGTCGATCGCATCGCGGCGGGAACCTCGACGCTGCTGGCGAAGGGAGGGCGCGTCAATCTCACGCTGCGCCGGGTGACGAAGCCGTAGGCCGCGGCGCGCCCTATTCGACCTTCGCTGCGACCTTCGGTCCGCCTTTGGACACGCCCACCAGCGCGGGCCGCAACACGCGGTCGCCGATTTTCCAGCCGCTCTGGACGACCTCGGTCACGGTGCCCGCCGGAACAGCTTCGTCGGGCGCCTCGAACATGGCCTGGTGAAAGTTCGGATCGAACTTCTCGCCTCGAGGCTCCAGCTTTTTCACGCCGTGACGTCCGAGCGCCGCCTGCAGCTCGCGACCTGTGAGCTCGACGCCCTCGATGAAGGCCTTGATCGGCCCATCGGCGGCGACGCGCGTCTCCGCGGGCAGGCTCTCCAGCGCCCGCGCAAAATTGTCCGCGACGGTCAAGAGATCGCGCGCGAAAGCGGTCACCGCATAAGTCCTCGCGTCGGCCGCCTCGCGTTCCGAACGCCGACGCATGTTCTCGACGTCGGCCAGGGCGCGGAGAACGCGATCCTTGAGCTCCGCGTTTTCCGCGTTGAGCTTTTCGATCACCGCGAAACCATCCGGCTCCGGCGCGGGCGCCGCAACGGCCGGCGGCGCAGTCTCCGACGAAGGCGCTTGACTCGTATCGTTCATGTCCCCGAAATTCCCTTGTTTCAATCGCGCCCGATATCAGGGCTCTCGCGGCAAAAATCAAGCGTCGGCGGCGTCAGGCTGCTGACGCCCCGCGCGGCTCGAAAATGGCCAGCAGATGCCGACGAATCGCCGATTGGCGGGCTGACGCGACAATCTTGGCGCCCGTGAGATCGGTTATATAGAAAGAATCGACCGCCTTTTCACCAAAGGTCACGATATGGGCGGAACCGATGTTCAGATTGAGCTTCGAAAGCCCGGAAGTGAGGTCGTACAGAAGGCCCGGCCGGTCGAGCCCGGAAACCTCGAGCACGGTGTAGCGATTCGAAAGAGTATTGTCGATCATGACCTCCGGCTCGATGGCGAACGTTCCGGCGCGCGCGTCGGCGCGACGCTTGGCGGAGATGATTTCGCTGACTTTGATCTCGCCGCGCAACGCCTGTTCGATCGAGCGGGCCATGCGCCTGCCGCGTCTCAATTCGTCCTCGTCGCGGTCGAAGGCGCGAGAAACGAAGATCGTGTCGAGCGCGAAACCGTCGGACGTCGTGAATATATGGGCGTCGACGATATTGCCGCCCGCCCCCGCGCAGGCGCCGGCGATGATCGAGAGGAGGCGGGGATGGTCCGGCGCGATGATCGTCAGTTCGGTCACGCCGCGGAAGGCGTCGGTCGCGACCTCGGTCGCGGAGGAACGCACCTCCGCCGCCATCGCATGGAACAGCTTGGCGTGCGCGACCTGGCGCGCGAGGTCGACTTTCAGCCAGTATGCGGGATAATGACGCGCCGCATAAGCGTCGAACTCGGGGTCCGACCAGACCAGCGCGCGCCGCAACGCCTCTTGCGCCGCGGCGACGCGCAGCTTGCGGTCGGCGGCGGAATGGCCGCCGCCCAGCACGACCTCGGTTTCCCAGAATAGATTGCGGAGCAATTGTCCCTTCCAGCCGTTCCACACTCCGGGCCCGACGGCGCGAATGTCGCAAACGGTCAACGCCAACAGCAGTCTGAGCCGTTCGAGGGATTGAACCTTGGCGGCGAGCGCCTCGGCCGTTTTGGGGTCCGAAAGATCGCGGCCCTGCGCCATGTTCGACATGGTCAGATGCTGTTCGATCAGCCAAGCAACGCGGTCCGTATCCGCGGTCGAAAGGCCGAAGCGTGGGCACAAGCGGCGCGCGACCTCGGCTCCGGCGATCGAATGGTCCTCGCGACGGCCCTTGGCGATATCGTGCAGGAAAGCCGCCACGTAAAGCGCCGTGCGATGGCTGATGTTGGGCAGGATTTCGGCGAGCAGCGGATGGTCCTCGTTGAGCAGTCCGGCTTCGATCTGGCTCAACACGCCGACCGTGCGCAACAGATGCTCGTCGACCGTGAAATGATGGTACATCGAGAACTGCATCATGCCGACGACGCGGCCGAAATCCGGAATGAAGCGGCCGAGCACGCCCGCTTCGTTCATTCGTCGGAGCGCCGTCTCGGGCGAGCGGTGCGAGGTGAGGATTTCGAGGAAGAGCCGGTTGGCTTCGGGATCGGCGCGCAGCCCAGCGTCGATGCGCTTCAACGATTGGGTGACGAGACGCGATGCGTCGGGATGGATGTCCAGGTTGGATCGGTCCGCGACCCAATAAAGCCGGATCAGATTGACGGGGTCGCGCTCGAACGCATCGCTTCCGATCGCGCTGACGCGATCGTTGTCGATTCGAAAATCCTTGGCGTCCGCCACGGCGCGCGGCCTGCGCCGCAAGCGGCGAAGGAAGCGGTTGAGCCCCTGCGTCGGCTTGGCTTGGCGCTCCTCCATCGCCGCGCAGACGATCGCGGTCAGGTCGCCGACATCTTTAGCCACCAGGAAATAGTGTTTCATGAAGCGTTCGACGTCATTTTGCCCGGCGCGCGTGGCGTAGCCCAGCCGTTCGGCGATCGGCCGCTGCAGGTCGAAGCTGAGGCGCTCCTCCGCGCGACCCGTAAGATAATGCAGGTGGCAGCGCACCGACCAGAGGAATTCCTCGCAGCGGCGAAACAGCGCGTATTCCCGCGGCGAAAACAGGCCGGCGCCGATGAGTTCGTGAGGATCCCGGACGCGATAGACATATTTGGCGATCCAGAACAGCGTATTGAGATCGCGCAGGCCGCCCTTTCCCTCTTTGACGTTGGGCTCCACGAGATAGCGCGATTCGCCGGCGCGCTTGACCCGCGCATCGCGCTCCGCGAGCTTGGCGGCGACGAATTCGAACGCCGTCCTCGCGACGATTTCCTTGTCGAATCGGACGAGAAGCCGCTCGAACAGCGGCTCGTCGCCGCTCAGGAACCGAGCCTCGAGAATGGATGTGCGGATAGTCATGTCCGCGCGCGCCTGCTTCAAGCACTCATCGAGCGATCGCGTGGAGTGGCCGACCTTTTGCTTGAGGTCCCAAAGCACGTAGAGCATCGTCTCGATGATTTTCTTGTTTCCTGGGTCGGGCGCCTCTGGCAACAAAAACAGTAGGTCGATGTCTGAGCCGGGGGCGAGCAGGCCGCGTCCGTACCCTCCGACGGCGAGGATGGTCAGCCGCGCCGAGGCCTCGATGCCCGGGTGAAGGAACCGCCGCGCCATATCGTGCAGCGCGCGAATGAGTTGATCCTCGAGATCGCTCAGCCGTTCGGCGCAACTACGTCCGCTCCCGCCATCCTCGAGCGTCTGTCGCGCCTCGGCGCGGCCCTCATCGAGCACGGTGCGGAAGAGATCGACGGCGGCGAGGCGAAACGCCGGGTCGTCGCCCTGCGTTTCGCGCCTGATGGTTTCGAGCCGTTCCTGGAGCCAGACTTGGTCCAAGCCGCCGCGTGATGCGGCTTGGCGGGGCCGCCGACGACGTTCGGCCAGGGCTGCCTTCGTGTCCATCGAGCGCCTTAGGCGGTTCGGTCGGGCGAGGATGCGCCGAACGCGCGTCGCTTGGCCTCGATGACATCCCAGATCGCGGCGGCGAGATTCGCGCCACCCAAGCGCTGGATTGCGCGCAATCCCGTGGGCGAGGTCACGTTGATCTCCGTCAGGAAACCGTCGATCACGTCGATGCCGACGAAGACGAGCCCGCGGCGCTTCAACTCCGGACCTATGCGGGCGCAGATTTCGCGCTCGCGTGGAGTGAGCGCGGTTTCCCTCGCGGCCCCGCCCCGCACCATGTTGGAGCGAACGTCATCGACGGCAGGCACGCGATTGACGGCGCCGAGCGGCTCGCCGTCGACCAGGACGATACGCTTGTCGCCTTGGGCGACCGCGGGCATGAACTTCTGGATGACCCACGGCTCGCGGAACGTGACCGAGAACAGATCGAAAAACGAGCCGAAATTGGCGTCTCGCTCGTCTATCTTGAACACCGCGGCGCCCCCGTGGCCATGCAGCGGCTTGAACACGACCGCACCGTGTCGATGGCGGAACGCTTCGATCTCCGCGCGGTCGCGAGTAATGAGGGTCGGCGGCATCAGCTCCGGAAAGTCCATGACGAACAGCTTCTCGGGCGCGTCACGCACGGAGCGGGGATCGTTGACGACCAGCACATGCGGCTGGATGCGCTCCAACAGATACGTCGTCGTGATGTAGGCGAGGTCGAACGGCGGATCCTGGCGTAGCAGGACGACGTCGACTCCCGCGAGGTCGATCCGGCTGACATTACCGAGCCGGGCATGATCACCCTGTTCGTCCTTTACCTGCAACGGCTGGACTGTCGCGACCAGCGACGAACCGTCGAGGGTCAATCTGTCGGGCGTATAATAGAGCAATTCGTGCCCGCGCGCCTGCGCCTCCAAAAGCAGCGCGAATGTCGAGTCCCCCGCGACGCGAATGCGCTCGATGGGGTCCATTTGGACGGCGACGGTCAACGACATGGCGGGACTCGGTTACGATCAGTCGAGATTGAGCGTATACGCCTCGAGCGTGTGACGGGGAAGCCGACCGGGGGCGACGAAGACCGCATCGCCCCGCAGCGTGGCGCCGACCGCCCACGGATTGCGCGTCAGCCAGATTCGCGCCGCCCACGAGAGCCGACGGCGTTTGATTTCATGGATGGCGCTGGCCGCCTCGTCGAGGTCGCCACGCGCCTTGACCTCGACGAAGGCGATGGTCTGGCCGCGCTGCACGATGAGATCGATCTCGCCGCCCTTGACGACAAACCGGCGCGCCAGGACTCGATATCCCTTCGCGAACAGCCAGGCGGCCGCTATCCACTCCGCTCGCAGCCCGAAAACGTGAGCCCGCCGTCGCGCCCGAGAATCTCTCAACGGGGCTCGCGCGTCTCTCATCGCCGCTCGCCCGCCAGTTGCAGGGTCCGCCCATAAACCTCGCGGCGCGGAAGCCCCGTCCGCGCGGCGACAGCCGCCGCCGCGTCCTTGACCGAAAGGGCCTCGAGCGCCGTCAGAATTTCGCGATCGAGCGCGTCCGCCTCGAGGATCGGGGCGGCTGACGGCGGCCCGACGACGATCACGATTTCTCCCTTCGGCGGCGCGGCGGCGGCGTATTCCGCGGCGAGCCCGGCGAGGTCGCCGCGGCGGGTTTCCTCGAAGACCTTGGTGAGTTCGCGCGCCACCGCCGCCGGTCGCGGACCCAGTTCCGTCGCCAGATCCGCCAGGCTCTCGGCCAGACGAGAAGGCGCCTCGTAGAATATGAGCGTCGCGGGAATCCGCGCGAGCGCGTTGGCGCGTTCGCGCCGCGCGGCGCTTCTGTGCGGGAGAAAACCCTCGAAGAAAAAACGGTCGGTCGGCAGACCCGAGAGGGTCAGCGCCGTCAGAACGGCGGAAGGGCCCGGCAGGCTGAATACGGAAATCCTCGCCGCCACGGCTTCTGCGACGAGTTTGTAGCCCGGATCCGAGATCAGCGGCGTTCCGGCGTCCGAGATCAGCGCGAGGGCTTGTCCTTCGGACAGCCGCTCCAGAATCCGCGGTCGGGACTGGGCGGCGTTATGCTCGTGATAGGCGATCAGCGGCGTCGCGATTTCGTAGCGGTTCGTGAGCCGGCTCGAAATGCGTGTGTCTTCGGCGAGGATGGCGTCCGCGGCAGCGAGCGTCGCGAGCGCGCGCAACGTGACGTCGCCGAGGTTGCCGATCGGCGTCGCGACGATGTGGAGGCCCGGCTCGATCGGATCCGCGACCGCCCGAGTCCCGAGCGCGGTGAAGAATCGCTGTCCCGCCGCTCGGACGGGGCGTATCGAAGGAGCCGAACCCCGCGTCGCCATGCCGTTTCATTCCTCCACGGCGTCGCCGAGCCGCGCGACGCCCCCGCGGCATTCGCATTTTCCTTAGCATTTGGGAACGAAAATGCCACAATTTCTCGCGATTGTGGGTGGCTTCGCCGTAGGTCGGGCCAATGTCGACGAATGAGCATAAGGATGAGCATGGCCGTGATTCGTCGGCGCCCGGTCGTTTGGGGGAGGGTTCATGCTCGATGAAGCCTCGTTGAAGTTTTCTAGCCGCGGCGTTGCGCGAATGGCTCGGCTCGTGGCCGCGGCCGGCTTTGTGCTGACGCTCGCCGCCTGCAATTTGACGGGCGTCCCATTTATCAACGACAACCCTCCGCCCCTGGCCTCCGCCCCGGTTCCGCACGTTCAAACGCAACCGCTCGGCGGCGGCGGCGCCGCGGTCGGCGAGACCGTGGGGACAGGGCCGGTTCGCGTCGGCGCGATCCTTCCGCTGACCCAGAACGGCGATCCGAGCGTGATCGGGCAGTCGCTGCGCAACGCGGCCCAACTGGCGGTCGAGGAATCCGGAGCGAGCGACATCACCTTGATGATCGTCGACGACCACTCGACGCCCGAAGGCGCCGCTCAGGCGGCGCAGCAGGTGGTGGGCGCCGGCGCCGAAATCATCGTCGGGCCGCTGTTCGCGGCCGATGTCGTGCAAGCGGCGCGGGCGGCCAAGTCCGCCAATCGGCCGGTGATCGCGTTTTCGACCGACACGACTGTCGCCTCTCGCGGCGTCTACCTGCTTTCGTTCCTGATTGAATCCTATGTGGATAGAATTGTCGATTACGCGGCGACGCACGGCAAGAAATCGTTCGCAGTGCTGGCCCCGGAGAGCGACTATGGCAATGTGGCGGTTTCCGCATTCCAAACCGCGGCCGGCAGGCTCGACGCGCACGTCGTGACGATCGCGCGCTACCCGCCGGGACAGCCCGCCACAGGCATGCAGGAGATCGCCGGCGTCGCCAGTGAGATCGATGCGCTCTTCATTCCCGAACAGGCTGAGGGAATGCCGGCGGTGAGCGCGGCTCTCGCCTCTAGCGGCCTCAAGGCTCAGATCCTCGGCACCGGCGTCTGGAACGATCCTCGCGTCTTGAAGTTGCCGGCGCTGCAGGGCGCATGGTTCGCCGCGCCCGACAGCGCCGGCTTCGCTGCTTTTTCTCAGCGCTACAAGGCTAAATTCAATAGCAGTCCCACGAGACTGGCGACGCTGTCGTATGACGCGGTCTCGCTCGTGGCGGCTTTGTCGCGAACGCAAGGCCCGCAGCGTTTCAGCGACGCGGTGTTGACCAACGCCTCGGGGTTCAACGGCGCCGACGGCGTATTCCGTTTCCACGCCGAAGGACGCAATGATCGCGGCCTCTCCGTCATGGAGATCAACAACGGCGAGGCGACGGTGATCAGCCCGGCGCCGCATAGTTTCGCCGGAGGGTGAGGCTGGCGAGCCGCCGCTTGGCGCCTTCGTTCATTGTCGCCCGGACGTCGCAAATGCCTCCTCGAGCTCGCGCTCATCTGACCCCGGCCAGTGCGAGCCGCCGCGCTGCGATGGCGGGCTACCGCCAGGTCCAGGTCATGGTGGCCACGAGCGGAGCGTCGGGCGTGACGATCCGCGGGTTCGGCATGTTCAGCGAATTGGGCGGCGCCGTCCACGGTTCGACGCACACGCCGGCGTCTTCCCTGTCATAGATGATCCAGTCCTCGCAGTCGGAGCTGACGGTGAGTTCGAGCTTGCCCGGCCAGCGCACGACCGGATCAGCGCGCAGATCGCGAAAGCAGTAATCCCAGGGTCGCGGCGCCGGCGCGGTCAACTCGCCGCTGGGAAGGCCCGTGGCGTCGTTGGCCCACATCAGCCCCGGCTCGACTTCTAGTTCGAGTTCGGCGGAGGCCGGCGTCGCGGCCAAGCGGCGGACAAACCAGGGATGCCAGCCGACCGCCGCCGGCATGTCCACGCGCGCATACACCTCGATGCGAAAAGTCGCGCGACCCGCGCTGAGTTCGGTGCGCTGGACCACCCGGCACGGCCAAGGCCAGGGGTCGCCGAGTTCGATGCTGAGTTCACCGTCGCCTCTGACCTGCCAAGGCCGATCGGTGACCAGCCCGTGCAAGGCGTGCGGCCCGCTGTTGGCGGTGAAGGGGTAGCGGGCGCCGCCGTAAATCAGGCGCGCGTCGCGCAGCCGGCCGACCCACGGCGCCATCACGAAGCTGCCCGAATGGAAAACGTCGTGGCCGTGCGCCACCAGCAGTTCGTGATCGCCGATGCGGAAGGAGGTGAGCCGGCCGCCGTCGGCCGGGTCGAAGGTCGCCGCGCATCCCTCGGCCGTCAGCTGCATGGTCGCGGTCATTGCGAAGTCCACCCTCCGTCGACGACGAGCACCGTCCCGGTGACCATCCGACCGGCATCCGAGGCCAGGTAGATGATCGCGCCCGCGACGTCGTCGGTCAGCGCGAACTGGCCGAGTGGGATCTTGCCCAGCACGGAGGCCCGCGTCGCCGGCTCGTCCAGGATCGGCGCCGTCCCCGGCGTGTAGATGAAAGTCGGCGCGATGGCGTTGACCGTGATCGCATGTTTCGCCCATTCAAGCGCGAGCGTCTTGGTCATCATGTTGAGGCCGCCCTTGCTGGTGCAATATACGGCGGCGTCGGGCAGACCGACGAGTCCCCCCTGCGAGCTGATATTGACGATGCGCCCGCCCCGGCCGGCCGCCGTCATCGTGCGGGCGACGGCCTGGCTCGTGAAGAACACGCCGCGCAGGTTCACCGCCATCATCTCGTCCCAGTCGGCTTCGCTGACATCGAAGGCGGCGCGGGCGAAGCCCAGGCCGGCGTTGTTGACGAGCACGTCGATGCGACCGTGCGCGGCGACGATGGCCGAGACGGCTTCGGTAATCGAGGCGACGTCGCGCACGTCCAGCCGTTGCGGGTGCACGGTCAGGCCGCGCGACCGCGCCTCCGAGGCGAGCTCGGCAAGGTCGGCGTCCGTGCGTACGGTGGGCACGACGACCGCACCGGTCTCGGCGAGCAAGACGGTCAGCTCGCGCCCGATGCCCTTCGACGCGCCGGTGACGACGACAACGCGGCCGCTGAGATCGAAGCGACCCGCGACGGCGGCCGCGCTCACCGGCGCGCGGCCTGCGACGTGATTGTTGCTACTGGACACAGCACTTGCCCTTTCCTCGACGGGAGAACGATCGCCAGAGCACAGCGGCGACCGGAACTGCGTTTTGCGCGATCAGCCCTGCGCAACGAGCTGAGTCACTCGCTCGAGGTCGGCGTCGGCGCTGGAGAACTGACCCATGACCCGGCCGCGCGCGAGCACGACCACATCGTC
>Ga0209448_10000704_pt1 | contig 10627 bp, 12 predicted proteins | sample BogFormECP14_OM2_FD_188245 | JGI IMG/M metagenome (GOLD analysis project Ga0209448, IMG submission 188245) | Bog forest soil microbial communities from Calvert Island, British Columbia, Canada - ECP14_OM2 (SPAdes) (version 2) | ecosystem: Environmental > Aquatic > Freshwater > Wetlands > Bog ... | reverse complement strand
AATCGAGGATTGATCTCGCACGGAAAAACAACTCACGGAAAGACAGGGCGTCAGAAACATCTCGTTTTTCCGCAAGCTGTGAACACGTGACGCCTACGCCTGGCTTTTCTTCGCTGCCGCAGCCGCCTTCACTTTCACCGTCTCCCACGGCCGCTTCGGACGCTCCACTTCCGGCTGGTCGCGATCCTTGATGCGATCGTACTGGTACGACTCGCTGGTGGTTCCGAGCGACTCATTGTACAGACTGGGCAGGCCCAGCGCTTCTTTCATTTCTTCGGAGAACTGCTGTAGCGCCTTCAGGTGGTCGGCGGACGCCGGCACTTCGGTCTTGGTCGTCTTCAGAAACTGCTGGTAGCCGCGATTGACCAGCTTCGAAATCTCACTGCCGATCAAGTATCCCGGATACGCAAAAATTTTAACGCCGCCGTCATCGGTCTTCTGGATCGCCGCCGAGCAGCTGTACTTCTTCAGGAACACGCGCGTTTGCGGGCCTGGAGCTTCAATCAGGTCAAACCCATGTTCGCGCAGCCAGCTGACTGCGTCTTCGTAAGTTCGTTGTTCGACTTTCGCTGCCATTTATGAACTCAATTCTCGTGTCATCAGGTTAGATGCGGCTTTCATCGATTCGATGGAACCAAAACTCTCCACCACGAATCTAATGACGGTAGAATGCAACAACGTTAGTATAGATATACCTTTTTAAGATTGCGGGCACATTACTCTAGTCATAAGGGCGTTCCACCTCAATGACACCAGCAGCTTACGGCTCCGCACCTTCGCCGTCGTCGTCCCTTGCCAAAGCCGCGTCTGGCTTGGGAGAAGCTGTGCTCGCTCAAATCGGCAATACGCCCCTGCTGCCGCTCGACGCCCTCACTCGCAATCTTCCGGGCGTAGAACTTTTGGGTAAGGCCGAATGGCATAACCCCGGCGGATCCGTCAAAGATCGCGCCGCCGCCCGCATTGTGGCCGAAGCGCGCCGCGCCGGCAAACTTACTCCCGGAAAAATTCTGCTCGATTCCACCAGCGGCAATACCGGAATCGCCTACGCCATGCTGGGCGCCGCCCTCGGATTTCCCGTCACCCTCTGCGTGCCCGAGAATGTTTCTCCCGAGCGAAAACGCATTTTACAGGCATACGGCGCAAATATCATCTATACCGATCCCGCCGAAGGTTCCGACGGCGCCATCAAGATCGCGCGGCAGTTCGCCGAGGGCCATCCCGATCTTTATTTTTACGCCGATCAATATTCGAACGACGCCAACTGGCGCGCGCATTACGAAACCACGGCAAACGAAATCTGGCAACAAACTGAAGGACGCGTCACGCACTTCGTGGCCATGCTCGGCACCACCGGAACCTTCGTCGGCACCACGCGCCGGTTGAAAGAGCTGAATCCGAAAGTCCGCTGCATCTCCCTGCAACCCGACTCCGCATTCCACGGCATCGAAGGCGCCAAGCACTTGCCCTCGGCCATCGTGCCGCGCATTTACGACGCATCGCTCGCCGACCAGAATCTGGAAATCGCAACCGAAGACGCGCACGCCATGGCCCGCCGCTTGGCTCGCGAACAAGGACTCCTCGTCGGAGTCTCCTCCGCGGCAGCCCTGGTGGGCTGCCTGCGCGTTATTGAGCACCTCAATCTCGAGCGCATGGAAATGGAAGAAGATCAAAGCGCGACCGTCGTCACTATCCTTTGCGACTCCGGCGAAAAGTATCTGAGCGAAAGGTTTTGGCGCGAGGGCTGATAGCCCGTGGGTGAAAGTTGACTTTGGGTGGCGCAGCGCTTCAGCGCTGCGGTTACTGCGACGTTGTTTAACGCGGCTTTAGCCGCTGAGGTTGAACTTCTCCAGTCTAAGCATGCTGAACCTTTCCCAATCCGCCTACGCCTCCCTTCGTCAGCACGGAGAGGAAACCTATCCCCACGAATGCTGCGGCGTGCTGCTCGGGCGTTTCGACGACAACGGCTCCCAGTCCGTTTCAAAGACCGTCTCGCGCATCGCCCGCTGCGGCAACACGCGCGCGGACTCGCCCCACAACCGCTACAGCATCGATCCGAGGGAACTCATCCGCATCCAGCGCGAGGGCCGCGTGCGCGGCGAGGACATCGTTGGCTTCTATCATTCTCATCCCGACCATCCCGCACAATGGTCGTCCACCGACCTAGCCGAAGCCCACTGGTTCGGGTGTTCTTACGTGATCACCAGCGTGGAGAAGGGCAAAGCCGTGCTGACAAATTCATTCGAACTGACGGGCAGCGACGAAGCCGACAAGAAATTCGTGGACGAGAAATCCGAGGTAGTTTGACCATGGAGCGACGGGCGTCCCCGCCGGTCTGTCACGGAACAAAGGGTGCGGACACTTTCGACTTGCATCTTTCGCCCGTACCATAGCATCTTTATCTACATGCCCCAGATCCAGATTCCATCTCCACTTCGCCAATACTCCGGAAAACAAGCCTCGGTCGATGTCCCAGGAAACACCGTCGGAGAAGCCCTTGCTGGCCTGGTTTCGCGGCATCCCGACCTGAAGCGCCACCTCTACGCCGACGACGGCAAACTGCGCGCGTTCGTGAACGTCTACGTCAACGACGAAGACATGCGCTACCTGCAGAAAGAAGCAACCGAACTTAAAGACGGTGATACCATTTCCATCGTGCCGTCAATTGCCGGCGGACGTTGATTATGATTTGCCGATTAGGATTTCCCCTGTGTTCTTTTCCCTGTGCTCCTCTGTGCCCCCCGTGGTCCAGTCTTTTCTCATCTGCCGCAACCCTCTCCGGGTAAACACGCTTTCCGGCCTTCGTCCCGATTACAATTGAACAAGGATCCATATGGCTACTCTTCCCGACATCAAACCCGCCGAAATTAAACCCGAAGCCGTTTTAAGCAACGACGAGATCCTGCGCTACTCGCGCCATCTGATCATGCCCGAGGTGGGCATGGAGGGCCAACAGAAGCTGAAGGCCGCGAAGGTCCTATGCATCGGAGCAGGCGGCCTGGGCTCGCCGCTCGCACTCTACCTGACCGCCGCGGGCGTCGGCACGCTCGGCATCGTCGATTTCGACGTAGTCGACTACACCAACCTGCAGCGCCAGATCATCCACACTACAGCCGACGTAGGCCGCAAGAAGCTCGACTCCGCCGCCGACAAACTGAAGGCGATCAATCCCTTCCTGAACCTGCGAACCTTCGACACGAAACTGACCAGCGCCAACGCGCTTGAATTATTTCGCGAGTTCGACATCGTCGCCGACGGCACCGACAATTTTCCCACCCGCTACCTCGTTAACGACGCCTGCGTGCTCACCGGCAAGCCCAATGTGTACGGTTCCATCTTTCGTTTCGAAGGCCAGGCGAGCGTTTTCGCCACGGAAGAGGGACCCTGCTATCGCTGTCTCTATCCCGAACCGCCACCGCCCGGCCTGGTGCCGTCGTGTGCCGAAGGCGGAGTGCTCGGCATTCTGCCCGGATTAATCGGCGTGATTCAGGCGACCGAGACCATCAAGCTGATTCTCGGGCAAGGCGACTCGCTCGCCGGACGATTGCTGTTAGTCGATGCGCTCGGCATGAAGTTCCGCGAACTCAAGCTGCGCAAGAATCCCGATTGCCCCGTCTGCGGCACCCATCGGACGATTACTAAGTTGATTGACTACGATCAGTTCTGCGGTATCCGCGGTCAGGAAGAACCCGTGTTCGGAGGCTTGTCAGTGATATCAGTGGAAGAATTGAAAAAGAAGCTGGACGCCAAGACAGACATTTTTATTCTCGACGTGCGCGAGCCGCACGAATATCAGATCTGTAACCTGAACGGATATCTCATCCCACTCGGCGATCTGCCGAAACGCCTAAGTGAACTCGACTCCAGCCGCGAGATTGTGGCCCATTGCAAGATGGGCGGACGCAGCGCCAAGGCCGTCGCGTTTCTGAAGCAGGCGGGATTCACCAAAGTGTATAACCTGACCGGCGGCATCAATGCTTGGGCGGAACGTATTGATACTAAGATGCCTAAGTACTGAAGACAGTCAGAATCAGATTAGCGTTGACATAGTTTCTGCACGGAAGATAATGGCCTGTTCTCGAACTTTCTATCCGGGAACAGTAAAGCCGGAGGGTTTCATGCAGAAACGTCATCTTTTATTTCTCGCAGTGCTGCTTCTTCTGGCTTATACGTTAGCGGGCCAGACTTCTAATTCTCAATCTGCAACTGCTCCACCTGATCGACCTAGCGCACAGCCGGAAGCACCACAGCAGACAACTGAAGTTTCGAACTTTACATCCGCAAAGGGATTTGTGCTGGAGGAGGCAACTCCCGTGAAGCTTCGATTCAGTCGGACTGTTTCTTCTGCGGATGCCCACGCGGGGGATAACGTGGATTTCGAAGTGCTGCAAGCCATCAGCGTGAACGGTACGCTCGTGATTCCCAAAGGTAGCCTTGCCGTCGGCACGGTAACTGAAGCTCAACCGAAGCGAAGAATGGCGCGGGGAGGCAAACTTGAGATCAACATCGACTATGTGAGATTACTGAACGGCGATCAGGCAGCCTTGCGCGCGGTGAAGGGAGGCAATGGCGGGGGCCACGTGGGCGCGATGACGGCGGGAATTGTGGCGACCGGCATCCTGTTTTTCCCTGCGGCACCATTTTTCCTGTTCATGCATGGCAAGGACATCACCCTTCCGAAGGGAGCGGAGTTCACGGCTTATATCAACGGTGACATGAAACTTGATATTGCGAAATTTCAACCGGCGTCGCCCGCGCCCCAGCAGGAAGTTACTGCCGCTAATCACGATCAGAACGCCAGCTCTACGTCCGGCAAGTTGCAGATCGACTCAACTCCGCCCGGTGCGGACATCGAAGTCGACGGCGGTTTTGTTGGCAACACGCCGTCTGATGTCCAGGTAGCGGAGGGCGATCACACGGTCGTTGTCAAGAAATCAGGATTCAAGAACTGGGAACGAAAGTTGAAGTCCAGCGCAGGCAGCAACGTGCACATCAGTGCCGATCTGGAGAAGGCTGACAACCCTAGCCCTGTTGTTCAGAACAACTAGCTGGACCGACAATGGCAGGTCGGAGAAAAGAAGGGAGCACTGGAGTGCTCCCTAGCTTCACATTCCAGGAGTTAGTAAGTTACTTACCCGAGCCCCCGCTCATTTCGGCTTTATCCGTAGAGCCGATAGCCAAAGCGAACTTCTTGCCGGAGAAGCGTATCTCGGAAACAGCCGCTTTGCCGTTGGCGTGGTCGACCTCGGCGGAATCGTAGTCGGCGGCTTCATTGAGTGTGATGACTTTCGCTGAAGCCTTCGCGACTTCCTTCCTTCCGCGTATGAAGCTTACCTCGACGTTCGATCCCGTGCCGTCCCAACGCAGTTCATACACGCCAGGAGCAAGCTGTTGACCGTTGACTTCAACAGCTTCCCGTACCTGCAGCGTGCCCTTGTTACTTGCGAACGCACTCGATGCGAGCAACACGGCCAGCCCGAGCACAACAGTCTTTGCCAGATTGTTCAGATTCAGTTTCATATGCTCCTTAGCTTTCTGCCCGGTTTCTGGCCGGGACGTCAGGGGCGGCTAGTGATAGTGATGATTCGCGTACGCTCGACTCGGAGCTTGCCTTTTTCCTGCAAACTCCTACAATGCGCATGTCAGGGTGATGCAAAAAGACGCGGGTCTCAAACTCGTGCTTTTTACCCGGACCCGGCGCATCCAGGGCCGCCAAACCATGCGTGCGCCAGTCCCGTCACCCTGCAAAATTCTTCTGAATGGATCGAAGGTTTTCGTCCACCCCACGTTGGTTCGCTACAGGATACGAATCTCGATTTGAGTAAGTTCCCAGTTTCTTTTTCTTTGCGAACCATTGTTCTTGCAGACATGTTCATTAGACGCGCTGCACCTAGCCGGGTTAGCAGCGCATGGTGCATGTTGCTGGAGTAACAGTGAGGCAATGTTTTGTCTGGAAATCAGGACATGGAAAAGGACCGCAGATCCCTCGCTTCGCTCGGGATGACAACTCTATGATGACAACTCTATAGAGAGCTGCTAACTAATCTTCAAAACAATCTTGCCGTAATTCTTGCCTTCCTGCATCAGCGTGTATGCCTCACGTGCCTGCTCCAGCGAAAACACTTTGCCGATCACGGGATGGAGCTTGCCCGCCGCCAGCCATTCGGAGAGCTGCTTCCACGCGGATTCCATGAGCGGACGGTTGGCGCTAAGATACGACAGCCACAATCCGTGGACGCTCGCGCCTTTCGCGTAGAGAATGCGGGTGTCGAGTTGAGGAGTTTCGCCGGTGGCGGCGCCGTAGACGATGACGCGTCCGAAGTCGCGTACGCATTTGACGCTTTTGGCGACGTGTTCGCCGCCAAGCATTTCGAAGACCGCGTCGACGCCTTCGCCGCGCGTCAGATCCTTGATCGCATCCACATAATCGCGCAGCTTGTAGTTGATGCCGTGTTGCAGGCCGAGTTCGCGCACTCGCGCCAGCTTGTCTTCTGAAGAAGAAGTTCCGTACATTTCGATGCCGAGAATCTTTCCGATTTGCACGGCGGCGGTGCCGACGCCGCCAGCGACGGCGTGAATCAGGACACGGGCGCCGGTCGGCTTGTCGTTCGACTGGTCGTTGGGCTTAGCGACCAAACCGGCCTTCCAGTAAGCGAAGTAGGCAGTGAAGAAATTTACGGGGAAAGCGGCGCCCTGTTCGGCGGTCCAATTTTCAGGGACGGGCCAGACGAGGTTGCGATGCGCCACCGTTTTTTCGGCGAAGGCGGCCCACTGCGTGTAGCCCATCACGCGGCGTCCGTTGGATACTTCGATGCCGGCGAATTCGCGTCCGGCGGTGAGCGGAGGCTTCGGAGTGCCCGCGTATCCGCCGCGCGCGGTGAGCAGATCGGCAAAGTTCAATCCACCCGCCTCCACTTTCACCAGAACCTGTTCGGGCGCGGGATGCGCATCTGGGACCTGCTGCAATTCGAGCACCTCGGGGCCGCCAAAACGAGTGATGACGAGTGCCTTCATGGGGAAAGTTTAGCAGCCTTGTGGAGCGACGGGCGTCTCGCGAGCCTGCCCTGAGCGAAGTCGAGGGGTCCGGCGAGGCGTGGACGCCCGGTCCTCCACCGCCGGGCTTGAATAGTTCGCGGAGTTCGGCTTGCGCATCTATAATGATGACCGAGTTTCCGATCCCCGCGGCCTGGGATATTCTCTGGCGGCGGGGACGAGGGTTGCGCCGGTTTGTCGGGCGCGATTCGAGGGTGCGGATGGAAACGTCTGCACCTCCCGTGTTGGAAAGGAAACGCTCGCTGGGTGACTCCTGCCTGCTTGTTTCCTTCCGTGAAGAATCTGCCAAATGCCGCTTACCGACAATTTCGGGCGCTCGATTCACGATCTGCGGATCTCGATCACGGACCGCTGTAACTACCGGTGTGTGTATTGCAGAACCGGTACCAACGGTGCGGCGTATGCTGAGCTTCCGTTTGAAGACTATCTGCGGATGGCGCGAATACTGGTTGGACTCGGCATCACGAAGATTCGCCTGACGGGCGGCGAGCCCTTGCTGCGCAAAGGGATTGTGGAATTCGTACGGGACCTGGCAAAGCTGCGGACTGCGGCGGGCGTGAAACCAGAAATTGCACTGACCACCAACGGCCATCTGTTGGCTGAGATTGCGAAGCCGCTTAAAGATGCGGGACTCGACCGAGTGACCGTCAGCATGGACGCGGTGGATCCGGAGCGATTTGCGCGCATCACGCGCGTGCCGAATGGATACGAAAGCGTGCTGGCCGGAGTGCGTGCGTCGCGGCGGGCGGGGCTCGATCCCGTCAAGATCAATTGCGTGCTGCTGCGCGGCTTCAATGAAGATCAGATTATCCCGTTTGGAATGTTCGCCCGGGAAGAGCGGGTGGTGGTGCGCTTCATCGAATTCATGCCGCTCGAAGAAGACCGCGTTTGGACGCCGGAAATTGTGGTCAGGCTCGATGAGATCGTCCACCGCATGTCGGAGTATCTGCCGCTGGAGGAGATTGCGCACGAACGCAGCGAAACAGCGCGGCGCTATTGCTTCTCCGATGGCGTGGGCGAGATTGGAATCATCGCGCCGGTGTCGCATCCATTCTGCGGACACTGCAGCCGGATTCGCATCACCTCGGACGGAAAGCTGCGCACATGTCTATTCTCGGTGTGGGATCACGACCTGCATGAGTTGATGCGGCGCGGCGCGACCGACGAGAAGCTTGCGGAGTTTATTGTGAAAGTGGTGGAGAAGAAAGAAGAGCGCCACCACATCGGCGAGCCGGGATTCGTACCGGCGTCGCGGACGATGGTGCATATTGGAGGCTAGGAATAGCTGACCGCCAGCTTTGTAAGTAAGATAGCCGTCATGAAACGATCGATTGCCATTACGCTGAGCGTGGTATCTCTGGTAATTGCACTAGCCGCGCAAACCGGTACGGGGACTGCTTTCAAGGACGGCGAGTACTACAACGCAGAACTCGGCGTTCGCTACACGCCGCCGCAGGGCATGACCGACGAAACCGCCGATGCGCGGGAGACAGTCCGTGCCCGCGCCGCCGCTGCGCACACCACGAATACATTTGATGTACTGTTGCGGCTGGTTTCCGGGCCTGACGATGCTGCGTCGGACTGGCATTCCGTGGGCATCGAGACATACCCGCGCTCAAAGTTCGGTAACCTGAGCGACTCCGCGGCAGAGGAAAAGATCAACATGTGGGCTGCCGGCCAGGAGGTGGTGTCGGCAGTCGGGAAACCAAAGCGCATGTCAGTGGCAGGAACCGACTTTCTAGTTTCAGAGTTTGAGCACTCGGACCCGTCGGTCCAAAAGAATGCGCGGGTGTTCAGCACGATTCGAAACGGCAAGCTGCTGGTGATTGCGTTCACTGCCAATGCAAGTGAGAGATTGGATGGAGTAGCCGAGAGTATCCAGACCTTGCGGTTTTCGAAAACAGGGAAGTAAAGGTCAGGTCTAGTAGAACGAATCGTACTTCGTAACTATCCAGCCAGAACCCTTCTGTTCTTCAGTCACGGAAAAAAGATCTTTGTAGGTTGAGTCCTGACTCGGATCGCTGTAGCGCTGGCCTTTGTAGTGCAGAATCACCAGCGGCGGCGCGTCTTCCCATTCCACCAGGTTCCAGGAAATCAGCGGGTGCTGGGTTTCGGAATTGCAGAGGAATTCGGCGCGTTTCTTGCGGTAGTCCCTCTCCCACTGGCCGAGCAGTTTGCGGCAATTGCCGTCGCGCATCTCCGAGATAAAGTGATTGGCGGTACGTTCGATGGTGCGATCACGAAACGGATTCATGGTGATGCTGATCGGCATCTGGGTCAAAGGGTCGCGCTCTACCGAGCGCGACAGAACCGGCCCCTGGTTGCTGAGCCAGTTCAGATAGCCGAGGAAACCGCCCACGAGCAGGACAGCGAAGCCTACGGCGATGACGACATGGGTGCGTGAAGACTGCATCTAGAGAAGTTTGCGGGATGGGAACAGTGACGGCAAGGTTACTTCAGATACTTTCGTAACGGGGAGTTGCAGCAACTGCTTAGTTGCGCTCGGCTCGGACAGCCGAGCGCGGCCGTCCTTACGCGGGCTCGTTTGCTGCGATCTTGCGCATGGCACTGCGCCCCACTGGTTTGTGTTTTCCAAAGTGGCGGCGTATAGTTACGGATGAATACTGTTGTGTCGTAGTGTCAGGATTGTCGAAGCACACCAGTGGGCGAAAGCCCACTTTTTAGTTTGGGCCGAGTAGCTGGGAGATTTGCTGGAATAGCTGGCGCGACCATTCTGGCGCAAGTTGCTGAAAACATGGCTTTAGATCTAGACAGGGTCCGGCAGATTGCCGAGCGGGTGGCAGGCTCGAGCGGGCTGGAAGTGGTCGAGGTGGAGGTATCCGGCGCGGGTAAGCACCGCATGCTGCGCGTGTTTATTGACCGGCCGGGAGCGGCGCCGTCAATGGGTCGTCCGGACGGCGTGACGCACGAGGATTGCTCGAAATTCAGTCGCGAGTTTGGCACGATTGTCGATGTTGAGGATGCTTTGCCAGGCGGGTCGTATGTGCTGGAGGTCTCGTCTCCGGGACTGGATCGCAGGCTGACCAAGGCAGCGGATTTTGAGCGCTTTCGCGGACAGCGCGTGAAATTGACGACGCGAGAGCCGGTCGATAACAACCGGCATTTTGAAGGGAAGCTGGAAAGCTTCGAAAACGGAAAGCTGCTGCTGGATCTGAGCGCGGCGCGCAAAAAGAAGATGCGTCCGAAAGAGGGCGAGTCTTCGAAAATCGAAATTGAGTTGGGAAACGTAGAGAAGGCAAATTTGGTGCCGGAAATTTAGGAGCAAGGTATCAGCTGTTAGGTGTTAGGTGTCAAGTCTCAGAAACAACAAAGTTCTGTGACCTGACACCTAAGACCTGAGACTTGGACTTTTTATGGCTAGCGAGCTTTACAACATCATCGAAGGGGTCAGCCGGGAGAAAGGCATTGATCCGCAGATTGTAGTTAGCGCGGTCGAGGACGCCATTGTGGTGGCCACGCGCAAATACTACAAGACGCAGGAAAACCTGCGCGCGGTGCTCGACAAAGACAGCGGCAAGATCAATGCCTATGCGGTGAAGTCGATCGTCGAGACTCC
>Ga0209448_10000703_pt1 | contig 10664 bp, 7 predicted proteins | sample BogFormECP14_OM2_FD_188245 | JGI IMG/M metagenome (GOLD analysis project Ga0209448, IMG submission 188245) | Bog forest soil microbial communities from Calvert Island, British Columbia, Canada - ECP14_OM2 (SPAdes) (version 2) | ecosystem: Environmental > Aquatic > Freshwater > Wetlands > Bog ... | reverse complement strand
TACAGGCAGCGGCTGAAGGGACGAGAGTTCCTAAACACGGACAACAGACGACTTTGAATCGTCTGTTTTTGATTCCGCCGCCTTTTGGTCGTCGTCGTCGGTGACCTCGATTCGGCGTTGGTCAATTACGAACTTTGAATTGCTTCGGCGCTCGACACGCGTGGCGGCCTGCTTCACTATTTCCATCTCTTCTCGGCGAATTTTTACTGCCGGCATTTCGACCTCCCCTTGCCACTGCACGATTCGACGCCCTGCAACCCCCGCGCTATGATAAAATTAAATACCTGTGGTGGTTAAAGATTGGTTCCGAACAGTGCCTATACGTGATTCGTCTGACTTTCCCGAGCTTGTGTTTGGCGTAGCCGGACCCATCGGGGTCGAGATCGATTCGATTTGCGACAGCCTATCGAACGCCTTGAGAGTGGCGCGATACCGATCCGAGGTCATTCATCTCACCAAGGAGATGATGAAATACGAACCATCGGGCAGACCGTCGAAGGTACCCGATGCCAATTTCTACACGGAGATAACTTACAAGATCAAGTACGCCAACGCGCTTTGTGAAGAACTGCAGGATGCTAGCGCGCTGGCTCAAGTTGCTCTCCGGGCCATCGCGACAAGGCGGCCATGCTGCCAGGCGGAAAGCTACAAGTGCCGGTTCCTTCCACCGCTTACATTGTTCGCCAATTAAAAAGGCCTGACGAGATTTCCCTACTGCGCAAAGTGTACGGCAAGAATTTTATGCTCATTTCAGCGTACGGCTCCCCAGAGCAACGTTTGAAACTTCTTGAAGATCGCTTTCGACGCTCTCTACCGCCTTCAACGCCCGTGAATGAGATTTCCTCCAAGGCCCTTGAGCTAATCTCACTCGACGCCGACGAGACGGGGAATGATTATGGACAGCATCTACGTGAGACTTTCCATCAAGGAGATGTCTTTATCGATGGGCTGTCAAAGGGCGACATGGATCGTCAACTAACAAGATTCATTCAGGCCTTCTTTGGACGAACTGACATTGCGCCCACAAAACAAGAATATGGAATGTATGCTGCGAAATCTGCTTCTCTGCGCTCATCTGATCTTTCGAGACAGGTAGGGGCTGCAGTTTTCACCGATGACGGCGAACTGATCACTCAAGGATGCAACGAAGTACCCAAGGCTATGGGCGGTACATATTGGGATTCTGAAACGCCCGATTTCAGGGACGTCCGTCTCGGCTACGATCCAAATGACATTTTGAAAAAAGACATCCTACGAGATTTATTTGATCGCTTGGCCCGAGCTGATCTCTTGTCTGAATCTGCAAAAGCTTTGGGATCGCTAGATGACATGGTCAATAAACTCATCCACAAGCGGACGCCCAAAACAGATGAGACGGACGGCCCCCTAGCAAACGCCCAGCTTATGGATGTTACAGAATACGGTCGCGTCGTTCATGCGGAAATGTGTGCATTGTGTGATGCGGCTCGCCTTGGCCGGAGTGTAAAAGGCGCTACTCTTTATTGCACGACGTTTCCTTGTCACAATTGTACGAAGCACATTTTAGCCGCTGGTATCAGACGTGTCGTCTACATCGAACCTTACCCTAAGAGTAAAGCGAAAGAACTTCACCAAAACGAAATTGAGATTGAAAAAGAGACCCCAGGTAGGGTGTCGTTTATGCCATTCATAGGCATTTCCCCGCACCGTTACCGCGACATCTTCCAAAAGACGATAAAGCGAAAACGCGCTGACGGTAGTGCGAAACGCTGGCTACTGGATTCCGAACAGCCGATGATAGAAGATCCGACCACAGCTTATGTTGACCGGGAGCCGGAAGAATATCTCCGACTGTTGGGCAAATTCGAGCCACTTTAGCGACGCTGGAGGATCGTAGGCTCACTGCTAACGAGCTAAAACGGCGATCTTCGGCTTCAGGGAGACCATCATGCCCCCTGTTCGCGGCACTTGCCTTTGCGGCGGCATCAAATTCGGAATCACCGGGCCGCTGTTGAGTCCGTTGAATTGCCATTGCTCGCAATGCCGCATGCAGCACGGCGCCGCGTTTAGGAGCCGCGTGCGGGTGGCGGCCGAAGATTTCCGCTGAACTTGGTCAAATATTACGAAAGCCCGCGCGGCTATTTGCGCGGCTTCTGCAGCACCTGCGGCTCCCGGATCATCGCGCCGGGCCGAACTGGAAAGCCCCTGCCGCATTTCACTGTTTCGTTGCGGCGAGCGCGCGATTTTCATTCCCGCTCGGATGTTCCCCGACACCGCCGCCCGTAAAGCCTTCGTCGCCGTCGCAGCCGCGCGCATCAAGGCCGCCGCCGCAAGCGCCTAGCGAAATCCACTCTTTCCGGGCCGCGCGTGCGTGATAAGCCTTTCTACTTGCAGTAGAATACCCGATTACCGTCGCGCGGACGTCCGCGACTGTCGCGAGCGAGCTTACGCGAGCGAGCTTGGCGGTCTGCGCGCGTCCGACGGTGTTACCGCCGTCACAGCATCTTTGCCGGAACTCGGGACTGATAGAGCGCGTTGTCCGGCCGCGGCGCGGCGCTCGCGCGATCCGCACGGCATTGCGCACCTCAAGCGAGGACGAGCGAAGAACGAACCAACAAGCGAAAAACCAACAACGGAAGAACCAAGAGGGAAGAGCCATGTCCATCGATCTCAAGGTCTACGACAACGGCGATCACACCTGTCTGGTCTGGCTGCCGGGAGACGGAAAGCCGATTCCGAACTGCCGCGGCTTCACCATTCACCGGCTGCTGAAGCCGGACGCGACCAAGCCCGCGCAGGAAAGCTATCTGCACGGCTTTGTCGGATTTTCCGATACCGACAAGCTCGACCCCAACGCGATGTGGAAATTCCCGTTGCAGCGTTTCATGTGGTGGGACTATTTGGTCCAGCCCGGCAACGTGGTGCAATATTCGGTCGTGCCGGTGGTCGGCCCCGACAAGGATCACCTGTCGCTGTCGACCGCCAATGCCGGCGCGCAGACGCCGCCGATGACGATCTCCGGCCAGGCATCGGCCGGCATCTCCGCCTATTTCAACAAAGGCATCGTGTCGGCGCAGTGGGTGTCGCGCGCGCTGGCGGCGCTGCCCAAGACGCCGAAGCCCAATCTCGCCACGCTGATCGGCACCGTGAACAACCCGCTGCGCAACGAGCTCAGCGGCCTGTTGCGCCCGCAATTGATGGCGCTGCTCGACCAGGTCAAGGCCAATAACGGCCAGATTTACGCGGCGCTCTACGAGCTCAACGACCCCGAATTAATCCAAAGGCTGCTCGCGCTCGGGCAGAAATGCCACCTCATTCTCGCCAACGGCGCCTTCAAGCCGCCGACCAATGACGAGAATGCGAAAGTCCGCGCGCAGCTGCACGGCAAGATCGATCTGCACGATCGCCTGGTCACCTCGGGCCATTTTGCCCACAACAAATTTGTCGTCGCCTGTGACTCGGCGGGCAACCCTCAAAAGGTGCTGTCGGGCAGCACTAATTGGACGGTGACCGGGCTCTGCACGCAGGCCAATAACAGCATCATCGTCAACGACGCGAAACTCGGGGCGGATTTCATCAACGAGTGGAATCTGCTCAAAGCCGCCGGCAACGCCTATCCGCCGTCGCTGATGCAGGCGAACTCGACATCGAAATCGTTCCAGGTCGACGGCGGCACGATCACGCAATGGTTCGCGCCGACCAGCGCCGGCCAGGATCTCGATTATGCGCGGACGCTGATCAACGGCGCCCAGCAAGGCATCCTGTTTCTGTTCTTCAATCCGGGCGTGTTCGAGCCGGACAACCAGCCCGAACTGTGGACGCTGTTGCAGAATATTCTGGCGCGGCATCAGCAAGGGCCGAATTACAATGCCGGCCTCTACATCCACGGCGTCGTCAATCAGGAGATCGCCGGTCTCACCACCGAGGGCACTGGAAAACCGAGCAAGCACAAAGCTGCCGATCCGACAAAGGCCGCCCCCGTGCAGTTGTACAGCAACGGCAACACCGCGCCGCTGGCGGTTCCCGCCGAATCCATGGTGCCCGCGGCGATCAAAAACACCTTCCATGACTGGGCCGCCGAAGTGATGAACCAGGGCGTGCACGTTCACAGCAAGGTCATCGTCATCGATCCGTTCGGCAAGAAACCGGTCGTCATGACCGGATCGCACAATCTAGGTCACAAGGCCTCGACGGCGAACGACGACAACCTGATGATCGTCGAAGGCAATGCGCCGCTCGCGGCGGCTTACGCCGCCAACATCATCGCCATCTACCAGACCTACCGCTGGAACACTTATGTCGACGCCCACGCCAAGGACCCGCAGGTGTGGCACGGCCTCGTGGACAATGCGACGTGGCAGACCAGCTATCTCACCGCCGGCAGCCCTGACCTCGCCGAGATCGAGTTCTGGCTGGGCCAAGGCGCCTCGGCGCCGGCTGCCGCCGGTCAACCGGTCCCGGCTGCCCCGCCGGGCGGCACCAAGGTGCGCGCCGCGACCGCCACGGGACGGGCCAAAAAAGCGGCGCCGAAATCGGCCGAGAAGCACCCCAAGAAACCCGCAAAGAAGACGGCAAAGAAACCCGCCGCGCACAAGCACAAGGTCAAGCGGGCCGCGGCGCACCAGAAGACGGCGAAAAAGCGGTCGGCCGTGCCGAAGCGGAAGCCGGCGAAGCATCGCTGAGGGCGCCTGCCGCCTGTGGCGGCACTGCCCGTTGCACGGCAACATGGCCCACGGCTCCTAGGCGAGCGAAGCGACGCCGTTCCTTCGAACGGCTATGGCGAGCGAAGCGACGCCGTTCCTTCGAACGGCTATGGCGAGCGAGGCGACGCCGTTCCTTCGAACGGCTATGCCCCGTGGTGACGGCCTATCAAGTCTGCCAATGACGATCTTCTCACCCCTCCCCGCGGGTGATATGCCGACCCGATGTTGGAATCGCAGGGCTGAGCCGCAACGTGACAACAAGAAAGCCCGTCGTCGGCGTGATCGGCAGCGCGCATCTGGTCGAGGGCAAGTTCCAGGCGCAGCGCGTCGGCGAGCGCAATCTGCGCGCCGTCGCCGAGACCGCGGGTGCCTTGCCGCTGATCTTCGCCGGCTCGCAGGACCTCACCGATATCGATGTGCTGCTCGATACCGTCGACGGCATCCTCCTCACCGGCGCGCGCGCCAATGTGCATCCGAGCCGCTTCGGCCAGGACGAAGACCCGCGCTACGAGCCCTATGACCCCGGCCGCGACGCGCTGGCGCTGCCGCTGATCGAAACTTGCGTCGCGCGCGGGGTGCCGCTATTCGGTGTCTGCCGCGGCTTCCAGGAGATGAATGTCGCCTATGGGGGCTCGCTGCATCCGGAAATCCGTGACCTGCCCGGACGCATGAATCACCGGGCGCCGCGGCTGCCGAACGGCGAATTCCATCCCGACGTCGCCGTCATTTTCGCCGACCGCCATGAGGTGCGGCTCACGCCGGGCGGCGTGTTCGCAAAGCTCTTCGGCGCGGAGACCATCAGGGTCAATTCGCTGCACGGCCAGGGCATCCTCGAACCCGGCGGTCGCATCGTCGTCGAAGGCGTCGCCGAGGACGGCACCATCGAGGCGATCCGCGTCGCCGACGCGCCGGGTTTTGCGCTCGGCGTTCAATGGCATGCCGAGCACGACGCCGGCAACAATCCGATCAATCGCAAATTGTTCGAGGCCTTTGGCGCCGCGCTGTTGGCGTATCAGCGGTCGCGGTGATTTACTTCGTCACGTCGTACTGCTTCCCGTTCCATTGAAGAGGTCGATCAGGCTATCGCTGCCATTGACTTTGAGCCTGAGCATCCTGATCGACCAGACTCCATCTTTTTTGATCGCGTCCTCAAAGACAGTGCTCGCGGCTTTCGGGCCGGTGGCCGAAAAAGAGAGGACCGCCGTTCCGGATCCGCCGCCCTGGACAGAGATATTGCCGAATGGAAAGCCGGCCGAAATCGGAGTACCGAGAACATTGGCCGCTACGGAACTGGCCTGAAGTTTAGATACGCCAAGTTCGTAGGCTTCCGAATGTTTGAGCCAGTAAAATCCGCCGCCAAATATCCCGCCATATAACGCTAACCCTCCAATCCAGATGACGGCGCCCCATATGGCCCACAAGCGCTGCACGCGCTTGAAATGCTCGACGCTATCCCATCGCCCGTTACGCCACGCCCATTTGCTTCCCTTGAAGCCAAGCACGAAAGGCATAACGAGGCCGAACACCGGAATGAGTGTCAGCAGTGCGATGTAAGTGTTGTTGCCGACACCCCAAATCCAGTTGAGCAGAAATGCGCCCCAGTTCCAGCGGTCGATTTCCGGAGGGATGGCTTTTGGTTCGACACGAAAACTTGCGTCACTCATGACCACGTCCTGCCACTGCGGCTATTGCGATACGCGGCTGCGATCGGCGCTGCCTCTCACCGCGCGTTGATCATCTGCCACACCCGCGGTGGCGTTGCCGGCATGTCGATATGCCGCGCGCCGTTCTTGTGATGCAGCGCGTTGACGATCGCGTTGATCACCGCTGGCGGCGCGCCGACCGCGCCCGTTTCGCCCGCGCCCTTGACGCCGAACGGGTTGGACGTCGACGGCACGTTGTGGGTCGAGAAGTCGAAGGCAGGAATGTCGCCGGCGCGCGGCATGGCGTAGTCCATGAACGAGCCGGACAACAGCTGGCCGGAGTCCGGATCGTAGACCGCGTGCTCAAGCAGCGCCTGGCCGATGCCTTGCACGATGCCGCCATGCACCTGCCCTTCGAGCAACAACGGATTGATGGTGCGGCCGAAATCGTCGACGATGGTGTAGCGCTCGATATTGACTGACCCGGTATTGGGATCGATCTCGACCTCGACGATGTGGCAGCCGTTGGGAAAGGTTTGCGCCGGCGGCATGCGCTGATGCGTCGTATCCAGCCCGGGCGCCATGCCGGGCGGCAGCTTTGCCGGATCGCGCGCCGCCTTCGCCACTTCGAACACATCGAGGCGCAGATCCGTGCCGGGCACGCCGAATGTGCCGTCCGCGAACGTCACATCCTGCGCCGAGACTTCCAGCATATGGGCGGCAAGCTCCTTGCCTTTGCCGATGATTTCGCACCCCGCCTCGTGGAGCGCGGCGCCGCCGACCGCGATGGCGCGCGAGCCGCCGGTGAGCCCCGCGGGCGTGCGGTCGGTGTCGCCCATGATGACCTCGATGCGGTCGGCATCGACGCCGAGCTGGTCGGAGACGATTTGTTTGTAAGCGGTGTGCAGGCCGGTGCCATATTCCTGGTTGCCCATGACCAGTTCGACGCGGTCGTTTTTGAACTCGATCGAGGCGGTTTCTGGGAATCCGCCGCCGCAGCGCTCCGTGTAGGTCGCCATGCCGATGCCGCGCAGCATGCCTTTCTTCTCGCTGTCGCGGCGACGTTTCTTGAACGACGACCACTCCGCAGCCGCCATGCAGCGGTCCATCACCTCCTCGAACTCGCCGGAATCAAGCACGAGCTTGGTCGCAGACGTGTACGGCATGGCCGACGGCGGCACGAAATTGATGCGGCGAATCTTGTCCGGGCTCATGCCGGTGTCACGCGCCGCGGCGTCGACCAGGCGCTCGAGGAGATAGGCGGCTTCCGGCCGGCCGGCGCCCCGATAGGCGCAAACCGGCACCGTGTTGGTGGCGACGCCTTTGACGTTGACGTGGATGGCGCCGAACGCATAGAGGCCGGAGACGAGATCTGTCGAGCGCGTCGGCACGAAGCAGCCGAACGGCGAGAGGTAAGCGCCGATATTGGCGAGGATCGAAACCCGCAAGCCGAGGAAGCGGCCTTTGGCGTCGAGCGCAAGCTCGGCGCGGGTGTGATGATCGCGGCCTTGATTGTCGGAGACAAAACCTTCCGAACGGTCCTCCTGCCACTTCACCGGCTGCTCGAGCTTGCGGCTCGCCCAGACCACGAGTGCATGTTCGGGATAGACGAAGGCCTTCATGCCGAAGCCGCCGCCGACATTGCGCGTGATCAGGCGCAGCTTGTCCTTGCCGATCTTGAGCACCATGTCGGCCAAAGGATCGCGCACGAAATGCGGACCCTGCGTTCCGGTATAGAGCGTCGAACGCCCGCTTGCCGCGTCATATTCGGCCAACGCATTGCGCGGCTCCATCGAATTGGCGACTACCCGGTTATTGACGAGATCGAGCGTGACGATACGTGCGGCTTTAGCAAAAGCCGCGTCAGTGGCCGCGGCGTCGCCCATATCGTTGTCCCAGTCGAAAACCACGTTGCCTGGAATGTGGTCGAAGAGTTTTGCCGCGCCGGGCGCAATCGCGTCCTTGGTGCCCGTGACCGCCGGCAATTGCTCGTAGTCGACCACGATGGCTTCCGCGGCATCGCGCGCCGCCGCAAGCGTCTCTGCCACCACCAGCGCCACGGGCTGGCCGACATGGCGCACCTTGCCGCGCGCGAGCACCGGCCGCGGCGTATCATGCCGCGAGGTGCCGTCGCGATTTTTCAGCGGCACCATGCACGGCAGGTCGCCGAGCTCGGCCAAATCCTCGCCGGTCGCGACCAGCAGCACGCCGGGCGCACCCCGCGCCGCTGCGGTATCGATGCGCTTGATAGTGGCGTGGGCCACCGGCGACCGTAGCACGAAGGCCTGCGCCGTCTGCGGCAGCACGATGTCGTCGGTATAGAGCCCCCGGCCGGTGATCAGCCGAAGGTCCTCCGTGCGCCGCACCGGCTGGCCGATGCCGAATTTCATGCGCTGTCCCCCCAATTCCGGTTGGCTCGAGTCAATCATCTATGCGTCAGCGCAGCCATTGCCAGTTTTGGCCGCCTTTGCCCAGCTTTGGCCTTGCGCAACGTCTCCGGCCTTGGCAGCCTTGCGCCTGCAAGAGCGCGTCAAGCGTCGCTGCAGCCTCGCCGAGGGACCGCGAACATGCATAGGGAGCTGGGACGATGTTCAATCGCCAATTCGCGATCGCTTTCGTTGTTTTATCTACTGTCGTAGCCATCGCCTGCGTTGCCGCGCCGGCGCGCGCCGATGACGATGTCGCAGCGAAGGCGCAAGTGTGCGGGACCTGCCACGGCCAGAACGGCACTCCGATTTCGGCAAACATTCCAATCATCTCGGGCCAGCAGGGAAATTATCTCTACAAGGAGCTGCACGACTTCCACAGCGGCGACCGCAAGAACCCGATCATGGCGCCCCTCGTTCAAGGCAGCTCGCTCGACGAGCTGCGCGCGCTCGCCAATCATTTTGCGGCAAAACCCTGGCCGGGCAAGCAGACGGCCAGCACCGCCACCCCTTCGCCTGCTCCACCGCCGGACGCCGTCGCTGCAAAAATCCAGATGTGCAAAGCCTGCCATCAGGCCAATTTCGAAGGCGGCGCGCCGGCGCCGCGGCTCGCGGGGCTGAGCGCCGAATATCTGGCAAGCGCCATGAACGCATTCGCCGACGGCACACGCACCAACAATCTCGATATGCCGGGATTTATGAAGGCGCTGACGCAAGGCGAGCGCGAGGCGATCGCGAAATATCTGGCGGGGCTGTGAACAACAATTCCGAATTGAAAAACAAAGCTGCTTGGCGTGTTGGCAGCACTCAAGCGGACGAGAGCGCCTGAGAACACTTGCACGAATTGCAACGCTACGTCGGCGCCACGCTTCAGCTTGTCGAACAATTCGGCGACTTCTGCACGCCGACGATTTTGGCCAAACCTCTTGCCGTTCAACGCTCCGTCAGCTTGAACTCGATCCGCCGATTGCGCTGATAGGCGTCCTCGGTATTTCCCGGGTCGATCGGCTGGAATTCGCCGAAGCCCGCGGCCACCAGCCGCTGCGGCGGCACGCCTTTGCTGATGAGATATTGCACGACCGCGATCGCGCGCGCCGCTGAAAGATCCCAGTTCGATTTGAACACGCCGGCGACCGGCCGCACGTCGGTGTGCCCGTCGACACGCATAACCCAGGCGAGGTCGGGCGGGATGGTCTTTTCCAGATCCAGCAGGACGCCCGCGAGCTTGTCGAGCTCAACACGGCCTTCCGGCTTCAAGTCGGCCCGGCCGCTGTCGAAGAACACTTCGGACTGAAATACGAACCGGTCGCCGACCACGCGGATGTCCGGGCGGTCGCCGAGGATCTCGCGCAGCTTGCCGAAGAAGTTCGAGCGGTAGCGGTTGAGCTCGTTGACCTTTTCGGCGAGCGCCAGATTAAGCTGCTGGCCCAGATCGTTGATGCGGGTCTGCGCGTCGGCGTTCTTCTTCTCGGCCGCGCCAAGCGTCTGCGCAATCGCCGCAAGCTGATTGCGCAGAGCGACAATCTGTTGGCTCAGCGCCTCGACCTGAGCGAGCGCGTCGGCTGAGATCTTCCTCTGGCCTTCGACCTGTCCGCTCAGCTCGGTAACTTTGTCCTGCGCGGCCGCGGAGTTCTTCTTCGCACTGTCGAGCTGCCCCGTAATATCGATGACTTGATTCTGGGCCGCTTTCGCGGCGGCTTGGGCGGAGTCGGCGGCGGCTTGCGCGCGGCCGCGCTCGCCTTCGGCAGTCGTCAGGTTGGTATGCAGCTGAGCAAGCTGATCCTTCAAATTGGAATTATCCGTCTTCTCCATCGACAACAGCTGACCGAGATAGGCGATCTCCGCGTTGAGATGCGACAGGGCGCTGTTCTTATTGGCGACGTCCTGCTGCAGATAGAATTGCATCACGACGA
>Ga0209448_10000702_pt1 | contig 10667 bp, 8 predicted proteins | sample BogFormECP14_OM2_FD_188245 | JGI IMG/M metagenome (GOLD analysis project Ga0209448, IMG submission 188245) | Bog forest soil microbial communities from Calvert Island, British Columbia, Canada - ECP14_OM2 (SPAdes) (version 2) | ecosystem: Environmental > Aquatic > Freshwater > Wetlands > Bog ... | reverse complement strand
ACATCGACCGCGTAGCGCAGGATCGCGATGGTGAACGGCACCATCGAGACCGCGAACCAGGATCCCGAATGGTGGTCGCGCTCGAACGCCCACAGCCCGTAGCACATCACCACCGCGGTGGCCGACAACGTCCAGACGAACCGCAGATAGGTGCTGGTATAGCTTTCCAGCGACTTGCGGATCTGGGCGCCGGTGCGCTCGGCCAGTTGCAGCTCGGCGTAGCGTTTGCCGGCGACCATGAACAGCGACCCGAACGCCGCCGTAAGCAAAAACCACTGTGACAGCGGGATATCGGTGGCCACACCCCCGGCAATGGCCCGGAGCAAAAACCCCGAAGACACGATGCAGATGTCGATCACCGCTTGGTGTTTGAGGCCGAAGCAATACCCCAGCTGCACGGCGATGTAAACGGCTATCACCAGCGCCAGGTTCGGCGTCAGCAGCCAGGCCATGGCCAGCGAGGCCACCCCCAGCACCGCCGCGAGGCTGTAGGCCAGCCACTCGGGCACCACACCGGCCGCGATCGGCCGGAACCTCTTGGTGGGGTGCTCCCGGTCGGCCTCGACGTCGCGCGCGTCGTTGATCAGGTATATCGACGAGGCCGCCAGGCTGAACACCACGAACGCCAGAGCCACTTCGGTCAGCACCGTGGCGTAGTCGTAGCGGACAGCCCCGCCCAACGTGGCCAGCGGCGCGAGCAAAACCAGCACGTTCTTCATCCATTGCCGCGGGCGCATCGCCTTGACCACCCCGGTGATCAGGTTGGCCGGGGGTCCGATCACCAGGTCTTGACTGTCTTTGCTCACCTACGCCACACCTCCCGCGTTCGGACGGCGATCCCCGCGACGGCGGCGCCGAGACCGATGCCGGATGCCACGTCGCTGGGATAGTGCACCCCCAGCAGTATCCGCGACAGAGCCATCGGCGGAACGAGCAACACGGGCAGCGGCGACCCTTTCAGTCGTTTTGAATCCACAGCTCGGCCCATCAGGATCGCCGCGGCCGTGGTGGAAGTGGCATGCGCCGACGGAAAGCTCAGCTGACTGGGTGTGCCGACATTGACTGCAACGGCCGGGTGACACGGCCGTTTACGCCGTACCAGCCGCTTGACCAGCACAGCGGCCGCGTGTGCGACGAACGCTCCGGCTCCGGCTAACAGCCAATCCGGGCGACGCCTTGGCATCAGGACCGCGCCGAGCACCGACGTGGCAACCCAGCCGATGCTGTGCTCCCCGAAATACGACAGCCCTCGTGCCACCGCCAGCAGACCGGGTCGGTGAGCCAGCACCGACTGAACGGCCACGATCGCGGCAACTTCGCCGCGCGGCGCCTGTGATGGCGGAGCTTCAGGCATGCTCGGGCTTATTTTGGATGGGGGGGCCTGCTGCCGCCAGTAACGCCGTCTCCCACTTTTGCTTGCTGGACAGCACGGGCAACGCGTCCCGGTATAAATTGCGCATCTCGTCGAACCTGCTGGCCAGCTGACGCTGACGGCGCAGCGATTTAACCAGCAGCGTGAACATCTTGCGCCGATCACGCTGCCGGTAGACCACGCCGCACCCGTCGGCCGTCGTAACGGTTGCGCCGTCGACCGTGCACAGCCGGAACCAGCGCGCGTCCTGGGTCGGCACATTGAACTCCGGCCGCTGGTGGCATCCGGGGTCAGCCTTGGTCAGGTTGTGCAATATCCCGCGGACCAGCCGGTAACCGACGGACATCGGGTTCACCGGCGGCGTCATCGCCTTGCTTTGGTACAACGGTGGCGGCAGTTCGCTGGCCGCCGGCAGGACGACCGCGTCCGGATATTCCTTACGCATGCGGTGCACTTCCGGCAGCGCCGATTCCAGAATCGAGAAGATGTGCTCCGGGCCGGCAAGGAAGTCGTCGATCGCCCTGTTCTGGATAGCAACAGTCGAATATTCAAGGCAGGCAAGGTGTTTCAGCGTCGCCTTCAGATGGCTGCGGACCAAGCCGGTGACGTCACCGTCCCAGTGCATAGCCGCCACCACCAACCGGTTGCGCAGATGGAAGTAGGCCTGCCAGTCGATGGCGTCGTCTTTGTCGCTCCATGCCATGTGCCAGATCGCTGCGCCGGGCAACGTGACCGTCGGGTACCCGTGCTCGGCGGCGCGCAGGCCGTAGTCCGCGTCGTCCCATTTGATGAACAGCGGCAGTGGCTGTCCCAGCTCTTCGGCGACCTGCCGCGGGATCATGCACGTCCACCAGCCGTTGTAGTTGACATCGATGCGGCGGTGCAACAGCTTGCTATGTTTGTTGTTGTCGTTCAACGGATATTCGGCGAAGTCATGGTCGTACTCGGTGTGCGGCGCGGCCGTCCACATGAAGTTCGACTCGTTGACGACTTCGCCCATGATGTGCAGGTGCGACGGCTCCTGCAGGTTGAGCATCTGGCCGCCGACCAGCATCGGAGTCTTGGCGAAGCGATGCATCGCCAACACCCGCAGAATCGAGTCCGGCTCGATGCGGATGTCGTCGTCCATGAACAAAATTTGTTGACAATCGGTGTTTTTCAGTGCCTCGTACATCACTCGGCTGTAGCCGCCGGAACCGCCCAGGTTGGGCTGGTCGTGAATGGAGAGTCGGTTGCCCAGCCGGGCAGCCGCGGCGGGGAAGTCCGGATGATCACGTACCTTGCGGACGCCCTGGTCTGGCACGATCACCGCGCCGATCACCTCGTCTACCAACGGGTCTGCGGTGAGTTCGGCGAGCGCGTTGGCGCAGTCCGCGGGGCGGTTGAACGTGGGTATGCCGACTGCGATGTTGGCCCTGACCGGAGCGGGTTCAGTCGCGTACCAGCCGCCGTTAAGCAGGTTGACCGCAGTGTCGGTGGTGATGTCGAACCAGATCCAGCCGCCGTCCTCGAACGGCCCCAGGCCCACCTCGACCTCGACCGCTTGGGGCTGATCTCTTGGCTCATCTGGCCTGCCGGCGAACTGGCGGCCCTCGATGAAGATGCGCGCACCGGTGGCCTTGGTCCGGTAGACGTCGACGCGCCCGGCGCCGGTCACCTCCACGCGCAGCACCACCGATTTGCAGATCGTCCAGCGACGCCAGTAGCTGGCCGGGAACGCATTGAAATAGGTGGCGAACGACACCTCGGACTCTTTACCGATCTGCAGCGAGGTGCGGCTCGTCGCATGTGCGCGCCGGGAGTTGGTGGTCGACTCCTCCAGGTACAGCTTGCGCACGTCGAGGGGTTCACCTGGACGCGGCAGGATTATTCGGGACAGCAGGCTCACCGCAGTCATGCGCGCGCGCCTTCCTCTTGGACCTCTTGGACAAGGGGGGAGCCGTCGCGCAGGTGTGGCGCGAGGATGTTGTCGTACATGTTCAGCGCGCTGGCAATGGCCATATGCATATCCAGATATTGGTAGGTGCCCAGCCGGCCGCCGAACAGTACCTTCGATGACGCGGTCTCGGACTTCGCCCTCGCTCGATAGGCGGCCAACAGGGCGCGGTCGGCTTCGGTATTGATCGGATAGTAGGGCTCATCGTCATCCTCGGCGAACCGGGAGTACTCCCGCATGATCACCGTCTTGTCGGTGGGGTAGTCGCGCTCGAGATGGAAGTGGCGGAACTCGTGGATGCGGGTATAAGGCACTTCCAGATCGTTGTAGTTCATCACCGCCGTGCCTTGAAAGTCCCCGATGGGTAACACTTCCACCTCGAAGTCCAGTGTGCGCCAGCCGAGCCGGCCTTCCGCGTAGCCGAAGTAGCGGTCCAAGGGGCCGGTATATACAACTGGCGCGTCGGAGCTGTCTTTGCGCAAAGAGTCGCGGACATCGAACCAGTCGGTGTTCAGTCTGACCTCGATACGGTCGTCGGCGGCCATATTCTGAAGCCACGCCGTGTAACCGTCAACCGGCAGGCCCTCGTAAGTGTCGCTGAAGTATCGGTTGTCGAAGGTGTAGCGCACCGGCAGCCGGGTGATGTTGGCCGCGGGAAGTTGCTTCGGATCGGTTTGCCACTGCTTGGCGGTGTAGCCCTTGACGAACGCCTCGTAGAGCGGCCGGCCGATCAGCGAGATGGCCTTCTCCTCGAAATTAGCGGCGTCGATCGCTGAGATTTCCGCGGCCTGCTCCGCGATGAGCCGGCGCGCTTCCTCGGGAGTGAAGTACTTGCCGAAGAACTGCGACACCAGGCCCAGTCCCATCGGGAACTGGTAGGCCTGCCCGTTGTGCATCGCGAACACCCGGTGCCGGTAGTCGGTGAAGTCGGTGAACTGACGCACGTAGTCCCAGACCCTCTTATTAGAGGTGTGGAACAGGTGGGCGCCGTACTTGTGAACCTCGATGCCGGTCTGGGGCTCGGCTTCGGAATACGCGTTGCCACCGATATGTGGGCGCTTGTCAACGACCAGCACCCGCTTCCCGAGTTGGGCAGCCGCGCGCTCGGCAATGGTCAGGCCGAAGAATCCAGAGCCGACGACGAGGAGGTCAAAACGAGCGGTCATCGGTTGCTTAGGGTATCTGACCGCGCGGGCACAACCCCATTTGGCGACTCTGGACAGTTGGGTTTCAGGCGGCTGAGGATCGCGTTCGGGTGCCTCGGATGTGAAGTAACACCCAGGGTCGCAATTGCCTCACAATTCAATATCACCACTCCAGTCACAACAATCTCACTCGTAACATCGACTTTGCGTGGTTCATGCCGAATGGACAGGCAGCACACGCCGACACAACACATAGTCCAGATTGAGGAGACTTCCGTGCCGAACCGACGCCGACGCAAGCTCTCGACAGCCATGAGCGCGGCAGCCGCGCTGGCAGTCGCGAGTCCTTGCGCATACTTCCTGGTCTACGAAGCGACCTCGGGCAGCAAGCCGCCCGAGCACCACGAATTCAAGCAAGCGGCGGTCATGACCGACCTGCCCAACGAGCTGATGGGCGCGCTGACTCAAGGACTATCGCAGTTCGGGGTCAACTTGCCGCCCGTGCCTGCCCTGAGTGGGGGCACCAGCACTCCCGGCCTGACCAGTCCAGGGTTGACGAGTCCAGGCCTGGGCACCACCCCGGGTCTGACGAGTCCGGGCCTGACCAGTCCTGGGCTGGCGACTGCGACACCTGGGCTCACCACACCCGGTGCCGCGCTGTCGCCTACGGCTGCGGGGGGGCTGACCAGCCCGGCATTGTCGAACCCGGGGCTGACCAGTCCAGCCGGGGGCGTTCCGGCTCTGGCCAGTCCGGCGAGTCCCATCGCCGCCCCCGGCGAGATGCCGATCACCTCGCCGACTGGATTGGACCCGGGCGCCGACGGCACGTACCCGATCATGGGTGACCCGTCGCTGGGCGGCGGAGCCGGCCCGGGCGGTGGTAGTAGCGGCGGCGGCGGGCTTGTCAACGACGTGATGCAGGCCGCCAACCAGTTGGGCGCCAGTCAGGCTATCGACCTGCTCAAGGGCCTGGTGATGCCGGCGATCATGCAGGCCCAGCAGGGCGGTGCGGGCGGCCTACCGGGTGGCCTACCGGGTGGCTTGCCGGGTGCCGCGGGTGCCCTGCCGGGTGCCGCGGGTGCCCTGCCGCATGCTGCAGGTGCCTTGCCGGGCGCGGCAGGTGCCTTGCCGGGCGCCGCAGGTGCCTTGCCGGGCGCCGCGGGTGCTGCTGCCGCCGCACCGGGTGCGGCTGCCGCCCTACCGGGTGCTGCCGCTCCGGCCGCAGCTCTCCCGGGTTTGGCTGCTCACTAGGTCCTCGGGGAACCTGTCACCTGACGGCACCGCAGAGTCGCGCTGGATTCGGAAGCTAGCAACCCGTCCAGCAGTTAAGTCTCTGCGGTGCCGTCGAACAGGTTTTCGTGGACTTTCTGCAGGTATGTACCGTGTCGCCTCATAGATAACATTAGAAACACACGTAACATCAGCTGGTGCCATCCTGCAATCGCGCGCCGACGATGCTGCTCACCGCCGTCGCGGTAACCGTCGTCGTGGTGTCGTGGGTGGTGGACTCGATACGACATGAGGCGGCCCCCGCAGTGCCGCCGGTTCCCGACACCCAGCTCTCCGAACAGCCGCTCGTCGGGCTTGGCGGCGGTGTCACGGTTCGCGAACTCACACAGAGCACACCGTTTTCGTTGGTCGCGCTGACCGGTGATTTAGCCGGCACGTCGACCCGCGTGCGCGCGAAGCGGCCCGACGGCGCGTGGGGACCCTGGTATCAGACGGAATATGAAACCGAAGCGCCCGATGCCGCACTCCCGCCGCCTGGCGAAAGATTCACTGGGTTGGCTAACCCGGGTGGAGCTATCGAAGGGCCCCGTAGCACAGATCCGGTGTTTGTCGGCAGCACGACCACTGTGCAGATCGCGGTCACCCGCCCGATCGATGCGCCAGTGACCCAGCCGCCATCCGACGCACCAGCGAGCGCTCAGCCGGGGAACGACGGTCTTGGATATAAGCCGGCCTCAAAAGAGCAGCCGTTCGGCGAGAACATCTCCGCCATCCTCATTTCCCCGCCGCAAGCGCCGGCCAAAACACATTGGACGGCGCCGTCCGGCGTCATAATGCCGGGCCAGCCGCCCAGCATTATCAGCCGCGCGGATTGGGGCGCCGACGAGTCCTTGCGGTGTGGTAAACCGCAGTACGACAACGGTGTTCGCGCCGCAGTCGTCCACCACACCGCGGGCAGCAACGACTACTTGCCGCAAGACTCGGCCGGCATCGTCAAGGCCATCTACACCTACCACAGCAAGACCCTTGGCTGGTGCGACATCGCCTACAACGCGCTGGTCGACAAATACGGCCAGGTGTTCGAGGGCAGTGCCGGGGGGCTAACGAAACCCGTTGAGGGCTTCCACACCGGCGGATTCAACCGCAATACCTGGGGCGTGGCCATGATCGGCAACTTCGACGACGTACCGCCGACGCCAATCCAGCTCCGAACGGTGGGTCAACTACTCGGCTGGCGGCTCGGTATGGACGGCGTTGACCCCAAAGGCACGGTGTCACTGGAGTCAGCGGGTAGCCACTACACCACCTTTCCAGCCGGATCCATTGCGACGCTGCCCACCATCTTCACCCATCGCGACGTCGGTAACACCGACTGCCCGGGCAACGCCGCGTACGCGCTGATGGACGAGATCCGGGACATCGCGTCGCATTTCTACGATCCGCCCGAGGAGCTGATCAAGGCGCTGCAGGGAGGTGTGATCTACGAGCACTGGCAGGCGATCGGCGGCATGAACAGCGTTGTGGGCGCCCCGACCTCGCCAGAAGACAGCGGGGAGGGCGATACCCACTACGCCACTTTCGCCAAGGGCGCGATGTACTGGTCGCCCGAGACTGGCGCACAACCGGTCACCGGCGCGATCTACGACGCCTGGGCCTCGCTGAGCTACGAACGTGGTCCGCTCGGATTGCCGACCAGTGCGGAAATACAAGAGCCGCTGCAGATCACGCAGAACTTTGCGCACGGAACCTTGAACTTTGAGCGGCTCACCGGAGACGTCACCGAGGTGGTCGACGGGATCACCACGCCGCTGTCGTCGCAAGCCCCGAGTGGCCCGACGGTGCCGGCCGAACACTTCTCGCCACCAGCTCACCCGGCCGCCGCCTAGCTGGATGGCCCGCGCTAACCCCACCAACGTTCAAGCAACCGTCCCACCCCATCGTCGGAGTTGGAAGCGGTGACCTCGTCGGCGACGGCCAGCACATCCGGATGCGCGTTGGCCATCGCCACACCACAGCCGGCCCACAACAGCATCGGCACGTCATTGGGCATGTCGCCGAATGCCACCACCTCGTCGCTGCGGATCCCCAGCGGGCCGGCGATCTCTTCGACGCCGGTGGCCTTGCTGACGCCCCGCGGCACGATCTCCACCAGCCCATTGTTGGTGGAGTAGGTGATATCGCCCTGTGGGCCGACATGCCTGGCCAGCTCGGCGGCCATATCGGCGCTGCGGGCTCCGCTCTTACGGATCAGCAGTTTGATCGCCGGCGCGCTGAGCAGGTCTTCCTTCGACACTTCGGTGTTGTCCGGGTTGAGCCATGCGTGCTCGTAGCCTGGCGAGCTGATGAACTGGGGAGTCGCCGTGTCATGGGCGCGATCGCCGATCCGCTCAACGGCCAGGCCCGCCCCCGGGATGGCGCGAATTGCGATCTCAGCCAACTCGCCCAGCGTGTCGACGGCCAACGTGCGGGCCGACACCACCTGGTCGGTCGCGGCGTCGTAGACGACGGCGCCGTTGGCGCACACCGCCATCGGCGCAAACCCGAGCGCTTCGACGACGGGTCGCACCCAGCGCGGTGGGCGGCCGGTTGCCACGATGAAGTGCGCACCCGCGGCCACAGCCGCCCGCACCGCGTTGCGAGTACGCGGGGTGATGGTTTCGTTTTCGTCGAACAAAGTGCCGTCAACGTCGCACGCGATGAGGGCCGGCCGTGTCGGCTTCACGGTTGACCCCGTCACCGAGAGGTCACCGATACATTCCGCCTTCTCAGCCGGCCGGTTCTCGTCAGTGCAACCCGCTTTGGTCGCGCCCCGGTCCCGTTACGCCATCGGTCCCGTACTTCTGCACCCGCTCTTGCAATTCAGCCAACCGGATCGCTCTGGAGTCTTCCTGGTTCGGCGCGCTGCCACCCAGCCGCTGCGGCACCCAGTACTCCCCCTTGGGGTGCGGATACTCCTGCTGCACCCGGTAGAGCAACGCATTCATCGCTTCGCGAAGCGTGGCGTTGAGCTGCTCAGCGTCACCGCGCGGCGGCAGCGGCCGGCCGGCGGCCACAGTTATCGGAACTTTGTTGCGGAACACCTTCTTTGGATGATCTTTGGGCCAAATCCGATGTGCACCCCAGACGATCAGCGGAATTATCGGCACCTGCGCCGCCAGCGCCATCCGCGCTGCCCCGGTCTTGAATTGCCTGAGTTCGAAACTGCGACTGATGGTGGCCTCGGGATGCATCCCAACGAGTTCGCCCTCGCGCATTAACTGCACGGCCATCGCGAAAGCGTCATGCCCCGTCCTGCGATCCACCGGAATGAGCCTGGCGTGCTTGATCACGAAGTCGACCGCCTTCGAATCGGCCATTTCGGCCTTGATCATGAAGCGCATGCGACGGCCCCGCTCACGTACGGCGAACAACGGTGGAAGCCAGTCCAGGTAGCTGGTGTGGTTCTGGGCAAGTAGCGCACCGCCACGCCCAGGGATGTTCTCGAGGCCGTGAAACGTGATTTTGGTGCCCTGCATCGCGACGAGCGGCGGAACGATCAACTCCCCAAATCGGTAAAACGGCTCTGCCATGGCTTCGTCCTTCCTCGTCCTTCCTCGTCCTTTTCTAGGCCTTTTCTAGGCCTTTCTCGAGCTTGCCCCGCCTACAGCGCCTTGCGTGACTGGCGCGGGACAGGACTAGCGGCCCGCGCCGCAGCCTCGCCGGCGTCCATCCCGGCCGCCTCGGTCAAGGTCGGCGCCCCGCCGCCAAGCCGGTGCGGCACCCAGTACGCCCCGGCCGGGTGCGGGTACCGCCGCTGCGCCTCGTGCAGCAGCGCGGTCATCGACTCGCGCAGCGCAGCATCGGTCGAGGAAATGTCCACGGTGGCATGCAGCGGCGCACCCACCTGCACCGTGACCGGCACCTTGTTGCGGCCTAGCTGCCGGGGGTGGTCCTTGGTCCAGATCCGCTGCGTACCCCAGACAATCATCGGGACGATCGGGACGTCTGCCTCGCCAGCCATCCGCACGGCCCCCGTCTTGAACTCCTTGAGCTCGAAGCTGCGGCTGATCGTGGCCTCTGGATAGACGCCGACCAACTCCCCCTGGCGTAGTCGTTGCACGGCCACCGCATAGGCGCCGGCACCGGCACGGCGGTCGACCGGAATGGTGCGGGCGTGCTTGAGCAGAAAGTTGACCACCTTGACGTGTTGCATCTCGGCCTTGACCATGAATCTCAGCCGACGGCGCCGGCGTTGCACAGCCAATGCGGCGGGCAGAAAGTCGACATAGCCGGTGTGGTTGATCGCGATCACCGCACCGCCTTGTTCGGGGATGTTCTGCTCGCCGCTGTAGCTGATCCGGGTACCGGTGGCCAGGACTCCCAACTGAGTCACTATCTCGAGAGTGCGGAAGGTCGGCTCCACCATCAATCACTACTCCGGCGCCCCTGCGGCTTGGGCGCGCCGCGCGGCTCGCGCAGCTGCCTCCTCGGCGTCTAGGCGCGCCGCCTCTGCTAATGACGGAGCACCACCACCCAGCCGGTGCGGTACCCAGAACTCCCCGGCCGGATGGGGTCCGTACTGTTCTTGCGCCCGTTCCAGCAAGTGTTGCATCCGTGAATGCAGCAGGCCCTTGAGTTCGGCTGTGGCCAGCGTCGGTTCAATCGGTTCGCCCACGAGCACGGCGATCGGCACCTTCGGCCGCCACAGCTTCTTAGGGTGGCCTTTGGTCCAGATCCGCTGCGCACCCCAGACGATGTGCGGGACGATCGGCACACCCGCCTCGACTGACATCCGGGCCGCTCCGCCCTTGAACTCCTTGATTTCAAAGCTGCGGCTGATCGTCGCTTCGGGGTAGACGCCGACCAGCTCACCGTCTTTTAGATTCCTGACGGCGGCTTCGTAGGACGCGGCCCCGTCTTGCCGATCCACTGAGATGTGCCGCAGGCTGCGCATGATCGGCCCGGTGATCTTGCTGTCGAACACCTCCTGCTTGGCCATGAACCG
>Ga0209448_10000700_pt1 | contig 10703 bp, 9 predicted proteins | sample BogFormECP14_OM2_FD_188245 | JGI IMG/M metagenome (GOLD analysis project Ga0209448, IMG submission 188245) | Bog forest soil microbial communities from Calvert Island, British Columbia, Canada - ECP14_OM2 (SPAdes) (version 2) | ecosystem: Environmental > Aquatic > Freshwater > Wetlands > Bog ... | reverse complement strand
ACATGGACTGCCAATCAAAATTGAGTTTGTAAATAACCGAAAGTAATGGCCGGCTACATGTGATAAAGAGCTCGTTCAGCTCTCGGCGAAAGGATATTCGGTATGAATCCAATCACGTCGGAAAAAAACAAGCTCGGATTTGTCGGAGTCGGCTACATGGGCCGTCCGATCGTGCAGAGGTTGCTTAAATCCGGCTTCAAGGTGGCCGCTTATGACCGGGACCGCAGCAAGGCGGAGGAGCTAATTCGATATGGCGGCACAGTCGCGGAAAGCGTTGCGGAACTTTCCTCCAGTTGTGACGTCGTGTTGACGTGCCTTGCGAGCGACGAAGCTGTTCTGCAGGTTTATGGAGGACCAGAAGGCGCGTTCGCCAATGCGCTTCGCGGCGCACTGGTCATCGACATGAGCACAGTGAATCCCGAGACCTCACACGAACTCTCGAAACTAGGTTCCGAGCGTGAGGTTAACGTCCTCGACGTGACCATATCGGGGAGCACTCCGGCCGCCGAGCAGGGGGCGCTGACCTTGTTCGGAGGCGGAGACCAGGGATGTTTCTCCGCTGCGGAGTCGATTTTCCGCGTGATCGCGCGAAGGTATTTTTATCTGGGGCCAAGTGGCTCCGGAGCGATTATGAAGCTTGTTGTGAACACCCTGCTGGGAATTGGAATGCAGGCGATCGCTGAGGCCGTTGCACTCGGTGAGAAGTCAGGGCTCGATCGCAACCGCTTGCTGGGCGTTCTTTCAGAAACTGCGGTGGTCGCTCCCGCACATGTAGGCAAACTGGAAAGAGCGATAAAGAACGACTACAGCCCGCAATTTCCGCTTCGGCTAATGAACAAGGATTTTGGGCTGATTCTCAACCTCGCAGCTGCGGTCGGCGCGGAGATGCCCGCGACACGAGCGGCTTTCGAGGTCAATGCGGCACAATCGGGGCAAGGAGAGGAGCAAGATTTTTCGGCAGTGATTCTGGAGATGGAAAAACAAGCTCATTTGGGTTCCGGAGACGCGGCAACGGAAAAGTAAGTCTAGTTGAATGAAATCTGTCCCCTCTGCATCGGTTCGTGGAGGGCGCGTAAAAGATTCAACTGAAGCTTTGTCGGATTGGGGAGTGCCTAAGCGACGACGCTGGGCGACAAGGACATTTATTAAGATTTTCAAACATGGCAGAGCGAAACTAAAGGCCCCTTCTTGACATATCTCCATCAAGTCTTAGACTTTCTGTTACCGCTCGAATGGCATGGCTCCTTTGGCTTGCGAGTCGACGCGTGCATTCAAATCGCGGTGAACAAGTGCTCCGCTGGAATTGACACAGGAGATTGAAAATGAAGCCTACGCTTTTGTCCCTTGGATTTTTCGCATTGCTCGGTATCGTCGGTGTCACGCACGCGGCCGGAGATGTCCAAGCGGGCAAAGTCAAAGCTAGCGCCTGCGCCGTGTGCCATGGGACAAACGGCGAGGGGAAAAGTCCCAACCCAAAGTTGACAGGCATCACCGAGAGTCAGTTTGTGCAAGCGCTGCAAGACTACAAATCGGGCAAACGCAAGAGCGAGGTCATGAAACTCTACGCGGACCAACTCAATGACCAAGATATGGCAAATCTGGCCGCTTACTATGCTTCGCTAAAAGGGAAGTGATGCGCTCGCGACCTATGCTGTTCTGTGGCACCTCTGTGGCGATCAGACGGTCCGATCGAACGCCAAAGCTATATGTGGCCTATGCGGCAATGCGCAAGAGCTTTCCGCATTCGGGCAAGCCGCGGCCGCTGCATTCGTCCCTTCCTATCTCAGGAGAAGCGACATGGCATCCTTTCAAGTCAACGGCACGGCGCAGCGCTTCGATGGAGACGCGAACACGCCGCTACTCTGGTATCTGCGCGACGAACTCGGCCTGCTAGGCACGAAATTCGGCTGCGGCATGGCGCTGTGCGGCGCCTGCACGATCCACCTCGACGGCGCGGCGGTGCGGTCGTGCATAACGCCGGTCTCGGCGGCCGAAGGCAAACACATCACCACCATCGAAGGTTTGAACCCCGAAGGCAATCATCCGGTGCAGCAAGCCTGGCGCGCACACAACGTGCCGCAGTGCGGCTATTGCCAGAGCGGTCAGATCATGCAGGCGGCTGCACTCCTCGACCAGAAGCCGAATCCCACCGACGACGATATTGATTCGGCAATGAGCGGAAATATCTGCCGTTGCGGCACCTACCCCCGGATACGCGCTGCGATCAAGGATGCGGCCCACGCGGGAGGCCACAAATGAGTCCCCTTGCAAAATTGTTGGCAGCGGAGTTCGCGATCGTCAACGTGAGCCGCCGGCGTTTTCTGCAGCACGTGAGCGCCGGCGCGTTGGTGCTGGCCGTAGGCCTGCCCTCATCCGCATTCGCGCAGGAGAAGAAGTACGGCGCGGACGCGATGCCGCACGGAACCGTCGACGATCCGCGGGTGTTCGTGGCGATCGGCGACGACGGCACCGTGACGATCACCTGTCATCGCGCGGAGATGGGTCAGGGTGTGCGCACCGGCATTCCGATGGTCGTCGCCGACGAGCTCGAGGCCGACTGGACCCGCGTCAGGGTGGTTCAGGCATGGGGCGACGAGACGCGCTTCGGCAACCAGGACACCGACGGCTCGCGCAGTCTGCGCCACTTTTTCGAGCCGATGCGCCGCTGCGGCGCGGCAGCGCGCATGATGCTGGAGACGGCGGCCGCAGCGAAATGGAACGTCAGCCCGGCGACGGTGCGAGCGACGAACCACACCGTCGTGCACACGCCCACCGGGCGGAAGCTGGGCTTCGGCGAGCTCGCGCGCGCCGCCGCCGAGTTGCCGGTACCCGATCGCCACGCGCTGCGGCTCAAGGATCCGAAGCAGTTCCGTTACATTGGCAAGCCGCTCGGTCCGGTCGATGGCTTCGACATGACCACAGGCCGCGCGCGGTACGGCATCGACGCAACGCTTCCGGGCATGCGCTTCGCGGTGATTGCGCGCCCGCCCGTATACGGCGGCAAAGTCGCGAGTTTCGATGCAACCGAGGCGATGAAGATTGCCGGTGTCGAGCGCGTGCTGGAGATCCCCGGCACGCCGCCGCCATCGGGTTTCGATCCGGTTGGTGGGGTGGCGGTTATCGCGCGCAACACGTGGCTCGCGATCCAGGGACGCAACGCGCTCAAGATCGACTGGGACGACGGTCCGAACGTGTCGTATTCCTCCGATGCGTACAAGGCGCAGATGCAGGCATCGGCGCGGCAGCCCGGAAAGGTCGTGCGCAGCGAGGGCGACGTCGCGTCCGCTCTCGCTCGCGCGGCAAAGCGTATCGACGCCGAATACTACATACCGCACATTGCTCACGCGACGATGGAGCCGCCGGCGGCACTGGTCCGCATCACCGACGGCAAATGCGAGGCATGGGCATGCGTGCAAGGCCCGCAGCTTACGCGCGAGCGGCTGGCGAAGCATCTCGACATTCCGCTCGACAGCGTCACCGTGCATCAAACGCTGCTCGGCGGCGGCTTCGGACGCAAATCGAAGCCCGATTTCGTCGTCGAGGCCGCGCTATTGTCGAAAGCGCTGAACGGCACGCCCATCAAGGTCGTATGGACGCGTGAGGATGACATCCAGCACGATTACTACAACACCGTCGCCATCGAGCGGCTCGAGGCCGGGCTCGACGACAATGGGCGCACGATCGCGTGGCTGCATCGCAGCGTCTCGCCATCGATCCAGTCGACATTCGCGCCCGACGTCAAGCACGAAACATACGGCGAGGTGGGCCAGGGGCTCGCCGACTTGCCGTTCGCGATCCCCAATCTGCAGATCGAGAATCCCGAGGCGATCGCGCACACGCGCATCGGTTGGTTCCGCTCGGTGTTCAACATTCCGCAAGCGTTCGCGATCCAGTCGTTCGCGGCGGAGCTCGCAGCCGCCGCCGGCCGCGATCCCAAGGACTATCTGCTGGAGCTGATTGGTCCGCCGCGCAGGATCGATCCGCGACAGGTGAAGGCATCGAACTACAATGAATCGCCCGTGCTCTACCCGATCGACACGGGGCGATGGCGCCGGGTGGTCGAGATCGTCGCGGAGCGCTCAGGCTGGGGACGCAAGCTGCCCGCGAGGCACGGTCTCGGCATCGCCGCACATCGGAGCTTTGTGACTTACGCCGCGGCAGTGATCGAGGTCGCCGTGGGCGACAAGGGCCAGGTCAGCGTGCCGCGCGTCGACATCGCGGTCGACTGCGGGCCGCAGGTCAATCCCGACCGCATCCGCTCGCAGATGGAAGGTGCGGTCATCATGGGGCTGAGCGTCGCGATGCGCGGCGGCATCACGTTCAAGAACGGCCGCGTCGAGCAAAGCAACTTCAATCAGTACACGGTGCTGCGAATGAACGAAGCGCCGCGCGACATTCGCGTCTATATCGTGCCGGCGAGCTATGACATACCGTTGGGCGGCGTGGGCGAACCCGGCTTGCCACCCATCGCACCGGCGCTGTGCAATGCGATCTTTGCCGCAACCGGCAAGCGGATCCGCTCGCTGCCGATCACCGATGACGCGGTGCTATAGGGTCCCATCTTCAAGGGGACTCAATGCTGAACGGGAGGCTTCGCGGCGATGCATGGCTGGGATGATCTGCCCGCAGTGGGGCAGGATCGATCGTCGGGTATCTAACGCGCCAAACGCCAACCGGCTCTGCCGGATTCAAACGACTTAGCCCTTCTGCTCGGCCGGATAAACCTCTCAAAACGGGATATTCGGGGCACTTAACGGGCACCTGAGAACCAGGTGTTGCTGCTTGCGCTGGATTGCAGAAGCATGCGCGACCGTCTGCTTAGAAGGTGCGCAGTACAAAACGCTAAGTGCCGCTTCTGGTGTCGCTTGCGAGGAAGCGCGCCATTTATCTCGCCCTTGAACTGGACCGAAGTTGGACTGAAACTGCTGAGGTGAACCTTTGACGCGAACGCTGCCGTGACAGTACTGTATCCGATGGTAACTGATTGAAACTACGCGGCACGCGGCAACGTGATGCATCCTTACTGTGTATTATTGATTAGCGCGAAGCCTTCACCCGCTATATCTAGCAGGTTGAGATTTGCCGGCACGGCGTAGCAATAGTTGATGTCGCCCGCGCACGCCTCCCCACATGCAAGATTGTAAGCGATCGCTTCCCCGATTCCCGTCTCTCTTCTGTAATGATGGTGACCTCATACTTCGGTTGCATATAGACTTCTTCGAGAAGAATGGATCCACGCCCACACGCTCCGAGTCCTCCTCATTCGGACCATCGAGTCCCGCGAAGGTCCTTCCAGGTCTTGCCATCCGCATAACGCTCCGGATGCAGAACCTTTAGACGCGGATCTTCCGCAGTATCGAGTTGCAGCACCATCCACTTTGGATACGGAGTTCCCGGATCAGATACCGCGTCCAACTGCCTCAGTTCTTCCTCCGAGAGCCTAAGATCTGTCGCGCGAATGTTATCCTCAAGGTGCTCGGCCTTGCGGGCGGCAATGATTACGCTGCTGATCGCTTTTTGTCCCAGCAGCCATGCCAGTGCTACGCGCGACGCGCTTGCATTATGTTGGCGGGCCACCTCTTTCAGCACATCAACGACCCGATAGCCCTTCTCCTTATCGAATGGCACGAATTGCCCGGCTTCCGCGAAGCGCGTCCCTGCGGGAGCAGGGTTCTCCCTGGTGTATTTTCCCGCGAGAAAGCCACCCGCCAGTGGACTCCAGACGAGGACGCCGAGATGGTGGTATTCAGCGAACGATTGGAATTCATGTTCGAGGTCGCGGCCCACGAGACTGTAGTACATCTGCGCGGTCACGTATTTTTCCAATCCCAAACGTTCCTGCAGCATAATCGCCGTTGCAGCCTGCCAGGCCATAAGATTCGAGAGTCCGATATAGCGGACCTTTCCTTGGCGCACAAGATCATCTAGCGCCCGCAGAGTCTCCTCCAGCGGTGTAATGCTGTCCCAGCCATGCACTTGGTACAAATCGATATAATCGGTCTGAAGCCGCCGTAAGCTGCCCTCGACCTCGCGCATAATATTCACGCGGGTTGCCCCACTCCTATTGAAGTTTCCGCCCATCGGAAGTCTGACTTTGGTCGCCAGGACAATTTCATTTCTTATTTCCTTCAATGAGTTTCCCAAGAGAGTTTCGCTTTCCCCCAGGCTGTACACATCGGCCGTATCGATGAAGTTGATTCCTTTCTCCAACGCCACCTTCACAATCCGCGTCGTATCTTCTTGGCCCAGATTGCCCATGTTCATCTTGCCGCCGAACTGCATGGTGCCGAGCGCTAACTCGCTTACTATCAGACCCGTATTCCCAAGTTTTCTGTACTTCATTCGTTTCGCTCCTCCGGACACAGAGGTCCAGACCAACCCGTTACACGGCCATCTTCCGGAGGGCGCCAGCTTGAGCCCGTTCGTCCGTGACATTCAAATGGGCTTGCTGTTCCATTTGCAGAAGCACCGCAGAGAAGTCTTGCTCCTCTCCTTGCCCCGATTGTACCAATTGTGCCGAGTTGATTTCCAAAGCTGCTCGTGTGGCGGGCATTTGCGCTCCTACCGCAGCCGGGAGCGTGAGAATCAGCCCGAAATCCTTGTTCATTAGCCGAAGTGGAAATTGAGGGCTATAGTCGCCATCCATCGCTCTCTGAAGTTTTCCCATATGCGCCGGAGCCTTTATTCTTCCTGTCTCCGTTGCCAACATGGCTCAGGAGGCGGTTACTTCGGAACCGACCGTCAGGGCACAAGCACGATCTTGCCGCGAGTATGACGCCGCGCGAGATCCTGATAGGCATCGCGTACATCGCCCAGGCGATAGACCTTGGCGATCGGGATCTCAAGGCGGCCGGCATCGATCAGGCCAGCCAGTTCGGCAAGCACCTTGGCATTCGCCGCCTCGGCATTCCCCGCAGTCTTGACACCGTATTTCGCGCCCGCCGCGAAGTCGATGATCGTATCGATCCGATCGGGCGCAACGCCGAGTTCGAGCGCCAGCTCCACATAGCCGCCACCGAAGGTGTCGATGAAGGCATTGACTTTGCTTCCCGATGCGACTCGGATCCGGTCCGCAACGCCTTCCCCATAGGAAACCGGGATCACACCATGGTCGTCGAGCCAGCTATGATTTGCGACACCGGCGAGACCGATGACCTTGGCGCCGGCGTTCTTGGCCAGTTGCACGGCGATCGAGCCCACGCCGCCAGCGGCGCCAGAGACGACGACGGTGTCGCCTTCCTTCAGCGAGACGGCGTGCACCGCCGCATAAGCCGTAGTTCCAGCGACGAACAGGGCCCCTGCCTGCTCCCAAGAAACATGGGCGGTGCGATGAGCGAGATGGTCAGCCTCGACGGCTACCAGTTCGGCCTGACTGGACCGATTGTTCGAGAATCCAATGACCTCGTCGCCGACCGCGACATTCCTGACGGCGCTACCGACTGCCTCGACGATGCCTGCAAGATCGCTGCCCTGTCCCGAAGGAAATGTCGCGGGCCACTGCTTGGCGAACGCGCCCTCGCGGATCGCGGCTTCGCCGGGGTTGATACCCGCAGCCTTGATCCGCACGATGGCTTGCTCCGGTCCGGGGACCGGTCTGTCGACCTCCACGACATGCAGGACGTCGACTCCGCCATACTTGTCAAATTTCACTGCACGAGGCATCGATCTCTCCTTGTCAGCATTTGTATTTGCAGTCGTCACTCCAACCTGCGGACTCAGCTTTTGTCGCTGAATCCAATCGACGCGTGCAAGCCGTCGCAGAATGGCTTCCGTTTGGGTAGCGCCACAGCGACACAACGCCATGCGTTTGGGTACTTCGTATTTGATACCGTCTGCGACTCAAACCGCTCATCCGCCCCTCTGCTCCCGCGATTTTACGCCGAGCAGCCATAGACGAGGGCGCGCACAACTTTACTGGTTGAGCAGCGGAAAATCCTCTGAGACCGACTGGGGCCGAACGACCCCTCTCGGTCGTACGCTCGACGAAGCCGACCGTCCGCTTCGCCCGCGCAGCGGTCGCGGCTCCTCAACTGGCGCTATCGACGATCAACGGCCCTTCCTGGCCTTAGCCGGCACTCGGACTGGGGTCCCTGCTAGTCGATCTCCTGCTAGCATTCGCTACAAGACACGGAGCTACGGAGATGCGGAGTAGGTTGTCAAAGCCTTTGGTCATCGCGTTTGCCTCGGCGACGATCGTCCTTGCCGTCGTATACATCATCTATCGCTTTGTGGATCCGTTACCACCACATCACTTCACGATTGCTGCCGGGTCAGTAGGATCTGACTCCGACAACTTTGCTAGGCAGTACGCACGGATACTCGCACGCCATGGTGTCACGCTAGAGACCCGCAACGCTGCTGGTGCGGTGAAGGATCTTGAGCTGCTGCGTGACGCCTCCGCGGGGGTGCAGTCGGCCCTCACCACCTTCGGCTTCACGCGACCGGAGGATGCGGACGCCCTCTATTCACTCGGTGGCGTATTCGATGCAGCGATATTCATTTTCTACAGGAGCGCCGAGCCCATCACGCAATTTGCGCAATTCCGTGGCAAGCGCCTTTCCATTGGCATGCCGGGAACCGCCATGCGGTCCCTCATCTCGGAGGTTCTAAAGGCTACCGACGCAGTAGATGTTTCCACCCATATCGCGGATCTGGACTACACCGAGGCGATCGCTGCGTTGATCGCCGGCGAAATCGATATAGCGATGCTTCCAAGTCCAATCGATGGCAATCTCTTGCAGCGCGCACTCGCTGCCCCAGGCATCCGGTTAATGAGCGTGGCGCAAGCTGAAGCCATCGCCAAAACGGTTCCCGGGCTGAAGCACGTCGTGTTATGGCGAGGTCTTATCAGCTTGAGCCGTGACATTCCCAATTCAGACATTGACCTGGTTGCCTTGCGCAACAGATTGCTTGTACGAAAGGATCTTCACCCTGCCTTGCAATATTTGCTGCTTGAAGCCATGCGCGAAGTTCATGGGGCACCAGGTCCCTTCAATCGTCTCGGTGAGTTCCCGGCCGAGCAACCCAATGATTTGCCCCTTTCTCCAACAGCAGAGGCGTTTTACCGCTCGGGCCCGACCTTCTGGCAACGGTACACATCTTTCTGGCTTACCTCGCTCCTCAACCGATTTGTGTTCTTTGTCATTCCGGTCGTCGGGGTGCTGATTCCCATCATTGGCTTCTTCGCGCCTCGCCTTTACAGATGGCTGCACGTCCGTCGCATCGAGCAATTGCACCGGGCATTGGGAAACCTCGAACGTGAACTAGAGCGCAGCCCAGACAAGTCCCGAGTCGTCGAGTATCAGGCACGAATCGCCGAAATTGAATCCGCCATGCGATCGCTCAAGGTCGCACGCCAATTCGCAGTCGACCTGCAGCTACTCAGATTCCATTTGCGCGAGGTGCAGAATCACGTCGGTAGCATGGCAGCGGCCGATCCATGATGCACACCGGTCGGGCGTGCGAGGAAGCCGCTGGCCACATCTCGTGAGCTAATAACGTGCAGCTTCTGAATCCGGAGTTGCGTCGCGTGCGCCCTGTCGTGCGCTTCGTAAGACGGTCACGGCTCAAAGGCGCATCACCGCCTTTCGGAACCCGGAGTGGTCGCTTTGGGGTTGATAGCGCCACTTCGATTCAAAGACGGCGAATGGCTCCTTGGCCTCTGATTGCGGCCGCTCAAACGGGCCATCCGGAGGACCGCACGTGGCCGGTCAGCGACAGCTACCGAGTCAATCTGAACGTCCTCAGACACGCCTAAAGCAGACGGCGGGGCTTCGAACACGGAACTGCTGTTGTTGGGGATCAATAACGAGACCGACGACCTAGCAATTCGTTCGTCGACAACTTGCCGTGTGGTGAGACCGCTTCCGACAATGCTCCTCCGCCTTACAGGAGGAGCTCATGGCCACGACACGCACACCAGGCATCACCGTCCTCGCGGACGGCCACCGGTTCATCGACAAGAGATATCTCGGGGTTCGCATCGGCCTGCGTGTCGGCGCGCGAACCTGTTCGCAAATCGTATCCGAACGACCCGAAGACTATCGTGAAAGACCTCGCTGACGGCCAAAACTCCAACTGATGTGGTCGCCGCGTAGCGTCGCAGTTAACTGCTGGCCGATGCGGTGCTCAAGGACCGGACGCCAAGGTACCAAGCTAAAGCCCAGACCATCATCCAGCATCGCGAACCGCCCGCTTGCCGTGACAACCATCCGCCGATAGACGCCCGTAGTGCGTTCACCGTCGACAAGCGGTCGATAAACCATGCCTGTCTCGGCCGCAATTGCCTTGGCGACGCTGTCGAGATCGCGCTGACGCAACACCGCCAGCAGATTAGATGGCAACTTCAGGCTTTCGCAATCAGGTCGCACAAAACCATGCTCGATCAGGAAATCTACGCGTTTACGTAAAGCCTCTTTTACGGTTGTGCCAAAGCCCGCATTTGCGATCGCCGCGTCGCTGTTTACCAATGTCCGATCGAGCCAGGTCGCACCCATGGCGGTCACCTGCCTGTCGACAGGCAGGTGGGAATGCAGTTGGACGTCCACCCCACCGGTGCGGTGCAGGTCGTACGCGTGACCACGTGCCGCCAGGTCCGGGGGGATCCGCCAAATGCCTTCGGTTTCACGTTCAACAATACCCGCGCGGCGCAGCGCTTCCAGACGCCGGACATGGGCGTCGACAATCTCGTCAGGGTGGTGGCG
>Ga0209448_10000699_pt1 | contig 10706 bp, 6 predicted proteins | sample BogFormECP14_OM2_FD_188245 | JGI IMG/M metagenome (GOLD analysis project Ga0209448, IMG submission 188245) | Bog forest soil microbial communities from Calvert Island, British Columbia, Canada - ECP14_OM2 (SPAdes) (version 2) | ecosystem: Environmental > Aquatic > Freshwater > Wetlands > Bog ... | reverse complement strand
CCCCGTTGCCGCCAGCACCGCCGGCACCGCCGTGCCCACTGGTAGCGGCACCCCCGGTCCCCCCGGCCCCACCGATACCCGCCAGCATGCCCGCGCCACCCCCAGCACCGCCGGCACCGCCGTTGCCGGCGCCGGTGGCCGCCCCGCCAAGCCCGCCGGTGCCGCCAGAGCCGAACAGCAGCGCGTTGCCCCCCGCACCACCAGCCTCGCCGCCGACACCGCCGAGACCGCCGGTACCCCCAGCGCCCGACAGCAACCCACCGGTGCCGCCCGCGCCGCCCGCCGCACCGGCACCTCCGGCCCCGCCTATACCGCCGGTGCCGACCAGCCCGGCGGCGCCACCGGCACCACCTGCTTGCCCGGTTGCACCTGAGCCGCCGTTGCCGCCGTTACCGATCAACAACCCTCCAGCCCCGCCGGCCTGCCCGGTTCCCGGCGCACCGATCGTGCCGTTGCCGATCAGCGGACGGCCCAACAACGTCTCGGTCGGCGCATTGACCACACCCAAGACGTCTTGCTCGAGCGTCTGCAAAGGTGAGGCGTTGGCCGCCTCGGTGCCGAGGTAGGCACCCGCCCCGGCCTTCATCGAGCTGACGAAGTTCGCGTGAAACGCCTGCGTCTGGGCGCTGAGCGCTTGAAAGTCGTCGCCGAGGCCGCCGAACAGTGAAGCGATCGCGATCGATACCTCGTCCTGACCCGCAGCCGCAATGGCGGTCGTAGGAGTGGCTACAGCTGCAGTGGCTTCAGCCAGCGACGAATGAATACGCGCCAGATCCTGGGCGGCACCCTCAACTAGATCCGGTGTCACGAACAACGACATTGCAAAACCTCTCGATAGCTAACGGCACAATGAGCAAAGATCAACTCGATACGAGCGCGCGTCTGGATAGCCGCACGCGATTCCGTCTTTTATTCGTCCGCGCGGTCGGGGCGCTGGGTCTCGTGCTGCCAGTCATTGATGTCGGCGCTGAGGTGCTCCGTCGGGCGGCCCTGCGACTGTCGATGGTTACTGATCCATGTGTTGTGCACGATGCGATACAGCCATGCGGGCAGACGCGATCCTTCACGAAAGGTGTGAAAATGAGCCTACGAGCGGCGCCATAGAGGTCGTCGAGCAGCGGGATCGCATCGCGTTCGAATCGCGCCGCCGACTCCGAGTTACTATCCGAACATTCGGTTGTCATAGTGACATGGTCAAAAGACGGAGTCGCGTTGTGAAGTTCTGATTTAGAACTCGACTGGTGTCAGCCTCCCGCTGGTGTTGCCACCTGAGCCACCGGTCGATAAACCCGTCAAGCATTTCTGTCCATGCCATCCACGCTGCAACGACTCGCGACCGGTGTTCAAGACCGGCCTTTGATCGTTCGATAGGCGTCCGTTATCAGGCGCTCAACGAGGGGGCGCTGCCGAGGTTGGCCAAACCCTGCGGTGTGGGACGCGGACTTCCACTTCGATGCGACCACCGAGGGCGAGCGACCAAGATCGTGTCCAACGCCCCAGTATTTCCGTGAGGTGGATCCGGCCTGGCGATATCGGTCGTATTTGAGCCGTACGTGACTTCTGGCGGCGCACCGGTTAGGCGGGCACGCCGGGCGACCCGATCCCAGCCAGCCTTGGCGCGAGCTCGTCGGCAAGGCGGCGGACGAACCCCACGGGGTCAGGATTGCCTGGCATCAAACCGACATCGACCAGGTGAAAACCCAATTCGGCGTAGGCTTCCAACGTTTTCAAATAGTCGTCGAGGTCGTCGAAGGGATCGCGGAAGAACAAGCCCGCGGTCTGGCGGATCTCGGCCTTATCTGCAGGTCAGTTACGGCAACGCGTAATCAAAATGGCGTCTGAACTGTGCGTTTGCTGAATTATGGATGCGGGCGGGTCTCTCTGTTACATGAGGTGCGTGGCCGAAGTGCCCCTGTTCTGGGATCTAGAGATTTGGGAGTGAGCGTTTCCTGTCTCGCGTAATTGGGTCAGCCGAGCACAAATAGCGCGCTGATGATGGCAAGCCACGCGACTTCTGCGCCGTCGGGCACAGCGCGTCACAAACGGTGTACGACCAGTTGCTGCCGACCGCCCACCTGCGCGCTGCACAGCCCAAGGAACACGAAGCCTACGTCAGCCGCGCAATCCTAAGGGCGGCTGATGATCTGGTTGCCTAGCGCATCGTTTCCCGTCTGCTGGTGAACTCATTGACGAGCAGTTGGAGACGCTCCGAGTCGTAGCCAGGGCGTAGTCGGCCGGCACGGGTAAGGGCGACCAGTCCGTGCAGCGCGGCCCAAAACAGCTCGGTGAGCGCGTCCGCGTCATGCTCGTCAGCGACCACGCCGACCGCTTGGCGCAGCTCGGCGAAGGCCGCCGTCAGCTGAGGCGGTGTGTCTTGGGCGGCGAAGCGCAAGGTGGTCGCACGGGTGAACATCGCGTCGTAAACGGCCGGGTTGTCGCGGGCAAAGTCGAGGTAGGCGTGTGCGATCCGGGTCAGGACGTCGCTGGCCGTGCCGGCGCGGGAGCGGGCGGCCCGAATCACATCCGCGAGCTCGCCGAACCCGTCGATGGCGACGGCCTCGGCGATTTGTTCCATGCCGGTGAAGTGCTTGTACAACACAGGCTGGCTGTATTCGATCTCGGTGCACAGCCGACGTGTGGTGACGGAATCCGAGCCTTCGGCCTCGGCCAACTTGCGGGCCGTTGTGACGATCAGCCGTCGGCGGGCGGCCCGCTCACGCTCACGGCGATCCTCGATGGCCATACCGCATGATAGCGCCGCTAGACGGACTAGCACCGCTATTGACACACCGCGAACACGGGGTTAGCGTTGCTAGCAGTTACGCCTGAGGGGAGTTACGACATGGCCTTGGACCTCATCACCGGTGCCGCCGCACTGATCGCGGTGCTGGGTACCGCGGTGGTCTACGGCACCGACGTGTTTTGCGCGATCGTGCTGCGACCGGCTTTGGCATTGGTCGACGACCGTGCCCTGGTCGCGGTGACGGGAAGCGTGCATCGATACGGAGACCGGCGAATGCCTGTGCCCGGGGTGCTCGGGGTGCTCGCCACCGCGGCAACCGCGGTGCTGGCCGCGGTGGCCACACACTGGGCACAGGCGATCGCGGCGGCCGCCGCCCTGATCCTGCTGCTGGTCTGGATAGTGCTCTACACACAGGTGAGCGCACCAATCAATCGACAACTGACAGCGGCCGCCGACGCCAGGCAGCCGCTGCCGAATGGGCGCGTGCTGCAAGCAAAGTGGGACCGAATCATCGGCGTTCGCGCCATGCTGCAAGGTCTGGCACTGACCGCCCTGTGCGTGGCGCTGATGATCTGACGCCGCCCACGCCCATGGCGCCGCACCAGCCGACATCAACTGAAGGAGCACAGCATTCGATGTTTCAGCTCAGGATCTATACCCTGCGGTCGCCCGAAGCTCTGCAGCGGTACGCGACGGTTCACTGGGCCCGCCACCTGGCAACCTTCGAGACATTCGGGGTCACCACCCACGGCGTCTGGACAGAGCGAAGCGGCGGTACGAATCGACTCGTCGCGCTGATCCGCTACCCACAGGGCGCCGACCCCGAACAACTCACGCGGCATGCCATGACCAGCCCGGAATTCGCCGCCGACATGGCCGGCTTCAATGCCGACGAGATCGTCGACGTTCAGTCGGTGCTGCTTGACCCGACATCATTCTCACCGATTCGCTGACATAACCCAGGAGTGTTCGACATGACCGCCACGACCATCGCTTACACGCTCGCCGGACTCATCGGCGCGGGCGTCATATTCATCGGCGCACGGTTTATCGTCGCGCCGCGCGTCGCGGCCGCCGGCTACGGTGTGCAACCCGATCTCGGCCAGCGATCCGCCGGCGCCTATTTGAGCGTCAAGGGCGTCCGCGACATCGCATCGGGGCTAATCGTCTTCATTCTCATGGCCGCGGGTGCCACGCACCTGCTCGGCTGGGTGATACTGGCCGCCACGATCATTCCGCTCGCCGACGCGACCATCGTGCTCGGCAGCGGCGGCCCCAAGTCAATCGCCTTGGGAGTCCATGGCCTCACCGCCGCCGTCATGCTCATGACTTCTGCGCTCCTGCTCATTTCCTAGGCGACAGCACAACCACCGCTGCGAAGCCCAGGTTCTTCACGGTGTTGATTCGGCGCCCCTCCAAGCGACTTGGCTGATGGGTGCTCGTGCTCATTAAACCTGCCGACAGAAGCAACTTCGAGCAGCGATCGCGGCGAGATGCACTGTCACAGCTCGATGCTGAATCGTGATCTGGCCGCCCCTTTGCTGACGCGCTTGGCGGCCGTTCGCAGTCCGGCGCGCAGGGACCAGCCCGAGACGCTATGCAGCGGTTGGGCACCGACGCCGACGACGTATCCGTGAAGCTGGGTGTGCGCGCTGCCGGGACAGCCACGTTCCCCGACGAACTCGATGCCGGTTTTCTGCAGAAGGCACGCGCTGTCAACCGCCTTCAAATACGGCGACGATCGGGCTGCGCGCGGCCCGCCCCCAGTGTGGCGGGGTCCCTCGACCGCACGTCGAACAAGGGCAGGACGCCGGCAACGCCGACGTCCCGAGCCCCGACGACTAGCCGGTGGGTGTGATGATCGCCGCGAGTTCAGGCCCGAAGCTCAGCAGGCCGGGAATCAAGCCGCCGATTGGCGTGCCAGGAATCGCACCGCCACCGCCAACAAAAACAGGACTCAGAGGGGTGAGAAGCCCGCCCACAGGGAGCTCAGCCGTTGTTGTGAGGGAACCGAAAGGTACACCCCCAATCGTTAGGTTCGCTGTCAGCGGCGGCAGGACTATCAGCGCGTTTATATCCAAACCGTTGGCGCCGATCGGCATCGCTTGGCCATTAAGGAAGCCGTTCGTGACGACGGCCGGAGCGTCGAGAATCGCGGCGGCCGCCGCAGGCGCGTTTCCGGCTTGCACCGCGCCAGCCAACGCGACTCCGGTGGAATTGAGCGCGCTCAGCGCTTGGGCCGGCGCGCCTATCGCGTCAAACACGAACGCCAAAGGCAACCCAAAAGTGAGATCGAGACTACCGTTAATCGTCGTCCCAAAGTTTGTGACCGCGCTGAGCACGTTAGTGAAGTTCTGCGCCATCTGCGCAGGGATTGAGCCCGGGGGCAGCAGGTTGGTGAAGTTCTGCGCCATTTGTCCGGGGATGGCGAAGATTGGTGCCAGGTCCCCCAACGGGCCAAGCGGAACGACCGGAACAGGCGTCGTGCCCCCGACTTCCACGGTGATGTCGTGGAAACCCGGCAGGAAGGCATTTTGCAGGGTCTGTTGAATCTGGCCGTATGCGCCGATGTTGTTGCCCGCCAAGAGGTCCTGGAAGGCCGCCTGGAAGCCCGCGGGCAAGGTCTGCACCCCGGTAATCAAGTCCTGGCCCGCAAGCTGTAGCGACGACCCGACCGTGAAGGCGTAACCCTGCTGCTGAGTGACGAACCCCTGCAGTAACGCTCCGGGGTTAAAGGTCGACGCGCCCTGGATGGCAAGTTGGATGTTGGCCGGCACGTTGCCAGGGAAGCCTCGCAGGTCAGTGACGACACCACTGCCGAACGTGTTCGCGAAACCCGCCTGGTTGATGATGACCTGATTCGCGAACGGGAACGGGTTGGCCATGAACGTCTGGTTGATGGCCGCCAGGTTGTTGTTGGTGTTGATCACGAGCTGCTGATACGGGGCGGCGACGGCGGCCCCGAAGCTGCCAATGCCCTGGGCCACCGTGGGTGCTGCTTGCCCGGTCACCATGGCGGCGCCGCCACCGAAGAGCGCCTGGGCGGGTGCGGCCGCCGCGCTCATCAAAGTCTGTCCGGCGGCCTCGGCACTGACGTATGCGGCCGCACTCCCATTCATCGCGCTGACGAACTCCGCATGAAACGCCTGCGCTTGGCTGCTCAGAGCCTGAAATTCGTGACCGAAGTTACCGAACATCGACGCGATCGCCAGCGATACTTCGTCCTGAGCCGCAGCCGCTACCCCAGTCGTGGGGCCCGCCACGCTCGCAGTGACATCAGCCAGCGACGAGCCAATACCCTCCAAATCCTGGGCCGCACCCTGCACCAGGTCCGGCGCCGCGATCACAAACGACATATCCAAATCTCCTCGGCATACTCAGTGGTGACCAGTGGTCACTCAATTCGGCATGAGCCAAATAAGACCTCGCACTGTTATCCCAGGTCCTTCGACTCTTCTTACCGGCCGGTCACCTTACTCGCCGGTAACCAAGACAGAGTGACTCTAGCCAGCTGCAATAGCGGGCTAAAAAGACAACACGCGTTTTCACAGCATTTCCTTATGGATTCACCTGGCTTTGGGCGTAATGCAACTCGGCGCGTGGTTCGAACAGGGTGGTATGCCGAGGGTCTGACCGACGGTCACCGCGTGAGCGGCAACCGCGCCGCCGAGGTTCTGGCCGAACCGGACCGGGCCGCCTTCGCTGCGCGCGGTTCTAGGCGCGCAATATAATGCCGACCGCCTCCGCTGCGCGACGTACCGCAGCATCGCGGGCCGCACTGGCGTCGTCCTCGGTCAGCGTGCGATCCGGCGCGGAACCGCAACGCGAATGTCAGCGACTTGCGCTCCTCACCGATCTGCGGACCGGTGAAGACGCCGAGCAACTCAATGTCTTCCAGCAGTCCCCCGGGCCCCTCGCGCACCGCCTGAGCCGGCACGCGCACGGACACCACAAGGCTGACGTCCTGGAACACCGCCGGAAACGGCGACACCCTAGGCGCCGGCAACGCCTCGACGACCCGCGACCCCGGCCGATACCTCATCCTGAGCCGCAGCCGCCACCGCGGTGGTGGGCGCCGCAGCCGACGCACTGGACCCCGCCAACAATGAGCGGATACCCGCCAAATCGTGGGTCGCCGCCTGTACCTGCTCCGGCGCCGCGACCACAAACGACATCTCCGTCTCCCATCGACCCATGACGACGGTCACCCGATGGCCACCAAAGCAACACGAGCCCAATAGGACGTCATCTGCGCGCCCGGGAAAACCAGGGTTCTCGTCGCGGTAATCCGACCCGAACAGAGCGCACGTCAGACCGAAGCGTCGCCGAGGGTTACCGCAGCGGTCGCGGATCCAGTCCCGATGCGCCCGACTCACGCTGATGGGCGTCTCGACAACCCGGATTCGGCAAGGCGGGCAGGGTCAGGACGCCGGCGAACCCCGACGTCCTGACCCTAAACGACTACGTGATGGGTGTGATTGCCTGTGCCAGCTGGGAGTCAACGCTCAACATGGCGGGAATCAAGCCACCGACCGGGGTGCCACCCACAATATCGACCGGCGTTGTGCCAAGAAGGGCAGTGGTGGCCGTAGCGGTGGGGAAGCTCAGCGGAGTGAGAAGCCCTCCGAGGGGGATTTGGACTGTTGAAACTGTCGGTACCGGTAAAACACCAAGTACAATAACTGTCAAATCAGTCGAAGGCAGCGTTACGACTGCTGTCCCGTTGAGGAAGCCGTTCGCCATGAAGGCCGGGGCGTCGAGGATTGCGGCAGCGGCCGCGCTCGCGTTTCCGGCTTGCACCGCGCCGGCAAATGCCACTCCGCTGGAATTAAGCGCGCTCAAAGCGTTCCCTGGCGCACCCAGCAAGCCAAAAATCAACTGCACTGGCGCCCCAAAGGACAGATCGGCCGTCCCCCCAAGAGGACCAAAAACATCAAGCGTGGTGTTAAAGTTTGTGAGCGTATCGACCACGTTGGTCCCGTTCTGCGCCATCTGCGCAAGGATGGAACCGGGAGGCAGCAGGTTGGTGAAGTTCTGCGCCATCTGTCCGGGGATGGTGAAGATGGGCCCCAAAGCTCCCAAAGGGCCATTCGGCGTGACAAGGAATTCGCCGAGACTCCCTGGCGCCCCTGGCCCTACCTGGGTGCCAGTAAAACCAGGGAGGAATTCACTTATTAAAGCCGTATTGAGCTGGCCGTATGCGCCGATGGGATTGCCCGCCAAGAGGTCCTGGAAGGCCGCCTGGACACCCGCCTGGAAGGCCGGCGCCCCGTTCATCAAGTCCTGGCTCGCGAGCTGCAGCGACGACCCGATCGTGAAGGCGTAACCCTGCTGCTGGGTGATGAACCCCTGCGCCAAAGCCGCCGGGTTAAACATCGCCGCGCCCTGGATGGCAAGTTGAATGTTCGCCGGCACGTTCCCAGGGAAGCCCTGCAGGGAAGTGGCCAGCCCCGCGCCGAACGTCTGCGCGAAACCCATCTGGTTGCTGGCCACCTGGTTCAAGAAGGGGAACGGGTTAGCCATGAACGTCTGGTTGATGGCCGCCAGGTTGTTGTTCGTGTTGATCACGAGCTGCTGATACGGGGCGGCGACAGTGGCCCCGAAGCTTTCAACGCCCTGGATCAGCGTCGGTGCCGCAGCGGGCGCACCGGCCACGGCCCCCGAAAGGACCTGGCCGCCGAGCTGCCCAACGGCCGCCTCGCCACCCGCAACGGCGCCGCTGATGTTCTGGCCGATGTTGCCGAGGACGCCGCCACCAAGCAAAGTCTGCCCGGCGTTGGCAGCCTCGGTGCTTACGTATGCGGCCGCGCCCGCGTTCATCGCGTTGACGAACTCCGCATGAAACGCCTGCGCTTGGGCACTGACGGCTTGAAATTCCTGACCGAAGTTGCCGAACAACGCCGCGACCCCGGCCGATACCTCGTCCGCGGCCGCAGGCACCACCCCGGTAGTGGGAACCGCAACGGATGCAGAGGCTTCCATCAGCGACGAACGAATACCTGCCAAATCCTGGGCCGCCGCCTCTACCAGCTCCGGCGCCGCAGTCACAAACGACATGACCCATCTCCCATCGACTCATTGCGATGGTCACCCGATGGTCACCCCGATGATCATCCGATGATCACCAAAACAACATGAGTTTAATAGGACGTCGTCTGCGCGCGCAGGAAATCCAGAGTTTCCGTCGCGTTAACCCGGCCCAAGCAGAGCGCACGGCAGACCGAAGCGTCGGCGAGGGGTTACCGCGGCGGTCGCGGATCCAGTCCCGACGCGCCCCATCTCGAGCTGACAGGCGTCTGGACAACCCGGGTTGGGCAAGACGGTTGGGGGTCAGGACGCCGGCGAAACCCGACGTCCTGACCCCCAACGACTACATGGGTGGCGTGATGTCCGTCGCTAGCTGAGACGCGATGCTCTGCAGGCCGGGAATCAGGCCACCGACCATCGTGGAGCCTTGGACCTGCACGCCGTTAATGACGATGAGAGGGATCCCCAGGGGCGCCAGAGTTGTGTTGAGTGTGGGAAGACTCAGTGGAGTGAGGAGCCCGCCGATGGGGATTTCGGTCGTTGTCGTGGCGGGTACTTGTACCAGGTCGAGATCGCCAACACCCGGGATGTCTACAGATACGGCAGATACGGTTGCGTGCAGCGGCGGCAGGGTTATCAGCGTTGAGCCGTTGAGGAATCCGTTCGTCATGTTCGCCGGGGCGTCGAGGAGTGCGAGGGCAGCCGCAGACGGGTTTCCAGCTTGCACTGCGGTCATGAACGACACCGCGCTGGAATTCAGCCCGCTCAGTGCGAGGCCCGGCGCACCGATCGCGTCGAAAGCGAGCTGCAAGCCCGGCCCGAAGTTGACAGCTGGTACCAGGAAATCGAGGCCGCCTCCCGTGCCCGTGACAGCCGGGTTAATCGTGGTGTTGAGGTTCGTGAGCGCACTGATCGTATTGGTGGCGTTCTGAGACATCTGCGCCAGGATCGAGCCGGGCGGCAACAGGTTGGTGAAGCTCTGCGCCATCTGTCCGGGGAGGGCGATGATCGGTGCCAGGGCTCCCAGCAGCCCCATCGGAATGACGGGAACCAACGCCATCTGGTCCAAAGTGAACGCTACGGGTTCGAAGCCGGGCAGGAAGAGACTTTGCAGGCCCTGTTGAAGGGCGCTGTATGCGGCGACGTTGTTGCCCACCAACAGGTCCTGGAAGGCCGTCTGGACGCCCGTCTGCAAGGCCGGCGCCCCGGTCACCATGGCGTTCGACGTGTTCTGCAGCGACTCGATGACCGCCTGGGCGGTGCCGATCTGGCCGTTGACGAACGCCGCCGCCAAAGCCCCCGGGTTAAACGTCGACGCGCCCTGGATGGCGAGTTGAATGTTCGCCGCCACGTTGCCAGGGAAGCCTTGCAGGTCAGTGACGATGCCACTGCCGAACGTCTCCGCGAAACCCTGCTGATTGATGATGACCCGATTCGCGAACGGGAACGGGTTGGCCATGAACGTCTGGTTGATGGCCGCCAGATTGTTGTTGGTGTTGATCACGAGCTGCTGATACGGGGCGGCGGCGGCGGCCCAGAAGCTGCCAATGCCCTGGGCCACCGTGGGTGCAGCGGGTGTACCGGTCATGGCCCCCATCAGGGCACCGTTCAAGCTCTGACCGACCTGGCCGGCGATCTGCCCAACGGCCCCCTGGCCACCCGCAACGACGCCACCGAGGCTCTGGCCGATGTTGCCGAGGACCTGACCACCGCCTGTGGCGCTCCCACCGAGTAGCGCCTGGGCCGGCGCCGCCGCCGCCCTCATCAGAGTCTGCCCGGCGGCACCCTCAGCGGCGACGTAGGCGCCCGCGCCGGCGTTCATCAGGTTGACGAACTCCGCATGAAACGCCTGCGCCTGAGCACTGAGAGCCTGAAATTCCTGGCCGACGCCGCCGAACAACGAAGCCATCGCCACCGATACCTCGTCCTGAGCCGC
>Ga0209448_10000698_pt1 | contig 10711 bp, 12 predicted proteins | sample BogFormECP14_OM2_FD_188245 | JGI IMG/M metagenome (GOLD analysis project Ga0209448, IMG submission 188245) | Bog forest soil microbial communities from Calvert Island, British Columbia, Canada - ECP14_OM2 (SPAdes) (version 2) | ecosystem: Environmental > Aquatic > Freshwater > Wetlands > Bog ... | reverse complement strand
TCTTCAAGCCCTTTGTGCCGGAAGCCGCCAATCATTCCTACAGTGTAAATTGAATAGTTGACGAGTGTCAACTAAATAGTTGTCTCTCAGGTCCAGATCACAAAATGGAACATTTGATCAGTGTCGCCGAAAACTTGAGCAGGACAGCACAGCGCATTACCGCTTCAGCCGCCCGATCAGGAAGAGAACAATAGAAAGTACGACACTAATCAGGATGGAACTCGCCAACGGAAAATAGAAAGTAGAACTCTTCCCCCGATACAGAACGTCCCCGGGCAGCCATCCAAGCGGCAACCCCGTCCGCCCCAGCAGCATGACAATGCCACCGATTACCACCAGGGCAATGCCAAGCATCGCCAGCATCTGTCCCATCTCCACCATGCTTCGAGTTTAACTCCGCAGATTGCGAATCTACACCGGGGTAGTTGCTGTAAGGGGGATAGAAAATATCCAGGCAAGCAGACAAAATCGTTCGATAAGGTCATCCCGGCGCGGCCAAACTCTTGTGGATTTCTCAGCCAACCGTCGGAATGTCCCGGCACAGCCGGGCAACGCTATTGGCCAGGTAGTTGGCTTCGAGGTTGCGTTCTCTGGGAATTCGAGTAATCGCGAACTCCAGGCTCCGAGCCAGTTTGCGGCAGATCCAGTGCAGGGAATACAGCCTCGAACTCCGGCAAGCATAGTCGCCGCGCATTTGCCGCACTACTACTTCGGAATCCGAGTAAACATGAAGGGAACTCGCCCTTCTGTCCAGGGCGCACTGCAGAGCTTCCAGCAGCGCCACGTACTCGGCCACGTTGTTGTCTTGCCAGCCGATCGACTTGGCAATTCGGACGCAGCCTCCCGCAGAATCTTCGACGATGACCCCGATACCCGACGGACCAGGACTCCCGTGCGAGCTGCCGTCCACGTAGGCTACCAGGTTGCACATGTAATTTTCTCGCCTGACAACACCATGCGTGAAAATGGCTTGCCGCGCAAGAGCTTTCATGGTTCCTTGTGTTCATGTCCTGAAGATTTCCACAGGCCGATAAAATCGATGCCGAGGCGATTTTTTCCCCGGACCACAAAACCCTTGACTGACGCGCAATTCGGATCGCTAACTGATTCATCGCCGATTCGCTGATTGCACAGAAAACGGGCGTTGACAACTTCGCCAGACAAAGTAAGCTTCTCTCCATCGATGGCTGAAAGGATTGGCTACAAAATCGTTGCCAACCCGAAGTAGGCTGGGTGATTCGTAGGGCGAGGTGACTCGCTCCACGGCCAGACCCGAAAAAACCGACGAATCTGCGAGGAGACGCCGGGGTCTGGTACTGCGAAAGCAGCGATCGCATCAGGGACCGCGACGGTGCACGTATCCACGTCGCCCCGCTCCTTCGCAGGAGCTGGCGGCTAGAGCGTAACCAATGTCGCGGTTCTTTTATTTTCCCGCGCTTCGAGCCCGCCGACCCGACGCATGACGATTCTCCAAACACCCCGGCTCCTGCTGCGCGAGTTCACCCCGCAAGACGCCGACGCGCTCGCCTTGGTCATCTCCGATCCCGAGACCATGCGCTACTACCCCGCGCCCTACGACCACACCGGTGTCGAGCAATGGATTGAGCGCAACCGCCAACGCTACCAGGACGACGGCGTCGGCCTCTGGGCCACGGAGTTGAAGAAGATGCAAGACTCCGACGTGCAAGATTTCGAGTCTCATAAAATCATCGGCGACTGCGGCATCACCCGCCAGCAGGTCGAAGGTGAGTATCTCTACGAAATCGGATATCACCTGCGCCGCGACTTCTGGGGACAAGGTCTCGCGACCGAAGCCGCCATTGCCTGCCGCGACTGGGCTTTCGCGCACCTGAAAACCGAGCGCTTGATTTCCCTGATTCGCCCCGAGAATCTGCCCTCACGCCGCGTCGCCGAGCGCAACGGGATGACCATTTGGAAAGAAGTGAATTGGCGCGGACTCCAGCACTGCGTCTATTCCATCGAGAGAGCGCGGGTCGCCCCGTAACAAATTTGCCTTCCGAATAAGAATTGTCATCCCGAGCGAAGCGAGGGATCTGCAGTTCGCCGCAAGATGCAGGTCCCTCGCTTCGCTCGGGATGACAATTCTTAAGGTGTCGCTCGCGTGCCGCTCCAGCCCCGTACTTTACCGTTGCCCCTACACCAGATCCTCCACCTTCAACTCTTCCGCGCCACCCTTCCACGCCTTGCGAAACTCCTGCTCCACAAACCAGGCATCGGAATTACGATCCTGCTCTTGCAGCGCCCGATGCAAGCCAAACAACGACCGCGGATTCCGAGGATTCTTCGCCAGGTCATCCCGGAACACCTGCTCCGCTCCTTTAGCATCGCCGCTCATCAGCAACACTCCCCCGAGCGACTCCCGCACCGGGAAAAACCAATCGGGAGGCTCTCCGTAGAGCAGCGTATCCTGCACCGCCACCGCCTCGCGCAGCATACCGACTGCGGCAGCGTTATCCTTTTTCGCCAACGCCACCTGCGCGCCCAGGACGTTCTCCGCTATCTTCAGAATGTCCTTGGTCTTGTTATTAATCGGCATATTGAAAATCGCATCCGGCGGAGTCGCTTTCTCGGCCTCGGCCACGATCTTGTATTCCGCTTCCGCCTCGCCCGTCCTGCCTTTTCCCGCCAGCGCCATCCCCCGAGCAAAGTGCCAGAAGCCAGTCGTGGTCTTCATCTCCGCATCGGGCGCCTTCATGGCCAGAATCGTGTCCCACTTGTGGAAGCGCACATTTACCGCCATGGGGATCGTCATGAATCCCTCGATCGGCGGCATGTCCTTTACCGCCGGTCCCACATGGGCCGCGAGCATCTCCGCCGCCTTGCTCGCTTCCACGTAGTCTCCCGTCATGGCCGCGCACATCGCAATGAAATGCAAATTGTGGCTGTAATACATCATCGGATAAATGCCCTGCACGCCGCTGCTCTTGATGTACGCTCGATCGACCGCCGCCGCTTCCTCGTTCGTCTTCACCGCGGCCGCATAATCTCCTGTGCGGATGTAAACGTGCGCGGGCATATGCACGATGTGTCCCGCACCCGGCGCCAGCGCAGCCAGGCGGTTCGCATCCGCCAGAGCCCGCTCCGGAGTATTCGACGCTTCCACGGCGTGAATGTAGTAATGGAGTGCACCCAGATGGTTGGGATCGCGTTTGATCACCGACTCCAAAGTCGCGACAATCTCCTCCGTGCCCTCCTCGGGCGTCCCGTCGCGATGCCACAGTCCCCACGGATGCAGGTTCATCCCCGATTCCGCGAACAATGTCGCCGCGTCAAGATCGTCGGGATACTTCTTTACCACCTCCCGCATCGCGTCGCGATACTCTTCCGCAGCCTTTCGCAGATCAGCCTTCGGATCCGCCGGAAAGCGTTTCGCCAGCGCGAGAATGTAGCCGCGTTCGGCCTCGGAGGCATTGCCACCGAGGTCCACGCCTTTCTGGATCGCCTCGTGCGCCTGCTTGAAGCGGTCCGCGCTTGCAGGGTCGTTGTAGTTCGGCCCCACCGCCTCCGCCATCCCCCAATAAGCCATCGCCAGTTTCGGATCCAGTTGCGAAGCTTTCTTAAATGAGTGCGCCGCCTCGTCATGGTTGAACGCGTAAATCAGCCGCAGCCCCTGATCGAAAAAGCCCTGTGCTTCCGTGTTCTGAGTCGAAACCGGATGGTGCAAATCGCCCAGGCCCGTCATCATCGTGACGGGCTTCGCTGTCCCCATCGCGTGTTCTTGGGCGGCAGCGGTGACAATAATCGTGAAACTAAGAATGATTGTGAGACAAAGAACGACTGTGAGACGCAGCAGAGCACGAACAGCCGTCAGCAGTTTCATACAGATCCTCCTGAAGTGAACTAACCAGACCTTAATCGCGAGGAAAACGAACGCCCCAGCACTTTGCGCGATAGCATAGTGCAGACTGGCCGCGTAAGCAATCGGCTGCTAACCTCGCATCCGAAGAGTACCTGAGCTGCCCCGTCAGGCCAGACACGCGCCAGCACGGCGGGCGGAGTTCAGCCGATAGGAGCGGGGCGTGCGCTAAACTCAAAGCAGACCTAGCCGTCGCATGCACAAAGCCACCATTCTGTTCAATCCCAACTCCGGCCGGCGTGGAACAAAGCGCGACGCGGAACTGAACCGCGCGATCGGCATTATCCAATCGGCCGGCGTTCACACCGAGCTCACGGTTTGCCGCTCCAGCCAGGAAGCAACCGACAACGCCCGCTGCGCCGTTGCGGCCGGCAGTGACACCGTCTTTGCCTGCGGAGGCGATGGCACGATCCACGATGTCATTCAGGGACTGGCGGGCACCCCCGTCGCGCTCGCCGTTCTGCCGTTCGGCACCGCCAATGCTCTCGCGCACGACCTCCGAATCCCGCTCCGCCCCAGCGCCGCGGCTCAACTTGCCGTCGAAGGCAAGAGCAAGGTCCGTCGCATCCCGCTCGGCCGAATTGAGTATGAGGATTTCACCGGCAAGTCTTCCGCCCGCTACTTTACCGTCGCCGCCGGAATTGGCGTCGACGCGCACCTGTTCTACAAGCTGACGGCGCAACTCAAGAATCGCTCGGGCATGACGGCCTACTATCTGAAAGCCTGGCAGTTGTGGGCAACCTACAACATGCGCCGCTTCGAGGTCGAGTATGCCAACGGAAGCGGTCTGCGCCAACGCGCTTCGCTGACTGAACTTCTGGCGGTAAGGATTCGCTTTTTCGGAAACGTCCTGCGCGAACTGGTGCCCGGAGCTTCGCTCGACTGCAGCGATCTCCGCGCGGTCATGTGCCGCACCGCCAGCCGCAACGCCTATCTGCAGTATGTGGCCGGAGCGCTGCTCGGCCGCCAATGGAATATCGACGGCATCGATCTGGTGAGCTGCTCAGAGGTCGTCTGCAGTTTGCCAGAAAGTGCCGGGCTTAGCACCGACGGCCATAGCGAAGATCGCGTCTACGTCGAGGCCGACGGCGAGCTATTAGGCCGGCTGCCTGCCCGCATGACGATGCAACCCGACGCGCTCTCCCTGGTAGTACCCGCATAACCGCGTAGTAGAGAAGGGGCTAGCCCCGTCTCGGCAGTGCCCAGCAATTTAAGCCAGGAGAGCCCGAGGAGCCCGTCACCTTAGTCATTTTCTTGCCACGCGGCACTGTATTATAAATTCCAGATGCCGAGCGCTCGCCAAGGTTCGATTCGCCTGTTCCAGTTCAAAGGGATCAATGTGTTCCTGCATTGGTCCTGGTTTCTGGTGGCGGTGTATGAAATCCAGAGCCGTAACGGAAGTTATTCTTCTGTCACCTGGAACGTGCTGGAGTATCTAGCCCTGTTTCTGATCGTGATGCTCCATGAGTTCGGCCACTCTCTGGCTTGCCGGCAAGTTGGGGGACAGGCGAACCAGATCGTGCTCTGGCCCCTCGGTGGCGTGGCCTACGTGGATCCGCCGCCGCGGCCTGGCGCTACCCTCTGGAGCATCGCCGCAGGACCGTTGGTGAACGTGGCGCTCGTGCCGGTTTTGTTGGGGCTCGGCCTGATGAGCGGGTCGCTCGGATGGGCCGCGGCCATTCCGAACGCCAATACCTTGCTGCAGGCGGTCTGGTTCATTAACACGAGATTGCTGCTTTTCAACATTCTCCCAATCTACCCCCTGGATGGTGGCCAGATCCTTAGGTCCCTGCTGTGGTTTGCCCTGGGGCGCGCCCGGAGCCTGATGGTAGCCACGATCCTCGGGTTCGTCGGCATCTTCGGATTCATCGCTCTCGCATTCTGGAAGCATGACACTTGGCTCGGGGTGATCGCCGTCTTCTTGCTTCTGAATTGCTGGGGTGGACTACGTCACGCGCAGGCACTCTTACGTTTCGCAAAGTTGCCGCGCCGCGCCGGGTTTGCTTGCCCGGCCTGCAAAACCGCGCCGCCCATAGGCGACTTCTGGAAGTGCGGAAAATGTGGGCAGGCATTCGACACTTTCCAGACTCAAGCCGTCTGCCCCCACTGTGCAACACAGTTTGCGGCGAGCAGGTGCCTCGATTGCGGCGCAGTGCATCCCATAAGCGAGTGGATTGCTCCGGTGATGAGCCTGAGTTCTACATTTCCCGCTTCGGCAATCTAACTTCTCGCTTCAGCATTGCTCCCCGTCCGGCTAAACTCTGTTGAGCTCCCTTGGAACCCGTCACCCACTTTCTATTCGGCGCCACCATGGGCCGCGCCGGACTCAACCGCAAAACGGCGCTCGCCACCGCCACGCTAACCTTGGCCGCCGAAGCCCCCGATCTGGACGTCCTCAGCCGCTTCGGTGGCTCCGCGTTCGGCTTAAACCATCACCGCGGATTCACTCATTCGTTCCTGGGCGTGCCGCTGGTGGCCGCCGTGGTCGTCGGATTCATCTATCTCCTCTGGCGCCTGCGCGGACGCAAAACCCGTAATCCCAACCTTTCTCCGCGCTGGGGATTGCTCTTCGCCTACGCCTGCCTGGCCGGTCTCAGCCACATTCTCCTCGACTTCACCAACAACTACGGAGTGCGTCCCTTCTGGCCCTTCTCCGAGCGTTGGTATTCCTGGGACATCATCTTCATCGTCGAGCCCGTCCTCCTGGTCGTTCTCACGCTGGGTCTGATTCTCCCCGCACTTTTTTCGCTGATCAACGAAGAGATCGGCGCCCGCAGCAAGGGCCCGAGCGCCGCGCCACATGGAAGACTTGCCGCGACTCTCGCCCTGCTCGCCGTCGTCGCCTACTGGGGACTCCGCGACTACGAACATCGCCGAGCCCTAGCCGCGCTCCAGTCGCGCAGTTATCAAGGAGCCGACGCGATTCGAGTTTCCGCATATCCGTACTGGGTCAATCCGTTTCGCTGGCATGGAGTAGTAGAAGCGCCTGCTTTCTTTGCCACTATGGATGTCGACTCGCTCTCTCCCGAAGTAGACCCCGAATCCCAGATGCAGATCCGCTACAAGTCCGAAGAAACGCCCATCACTCTGGCCGCCAAGAGAACCTACCTCGGACGCGTGTACTTGAGTTGGGCTCAGTATCCCGTAACCGAAACCGAGCAGCTCGCGAACGATCCCGCGATCAATCCGATCGGCAACACCCGCGCCGCCTATGTAGTCCGCTTCCGCGATCTCCGCTACGACTATCCCGGAAGCCCCGCGCGCGCCACCCTAGGCGCCAAAGTGTTTCTCAATCGTGATTTGCAAGTGGTGGAAGAACGCTTCGGAGTGGGAAGCGCTAATACGAAGTAACTTGCTCGTGGAGAGCCGGGCGCCCTCGCCCGGCCACATAATGCTGGATGGGCGAGGCGCCCGTCTCTCCACTAATTTCGCCCGTGGCTTGACCAGCAGCATCCGCTCGCGCAACAATCCTAGTTGGCTTTGACGAGGTGAATCATGCTGGCTTATCTATTCGTTATTTTTGCGGTCCTGGCGCGGATGCCGTTCATGCCGCATCCCTGGAATTTCACTCCGGTAGCAGCGGCCCTGCTTTATTTTGGCGCGCGCGGTTCCAGACGCCAGCTTTGGGTGCCTTTTGCGCTGCTCGCTGCCTCTGACGTCATCCTCACCAAATTCGTGTACTCGTCTCAATTTTCCTGGGATCATTTCGTGACATGGGCCTGGTACGCGGCGATTCTCCTCCTCGGCACCCAACTGCGTGAAAACTCCAGCTGGCGGCGGGTAGGCGGAGCCGCGCTAGCCAGCTCTGTCTCTTTCTTCGTGGTCAGTAATTTCGCCGTCTGGGCATGCTGGAACATGTATCCGAAGACCCTGCCCGGTCTCATGACCTGCTACGCCGCCGGCCTGCCGTTCTTCCGCCGCGGACTAGCCGGCGACCTGCTCTTCACCGCCGTCATGTTTGGATTGCCCGCAGTCGCTACCGTGGTAGCCCGTTCCATCCACAAGCCGCAAGGAGCGGCCGCCGCGTAGATTCTTGTTGAATTGTCATCCCGAGCGAAGCGAGGGATCTGCAGTTTGCCCGTGAGCGAGGCCTTTCTCCCGCTTCGCCCGCCGCCAGATCAACCACGCCACCACCAGCGCGACCACCGACAGCAAAATCCACCAGAAGTGGTGAGCGAAAAGGTTTCCCGTCAGCGTCACAATCTGCGGACCGAACCAGAGCGTGAGCAGCGCCTCAATCAGAAACCGCACGAATCGTCCCGCAAAAATCGCCAGCAGAAAATGCGCGAAGTTCATCTCAAAAGCCGCCGCTGCCAGCACCACAATCTTGAACGGCGTGGGCGGCGGTAACATCGCCGGAAACATCAGCGCCCAGAACTCATGTCGATCGAACGATTCGTGAATCTTCTCGAAGCGTTCCGCCGAAAGGCGCTTGCGAAGCAGCACCTCGCCGCCCGCATACCCGATGACGTAGAGGACGATGCTTCCCAGCGCCGACCCAGCCGAACCCAGCAGCACATACAACAGGAACCGCGAACGATCGTTATAAACGTAGCCCACGAAAATCGCATCCAGCGGCATGCCCATGAACGAGCCATCCACCGCCGCAAAAGCCAGCATCCCCCATGGCCCCAGAGGGATTAGAACGTGCTTGATCCATTCGCTGTAGGCGTGGACAAAATGTTTGATCTTGTTCAAGTAGGTAAGTTTACGCGAGAAGCGAAGGGCGGTCGCTGGTCGTTAGTCGTTAGTCGCTCGTCGATCGCAGAACCATCTTCTGCGAACTGTCGGAGCGAACCACTGACGCGAGCCGGCTTGCCAACGACCAACGACTAACGACCAACGACGGGGCCTTCATGTCCCGTCTTGCCCGCAATCAACTCCAGCGCATGCGGCAGCAAATCAATCACCGCCTCCAGCGACTCCACCGCCCCCGCTGGACTGCCCGGCAGATTCAGGATCAGACTCGTCCCCCGGACGCCGCACACCGCGCGGCTCAACGCAGCGAAGCGCGTCTTGCGCACCCCGTGCAATCGCATCTGCTCCGCGATCCCTTCCACCAGCCGGTCGCATACCGCGCTCGTAGCTTCCGGAGTCACGTCGCGCGGAGCCAGCCCCGTCCCGCCCGTGGTCACCACCAGTCGAGCCGAGCGGGAGAACTCAATCAGTTTTTCCTGAATCGCGGCGCGCTCATCGGCCACCACGCTGCGCACCACCACTTGAAAATTGCGCCGCCCCAGCGCTTTCGCTACGGCCGGACCGGAGAGATCTTTTTTTTCGCCGCGCGAACACGAATCGCTGACCGTCAGAACCGCCGCCCGCTTGGCATAAACTGATGAAGCATCACGTGTCGAGGAGGACATCTTCACCCTCAGCCGCGGCATCCCGCTGCGCTTCGTCCAGCAGCCGCAATCCTTCCATCAGCAGGCCCTGCGTATTCAGCGTCGTTGTTTCCTTCGCCGACTTGCCGTTGAAATCAATCTGGAAGTTTCCTTCCGTCCAGCGCAGCACTTTGAAAACTGCCTCGTCCCCCGTAATCGAACCGTAAGCGGCATGCTTGGCCTGCCCCTGGTTGAAATAAATCTCGCATTTGTCGTCGCCCTTGGTCATGGTGAGCAGACAACTTTTGCGCCCCATTTCCAGCGACTGCACCAGGTCAATCACGTTCATCTGAGACAGGCTGCCGCGCAGCACGCCATCGGTCGACGCCGCCTTGCTCAGCTTTTCCAGTGCGATCCGGTCCACCACGCGCTTGATCTTGTGGATGGCGTCTTTCAGGAAGAAAGGCTTTTCCAGATAGTCTTCAATCGGATCCTGCATCGACAATCGCTCGCTGATGTCGGCCTTGCTGGCCATCAGGATCACCGCGATGCTAGCCGTTGCCGGCCTGCTTTTCAGCTTTTCCAGCAACTGCCGCCCGTCCATCCCCGGCATGCGGTAGTCGCTGATCATCACATCCGGCAGGTCATCGACCGCCTTCAATAACGCGTCCGCCGCATCGGTCGCGACCGTAACCTGGCCCATCACCGAGAGCGCCTGTTGAAGCATCCCCAGCACCATCGGGTTGTCGTCCACCAGCAGGATTTTGACGTCGCTCGCCATAGCTTTGTATCAGGGCATCGCTTCAGCGATGCCGAGTCTGCCCGTTATCCACCGCCCCTTTAGGGGCTGAGCGTCATTTTCGCTTCGCGTCCCTCCGGTAGTCTCCGCTCTTGCCGCCCGTCTTCCGCTCCAGCGCCACTTCCCGGATTTCGATGCCCTTATCGAGCGCCTTACACATGTCGTATATGGTGAGCGCCGCCACGCTGGCCGCGACCAGCGCTTCCATCTCCACGCCCGTTTCCGACATGGTCTTCACTTTTGTCGCGATGGAAACGCCATTCTCGCACAGGCGTAGAGTCACGGCAATGTGCGACAGCGCCACCGGATGGCACATCGGAATCAACTCCGCCGTCCGCTTCGCCGCCATGATTCCCGCCGTCCGTGCCACCTCCAGCGGATCCCCCTTCGGATTCTTCGGCAGCGCCCGCAGCACCTCCGGCGCCATCGCTACGAAGGCGCTAGCCTCCGCCTCACGCGCCGTTCGCGCCTTCGAAGACACGTCCACCATGCGGGCATGCCCCTGCGCGTCATAGTGGGAAAGGTGAGAAGCTTTTTTCGCCATCAGCAACAAGGTTATCGTACTCGCCTTGTCTCGTGTGTGACGGGGCTCTTCCCCGTCTAACCCGAGCACGGTTTGACCTCGCACCTTTCATCGCATCAGCAATGGCACCACTCTCCCGCCTCAATCCGCTCCCGCTCGGGAGGAATGACCACATAGCAATTCGCCTGAGC
>Ga0209448_10000697_pt1 | contig 10729 bp, 10 predicted proteins | sample BogFormECP14_OM2_FD_188245 | JGI IMG/M metagenome (GOLD analysis project Ga0209448, IMG submission 188245) | Bog forest soil microbial communities from Calvert Island, British Columbia, Canada - ECP14_OM2 (SPAdes) (version 2) | ecosystem: Environmental > Aquatic > Freshwater > Wetlands > Bog ... | reverse complement strand
CTCGCGGTGACGCTGGCGGCCATGGCGGCGTGGCACGACGAACGGATTGTTTCGGCGACGCTGTTCGCTGCCCAGGTGGATTTCACCTATGCCGGCGATCTCAAGGTCTTTGTCGACGAGGAGCAGGTTGCCGCGATCGAACAGAAGATGGCGGAGCGCGGCTTTCTCGACTCCGGCGCGATGGCGAGCGTCTTCAACCTGTTGCGCTCGAACGACCTGATCTGGCCCTACGTCATCAACAATTATCTCAAGGGCAAGGCGCCCTTCCCGTTCGATCTGCTCTATTGGAATTCCGACGCCACGCGCCTGCCGGCGGCCAATCATTCTTTCTATCTGCGCAACTGCTATCTCGACAACAAGCTGTCGAAGGGCAAGATGGTGCTGGGCAATACGCCGATCGATCTCAAGGCGATCACGATTCCTATCTACAATCTGGCGACGCGCGAGGACCACATCGCGCCGGCGAAATCGGTGATGGTCGGCTCAAAATCGTTCGGCGGTGACGTGCGGTTCGTCGTATCCGGGTCCGGCCATATCGCCGGCGTCATCAATCCGCCGGCGAAGCGGAAGTACCAGTATTGGACCGGGCCAAAACCGCGCAATGCCGACATCAACAGCTGGCTCGCCAAGGCCAAGGAACATACCGGCTCCTGGTGGCCCGATTGGCTGCTCTGGATCACCCGGCAAAGTCCGACCGAAGTCGCCGCACGCGTGCCCGGCGCCGGCGCGCTGCCGGCCATCGAGGATGCGCCGGGAAGCTACGTCAAGGTCCGCGGCTAATTATTTGGGGACTTTCGACGCTGCTATTCGTCTCCACCCGCAGGATGCCAAATCGCTCTACCTGCGCGGCCTCGCTAAGCACAAAATCGGCGATGCGCCCGGCGGCGACACCGACGTCGCCGCCGCGAAGAACCTAAATCGCGACATCGAAAAGCAACTGTGACGCGATTGCGTCGCGTTAAGGAAACAGCGCAACTTGTTCGAGACCCGTAGCTTCGGGAAGCCCGAGCATCACGTTCATGTTCTGCACCGCCTGGCCCGATGCGCCCTTGGTCAGGTTGTCGAGCGCCGAGCCGATTATGGCGCGGCCGGGGATGCGGTCGGCGGCGACGCCGATGAACGTCATGTTGGAGCCGCGCACATGCCGGGTCTGCGGTGTGGCGCCGAACGGCAGCACGTGGACGAACGGCTCGCTCGCGTAAGACTTTAAAAGGATCGCATGAAGATCTTGCGGTGACGCTTTCGCATCCCGTACATAGATCGTTGAAAAAATGCCGCGATTCATCGGCACGAGATGCGGCGTGAAGCTCACCACCACCTCGCGGCCGGCGGCCTTGGAAAACTCCTGATCGAGTTCGGCCATGTGGCGATGGTGGCCGACCCCATAGGCGTGAAAGCCTTCCGACACTTCCGAGAATAGCGTCTCTTCCTTCGCCGCCCGGCCGGCGCCGGTCATGCCCGACTTGGCGTCGATCACGATCTCGTCCGGGTTGATCGCCTTGGCCTTGAGCAGCGGGATCAGGGCGAGCTCGGCGCAGGTCGTATAGCAGCCCGGATTGGCGACAAGCCGCGCCGTTTTGACCTCGGACCGATAGACTTCGGTGAGACCGTAGACGGCCTCCTTCTGCAGCTCCGGCGCAAAATGCTCGTGCCCGTACCAGCGCGCGTAAGCGGCCGGATCGGCCAGGCGGAAATCAGCAGACAGATCGACCACTTTTGTGGCCTGAGCGCGCGCCAGCAAATCCTTGATGACTTTCTGCGTCGCGCCATGCGGCAAGGCGCAGAACGCTAGTTCGAGCCGGAGTGTCGTCCAATCGGCGGCTTCGATCGAGGTCAGCGTCGGCAGTTTGAACGGCGAGAATTGCGGGAATACGTCCGACATCGGCTTACCGGCGCGCCGGTCTGCGGTGAGGAGAACGATTTCCACGTTGGGATGCCGGAGCAAGAGCCGCACCAGTTCGGCGCCGGTATAGCCGGACGCGCCGAGGACGCCGATTTTTGCTTTCGCTGACATGATTCTAACCTTTGACCTCTGTGGGATCAGGCCGAATCCGCAGGCAAGATGTTAGGAGGGGTGCCGCGGAACCGGCGGCACGAATGGGTTTACGCGCGAGCGCGCATCCGTGCCGTGTGACGACGGCGGCGCTTCTTGAATGCAATGCTCGCGAATGAGACGCTCATGGGCCGGCATATAAGGCCCGCGTTTTACGCCGTCAATGCACTCACGTTGCGCTCATGGTTTTGCCGCGCCGGTGGCATAGTCGGACGGTGCTGCGATGATTCGTTCACCGTTGCGCGGCGCGGAAGGCACGCCACATAAGACGAGGATTTTGGGACAAGCCGTGGGAAAAACTGCGAAATCTTCAAAAACGTCCAAGTCAGCGAAGCCGGCTCCGAGGGCCGCGGCCAAGACCGGCGACTTGTTTGCGGGCGTGTCGGAAGCGCGGCGCGGCGGCAGCGGCCGGCGCAGCGCGGCCGCGCCTTCGCGCGGCTCCGCGGCCGAAGCCAGCTACACGGCACGCCATATCGAGGTGCTGGAAGGGCTCGAGCCGGTTCGGCGCCGTCCCGGCATGTATATCGGCGGCACCGACGAGAAGGCGCTGCATCATCTGTTCGCCGAAGTCATCGACAATGCCATGGACGAGGCTTTGGCGGGCCATGCCGACTGGATCGAGGTCGAGCTCGAGGCGGACGGCTTTTTGACCGTCACCGACAACGGCCGCGGCATCCCGGTCGATCCGCATCCGAAATTTCCGAAGAAATCCGCGCTCGAAGTGATCATGTGCACGCTGCATGCCGGCGGCAAATTCGACTCGAACGTCTACGAAACGTCAGGCGGCCTGCACGGCGTCGGCGTCTCGGTCGCGAATGCTTTGTCCGATCGCATGGAAGTCGAAGTCGCGCGCGGCCAAAAGCTCTACCGCATGGCGTTCGAACGCGGCACGCCGAAGGGCAAACTGCAAGACGCCGGCAAAGCGCCAAACCGCCGCGGCACCAAAGTCCGCTTCCATCCCGACCCGAAAATCTTCGGCGACAAAGCGCATTTCAAGCCGGAACGCGTGTTCAAGATGACGCGTTCCAAGGCCTATCTGTTCGGCGGCGTCGAAATCCGCTGGTCCTGCGCCAAAGCGCTGTTGCACGGTGTCGAGAATGTGCCGGAAAAAGCGACTTTTCATTTTGCCGACGGGCTCAAAGACTATCTGTCGGAGACGCTCGCCAGCGCGACGCTGGTGCATCCCGAGGTTTTCTCTGGCAGCGCGAAAAAGGCCGGCGCCCACGGCGCGGCGCAATGGGCGGTGGCCTGGACCGCCGACGCTGACGGTTTTCTCAACTCCTATTGCAACACCATTCCCACTCCCGACGGCGGCACGCATGAATCGGGCCTGCGCACGGCGCTGACCCGCGGCCTGAAGGATCACGCCGAGCGCGTCGGTCAGGGCAAGCGCGCCGCGGCGATCACGTCGGACGACGTGATGGTCGGCGCCGGTGCCATGCTTTCGGTGTTCATCCGCGAGCCGGAATTCCAGGGCCAGACCAAGGACCGGCTCGCCACCGCCGAAGCGCAAAAGATCATCGAGCAGGCGATCAAGGACCCATTCGACCATTGGCTCGCCGGCAATCCGCTGCAGGCCAACAAGCTGTTCGACTTCGTGGTCGAGCGCGCCGAGGAGCGCATCCGCCGCCGCCAGGAAAAGGACATTGCGCGCAAGAGCGCGGTGAAAAAACTCCGCCTGCCCGGCAAACTCGCCGACTGCACCAACAGCGCCGCCGATGGTTCGGAAATCTTCGTGGTCGAAGGCGACAGCGCCGGCGGCTCGGCGAAACAGGCCCGTGACCGCGCCTCGCAGGCGATCCTGCCGCTGCGCGGCAAGATCCTCAACGTGGCGTCGGCCGGCAAGGACAAGCTGGCGCAGAACCAGCAGCTGGCCGATCTCGCGCAAGCGCTCGGCTGCGGCACCGGCGTGCATTATCGCGACGAGGATTTGCGCTACGGCAAAGTCATCATCATGACCGACGCCGACGTCGACGGCGCCCATATCGCCGCCCTCCTCATCACCTTCTTCTACCGGCAGATGCCGCAGCTCATCGATCACGGCCACCTTTATCTCGCGGTACCGCCGCTCTACCGGCTCTCGCACGGCGGCAAGAATTTCTACGCCCGCGACGAAAAGCACCGCGATGAAATCCTGAAAAAGGAATTTCACGCCAACGCCAAGGTGGAAGTCAGCCGCTTCAAGGGCCTCGGCGAGATGATGGCGGCGCAGCTCAAGGAAACCACCATGGACCCGAAGAAGCGCATGCTCCTTCGCGTCATGCTGGTCCCCGATGAGCGCAAGGACACCGAAAAATTGGTCGAGCGGCTGATGGGCACGAAGGCCGAAGCGCGCTTCGAATTCATCCAAGAGCGCGCCGAATTCGCCGATGACGACTTGCTGGACGTGTAATGCGCCCTCACTTGCGGGAGGGCGGGTTCACTCTTTCTGGAACAGCTTGTCCGTCGCAGTGATGAGGCCGATGTCCGGATGCGCGGCGCAGTACTCGCCGAGCTTCTTGGTGTTGTCGGCGAACTTCGTGGTGTCGATCACCGGCGGGTCGTCCTCGTCTTTGTAATAGCCGTCGAGCCACGCCAGGATGATGCCGATGTCGTCCTTGTTCGCCGAGACGAATTGCTGGCAGGTCCAGGTCGAAAGGTCGATGTCGTCGGCGAATACCGGCGTCGTCCACGCCAGCAACAGGGCGGAGCTTATGGCCGCAAGCAACTTCATGGCATTCCCTCCGAAACCGGCGCGCTAAATTTGCGCTGGCGCCAGAGCCGAGTAAAGACGCTCGGCGCTATTCTTCGAAATGCAGGTTCGCGGCCTTGATGATCTCGGTGTACTTGACGATGTCGGCGTCGACGATGCGCCGGAAGTCGTCGGCCGCGCCGCCGCCGGGTTCGGCGGCCATGGCCTTGAGCTTTTCCGAGACGCCGGGGTCGCGGATAGCCTCGCTCAAAGCCTTCTCAAGCTTGGCGACGATGGCGGGTGGTGTCGCCGCCGGCGCAAACACGCCGCTCCACGGATGTACGTCGACGCCCGGAAAACCCTCCTCGGCCATGCTCGGCGTGTCCGGCAGTTCGGGGGTACGCTGCGAACCGGTGACGGCGAGCGCCTTCACCTTGCCGGCTTTCACCTGCGGCACCGTCGGCGGACCGTCGGCGACGGCGATCATGGTCTGGCCTTCGATGACGCTGAGGATCATTTCGTTGCTGCTCTTATAGGGGATCATCACACCGGGCATGCCGGACTTCAATTTCAGCTGCTCCGTCGCGATGGTAAAGACCGGTGACGTTGAGGGATAATTCGCCTTGTCGGGATGCGCCTTGGCCCATTCGACCAATTCCTTCACATTGTTCGAAGGGTTGTCGGCCCCGATCACCGCGATCAGCGGAAAGCTCGCGATCATGGCGAGCGGCACTAGCGTCTTGGTCGGGTGATATTTGAGATCGGGAAAGATCGCCGCGGCGATCGACATCGCGCCTGAGGCGCCGACCAGGAGGGTATAGCCGTCGGCGGGCTGGTTCGAGACATATTCCCCGGACAGCCGTCCGCCGGCGCCCGGCCGGTTCTCGATCACCACCGGCTGGCCAAGGATTTCCGAAAGTTTGGCGCCGACCAGGCGGGCGAAAATGTCGTTGCCGCCGCCGGCGGCGAAACCGACGATCATCCGGATCGGGCGGTTTGGGAAATCGCTGTCGGCACGCGCCGGCGCAAGCGGCGCCGCCAGCATCACCAAAACGGCGAGTGCGGGCGCGACCGCCGCACGCAGGTAATCACGAGAACTCATCGGCTCTTCCTCCCTCATTCAATCGCTACCCTGCCCCGCTTCGGGGGTGGACGGGCTTTCGGCCATGGTTAGCACAGCCGTTTCGATTGCGCCTGCCTTGGCTTCTCTGTCCTTGGCCTCACATCTCGACCGCGAAGCTTTCCGCGGGCTCGGCGTTCTGAGAGCGCTGCCACATCTTTGCATAGGCGGCCTCGATATGGCGCGCGAAACGCTTGGTATCAAAAAAAGGGGCGTCGTGTTGCGGTTTTGTGCGAGCTTCCTCCTGAGCGCCGCGAGCAAGGCCGGCTCGCGGACGAGCCTAAGCGCCAAAGCCTCGCAGTCGGCAAACGACGTAGTTATGAGCTCGGGCAAGCCGACGGCGTTCAGGAGGCTTGATCCCACACGTCCGGCAAAAGTCGACCCAAGGCAGGTCAGAACAGGCAGCCCGGCCCGCAGCGCATCGGCGGCCGTCGTGTGGGCGTTGTAGGGCAGTGTGTCGAGGAACAGATCGGCTTGCCGGTGCCGCGCTAAATGATCGGCGATCGACGGCACTCTTGGCGCGAAAATGAGCCGGTCGGGTGCGATGCCGCTGACCTGCGCCGCCGCGCGCAAATTCACCGCCGCGGTCGGGTTTGGACTTGCCAGCCAGAGCACGCTGTTCTCAGCGGCCGCAAGCAGTCGCATCCAGGATTGGAACGTTTCAGGCGTGATCTTGTAGGCGGCATTGAAACAGCAGAACACAAATGCCCCTTCGGGCAAGCCACATTGAGCGCGCGTCGGCGCAGGTTCCGAAATGGGCCGACGCACATCGCAAACCTGGTAGCTGTCGGGCAGCCAGCCCGCTTTTTCGTTGAAATTGCCAAAATCTTCGCGCGGCAGCACAGTTGCGTCGGCGACGATGTAGTCGATAAAACCCGCACCCATCGTTCCCGGATAGCCGAGAAAACTGACCTGCAGCGGCGCCGGGCGCCGCGCCAAACCTTTTGGTAGCTCGCAATCGCCTCCTCGTAACGGTTGAGGCGGCCGAGCACGTTGCCACGATTGTGCAGACAAGGCGGCACCGATGCATCGACCGCATTGGCCGCGCGCAGAGATTTTTCGGCTTCCTCGAATTGTCCGCGCTGCGCGCAGACAATTCCGAGCATGTGCAAGGCGCCTACACATCGCACCAAGTTCACCACTGCAGCCACTCGACGAGCGCTGTGTTGACGGCCTGCGGCTTTTCGAGCGTCGACAAATGTCCGCTGTCGGCAACAATAACGAGCCGCGAGCCGGATATTCCGGCCGCGATCTCGCGCGCGAGCTCGGGCGGCGTCGCCTCGTCGCCCTCACCCACCAAAACCAGCGTCTTGCACGCGATCGCCGGCAAACCGGAACGTGAATCCGGCCGGCTGAGGATGGCTTGTTGCTGACGCAGATATGCTTCGCGGCCGGTCTCCTCGACCATCGTGCGCACGATGCTTTTCAGCGCGGCGTCATTGTGCCGGTTGCGATGCACGTAGAGCGGATAAGCGAGATCGGCAATTTCGCCATAGCCGCCGGCCTTTGCCTTGGCAGTGAGCACACGGCGCCGCTCCGTCTGCTCGGGTGTGTCGGCGCGGGCGCCGGTGTCGAGCAAGGCGAGCTTTCCGACACGCTCGGGCGCCTGCCGCATAATTTCGAAAGCGATGTAACCGCCCATCGATAGGCCGGCGAGCGCGAAGCGCTGCGGCGCCGCGGCCAAAATCCGCTGCGCAATCGCCGCCATGCTGTCATCGCGCCTCTGGTCGGCGACGGTGACCGGCCCAAACTGCCAAAGCACAGAAATTTGCTCGGCATAGAGCCGCGCCGTGCAGGTCAGACCGGGAATGAGAACGATCGGCAAGCCTTCGGGGTCCGGCATTTGTCATTCCTGTGACGGTTCTGGAACTGGGGTTTTGCGAAAAAGTGAAGGAATCCGTTTTACTTAGTGCCGCGCAAAAGGCCATTTCAGGTTGACTTTCAGCCAATCGACCCTATGTTGCGCGGAACGCAAGTTAGGGTAGATTCGACCGCCTGGCGCGTTTTCCCTGCGTTAAGCCGCGTTCAAACCAAAACCGAGCTGCCGGCGGTCCTTATCGAGGGTTTATGTCGTTTTCTCATCTCGGCTTGTCCGAAAAAGTTATCGCTGCCGTTGCGGCGGCTGGTTACAAAGCTCCCACTCCCATTCAAGATCAGGCCATTCCTCACGTGCTTGCCAGGCGCGACGTGCTTGGCATCGCCCAGACCGGCACCGGCAAGACGGCGGCGTTTACCTTGCCGATGCTCACCATGCTGGAAAAGGGCCGCGCTCGCGCGCGCATGCCGCGCACCCTCATCCTCGAGCCGACGCGCGAATTGGCGGCCCAGGTCGAGGAGAGTTTTGTCAGATACGGCGCCAAGCACAAGCTCAATGTCGCGCTGATCATCGGCGGCGTCTCATTCGACGAACAAGACGCCAAGCTTACGCGCGGCGTCGACGTCCTGATCGCAACGCCGGGCCGGCTGCTTGATCATTTCGAACGCGGCCGTTTGCTGCTCACCGGTGTCGAGCTTTTGGTCATCGACGAAGCCGACCGCATGCTCGACATGGGTTTCATTCCCGATATCGAGCGCATCTGCAAGCTGGTGCCGTTTACGCGGCAGACCCTGTTCTTCACCGCGACGATGCCGACGGAAATCCGGCGCATCACCGAACAATTCCTGCATAATCCGGTTCGCGTCGAAGTGGCGAAGCCGGCGACGACGCTTGCCACCACGACGCAGTTTCTCGTCAAGTCGGGGCGCGAGCCGCACGAGAAGCGCGACGTGCTGCGCCGCCTGATCCGCGACGCCGAGGGTATGAAGAACGCCATCATTTTCTGCAACCGCAAGCGCGACGTCGCGACTTTATTCCGCTCGCTGCTGCGTCACGGCTTCTCGGTGCAGGCGCTCCACGGCGACATGGACCAGTCGGCGAGGACCGCGGCGCTCGATCAATTCCGCAAAGGCGAAGTCACGCTGCTCGTCGCTTCCGACGTGGCGGCGCGCGGCCTCGATATCCCGGAAATGAGCCACGTTTACAATTTCGATGTGCCGATCCATCCCGATGACTACGTGCACCGCATCGGCCGCACCGGCCGCGCCGGGCGAAGCGGCGCCGCAATCACCATGGTCGCCGGCAGCAATGACGCCAAGGCGGTCGCTGCGATCGAAAAGCTGATCGGACAACCGATCCCGTGGATGGACCAAGTGCCCGGCGAACCCGCCGCGCCGCGCGAAGATGAGCGGCGCGCTTCTCGCCCGTCCCACAACCCTAAAGCGCGGTCCAGTCACCGTCATCAATCGCATCGTTCTGAATCACATCGTCGGGATTCGCATCGTCCCGATTCACATCGTCCTGGGACGGCGCGCGCCGAGGACTCAAGACCACGCCGAGCCCCGCAGCCCCCGCGGGAACGCTCGGACGAATCCGAGACGTCTCACCTTCCCGCCTTTCTGCTACGTCCGGTACCGGTCAAGGCTTAATTGCCTCGATTCGCTTTGGCGGCGTGTTGCCGCCAAGCCTGTTTGCCGGCAAGCCTATTTACCGGACCTTACGTGGCCAAGCGCGCCGGCCACAATCGCGTGATCTGCGAAAACGACCCGGAAGCCCAAGCCGAGACGACCACGCGTGTGCGTGTCGCCTAGGGCAACAGGCCCAATAAATCTTGAAAAAGACTATGGCCCCACGGCATCGGCGTCGCGCGCCGGCTCGATCTGGACCGATTCACCGCAGCCGCAGGCCGACGTCTGGTTCGGATTGTTGAACACGAACTGCGCCGACAATTTGTCGATCTTGTAGTCCATCTCGGTGCCGAGCAGAAACAGCACGGCTTTGGGGTCGATCAGGATCCGCACGCCCCGGTCCTCGATCACTTCGTCGAGCGGATTGATTTTTTCGGCATATTCCATGGTGTAGGCCATGCCGGCGCAGCCGCCGTTCTTGACGCCGACGCGCACCGCCGCGATCGGCCGGTCAGCCTTGGCCATCACGGCCTTGATGCGATCAGCGGCGGCTTCGGTGAGCCGCATCACTTGAGGTCTCGGCCGGGCAGTCGCCATTTTCACGTTCCTCCCCGCATCTCCTCACCTTAAGGCAGATACGGATGTTACGACCTGGAATAACCCAAAAACACTCAAAAACACTAACGACTTCACGTCACTCCATCTAATGCGGGCACGCCTGCGCCGCAACTCGAAGCGTCCCCCTCACCACATATTGAGCACAGCGCGAGCCTCATCCGACATCCGGCTCGGATCCCACGGCGGATCCCACACAATCGTCACCTTGGCCTCGCGCACGCCCGGCACGCCGGCCACGGCATTCTCCACCTGAGCCGGCAGTTCCGCCGCCGACGGACAGTTCGGAGTGGTGAGCGTCATATCGATATTGACCAACCGGTCGTCGTCGACATCGACCCGGTAGATCAGTCCAAGTTCGTAGATGTCGGCGGGAATTTCGGGATCGTAAACGGTCTTGAGCGCGCCGACGATCTCGTCGGTCAGGCGCGACATTTCCTCGGCCGGGATCGCGGATGGCTTTACCGCGGTTACCGTTGCGGTCGCATCGTCGTGTTTGGCGTCTTCCGTCATGTGAAAACCGTCAGGTAAAGAAAGCTTGCGCCTTGAGCAGCGCCTGCGCAAGGCAGTCGATCTCGTCGCGCGTATTGTACATGGCAAAGGAGGCGCGGCAGGTCGCCGTCACGCCAAACCGGTTGAGCAGCGGCATGACGCAATGGGTGCCGGCGCGCACGGCGACACCGGAGCGGTCGATGATCGTCGCGACGTCGTGCGGATGCGCGCCTTTCATCTCGAACGACACGATCGGCCCCTTGTCTTTGGCATTGCCGATGATGCGCAGCGAATTGATCTCGCGCAGCCGGTCATGAGCATAGTGCACAAGCCC
>Ga0209448_10000696_pt1 | contig 10729 bp, 10 predicted proteins | sample BogFormECP14_OM2_FD_188245 | JGI IMG/M metagenome (GOLD analysis project Ga0209448, IMG submission 188245) | Bog forest soil microbial communities from Calvert Island, British Columbia, Canada - ECP14_OM2 (SPAdes) (version 2) | ecosystem: Environmental > Aquatic > Freshwater > Wetlands > Bog ... | reverse complement strand
CCTGCTGTTCGGCGCCGGTGGGGACGGCGGGACCGGCGGATTCGGCAGAGCCGGCGGGGCCGGCGGGACCGGCGGCAATGTCGGCCTACTGGTGGGCGACGGCGGTGCCGGCGGCGCCGGCGGAGAGGGCTCATTGGCCGGTGGTGCCGGCGGCCACGGCGGCAACGCCGCGCTGATCGGCACCGCTGGCAACGGCGGCAACGGCGGGTTTGGCCCCAACCCCGGCAGCACCGGCCTCAACGGCGCCACCTCACCGCTGCAGCCGGTATTCAACGCCGTGAATGGCCCCGTCGAGGCGCTTACTGGGCGCCCCCTGATCGGCAACGGCACCAACGGACTTGCGGGCACAGGGCAAAACGGCACGCCCGGCGGGTGGTTACTCGGCCACGGCGGCGCCGGCGGCTCCGGCGCGGCGGGCCAAAACGGCGGCAACGGCGGGGCTGCCGGGTTGTTAGGCGCCGGCGGGGCCGGCGGGGCCGGCGGCTCGGACGGGCTCGTCAACGGCGGCGCTGGTGGGGCCGGCGGGACTGGCGGGCTGCTGTCCGGCAACGGCGGAGTCGGCGGCGTCGGCGGGTTCACGTCGCTCGCCGCTGGGGTCGGCGGTGCCGGCGGGGTCGGCGGAGCCGGCGGACTGTTGGGGTCTGGTGGGGCCGGTGGGGCTGGCGGAGACAGCGCGTTTGCCGCCCCCGGGACCGGCGGGGCCGGCGGTGCTGGCGGGACGGGCGGGCTGGTCAGCGGGCTGATCGGTGGGGGCGGCGGGGCCGGCGGGGTAGGCGGAGTGGGCAACCTCGCCGGCGGTGCCGGCGGAGCCGGCGGCAACGCCGGCCTGCTCGCTGGCTATGGCGGCGCCGGCGGGGACGGCGGCACCGACCCGGGAATTGGCGACGGCGGGGTCGGCGGGTCCGGCGGCAAAGGGGGCGTGGTGACCGGTGGCGGTGGGGACGGTGGGGCCGGGGGTGCCGGCGCCGCCGCCGGGGGTGCCGGCGGGATCGGCGGCGTGGGTGTTCTCCACAGCGGAGGTGCCGGCGGTGCCGGCGGAGCCGGCGGGCTGTTCGGCGCCCATGGGACCGGCGACGGCGGTGCCGGCGGAGCGGGCGGCAACGTATTCCTGCTTGCCGACGGCGGGGTCGGCGGGGCCGGCGGATTCAGCGAGGGCGCCGTCGGCGGGGCCGGCGGGACCGGCGGCAATGCCGGGGTGCTCGGGGTCGGAGGTGCCGGCGGCGAGGGCGGCGGAGGTGCGGCGACCGGTGGTGCCGGTGGTACTGGCGGCAACGCCGTGGTGATCGGCGACGGCGGCAACGGTGGCAACGGCGGGCTCGGCACGCCGCCCGGCAGCCCCGGCACCGGCGGCCACGGCGGGCTGCTGTTGGGCGCAAACGGGCTCGACGGGTTGACGGCGTAGTCGGCTTTCGGGCCAACTCCTATCTCCCGGTTGGCTGGCTTGAGTCGCCAACCGCGCGGCCGCGGCAGCGGCGGCACAAACCGGGTGTCGGCAACCCGTGTGCTCACCACAGGTCCGATACACATGTCACCAACGCGGCTACTAGCAAGAAGCCGCGATTCGCCGTTGCCGTGGATAAGCCGTGCGGATTGCGGCCTGTGACACGATCCTTACCGACACCCCACATAGCACGCCAGATACAACGCCCACCACACCCAGGATGGGGCGAAGCCGGTCGAGCATGGCGGCGTACCGGAGGAGTCGGCCCGATGACCATCGCTGTCCCTGGTGATGGCGGCCGGATGTTCCTCGAACCATCCAGGCAGCAGTTGCCGCTGCGGCAGGTCGGTGAGTTCGCAATTACCGGCGGGCCGGTGCGGTTCGACTAGCCCGAGCGCGACCGGCGGTGATCTGTATCGAATCCAGAGAAACGAAGCCGATCAATTCGTGTCTCACATGGTCGCGGCGCTCCGCGCTGCTGTGGACACCGTTTGGCGTGCAAGTTTGTCCGCGCGCTTCGCCGGCAGAGGAATGGAATCGCCGAGGGAGCTGGTGGCGAAGCGTGTGCATGATCCGGCTCGATGGACTCGACCCTATTGGGGAAGACCTCGAGAAGCCGAGTGCTGTCAAATCAAGCACATGGTGCGCGGCACCATGTAGAGGCCGAATGCGATGACGAGCAGGCACATCCCCCAGGTGCTGTATTTACGTAGTCCTCGCATCCGCCATTGCGGAGGCAGCGCTTTGGCCTCGAGCACCAGCAGCAGGCCGAGGACGATCGGCAGCAGCAAGGCGTTCATGACCTCGACGTCGATGGCCAGGTTCACCAAGTCGACGCTGGCGAGCACGAGTGCTGCACCGACGATATGGGCCAGTGCGTAGGTGATGTAGAACTTTGCGGTTGAGCGGTTCGGCCGCTCGTTGAGGGTGTGGCGCCAGCCGAACACCTCCGACAGACCCCACGCTGCGGCCAGGGAGGCCACGATGGCCGCCACCAGGGCCGCGCCGAGCATGCCCACGCCGAACAAGACGGCGCCGCCGACTCGCCCCAGGTAGGGGGTGAGTGCCTCAGAGATTTGGCCGACGGTGTTCAGGCTTGCTCCGGGATTGTGTGTGCCGATGGTCGTCGCCACCGTGATCACCACTGCGATCATGATCACCTGGGTCAGTACGGCGCCGAAGGCGGTGTCGCGGCGCGACTGTCTGATGGTGGTGGCGGTCAGGTGTTTGTCGACCACCGCCCCCTGCTGGTAGAACACCATCCACGGCATGATCACCGCGCCCACGTTGGCCGCCAACAGGAGCAGATACCCCGGGTCACGCAGTGGCAGCGTTGACCCCAGACCGTTCAGATGCGGACCCGACATCACCATGGCGACCAGGAACGCCAGTTCGGCGGCACCAACGGCGATGCCGATCCGTTCGACGCGCCGGTAACTGCCGGTGAGCGTCAGCGCCAGCAGCGCAGCGGTGGCGACGGGAATGGTCAGCCACCGTGACACGCTGAACAGCTCCCCCACGCCGGCGATACCGGCGAATTCGGTCAAGAGCGCCCCAATCGCCGAGGCGAACAGGGTAAACGCCGACACCCACGCCCAGCCGCGACCGAACCTCGCGCGGATCAGCGCACCGTGGCCCTGACCGGTGACGATGCCGAGTCGAACGGTCATCTCCTGAACGACATAGAGGATGGGAATCAAGATGACTTGCGGCAGCACCATCCGATAGCCCCACTGGGCGCCGGACTGGGCCGCAGTAATCACCGACCCAGCGTCGGTGTCGGCCAGCATCACTACCAGACCCGGCCCCCATATGGCCAGCATCCCGAATCGCAGCCACCCTAAGCGCGACGGGGCTTGCGCTTTGTCGATGATCTGCGTCGCCACGAACGTCTCCACCCTCACCTGTTGTGTGTCGGCGCGCCGAAACGAGACGCCGCGTCGAGAACCTGGAAATAGGTTAGCCTGACCTAACCTCATAGTTGGGTTCTTGGCGCAAGCCCGCTACGTCCATCGGGACAGGAGTTCAGTGCCAGTGGTGGCACAGCGAGCCATCACGGGGACGTCCAGATGCGGCCGAGTCAAGCGGCGCACCTGCTCGATACGGTGACGGTCCAGGGGTGGGCGCACCGTGGCGTACCGGGACACCAACACATAGGTCAGCATCGGCACGAGCCAGTCGTTGGCGGAAAACCCGGCAGGCCATCGGCATTGAGCGCAGCCATGTTGGCACTGACCCGCCCGCAGGAACACCGTTGCACCCGCGGCCACGGTGATACCGCAGATGTCGATCCACACCGCACGCCCGAGCCGCCAGACCGCCGCGAGGAGTCGTGACCACGGCCGTGACCAGGGCCGTCGACAAGATCTGCACATCGCTGAACACCCGGATCGGAAGCCTCAGATGGTGATGACATTGACGGCCAGGGAGCCGGCGGTGGCCAGGATCCGGAACTGGCGGTATCGGCGGTCGTCGAGCGGCGGCCGCACGTCGGCGTAGCCGCTCAGGAACAGGTAGGTCATCGCCGCGGCGGCCCAGTCGTTGGCCGAGAAACCCGGCAGCCCATCGGCGTCGAGTGCGGGCATGTTCGCCGACAGCCGCCACAAGAAAACGCCCGTCCCCGCCAGCACGGCCGCGGCGATGGTGTCGGGCCAGCGCTCACGTGGCAGCCGCCACAACCCGATGATCAGTGCCACCACAGCGATGAGGGCGGCCGTGAACGCGATGTGCAGCGTGGAGAAGACCATGGTTGGGTCAGGCATCTGATCACGCGGGTTTCACGTTGGTGGCGTCCATGGCGGTGCGCAGCGTTTTGGCGAGGACGACGCCGTCTTGCACCGCCCAGTAGTGCAGGTAGAACAGCCGGGGGTTGTCGGTGAGGCTGTGGTTGTGCACTTCCACGATGACGATCGCGCCCTGGCGCAGGGCGCGGATCACGTTCTGCACCTCGGGTGCGGTCATCACGAAGTCGCCGTTGATCGCGGCCTTGCCGCCGCCCACGGGTTGGAAGTTGATGGTGGTGGTCACCCCGAAGCCCGGCGGCACCAGGTGCCCGTCATCGGTGATGGCATCGTTGCGGGCCACGGTGAACTTGTAGACCCCGTTGTCGGCGGTTCCCTTGCGGCCCAACGCCGCATCGATGCCCGCGGTGTCCAGATCGATCGGCGGCTGCTGGGCAGGGGGTGCGGCCGCGGGCGGGATCGCGGTGGCGTCCAGCGCTGTCTTGAGGCCCTGGGCGAGCTGGGCGGGATCACCCATCGCGTGCACGTGGGTCCACCACACCGGCGGGGCCTGTTCCAGCAGATGTTTGTGCAGCGCGCTCTGCGCGATCCCGTGGGCCTGCAACGCATCGGTCACGTTGGGCAGCTCGGCCTCGGTGACGACCAGATCGGCCATCAACATCACCCCGTCGTCGTATTTGGCGAACACCGCGTACCCGCCCAGCGACAGGGCGGGTTTGATCGGCACCCCGTCGGTGACTACAGCCAGATCGTTGCGGGGCAACGGAATTCGGTAGGTGGTGTTGTTGTCACCGAGTTTGCCGGTGCGCCCGAGAATATCGGTGACCGGCTTCCAGTCCGCCTCTGCGGTCGACGCGGGTGAATGCTGGCCCGGCGGGGCTGCCATCGTCATCCCCGTCGACGCCGCCGTCGTGCCGGTGGAGTTGGAGCCGCCGGCCCCACACGCGGTCAATACGGTCCCGAGGACCACGGCGAGGGCCGTTGCCGCGGTCCGCCTGACCGTACCCGTCCGGTTACCTCGCATTATCCACGCTCTCCTTTTCGAATCGTCACGCACGACCCGAGCTCCCACCCCAGTGCAGCCACTCGTGCAGTGTTTGCCCGATCACCCGAATTCCCACGTTGCCCGCTCATCTGCAGGCCACGAACCGCGGCTCTGCCAGTGGGCGGCGACCTGAGTCGTCACTGAGACTGGACGGTGCCCTGCCCGGCGCCGAGGTCGAAGTCGCCGTCGCCGTCGTTGTCACCGCCGGTGGCAACCGTGATCCCGGCCACCCCGACGACCACAGCGGCCGCGACTGCGCCGATAACGATTTTCGTCCGCTTGCTGAGGTTCATGTCTGCTATCTCCTGTCGTCACACGGCAGCGATGCCGTTTTTCGTGGTTCCACAGACGTGCCTACCGAAGGCACATGAAGCAACGATGAAGACGACCCGCGATCCATGTCGTCGCGGGTGCATGCTGGAATCGAAGGGAGGACGGCATGCGGGTGCTGGTGGTGGAGGACGAGCCGAAGATGGCTGGACTGCTGCGCCGCTGCCTGGTTGAGGAAGGCTATGCGGTCGACGTCGCCACCGACGCCGTCATCGGACTGGATGCCGCTTCCGGACGCGGATACGACGCGATCGTGCTCGATGTGATGCTGCCCGGGATGACCGGTTTCGACGCCTGCGGCCGGCTTCGGCGCCGTGAGGTGTGGACACCGGTGTTGATGTTGACCGCACGCGATGCGATACCTGATCGGATCCGCGGGCTTGACGCCGGTGCAGATGACTACCTGACCAAGCCGTTTCATATCGGCGAACTGTTTGCGCGCCTGCGCGCGTTGATCCGGCGCGGACCCATCGAGCGCCCCACCGTGCTCACCGCCGGTGATCTGCGGGTCGATCCCGCCAGTCGGCGGTGCTGGCGCGGCGGCGCCGAAATACTGCTCACCAGTAAGGAATACGCGCTGCTGGAGGCGTTGATCCGACGACCGGGCGCGGTGCTGACCCGCGACATCCTGCTTGACCACTGCTGGGACTACGCCTACGAGTCGCGTTCTAACGTCGTCGATGTGCACATCCGGGCGCTGCGCGACAAGATCGACCGACGGTTCGGCGTCACCGCGCTGGAGACCGTGCGCGGCGCGGGGTATCGGTTGCGCTCCGACGGCGGCCGGCCGCCGCCGGAGCATTGATGATCCGCCGTTGGCCGATCCGGATTCGACTCGCCGCCGCGTTCAGCGCGATGATGGCCGTGGTGCTCGCCGCCGTCGCGTGGGTGACGCTGCATCAGTCTCGAGAGTCGCTGGACGAGTCGGCCGACGCGGCGCTCTATAGCCGGCTCGACCGGCTGATCTCGACCGGCGCAGCGTCGATCGGGCCGCGCCTTGCCGGGGGCACCGACCAGGCGCTCGACCAAATCCTTAGCCCGACCGGGCAGCTGATCGCCACCACCGGTGAGCAATCCGGTTCGCCACTGTTGACTGGTGCGGAACTTGCCGCAGCACGGCGCGGTGTGCTCACCGTCGAGCACCCCAGTGCCGACCACATTCCCGGGCCGGTCCGGATCCTGGCGGCACCGACACCGGGCGGCAACGGGATCGCCGCGACCGCGATGAGCCTGGCCGACCGCGACGCGGTCGTCGCCGACCTGCGCGGCGAGTTGAGCGTCGCGTTTCCGCTCGTCCTGCTGGTGGCCGCCCTCGGGGCGTATCTGCTCGCGGGGGCGGCGCTTCGGCCCGTTGAGCGAATGCGCGCTCGGGCAGCGACCATCACCGCAGACGACCCGGTCCAACAGCTGGAGGTGTCTAAAGCCAAGGACGAGATCGCCCGCCTGGGGACCACGTTCAACGAGCTGCTGGCGCGGCTGCACACCGCACTGGATCGCGAGCGCCAGTTCGTCGCCGACGCCAGCCACGAACTGCGCACGCCGCTGAGCCTGCTCACCACCGAACTCGAACTCGCCTTGCGGCGGCCCCGGACCAACCGGGAACTCACCAGGGCTCTTGAATCGGCGCTCGAGGAGACACACCGCCTGACCCGCCTAGCCCAGGATCTGCTGCTGCTCACCCGCACCGAGAGCCGGGTGGACAACCCCCCCACCCTCGAAAAGGTGCAACTGCGCCCGCTGCTAGAGGCCGTGGTGGCCCGCCACCCCGCAACGACCATCGAGCCGGACTCCCTCGATGGCGTCACCGTCTACGGCGACAGCGACCAAATCGAGCGTGCCGTCACCAATCTCATCGGCAACGCGGCCCAACACGGCGCACCACCGATCTCGGTGCGGGTACGCCCCGACAGCAACCCACTGGTGATTGCGGTGGAGGTGCGCGACCACGGCCCGGGCTTCGATCCGGACTTCCTCCCGCATGCCTTCGAACGATTCAGCCAGGCCGACACGGCCAGGACCGGGGGCGGCGCCGGGCTGGGCCTGGCGATCACCAAAGCCATCGCCGCCCGCAACGGGGGTCGGCTCCACGCGGCGAACCACCCCTCGGGCGGCGCCGTGCTCACACTGGTCCTGCCGAGCACTGCTCCTGCACGCCCCTGACGGGCGCACCACTCGCAATCGTCAGGTCGCGCCTGTTCTGCTCCGGTCGAGCTGCCGCGGCCGAGGCCACAAAGTTTCAGTGACGGTGTCGGCGTGGGCGAGGCCGTGGAGGTGGTGAGGGCCAGCACGAGTGTCGTTCCGCGGTTTCGGCCCGCCGCTGAGTAGGTCGATGATCGCGCCGGAGTTTTCCTCGTCGAGGTTGCCGGTCGGCTCGTCGGCCAGCAACCGGAACGGGATCGTTGATCAGGGACGTACCGCAACACGTCCGTCGGCTGCTTTTCCAGGGATATCCCAACTCGCCCCCACTACGGGGTATCTGTGGGACCCGCGAGGACGGTGGCCGTGTCGGCGCGTGCGCTGTAGCGTCGGGCCAGCCAGGCACACACCACCAACTGCATTTGGTGGAACATCATCAACGGCACGACCATCAACCCCACCGTGGCCGCCGGAAACAACACGCTGGTCAATGACAATCCGCTGGCTAAGGATTTCTTCGAGCCGCAGAACACGATCGCGATCTGGTCTTCGGTCGTGAACCGCGCCCGACGTGCGATCGTCATGGTGGACACGATCATGATTCCCAGCAGCGCGGCGTTGACGATGAACAGCAACACGATCGAGAGCACGGTGAGTCGGCCCCAGATCCCCGCGACCACACTCTCGCTGAACGCCGCGTATACCACGAACAGAACCGAGCCGCGGTCGACATAGCCAAGCACGCTGTTGTGCCTGGCGAGGAATCCGCCGATCCTGTTCTGTAGCATCTGCCCGGCGACAAACGGCACCAGCAACTGCACAAGTATGTCGCGGATCGCCTCGAGGGACACCCCGCCGCCGGTCTTGGTGACGAGGAAAACCGTCACCAACGCTGGCGTCAGCGCGATCCCGATCAGGTTGGAGAACGAAGCGCTGCACATCGCCGCCGCCACATTGCCCTTGGCAATGGACGTGAAGGCGATCGACGACTGCACCGTCGACGGAAGGCAGCACAAGAACATCACGCCGGCGTACAACTGTGGGCTCAATACTGTCGGCACCAACACACGACAGATCAGCCCCAGCACTGGGAACACCACGAAGGTCGCTGTCAATACCAACACGTGCAGCCGCCAGTGCCGCAACCCGGCCAACGCGGTGCGGGTTGACAGCCGGGCGCCGTAGAGGAAGAACAACAATCCGATCGCGATAGTGGTGGCATGGCGGGATTGCACGGCGACGATCCCGCGCGCGGGCAGCACCGACGCCACCGCGACGGTGGCGAGCAGCAACACAATGTACGGATCAAACCGAAGTCGAAACATCAACGGCCAGCGCGCATTGCCACGGGCGAGTCGAGATTGCGCAGCGGATGATGCCGGGAAATATTGCGCTCCTGCAACGCTACCGAGGTGGCCACACCAACATCTCGGGTCGTGATCTCGGGAAGACGACCATCGTTCGCGTGCAGGGCTACCCCCACCCCGGCAGCGGCGAGCCCCAGCACGCCGACGGCGAGTTTCATTTCGAAGTTCATAGAATCCCCTCCGATCATCGTGTAACCGCGGTTACATACTCACGGTAGGGACTAATCATGAAGCCCGGATGAAGGCATGGGCTCGGCGGTAGGGGCGGTTATCGGTTGTGGCGTAGCGCACCTTTCACCCCTCCGCACACGCAATATCTTGTAACCAGGGTTGCATTCCGGCCTCGATGTTGGAGCGGCAGCGCCGAACCGGTGAGGAGGGTGAGGTGGGTTTGATCGATCGATTCGCTGCTCTGTTCGGCGACGATGACCGTGCGGGTGCGCAGGGTCGCCGCCGTGCCGATCGTCAACGGATCCGGGCCGCCGGCCGCGGCCGTTACCAAAGCATGCTCGACCGGCAGGCCGCACCGGAGGACCTTGAGCAGCTGCGCGGGTTCGTCCGGAGCCGTCGCGGGATCGAGTTGTATGTCGAACCCGAGACGAGCGCGACCAACACCACGGCCGTCGCGGTTGCCCACGACGGTGAGTGGATCCGCCGCCGGGTCGGTGCGCCGTCGGTGGCGTGGGGCTTGGCCTTCGAGCTGGGCGTGCCCGTCTACGACGCCGCGATCGTCGGGTATCCCGCCGCCATGCGGCGCTACCGCCGACCCGATGACCGCACCGCCTGAACACCCGGGCTACGTCCGGCGCATTGACAGACCGAGGGGAGGTTCGCCGTGAGCGATGAACAGCGACCCGACGCCGACTTTGGTGAGAACGGCGGTGACGATCCGGCATCCGTGGCGCCGCGACCGCGACTCGACAGGGACCTGCTGGACGTTTCGCTGTGGTGGTTGCTGTTCTGGCTTGTCGTTGCGGTCGCGGTGCTGTGGTTGAGCGAGTACCTCGGCGTCTTTCCGTTCTGAGGATGCGACCAGGCGCTGCCGCCCAGCCGGTAGACGCGGGCAGGCCAATTGTGCGGGCGATGCAACCACGGTTACACTAACGCGATGAGCGAGGCGCGACTGCCCCCCCACGATGCTGAACAGCCAGCCGGCGCCCCGGCCGAGGCGCCTTATCAGGTGGGGTTTGGTCGGGTGCTGCGCTATTTCCTGCGGTTGGGCACTACCGGCTTCGGGGGTCCGATCGCCACCGTGGGCTACATGCAGCGCGACCTCGTGGAACAGCGCGGGTGGATCGATCGGCGCGACTTCCTCGACGGCGTCGCGCTGGGTCAGACGATGCCCGGCCCGCTGGCCGCCCAGGTCGCCATGTGGGTGGGCTACCTGCGCAAAGGCACCACCGGAGCACTGGCGGTGGCGCTGGCGTTCATCGCCCCATCCTTCCTGATGGTCGTCGCGGTCGGTGCCCTGTACGTGCGGTATTCCGGGCTGCCGATCGTGCAGTCGCTGTTCTACGGCATCGCGCCCGCGGTGATGGCGATCATCACCCTGGCCGCCGTCAAACTCGTCAAACTCACCGACCGGCGCGACTGGCGGCTGTGGGCGATCAGCGCGACAGTGTTCGGACTGACCGCCGCCACCGGCTCCGAACCCATCGCGGTGATCCTG
>Ga0209448_10000695_pt1 | contig 10745 bp, 6 predicted proteins | sample BogFormECP14_OM2_FD_188245 | JGI IMG/M metagenome (GOLD analysis project Ga0209448, IMG submission 188245) | Bog forest soil microbial communities from Calvert Island, British Columbia, Canada - ECP14_OM2 (SPAdes) (version 2) | ecosystem: Environmental > Aquatic > Freshwater > Wetlands > Bog ... | reverse complement strand
TCACCTTCTCTCGGAGACGATTCAGTGATTTACCTTGGGCTGAACCTTGGGCTGAAGAAAGTGGACGAAAGCTCCCAAGTTCTTTGGAATGATGGTGGCCAGGGAGGGAGTTGAACCCCCGACGCCAGCCTTTTCAGGGCTGCGCTCTACCACCTGAGCTACCTGGCCACTTCTCGTCCGCACCGCTCTGTCCGAAAAACGACTGGCAGCCAATCTGGCCGTGCCGCTTTTGCTCGTAGTACTTGCGCTCTCACTGGGCGGGATGCCGCGAAGCAAAACAGCCGATGCGCTGGGACCGTGCAGAACTCTTGAATTATAACAACCGCTTGCCCTTCGCTCAAATCGGTTGCCTAAGATTTCTGCTGCGCCTTTTCTGGCTCACGCTCTTTCTCACATTCCCGCTCGCATCTTTCCTAACATATTTTCGCATTACCAGAGTGGGCCGCTCGGCACGCCATTCATGATGGTCAGCACACAGCGGTTTGCGCCAAACCAGTACGGAACTTCGCGGTAGTCGCTATCCTCAAACACCGCCAGGTCGGCGTCTTTGCCCGCTTCCACGCTGCCTTTGCTGCCGGCCAGGCGAACCGCCCAGGCGCCGTTGATCGTGGCTGCTGCAATCGCCTCGGCGGGCGACATTTTCATGTGCGTGCAGGCGAGCGACATCGCCATGGGCATGCTGAGTGTCGGCGAGGATCCTGGGTTGTAGTCCGTGGCCAACGCTACCGCAACGCCGGCTGCAATAAACCGGCGCGCATCTGGATATCTCGACAAACCGAGAAAATAATTTGCCCCCGGGACCAACGTTGCGACCGTGTCGGTCTGAGCGAGGGCGGGCAGGTCGGCGTCGTTCACGTAGTCCATGTGGTCGAGAGATGCGGGTTGATATCGAAGCAGTGGCCCGAGCCGCATTTCGCTGAGTTGCCCGACGTGGGCGCGTAGGGCGAGATGGTGCCTTTCCGCGGCCGCGAAAATCTGTGCCGTTTCTTCGGCGCTGAAGGCTCCGCGGTCCGAGAACACGTCCACGAACTGGGCGAGCTTTCGTTTGGCGACCACCGGCAACATTTCGTTGCAGACCAGATCAACATATTGCTGCGAACGTTCCTGGGAATGCACGCGATACTCGGGCGGCACCGCGTGCGCACCAAGAAAAGTCGGTACCACCGTTCCCGGCCACTCGTGCGCCGCCGCGCGAATGGCTTCGAGCGACTTCATTTCCGATTCGAGGCTCAGGCCGTAGCCGGACTTTGCCTCCACGGTCGTGGTTCCGTGACTCGCCAAGTCCGCCAGCACCGCGGAAACTTTCTGGGTGAGCGCGCTCTTGCTGGCCTTGCGTACGCCGTCGATGCTGGAGCGAATTCCTCCGCCAGCTTCCGCGATCTCTTCGTAGCTGGCGCCAGAAATCCGCTTCTCGAAATCCACCAGCCGCGGCTGCATGAATACCGGATGCGTATGGGAATCGACGAAGCCGGGCAAGACCACACGTCCGCCACAATCGATCTCGACGATCTTCTTGCGATTCTTCTTGAGCCACGGATCGCGCAGAGCGTCTTTCGTCGTGCCGACCGAGACGATTTTGCCGCCAATGCAAAGCACGGCGGCATCTTGAATGATGCCGAGTTCGGAAAGGGAAGCTCCGCGGCGAGGTCCGTCTCCCGCCGAGCGCAGAGTGACAAGCTGGCCAATGTCAACCAGCAACGTTGCCGACATCCAGCGCCTTCCAGTTCCGTGGCGAGCGCTCACGATCGCGCCATCGGAATGCGGACGCCCGTCTTCGCGGCAAACTCCTTAGCTTCGTCATAGCCCGCGTCCACGTGCCGAATCACGCCCATGCCCGGATCGGTAGTCAGCACGCGCTCGATGCGTTTGGCCATCGCGTCGGTGCCGTCGGCGACCGTGACCTGTCCAGCGTGCAGCGAATAGCCAATGCCGACGCCGCCTCCGTTGTGGATTGAAACCCACGACGCGCCTGCTGCGGTGTTCACCAGCGCATTCAGCAGCGGCCAGTCGGCCACGGCGTCCGAACCATCTTTCATGCTTTCAGTTTCGCGGAACGGAGAAGCGACCGAGCCGCAATCCAGGTGATCGCGCCCAATTACGATCGGAGCTTTGATCGTGCCTTTCTTTACCAGATCGTTAATCGCCAGGCCGAACCTGGCACGCTCGCCGTATCCTAACCAGCAGATGCGCGCCGGCAGTCCTTGAAACTTAATGCGCTTGCGGGCGAGTTCAATCCAGCGGCGCAGGCTGCGATTCTCGGGGAAAAGTTCGAGCACAAGATCGTCGGTGACCGCGATGTCCGAAGCTTCGCCCGAAAGCGCGGCCCAACGGAACGGTCCTCGGCCTTCGCAAAAAAGCGGACGAATGTAGGCCGGAACGAATCCCGGAAAATCGTAAGCATTCTTCACGCCGCGCTGGAAGGCGAACGTACGAATGTTGTTGCCGTAGTCGAAGGTGACCGAGCCCATCTTCTGCAGACGCAACATCCCTTCGACGTGCTTCGCCATCGAGTCAAGCGATCGCTCTTGATAAGTTTTTGGATCCCGCTGCCGCAACTCGAGCGCCGCTTCGAACGTCATGCCGTTGGGCACATATCCATTCAGCGGATCGTGCGCCGAAGTCTGATCGGTGAGAATGTCCGGCACCACTCCGCGTTCGGCAAGCTCCGGAATAATATCTGCGCAATTGCCGACTAACCCGACCGAAACGTTTTCTTTTTTGCGGACGGCATTCTTCAGAATGCGCAGCGCCTCGTCCAGCGTGGTGACAAGAAAATCGCAATAGCCAGTCTTAAGCCGCTTCTTGATGCGTTCGGGATCGACGTCAATCCCCAGAAACGCCGCGCCCGTCATGGTCGCAGCCAGCGGCTGCGCGCCGCCCATTCCTCCCATGCCGCCGGAGACGATCAGCTTGCCGGTGAGATCGCCGCCAAAATGTTTGTCGCCGGCGGCGTTGAACGTTTCGTAGGTGCCTTGTACGATTCCCTGCGAGCCGATGTAGATCCACGAACCGGCCGTCATCTGGCCGTACATCATCAGTCCGGCGCGCTCCAGTTCGTTGAACTTCTCCCAGTTGGAAAAATGTCCGACCAGATTTGAATTAGCGATGAGCACGCGCGGCGCGTACTCGTGCGTCTTGAACACGCCTACGGGCTTGCCGGACTGGACCAGCAGCGTCTCGTCGTTCGCAAGACTCTTCAGCTCGCGGACGATGGCGTGATAGCAATCCCAGTTGCGCGCTGCTTTACCCGTGCCGCCGTAGACGACGAGGTCCTGAGGCCGCTCGGCAACTTCCTCATCAAGATTGTTCATGAGCATGCGCAGAGCCGCTTCCTGCTGCCATCCTTTGCAGGAGATCGTGTTGCCGCGCGGGGCGCGAATGCGGGTGTAGGAAGAGGTCGGAGTTTCGGTATCGACTGGCATGAGGATATGGTAGTTGGTGGAAAGCAATATCATCAATCCCCTTTAATCTTGTCATCCCGAACGAAGTGAGGGATCTGCATCAATCACTCTCCCATCTTGTCATCCCGAACGGAGTGAGGGATCTGCATTTTGCCGCGCGGGGATTTCTCCAAACAAACTCGATTTTCGTTGACAGCTCATCCGCGGAGGGTGCCCCATTCTTGCGCGTTTTGTGCGCAAGGGTGGGAACCACGGACCTTGATCGAAAACGCAATCCCGAGAGGCATGGGTCCGGGGTTCCCACCCTTGCAAAGAGCGCAAGGATGGGGCACCCCCAGTCGTGTAGACGCTCAGAAAAGCAAAGGCGGGCCACCCGCCCGTTCTTTCCATGATTCCGGACACACCATTGACGACCACATTGAGGAAGCCGGGAACGATATACCTCGGCGATGTCCACATCTTCGGCGGCAATAGCGGGTCGCCCGTTTTCATCAGCACCTACGGCATTAGGCCGGCCGGTCCCGTGTTAGACGACGAGTTTCGCTTTCTTGGAGTCGTGAGCGGCTACTACTACGAGGATTCAGATTTGAAGCTTCAGATCGCAACGACCGTCACGGGCAAACAGCGCGCAAACAGCGGCATAAGCATGATCGTGCCCGCCGAACTGCTGAAAGACCTCATCCTCAATAACCGCGAGATAGCTTCCTTGCGCGACGGCTACTTCGCAGTCCCCTTGAAGAAATGAGATCGACCTGAGGTGGGCGGGCGAGGACGCCCTTCTCCCCTCACTCCCACTCAATCGTCCCCGGCGGTTTCGAGGTAATGTCATACACCACGCGATTCACGCCGCGGACCTCGTTCACAATCCGATTGGAAATCGTCTTGAGCACTTCATACGGCAGCGGAACCCAGTCGGCGGTCATTCCATCTTCCGAATGCACGGCGCGGACGGCGCAGGTGTAGGCATAGGTGCGCTGGTCGCCCATCACTCCGACCGACATCACGGGCAAGAGCACGGCGAACGACTGCCAGATTTTCTGATACAGACCGGCCTTCTTGATCTCGCCAACGACGATATCGTCGCATTCGCGGAGCAAGTCGGCGCGCTCTTTAGTTACTTCACCCAAAATGCGTACCGCCAGGCCCGGTCCGGGGAACGGCTGGCGCTGCAGAATGTCCTCGGGCATGCCGAGATCGCGTCCAATGCGTCGCACTTCATCTTTAAATAAATCTTTCAGAGGTTCGATGAGCTTGAGCTTCATCTTCGCGGGCAGTCCGCCGACATTGTGATGCGACTTGATGACCTGCGACGGGCCGCGGACGGAGCGCGATTCGATCACGTCGGGATAGAGCGTCCCCTGCACCAGCCACTTGACGCGGCCTCCTGCTTTTTCGTTTTCTTGAGCTATGCGGCGTGCTTCCTTTTCGAAGACGGCAATGAACTCTTTGCCGATGATCTTCCGCTTCTTCTCCGGATCGGTGACTCCAGCCAGCTTCCGCATGAAGCGATCTGTGGCATCGACCGCAACCAGATGCAGGCCGAGATTGTCGCGGAGATTTTTCTGAACTTTTTCGAACTCGTTTTTGCGCAGCACGCCGTTGTTGACGAAGACGCAAGTGAGGCGGGATTTGCCGGACCCTTCGGCTCCGCTCAGGGCAGGCGCATCACGCATGGCGCGATCCACCAGCACCGCTGCGACGGAGGAATCCACTCCGCCGGAAAGCGCGCAGATGGCGCGCCCGGTGCCGACTTGCTGTTTCACCTGCGCCACGGTTGCGTCGATGAAGTGCTGCGGCGTCCAGGAAGGTTTCGCTCCGCAAATGTTTAGCGCAAAGTTGCGCAGGATGTCTGCGCCGAGAGGCGTGTGGTGTACTTCGGGATGGAACTGCACCGCCCACATCTTTTTCTCAGCGTTTTCGATGGCCGCAACAGCGTGCGGAGTTTTCGCCGTAAGCCGGAAGCCGGGAGGCAGTTCTTCGGCCGAGTCGCCATGCGACATCCAGACTGCGAGCAGGTGAGGCAGTCCCTGAAAAAGTTGCGAGTCGGATTCCTGGATCTCGACTTTCGCGTGCCCGTACTCGCGCTTCGCGGCGGGGCGAACTTTGCCGCCTAGCGCATACACCATGAACTGCAATCCGTAGCAGATGCCGAGCACGGGGACGCCTAGCTCAAAGACGCTTTTGTCGGCCAAGGGCGCGTCTTTGTCGTAGACCGACGACGGTCCGCCCGAGAGAATGATTCCCACCGGAGAGTAGCTGCGAATTTCTTTCAGGCTGGCGTTGAACGGCAGGACTACGGAAAAGATTTTCTGTTCGCGGATGCGGCGCGCGATTAGTTGGGAATATTGCGCGCCGAAGTCGAGGACAACGATGGATTGGGTTTCCACGAATTAATGTCTCAGATCGGAGTGCAAGTGTAAAGGGCGCTGATGTTCGGGGCTTATGGCCGGCGCGTCGCTGACAGTCACTTCATTGGGAGCAACGTTGCCGGGAGCGGGGACGTGATTGCGGCCGGCAGTCAGCGCACGACTATATTGACCAGTTTGCTTCCAGGCGAATGCACCACAATAGGCTCCATCGTGAGCTGTTTCCCAGAGATCGTCCGTTTGATCTTTTCATCGGAGAGCGCGAGTTTTCGTATCGCGTCGTCTGTTGCGTCAGCGGCCACTGTGATACGACTGCGCAACTTGCCATTGACCATCAGCACAGCGGTCACCACTTCCTCTTTTGCCAGCTCAGGATCGTACTTCGGCCAAGGAGCTTTCAGCAGATTGCTCTTCTCGCCGGTCATCTCCCACAATTCGTGCGCCAGATAAGGGGCCATGGGCGCGAGCAGCAGCGCGATGTTGCGCTGCACCTCGGCCAGAAGGGTTAGTGGAATCTCATTTCCTTCGACGAGCGCTCCAGTGGCGGGACTTTGAGTGTCTTCACTTCCTAGCATCCTGCGGTTGGCGTCGTTCAATAGTTCCATAACGGCCGAGATGCAGGTGTTGAAGTGCCAGCGTCCCTGGAAGTCGTCGGTCACGCGCTTTATGGTCTGGTGAAGCTTGCGCTGAAGTTGCCGCGCCGAGCCGGTCAGAGGCGCGGACAAGGAAGCGCGCCAATCGGGGTTGTGTGGCCTCGCATAATTCTCGTAGAACCGGTATACGCGCCCGAGGAAACGCTGAATGCCCTCGATGCCGGACTCCTGCCAATCGAGATCGCGGTCTGGAGGCGCGGCGAACAAGCTGTACAGGCGCGTCGCGTCCGCGCCGTAGCGCGACACCATCTCGTCCGGAGACACCACATTTCCGAAACTTTTCGACATTTTCGCGCCATCTTTGATCACCATTCCCTGAGTGAACAGCCGCGCGATGGGTTCGCCGTTTTTCACCAGTCCCATGTCGCGCATGAACTTCGTCCAAAAGCGCGAATAAATGAGGTGGAGAATGGCATGCTCGACGCCGCCAATATATTGATCGATGGGAAACCAGTAGGCGATCTTGGCGCCGTCGAACGGCGCCTTGTCATTCTGCGCGTCGGCGTAGCGATAGAAATACCATGACGAATCGACGAACGTATCCATGGTGTCGGTTTCGCGCCGCGCTGGACCGCCGCACTTGGGGCACGTCGTATGCAGAAACTCCGGCACATTCATCAGCGGCGATCCGCCCGCGAGCGTGATGGGCACGTTGTCGGGCAAAATCACCGGCAAATCTTTTTCGGCGACTGGGACGACGCCGTCTTTATCGCAATACACCATGGGAATCGGCGTGCCCCAGTAGCGCTGGCGCGAGATCCCCCAATCTTTTAATCGGAAAGTGACGGTCGCCTTGCCGAAGCCCTTTTCTTCGGCGCGTGCCGACATCTTTCGGATCGCTTCCTCGCAGCTCAGACCGCGGAACTCGCCCGAGCTCAACAGAACCCCATCCATGGTGGTAAAGGGAAGCGGCGGCGCGGTCATGGTTTCTTCCGGATCGGTGCTCGCCGGCAGAATCACCAGGCGGATCTCCAGCTTGTACTTCTGGGCAAATTCGTAATCGCGCTCATCGTGCGCCGGAACACTCATGATCGCGCCCGTGCCGTAATCCATCAAAATGTAGTTTGCCACCCACACCGGCACCGCTTCGCCGTTAAACGGATTCTTCGCATAGCGCCCGGTGAATACTCCATGCTTCTCGATGGCTCCGATATCGCCCGCTTCTTTGGCGCGGCGCTGCTCCGCGATCAACTCTTCCACCTGCGCGCGTAGATCGGCATTGCGGGTAATCATGTCCTTTACGATCGGATGCTCGGGCGCCAACTGCACCGAAGTGGCGCCGTAAATCGTGTCGACGCGCGTGGTGAACACGGTGATGGTCGATCCCGCCGGCCCAATGGTCCCGCCGAGATCGAAATCCACCAGCGTCCCTTCGCTGCGACCGATCCAGTTCTGTTGCATGATGCGGACTTTTTCCGGCCAGCCGGGCAGGTTTTCCAGATCGCTCAGCAACTCGTCCGCGTACTTTGTGATCCGCAGAAACCACTGTTCCAGTTCGCGCTGCTCAACCGGCGTGTCCTCATGGCGCCAGCACATCCCGCCGACAACCTGCTCGTTCGCCAGTACGGTAGCGCACTGCGGACACCAGTTGACCTTGCTCTTCTTGCGATATGCCAGTCCCGATTCGTAAAGCTTCAGAAAGAACCACTGGTTCCAGCGGTAGTAATCGGGCAGGCAAGTCGTAACCTCGCGCGACCAGTCATACGCGAACCCCAGGCGCTTCATTTGCACCTTCATGGCCGCGATATTCGCCAGCGTCCACTGCTTAGGCGGAGTGTTGTTCTTGATGGCCGCATTTTCCGCCGGCAAGCCGAACGAATCCCAACCCATCGGATGGAGCACGTTGTAGCCGCTCATCCACATGTAACGAGCCAGGGCATCGCCGATGGAATAATTGCGCACGTGTCCCATGTGGAGGGCGCCGGAAGGGTAGGGAAGCATCTCCAACACGTAATACTTCGGTTTGGTCGGGTGGGTATCGGCGGCGTAGAGCGACGGATCGCTTTGCCAGCGTTCGGCCCATTTTTGCTCGATGCGCTGCGCGTCATAACGCTCTTCGCGGGCGGTGGTCACGGGTTTGTCTTCTGGTGCCATATATAGAGGATAGTTCAGTAACGGGTAATCGTTGATTTTACAACGGGGAGACCGCCAGTACGCGCAAGACGCAAGACGAATGTGCGATCCCGGGGTTGAGACGGGCGGCGTCGCCCGTCCAGCCGGTCGCGGCCAGGCAGACATGTACACCCGAGCCCCGCAAAGCATACAATTCGGCAAAGAGGAGGGTTTATGCTTATTCCCCGCCTTGGGTTCCTCGCGTTGCTGGTATCGGTATGCGTTGCGCCCGCCGCAGCGCAGTCCTCGCCGGACAAGATCCCTGCTTTTTCCCATCCTCAGCTGGACGGGCTGGTTGCTCCGCCGGAGTTTCGGGCGCACGATCTTCCGCTGCCTCCGCTATCTCCGAACCTGCGGACCAGGATTCGCGGCATTCAGCCACAGGCGCGCATTCTTCCCTTTGACTCCACGGTGGCGCAAAACGACAACGATAAGGTGTGTTACTCCATCAGGAGCTACCGCGTCACTCGCGACGATCCCGGGTCCGACTCGACCAGGCTGGCAGGCTATTCCGAATGCCAACCTGCAGCTCGGTTTCAAGTAAAAGCCGCGGTGGATTCGCGGGAGCCGGTACTCCGCTGAGCGCAGTCTGCGGGCGATCCAGGTTGTGACGTGCGTGGTGACGCGCGAAGCACACTTCTGCGTGACTCGAAGCCAAAACTGTCAACCAGCATCTTAGGGTGTCACGCCGTTTGCGGCGCGCAGGCGTGAATGTATACACTGGACGCGCAGTTACCGCCCCCGAAGCGTTTCGAAAAAATAGAGCCAGATCGAGGTTGAGTGATGCCCAAGCATCGCAGGTACGCTTTGGCAGCGGCGGCGAGCCTGATTGTCGTACACCTGCTTCTCGTCACATTCAGGTACGGGACTCACTTTGCGTCTTTGTGGAGTGACTGGGTCGGGACGGCGGCGGTCCTGCTGGCAGCCAGCGTCTGCTGGTCCACCTCACGGCGATCAGGCTCGTTTGGTAAACGGGTTTGGCGCCTGGTATCTGTTTCTCTTGCTCTCGCTCTTCTGACCCAGCTCGGCTACACCTACTACTTCGACTATCGGCACGCTCCCTTCGGTACGCTCTGGCCCAGCGACTTCTTGTTTTTCTTCTGGCCTGTGCCCGCCGTGATGACGTTGTTTCTGAGTCCGCGGGACCCAAACAGTGGGTTCCGGTGGTTGCGGTTCTACGATTTTGTGCAAGTCAGCGCTCTGGTGCTTGCCCTCGAGCTTTCTCTGCTCTATGTGCCCTCGCGATGGCAAACTTCGGGGCGCGCCATGGAATTCCGCGCTTTTTATGTCGGCCTAATTTTCTTCGGTGTGCTGACTCTGAGTTTCCTGGTTCGAGGGCTCCTGACTCCGTATCGCACCGCACGCGCATTTTTTCTTTGCATGACGGCGTTTTTTCTCTCCTTAGCCGTCACCGACAGTACGACTCTGTTCGCCTATGCTACTGGAACCTATCATCAAGGTTCTTGGTTCGGCATGATGTGGACCGTCACGTACTGCCTCCCCATCGCGATTGCGGCGACTTGGGACGGCACCGAGCAGAGCCCACTGGAGGCGGTCGACGCCTTCACCCCGCGCATGCAACTGCTCGCGCAGTTCTCTCCCTTGCTCATCCCCGCGATCACTTTTCCACTGGCCCTGCAGATTGCCCAGGAACAGTTCGGCTGGTCGGTTCTCCTGGTGATGGTCTCGTTCACCGCCGCTGCCGGTCGCTTGTATGTGGTGCAGCGCCAGTTGCTCTACAGTTCTCAGGAAGCGCAGAAAAATCTGTCCCTGCTGCGGGGAATTACCGAGGGAACCACAGACTCGGTCTACGTCAAGGACTTGCGGGGCCGTTACCTGATGATCAATTCCGCGTTCGCTCGTTTTCTGGGACGGACCATCGAAGAGGTCATTGGCAAAGACGCCAGCGAGATCTTCTCTGGCGAGGGTGGCCGTCAAATTATGGAGCGCGACCGCGCTGTGCTCCAGTCCGAAAAGACTTGCACCTTCGAGGAAGTTGTGATGTCGGCCGGCGCAGCCAGGACGTACCTTGCCACCAAGGGTCCGTATCGGGACGCGAACGGCCAAGTGATAGGCCTGCTCGGAATCTCGCGCGATATCACGGATCGCAAACGAGCGGAAGAGGAGATTCGCAAGTCCGAGCAGAGGTTGCGGATTCATGTGGAGCATACGCCGCTGGCGGTGATTGAATGGGATCTGGAGCATCACGTGGT
>Ga0209448_10000691_pt1 | contig 10784 bp, 10 predicted proteins | sample BogFormECP14_OM2_FD_188245 | JGI IMG/M metagenome (GOLD analysis project Ga0209448, IMG submission 188245) | Bog forest soil microbial communities from Calvert Island, British Columbia, Canada - ECP14_OM2 (SPAdes) (version 2) | ecosystem: Environmental > Aquatic > Freshwater > Wetlands > Bog ... | reverse complement strand
CCCAAAATGATGCCGAGATAAGACGCCAGCCGCAGCGGCATGATCGAGAACGACGTCAGCGCATCGAAGGCGAGCCCGAACATCCGGCTGAGCGAATAATTGCTGGTGCCGGTCTTGCGCGGCGCGCGGTCATAGGCGAGCGCAACCTGGCGCAAGCCGATCCAGCTCACCATGCCGCGAATGAAGCGCTGCTGCTCCGGCATGGCATTGAGGATGTCGATGACCTTGCGGCTCATCAGCCGGAAATCGCCAGAGTCGACCGGCATGTCGCCGTCTGCGAGCTGCCGCAGCAGCCGATAGAACAACGCCGCCGTGCCGCGCTTGAGCATGGTTTCGCCCTGCCGCTCGCGCCGCTGGCCATAGACCACATCGGCCTCGACGCGATCCATCAGGCGCCACATTTCGCCGAGCAGTTCGGGAGGATCTTGCAGATCGGAATCGATGCTTAGAACGCGGTCGCCGCGGCAGGAATGCAGGCCCGCGGTCATCGCGCGTTGATGGCCATGACGGCGCGACAGATTGACCGCGACCAATTGCGGATCGCGCGCGGCAAGTTCGAGCATGATCTGCCAGGTCCGGTCCTCGGAGCCGTCATTGACCAGGATCAGCTCGTAATCGGCCCCGACCGTGTCCTTGGCGGCGGCCGTCATGCGGCGATGAAACTCTTCGAGGCCGGCCTCTTCGTTGAAGCACGGCGCAACGATGGACAGCCGCGGACGAGGGCCGGCATCCGCTGGCAGCGGCATCGTTACGCGAAGTTGCTCGTTCACGCTCGCCTCGTTCTACGATTGCCGCGTTACGGCGGGTCGAGCACCTGCCTGGTCGGGCCGGCCAGACTGTACGCCGAATAGTCGCGGATAGTAACGCCGTGGCGGGTCCGCGGCAAAGTCGTTATCAGCTCTACTTTGCTGAATTTCTGTTGCAGCAGGGGTACCGCGTCGCACGGCGTCTGGCACACATACATGCTCGTGCCCTGGAACAAGGCCGGGTCGGGCTGCGGCAGATCGACATAGCGCATGCGCTCGTTAACCTGCGCCACAGCCGGGTGCGACGGCAGATAGAATTCGAGCCAGCCGGCGATGCCATATTCGGTCGTCAGCACGATCGGCGCGCCGATGCGGGTACGCACGTCATCGAGCTTCGCCGCCAATTCCTTCCAGCCGGCGCCCAAAGAGCGCGCGGTCGGATCGGCATGGCCGAGCGGCAGCACGCCAAAGACCGCTTGCAAATAAAGGCAGGCCGCGATGCCGAGCCCGACCGGCACGGCGAGCCGTTGCGACCGCGACACGACGGGTGCCCAGGTCTCGTCCCATTTTATTCTTTCGGCGGCGACGGCGGCGGCGATGACAAACGGCACATAGATCGGCTCCGGCCAATTGCCTTCGACGCGGCCGTGGAACGTGTGCCAGATGAAATAAAGCACGATCGGCCACACCATCGCGTTGATGAGAACGCGCGACGGCTGTGGCCCGCCCTCGCATTTGAACATTCCGGCGAGACCGAGGCATCCGAGGACGAAAATCGGCGGCGTGGCCATCCCGATCTGCGTAACAAAGAACTCACCCAGGTAACGCAGCGACCATTGGCGCACGACCAGCCGATCGAACTGATAATGATACGAGGCCCAGCCGTGCTGAGCGTTCCAGATCAGCGTCGGCGAAAATACCGCGATTGCGATGACGCCGCCGAGCCACGGCCACGGCGTGAGGAGCCATTTGCGCTGCTGCGGCACGATCAACAGCCAAGCGAGAATGCTGACAGCAAAGAAAATCGTCGTGTATTTCGACAACAGGCCGATGCCGAAGACGACGCCGATGGCGAGCCACCACTCGCCGCGCCCGGTCTCCAGAAGCTTGACCAGCATGAGCAAGAGGAACGCGGTTGCGACAACGAGCGCGTTGTCCGGCGTGGCGAGCGCCGAGCCCGCGACCATCACGATCGTCAGATTGAAATAGAGCGCCGCGGTGGCGCCGGTCCGGTCGTCGTTGAACAGGATCGCGCCCGACCGCCAGATCGCCCAGCTCGCCGGCAGCGCGAGCAGCACGCCGATCGCGCGCACGCCGAATTCGGTGTCGCCGAACAGTGTCGTGCCGATCCGAATGAGAACAGGATTGACCGGCGGGTGATCGAGATAGCCGCCGGCTATATGTTTCGACCACAGCCAATAGAGGCTTTCGTCGAAGCTGAGCGGCGCCATCCCGGAAAAGACCAGACGCACGGCGACCAGCGTCAGAATCGTGGCGACCACTACCGACTGGTAGCGTCGCTCCGGCACCGCCGTGACGCTGAACAAAGCCACAAAAGACCCCTTACCCGGCACCCGTCCCAAGGGCAAAACCCCAAGCGCCGACTCATAGCAGGACGGACGGGATGTATAAACGGGGGTCGACGTCGTGACGGATCGCCCTTCGCCGGCTGCCCAATTGGCGCGGGCGCGCGGCGCGGCAGCATGACCTGCCCGGTACCCAACCGAATGACGCGCGGTGCCGAGCCTAACACCGGGTGACGCAAAGCAAGCCAATGCCTATAAAATAGGCAGAATTGGCGATGCTAACGGTATCTAAGGATGGATTGCTGTTTTTAGGCGCGACGAAAATAGGCTGGCGACATGGCCAAAGATATACGATAAAGGGGGGAAGCAAGAATCGGACCAATTCCCCGGTCTGCGTCGGAAGTCCTCATGTCGAACAGGCCCTAATGGCTCTCTCGCAAAGACTCCAGATACGACAGAGTCAGGCGTTGGTGATGACGCCGCAGCTGATGCAGGCCATCAAGCTGCTGCAGCTGTCGAACCTCGATCTGGTCGCCTATGTGGAGGCCGAACTCGAGCGCAACCCGCTGCTCGACCGCGGCGCCGAAGCCGAGCCGCCCGGCGAGCTCGACGGCATGCAAACCCCGGACCCTCCGGCATCGGACGGCGAGGCGCGCGACGGCAGCGGACCGGGCGGCGAACTCGAACTGAACGGTCACGTTCAAGAAGACACGCCCGGCAAGAATCCCGGCGAAAATTACAACGACGAAAGCGAGCCGGCTCCGGCGCGCGCCGCCGACGGCCCGGCGGCCTATTCGGAATGGGCCTCTACCGGCTCCGGCGGCCGCGACGACGGCGAGTACAATCTCGAAGCGTTTGTTTCCACCGAAACCACGCTGGCGGACTGGCTTCGCGAACAACTCACGCTCGCGATCGCCAATCCGGTGCAGCGCATGATCGGTCAATACCTGATCGATCTGGTCGACGATTCCGGATATCTGACCGGTGAGCTTGCCGCGGCGGCGGAAAGGCTCGGCACCGGCACCGCCGAAGTCGAGGCCGTTCTCTCGGTTCTTCAGAGCTTCGATCCGCCGGGAATCTGCGCGCGCGGTCTCGCCGAATGTTTGGCGATCCAGCTCAAGGAAAACGACCGCTACGATCCGGCGATGGCAGCTTTGATCTCGCGGCTCGATCTATTGGCCAAGCGCGATTTCGCCGCGCTGAAGAAAATCTGCGGCGTCGGCGACGAGGACCTAGCCGACATGATCGCGGAAGTCCGCCGACTCAATCCAAAACCCGGCCACGCCTTCGGCTCGGCGGTGGTGCAGCCGATTGTGCCCGACGTGTTCGTGCGGCAGGGCCCGGACGGCGCGTGGATCGTGGAACTCAATTCCGACACGCTGCCAAAGGTTCTGGTCAACCAGAGCTACTATTCGGAGGTTTCGGCGACCGCGCGCCGCGACACCGACAAGTCCTATCTCACCGAATGCCTGCAGAGCGCCACCTGGCTGGTGCGCGCGCTCGATCAGCGCGCACGAACCATCCTCAAGGTCTCAAACGAAATCGTCCGCCAGCAGGATGCGTTCTTTGCCCGCGGCGTCGAGCATTTGCGTCCGCTCAATCTGAAAACCGTCGCCGAAGCCATCAGCATGCACGAATCGACGGTATCTCGCGTCACCGCCAACAAATACATGGCGACCAGCCGGGGCATCTTCGAGCTCAAATATTTCTTCACCTCGGCGATCGCGGCGGCACACGGCGGCGAGGCGCACTCCGCCGAATCGGTACGCCATCGCATCAAACAACTGATCGGTGCCGAAACCTCGGCCGACGTCTTGTCCGATGACACCATCGTCGAGAAGCTGCGCGACGCCGGCATCGACATCGCGCGGCGCACGGTCGCCAAATACCGCGAGGCCATGCGCATCCCTTCATCGGTGCAACGGCGACGCGAGAAGCAGGCCGCTGCCGCCAATTAGTTTCAATGGACCACCGGCCCCCGGCGGCATCGTTCACGGCGTGAGCCTCTTCGCCGCGTTGACACCATCGTCACCGATAGTTAGGTCGAGTCAAAGCGTTACATAAGGATTATTGATCGAACGCGACCTGGTCTGAGCGCGTCATTCACTTTTCGGAGGCTGCCATGACATTTCGCGTGTCTGGGAAAAATCTCGACATTGGCGATGCGTTGCGCGATCGCATCCGCGACCGGATTGCCGAAACGGTGCGTAAGTATTTTGACGGCGGCTATTCGGGACACCTGACATTGGCGCGGGACGGTTTTGGCTTCCGCAGCGAATGTGCAATCCATCTCGATTCCAAAATTACGCTTCACGCCGATGGGATGGCGCCCGACGCCTATGCGAGCGCCGATCAGGCGGCATCGCTGATCGAAAAGCGGCTGCGCCGCTATCATCGCCGGCTTAAGGACCACCGCTCCGAGCGCAGCGAAACCCGCACCGTCAATTGGGCGGCGGTCGATGCCGCAAGCTATGTCATTGCCGCGCCCGAGCACGAGGCCGAATCGGATATCGACGCCTTCACCCCGGTTATCATCGCCGAATCGACCACGACCTTGAAGCAGCTCTCGGTCAGCGATGCGGTGACGGAACTCGATTTGACCGGGGCGCCGGTTCTGGTGTTCCGTCACGCGGCGCATGGCGGGGTCAATATCGTTTATCGCCGCGCCGACGGGCATTTTGGCTGGATTGACCCACCGGTCATGGCCGCCGCCGATGCCCATTGACGCGGTGACGGCGTCTCCTTAAGGTCCGCCGCCTTTCGCATGACGCCAAGAGGTTGGCCCGGTTCGGACGCCGGCTTTCGGGAAAAGTTCATGCTCCGATGCGAAACTGATACCCGGTTCGACCGGCACCAATAATCACTCACGCTCTCGCGCTGCCCCGCTTCTTTCAGGTTTCGACTCATGCAGCTTACCGATCTCGTCGCGCCGAATGCGATCATGCCGGCGCTCAAGGTCAACAGCAAAAAGCAAGTGCTGCAGGAACTTGCCGCGCGTGCGGCCGTGCTCAGCGGCCAGAACGAACGCGCCATTTTCGATATTCTGATGCAGCGCGAAAAGCTTGGCTCGACCGCCGTCGGCAATGGCATCGCCATCCCGCACGGCAAATTGCCGACATTGACGCGCTTGTTCGGATTGTTCGCGCGGCTCGATCGCCCGATCGATTTTGAGGCGCTCGACAATCAGCCGGTCGATCTGATTTTTCTGCTGCTGGCGCCCGAAGGCGCCGGCGCCGATCACCTCAAGGCGCTGGCGCGCATTGCGCGGCTGTTGCGCGATCCCGCGATCACGCACAAGCTGCGCGGCTCGCGCGACGCCGAAGCACTTTACGCGGTCTTGGCGATGCCGTCCGCTTCTGCCGCGTAGCGGCGGAAGCGACGAATCAGAAACCAGTAATCAGTAATCGGAATTCCAAAGTGAAACGGGGCAGCGCGAAGCGCGGACCCCGTTCTGATTACCGATCACTGATTCCTGTTCAGTGGACGCTTACGGTTTCGAGCTCTTGGCTCCACGCATTGGCGATGGCAGCCTCCCGGCTGTCGGTCAGCATGATGGGCGTGCCGTCGGCGGCATGCAGCGCGAACAGCACCTGGCCGGGCTCAAGCTGCGGCAATTCGGTCTGCGGAAACAGTTTCCGCACGTCCTCGAAGCGGATCGCCTTCACATAAGCGATATGACCGTCGCCGAGCTGCGCGAGCGATTCCTGTGAAACGTCCGTCTTTGGTTCGTCAATATCGGTGTCGTTGCGGTTGATCTCATTCATGGCCCTCGACTCCTTTCTGTGTCGTGGTCGAGTCCTTTAAGGTTTCCTTAATCGCACTCTTTGATTGAAATCGATTTAACGATGCGCTCCGGTTGCGGGCGCACCAGATCGATCGACAGCAATCCGTTTCTCAAGTCCGCGCCCAATACTTCCATGCCGTCCGCCAGCACGAAGGTTCGCTGGAATTGGCGCGCGGCGATGCCGCGGTGGATATATTGTCGGCTTTTGTCGTCTTGCTGGCGGCCGCGGATGACGAGCTGGCTCTCCTCTACGGTGACATCGAGCTGGTCGCGGGTAAAACCCGCCACCGCAAGTGTGATCCGCAGCCGCTCGGGACTATTCCCCTCGCGCGGAACGCGCTCGATGTTATAGGGAGGGTACCCGTCTGCGGCCTTCCCGACCCGATCGAGCACGCGCTCGATCTCGTCGAAACCAAGCAAAAAGGGACTCGAAAGCGACGAAACCCTGGACATGGTCTCAAAGCCCTTTGTTAAGCGACTTTGGCGGGGCCCGTTAAGGCACCCCTTTGATCGCGCGGAACGCCCACGCGACCTCCAGCCATATGGCTATGCGGATCAATGGGTTCAAGGAGAGCGCCGAGGGGCCCCGCGGCGCCCTCGTTAGGGCATTTTCAGCGGGCCCGGCATGGCGCGCTCGGCTTCGGCCAGAAGCTGCGCCTCATGCCGGTTCACAAAAATGCCGCCGACAATGAAACTGACGACCGTAATCACGGCCAGAAATATGACGACGGGGCCCTGCAGGCGTTCGAATTGCCGCCCCAGCGCATAGGCGCCATAGCCATAGCTCAGCGACCACATTACCGAGCCCGTCACATTGGCGAGCATGAAGTAGCGCCACGGCATCATATTGGCGCCGGCAAAAATCCCGGCGAAGGTCCGCAGCACCGGTACGAACTGGGCGATAAAGACGATCTTGCCGCCATGGCGCAGGAATAAATACTGACCGAGTTTGATCCTGGCTTCGTGCATCCGCACATAATTGCCGTAGCGCAGCAACAGCCAGTAGCCGAAGCCGCGGCCGAGCGCAAAACCGATCACGCGGCCGACAATGGCGGCGGCGGCAGCGGTCAAGATGACGGCAACAATGTTCAGGTCATGTTTGGTGCCGGCGTAAATCGCCGCACCAAGCAGCGCCGTTTCACCGGGCAACGGAACGCCAATGCATTCCAGGCCGACGATAAGGGCGACGGTCACCAAGCCGTAGACGTGGATAAGATGTTCAACGAAATGCATTACAGGGCTGTGTACCGGAACACGGCTTACTTAAACATACCCCGGCAAAAAGATAATGGCTTGACTTTGTCGCAGCGGCTCCCGGCGAGGTTCGGCGCGTGCAACGCAAAATCCGTATCCGCACAATCCTGCATATTGTGGTCACCCGTCTGCTGTCGTGACCTACCTGCGTGACCCATGGCTGAGGCAAGAAATGGCTGAGGCAAGAAAAGGCTGAAGCAAGAACAAGGCCTGCCCTGGCCTTGCGGCGGAACACACCTTGCATGAAAATGCCGCGTCAGCGCTGCCGCCAACATGACAAATGAGCCTGTCAATGAAGAAACTTGTTCTGGAGACCACGGCGCCGTTTCAAGGCTTGCCGGAACTCGTCGCCTACGACGAAGGCCTGCTCACCAGGGAAGGGCTCGAGATCGAATGGGTCGATCGCGAAGCCGGCGTCGAGAAGAAGGTCGAGGCCGACGTGACGACCCCGAAGGGCGTCACGCCTTTCTCAAGCCACGGCAAGCTCCTCGAACAGGGCAAGGCCGACATGTACAATGCCTGCGAATGGGGCAATTACTGCCGCGTCGCCGACACCGGCGAAGGCAGCCGGCAGCTTGGCCGCCGCGCCATCGTTGCTTATTCGGCCATCGTCGTGCGGCCCGATTCTCCGGTCTATACACCGCAGCAACTCGCCAACCGCACCGTCGGCGTGCCGTTCTATTTCGGCAGTCATTACCTGGCGCTGCACATGCTGGAAGGTTTCGTGCCGCGCGAGATGATCAGGCTGTGCCGGGCGCCGAACGGCTCGCGGTTTCGCCTCGCCGCGATGATGAAAGGCGAGATCGAAGCGACCACGCTCTGCGAGCCGCATGTCACGCTCGCCGAGAAGAAAGGCTGCCGCGTTATTTGTTCGGCGTTCTATCACGGCACGGAAGTCGCTTCCGACCGCGTCGATACGGAAACTTATGCGGCCTTCAATCGCGCCGTGCGCGAAGCGGTGCGCCGCATCAATTCCGACAAAAAAGCCTACATGCATTACTTCATCGACTATTACGCGGCGAAAGATCCGGAGATCGCCGCGCTGCAAGTCGGGGACCTGCGGGAGAGCCGTCTCGTCGTCTGCGATCCGGCGCCGATCCCGCTCGACGAATTGCAGCGCACCTACGATTGGCTCAAAGGCTGGGGCATGCTCGAAGAGACGGCCTCGCCGTTGCAGCTCGTGAATATGCAGGTGCAGGCACACGCCCACGAGGCGGCGGAATGATATTGGCTGTCGCGGTGGCGCTGCCGCCGAATTAGGATTACGCTTACGGCGGGGTCGAGCGAACAGGGGCAGAAAGTTCGATGCGGGGCGTCGCGGCTCGGCGTGCGAGCGTTTTACAAGACGCCGGTCTTCTCCTTAGCGTCGGCCTTCTCCTTGGCCTGGGTCTGCTGCTTTGCGCGTGCGGACATCGTCAGCCCGACAGTGACGGTGAAAGCGCCATCAACGTCTATCCGACGAACTACAAGTCCGACATTCTCGGCGCCATGCACGCCTATCTGAACAATCCGACCGGAATTCGCGACGCCGTGATTTCCGAACCGGCAATCAAAACGATTAGCGGCACGACCCGCTACGTGGCGTGCTTGAAATTCAACGCCAAAAGGAACGGCAGCAACGACTATGCCGGCATGAGGGAGATCGCGGCTGCGTTCTTTGAGGGCCGGTTCGATCAATTCGTCGAGAATACCAAGGACATCTGCGCCGGCGTGACCTATGCGCCGTTTCCGGAACTGCAAAAGCTGCCGCCGTGATGCTCTGCGCGCCGGCACCTACCTCCCGTACCGATGGCGCGGCCTAATGCCCAGCGAAGCTTGACGAAAGTCTGCGGTTGAGCGCGCTTCGTCCGGCGCTTACTATCTACCGAGAAGAGAACACGACGTACCAGGGAAACGACAATGCTGGAACGACACTACGACCGCGCCGCGCAGGACATCGGCAACATCATCAATCTCGGCCACGTCAATGTCTCCATCAGCGATCAGCATGTGGCGACCAATTATTACGTCACCGGGCTCGGACTAACGCGCGACCCCTACCTGATGACCGGTTCGGGCAATATGTGGATCAATGTCGGCATGAGCCAGTTCCATCTGCCGATGGGAACGCCCGAAGTGCTGCGCGGGGTCGTCGGCTTGGTCGTGCCGGATCGCGAAGCACTGCTCGATCGGCTGGAGCGCGCGCGCAAACTTCTTGCCGGCACCAAATTCGATTTCCGCGAGAGCAATGATTGCGTCCAGACGGTTTGCCCGTGGGGCAATCGCATTCACGTGCATACGCCCGATGAAGAGCGCTTCGGCCGCATCGCGATCGGCATGCCCTATATCCGTTTCGATGTCCGCCCCGGCACTGTCGCGCGCATCGTGCGGTTTTATCGCGAAATTCTTCATACCCAGGCGGATGTCGTCAAGAACGGCGCCGGGCCGGAAGCCCGCGTGCAGGTCGGCGACAAGCAGTATTTCTATTTCCGCGAGACCGATGCGCTGGAGGCGCCTTACGATAACCACCACGTGCAGATCTATCTGTCGGATTTCTCCGGTCCGCATCGACGGCTCAAGGAGCTCGGCCTGATCACGATGGAGACCAATGCCTACGAGTACCGGTTCGTCGACGTGATCGATCTCGATACAAGCGAGCCGCTGTTTCGGGTCGAGCACGAGACGCGCAGCCAGACCAATCCGATGTATGGCCGCCCGCTGGTCAATCGCAACCCGGCGGTGACCAATATGGATTACAAGCCCGGCCACGACGGCATGTCTTGGGCGCTGTCGTGATTTTGTCGTGACTTGGCCGCTGCCGTGAGCAAATAGATGCGCCGGGCGCTGCTAATCGGCGGCTCGCTGGGCGGCCTTATCGCGGCGCACCTTCTTCGCGGCATCGGCTGGGACGCGATCGTCTTCGAACGCAACCACGAAGAACTGGCGAGCCGCGGCGTCGGCCTCGGCACGCATCCGCAACTCATCGCCATTTTAAAGCGCGCCGGCATCGATTTCGACGAGTCGATGGGGATTACCCCGTCACGGGGCGTCTGCCTCGAGCGCGACGGCAGCATCATCATCGAGCAACCGATGGCGCGCGCACTCAGCGGTTGGTCGCGGCTGTACCGGGCGCTGCTCGACCTGCTGCCAGCGCGGAGCTACCGCTTCGGCAAAAAGCTCGCGCGCGTCGTGCAGGATGCCGATAGCGTCACCGCGATTTTCGCCGACGGCACAAGCGAGCGCGGCGATCTGCTGGTCGGCGCCGACGGCGTGCGCTCTACGGTCCGCGCGCAATACCTGCCGGATGTCGAGCCGAACTACGCCGGCTATGTCGCATGGCGCGCGGTGCTCGACGAAGCCAACGTGCCGCCTGTGCTGTGGCGCGAAGTGGTCGAGCTCTATGCCTTCTGTCTGCCGGAAGGCGAGCAGTGCATCAGTTATCCGGTGCCAGGCCGCGATAACGACACGGCGGTCGGACGCCGTGCATATAACATC
>Ga0209448_10000690_pt1 | contig 10785 bp, 8 predicted proteins | sample BogFormECP14_OM2_FD_188245 | JGI IMG/M metagenome (GOLD analysis project Ga0209448, IMG submission 188245) | Bog forest soil microbial communities from Calvert Island, British Columbia, Canada - ECP14_OM2 (SPAdes) (version 2) | ecosystem: Environmental > Aquatic > Freshwater > Wetlands > Bog ... | reverse complement strand
CAGGAGTCAGCACTCGTTGGGGTGTCCGCCTCCGCTACGCCCTAAACGCGCCGCACAAACCGCGGCGCAGGGCTTCGCTCCGGCGGACACCCCAACGACAACAGGCAAATCAAAAGAAAAAGGGACATTTCTAATGAGGTAAGGAAGGGGACATTTCTAAAGAGGTTTGACACCCGTCAATCGTTGATCTTGTTTGAGCCTCATGATTATGTTAACCTAGCAATCTGTTGCCCCGTTTGTGCTCCAGTCATGATGTAGGACTCGGCCCTGGAGCGGTAGCGTTATGAAAGTAAGTGCGAATTCAAGCAGCATTAAATCCAACAGAAAACCCAAGCAGAAGCTCGCTTTTGATGCCCAAACTTTTCTCGATTCTGCTGGGGTATCGAGAAGAGTCAAAGAGTTTAAAAGAGCGGAGGGCATCTACGCTCAAGGTGATTCCGCGAGTAGCGTAATTTATTTACAGAGCGGCGGTGTGAAGCTCACCGTCATCAATGAAGTGGGCAAAGAGGCGGTTGTCGCCATTTTGGGGCCGGGTGACTTCTTTGGTGAAGGCTCTCTGGCAGGTCAACCCGTTCGCATGGGAACAGCTACCGCGATTACCACTACCACCGCGCTCGTCATTGAGAAGAGTGAGATGTTCAAGGTGCTTCACGCGGAGCATGGCCTCTCCGACCTGTTCATCAAGTTCATGCTCGCACGGAACATCCGAATCGAGGCTGACCTGGTCGATCAGTTATTCAATTCGAGCGAGAAGCGGCTCGCCCGCACTCTTCTATTGCTTGCCCGTTACGGCAAAGAAGACCAACCCCAGGGAGTTCTCCCCAAGATGTCGCAAGAAACGCTGGCCGAGATGATTGGCACAACACGCTCGCGCGTCAATTTTTTCATGAACAAGTTCCGGAAATTGGGCTTCATCAAATACAACGGCGGACTTCAGATCAACACTTCTCTTTTGAGCGTCGTGCTGCACGAGTAAGCAGACTCTCCCTATCGGAAAATTGCACTCACCAGATCACACCGGCTCAGGGCTTGCCGCGTATTGGATTGTTGTTCAAAAGGAGTAATCCGACTGAATAGCTGTTTATTCCTACCCCGTTGACTCTTCGGACCTTCGATGAGCTTCTTGCGACAACTGAGAAGCCTTATTCGAATATTCCAACGCCTTTTTGGAATGATCGAGTCCGGTCTGGTGACGCGGATTGTTGGCACCGTCCTAAATCGGACTGTATTGCTTCGGTCTCGATGTCATGATGGATGTTCGATGAAGAAGAAAGCCAAGAAAGATTTAGGCGAAGCGACAGGTGCCAGCGTCAAGACGGAAATGGCAAAGCCGCGCATGGCCAAATCGGCAAGAATAGCGGAACGGAACCTAGATACTACGCGAATTTTCAGACGGGCTCCTAGCCAGCAGGCAGGCCCAAGACCTGGCTCTCTGATTCGACGAGATGGGACTCAGGGAAACTTTGCTTTGTCCGAGTCGATTCGTCGCCAGCCGTGTTGATATTCGACGAAGTACAATCCCCCAATTGCAAGGAGATCTTCCAATGAGTCCTCTTCGCCACCTATTCGTCTCCGGCGCATTCCTCGCCCTGGGCGCGGTACTCTTCGGCCTCAGCGGTTGCAACTCCGGCTCGTCCACGGGGTCAACGGGCCAGCCAAGCTACACGCTTAGCGCCACACCGTTGAACCCAGAGTCCGTCACCGCCGGAAATACATCTACTTCCGCCATCACTTTGACTCCGGCAAACGGCTATACGGGCAGCGTCAGCCTTTCGTGCAGCATGATCAGCGGGGGCACTCCGGCTCCCAGTTGCTCCTTCGGCACGTCTCCGGTGACCATCAGCGGCAGTACTCCAGGAACTTCTATGCTGACGGTATCGACTTCGACCGGGACTCCTGGCGGGAACTACACCATCACCCTTACCGGAAGCGACGCCAAGAGTATGGCTCCCAGCAACGGCCCTCAGTCGCTGACCCTGACGACGGCCGCTGTATTCCAGCACATCGTGGTCATCTTTCAAGAAAACCGCACGCCGGACAATTTGTTCCAGGATCCGGTGCTGATATCCCGCGGCGCCGACATCGCCAGCAGCGGCTTGAATTCCATGGGGCAGACTATTCCGCTCAGTCCCATCGACCTGGGCACAACAGGGTCGAGCCCTCAAAACTACGACCTCAGCCATGCCAATGCCGCTTTCGTTTCCATGTACGACGACGGCAAGATGGACGGAGCGAACCTGATCCCCTGCTCACCGGCGGCCAATTGCCCGCCAAACACGCATCCCAACCCGCAGTACATGTACGTCAAACCGGCTGACGTTCAGCCGTACTTCGCGCTGGCGGAGCAGTACACGTTTGGCGATCGGATGTTTCAGACCAACGAAGGTCCAAGCTTTCCGGCGCACCAGTTCATTATTTCCGGTACATCGGCTCCCAGCACGGGCAGCAATCTTTTCGCCGCGGAAAACCCCGCCCTGAGCCCCGCAGGCTGTATTGCTGCACTGACGAATCGGGTGAAGATGATCGATCCCACCGGAAGCGAAAGCAAACCGGCTTCCCAGTATCCTTGCTTCGACCATCCGACGCTGACCGATTATCTGAATACCAAGGGTGTGAGCTGGCGCTACTATGCGCCCTCTGCGGGTTCGATTTGGACGGGGCCGGACGCTATTCAGCACATCTGCCAGCAGCAGACCGTCAACGGCACGCTTACCTGCACGGGCCCGGATTGGGTTAACAACGTGGTGATCCCGCAATCGCAAGTGTTGGTGGACATTGCAAACGCCCAACTACCTCAAGTGAGCTGGATCATTCCCAATGGCCTGAGCTCTGATCATGCGGTCGCCAACGATGGGAGCGGTCCCTCGTGGGTATCCGCAATTGTCAACGCGATTGGGAATAGCCCGTATTGGGCCAACACCGCGATCATTATTACATGGGACGATTGGGGAGGTTGGTATGATCACGTGGCACCGAAGGTGATCAACGACGGCGTTAGCTGGGGATCGGGATATGTGTATGGCTTCCGGGTCCCATTGATTGTGGTTTCACCGTACGCGAAGACTGCTTACATTTCGCACACAACGCACGACTTTGGAAGCATTTTGAAATTCATCGAGACCACCTACAACCTGCCCTCGCTCGGGTACGCGGATGGCCCAGCCGACGACCTTTCCGATTGTTTCAACCTTACCCATACCCCGGTCAACTTCCACACCATCCCTGCGGCGCTCAAGGCCGCCTTCTTCATCAACGACAAGCGCCCTCCTACCGACCCCGACGATGACTAGCGTCATCTCGCAAGTTAGGAACCATCCTTGCTCGGTTCGATTCGCAACAAGTTCAGCACTGAGCGATTGTGGAAGTGCTGGGGGAGCGCAAATTTGCCGGTGATACGGGAGGGGTTGATGCAAGAACTCACGCACTGCAAAATTCAAGTCCTGATTAACGCGGTTACCGTACAAGTGAAATCGCCTCAAGCCAGATGTCCGGTTACGCGACTACACAGGAGCTACGACCGTGCGTGTTGCCCACATCAATGATATCGCCGACCTTGACCGGTCCTTCCCACAGAATCACGATACCCGCTACGAAATTAGCCACAATGTTCTGCAAGCCGAATCCGATGCCCACTCCCAGCGCACCGCCCAACACCAGAAGGCTGCGTAAATCTAAGCCAGTCGTGTCCAGGCCAATAATCAAGCCCAGCAAGAAAATGATGTAGCCAGACCCCCGCACAAGCGCGTGCTGGTATCCGCGGTCCATCGACGTGTGAGTCAGAACTTTCTCAGCGAGAAATCTCCGAAATAGACGCGAAAAAAGTGAAAGCAGGATTAAGAACACCGTGCACTTGATCAGAAACAGCGGCGTTAGCGGCACTTTTCCGATGGTAAAAAGCGGCCATTGCAAAAACCGGCGCACGTCGGCGTTCAGCATGTCGAATAGTGATGTGGATTGCGGCCGATGTAAAATTCCCCAGCCAACCAATCCTGCCGCCACGGCGCTCGCCAAAATAACAATCCGATTTTCCGAGTTCATTTTCATCTAAGTCACTCCTATCCAGCGAACGATAGCACTCTAAACCTGTGGTTCGCCAAATCCTTAGCCGAGACCGAAAACGGGACCGTTCTTGGTAGAGAATCCCTGAATATGATCCTGGCTTCGACACAGCGCGAAGACTTTGGAGGGCTGGAACCCGTGTGCGCGTGCAGCGCACATATATGTAAGGATGGGCTGAAAGTCGATCCGAATTAGGCCGCTCGATTGTAACGATGGTGCAGCCCGCCGAGTCGCTCCTGAGAAAGGACCCGACCCGAAGCTATGGAACGAACCCTGCCGTCCGGTGGAAAAGCGGCTGACTCCGGAAATCGCCCACCCCTTCGTAAAACGATTCGACGAGCGGAACAGTTTTTCGATGGGAATTTCATAGTTATAGCTGACAACGAAGTTGTGCTTCATGTCGAGCGCGGCACATGGGGCGAGCCTGAGAAGAAGCAGTTCGTCGCCCGCGACGACTACGGCAACGTCATCCGCAAGCTCGACCTCAAGAAGCTGGCGGCGGAGTGTCGGCGTGTTTACGTCAGCCTCGCCGCGCGGCCTCAATGGCGGCGATGTCGATCTTCTTCATCGTCATCATCGCCTCGAAGGCACGCTTGGCCTCACCGCCACCAGCCGCAAGCGCATCGGTTAGCGCGCGCGGGGTGATCTGCCAGGATAGGCCCCAGTGGTCCTTGCACCAACCGCACTGGCTTTCCGTTCCGCCATTGACGACGATCGCGTTCCAGTAACGGTCCGTCTCTTCCTGATTGTCCGTCGCGATCTGGAAGGAAAAGGCCTCGGTGTGTTTGAACACCGGGCCCCCGTTGAGACCGAGACAGGGAATGCCCACGACGGTGAACTCCACCGTCAGCACATCGCCCTTCTTGCCGCTCGGATAGTCACTGGGAGCCTCGTGAACCGCGGTTACTTTACTGTCCGGAAAGGTGGCGGCGTAGAAGCGCGCCGCGTCATGTGCGTCTTTGTTGAACCAGAGGCAGATGGTGTTCTTTGGCTTCATGTTCGTGTGCTCCTTTTGCTCGATTAGGACCAACGCCGCCGTGTTTGCGTCGATCCGTATCAGTGACCCACCAGGTGATCTACTGATCTGCAGCGGCCCGACGTCTCAAATCGGTCGCGACCCGTCCTGCCCTCCTAAATCATATCGCGGGCAGTGATTGACTTCGAGATCCAACGCTATGACAAGCCGATTTCCGAATGATCTCGATCCGTTCGCTCATTTTCGGCGTGGAACGATCGCCGATATACCGAAACAATTTGACGCTCCATGCGTATAGTAGGTTGCGGGTGTTCGTAACGGATTTCTCTGACGACCCGCAAGCTGGCATGATTTCGCGAAAGGTGTGTCCATGAACAAGAAACTCGGTTTTGTGTTTGCTGCATTGATGGCAGTTCCGGCTGCTCTGCTCGGGCAGGAGAAGGCACCGGCGCAGTCTGCTCCACCGGCACAGTCCGCTCCGCCGGCGAACCCGATTAGTGCGAGCGAAAAAGGTTTTTACTCGTTTGTGAGCAACGCAGTGGTGGGTGCGGCGCAGAAAATGCCCGAAGAAAACTATTCCTTCAAACCGACACCGGAGGTTCGCACGTTTGGCCAGCTCGTTGGCCACGTGGCCGACGCTTCGTATATGTTTTGCTCGCAAGCCATCGGTGAAGCAAACCCAGCGAAGGACATCGAAAAAACGAAGACGTCAAAGGCCGACCTGGTGGCTGCGCTCAAGGATGGAGTTGCGTACTGCAACAAGGCATTCGACAGCATGACCGATGTAAAAGGCAGCGAGATGGTGAAACTCTTCAACTTCAACTTAGCGAAGCTGACGGTATTCTCGATCAATACGGCGCACACGGATGAGCACTACGGGAACATGGTGACCTATTTGCGACTCAAGGGGATCGTGCCGCCGACAAGTGAAAACCAGCCGGCACCGGCACCGAAGTAAGAGGCTCAAACACCTAACGCCTGAAAGTCGGTTATTTTTAAACCAATGGCGAACAGCAAACCGCCATACACCGGTAACGGCGTTAGGACCTGTCCAGAGCCACTTTCGGTCCTCGCCGCAGCCCTTTGTTTTTCAGGGCGATCCGCCCATTTTGCGAATTATCTCTAAAAGGCGAGGTGCAGGGAGAATTGGATTTGGCGGGAAGGCCCGGCGGTTTTGCTGATGATACCGAAGCCGGTGCCGAGCAAGGTGTTCGAAGGCAATCCGAAATTCACAATATTGAAAATGTTGAAGAACTCCGCGCGAAATTGCAGGACAGCCCATTCGGCGCCGCCGCGGCCGATGGGAGTGTTCTTGATCAATGCGATATCGTATTGCTGGAAGCCGGGGCCGCGAAAAGTATCGCGCCCGAGCGTGCCAAAGTAGCCTTGATTGGGGCCGGTCCCACCGGGAAGATTGATGGGAATAGAGAAGAAGGAGCTGTTGTTTGCGCCGCGGCCGAAGTAATCCTCGCGAATGGTGCGACTGGTGGACAAGTCCGGCATGGTCACTAAATCGGGCCGGTCGGTTCCACCCGCGCCGGCTCCCGTTTGTTGAATTCCGGAGTAAACGGTGAACGGCGGGCCGGTCATGACGGAAGTGACGTTTAAGACTTGCCAGCCTTGCGTGACTCTGGTGCCCAACGGTTGCAGGAAGTCGACGCGATCCAGGGGAATCGCCCAAATCAGGCTCAGAGAGAAGGCCTGGGTTATGTCGAAAGTCGACGGACCTTTTTCCGCGCGCGGATCACGTGGATTCTGCGGCAGCGCCTGCAAAATGACTCCCGCATTTGCGGGAATGCCGCCGAGAACGGTACTCGTATCGTCGAGCGACTTGGAATAGGTGTAGCTGGCCTGAAAGCCCAAGCCGTAGCCCGCGCTGTTCTTCGTCAAACTGCTCTGCAATCCGTTGTAGGACGAGTGCGAAGCGGACTGCATCATCCCTTCCGGGCCGTAACCGGCAATCGCTTGTCCTGCGGCCTTGAATTGCGTGAACGGAGCGAAAGCGGGATCGGCCCCCGCGTATCCATTGGGAGAAAAAACGCTGGGCAAGTGCACGCCCGCGGTGCCGACATAGGAGGCACTCAGGAGGATGCCGCCAAAATCGCGATCTAAGCCCAAAGTGTAAGTGCCGACGTAGCCGTTGCGAAAGTTGCGTTCGATGAAGGAGGCATTGATGAGTTGCGTTTGGTCGCCGGGAGTGAGCGCTTCCACATCGGCCTGGTAGCGTTGCACATCGATCTGGGTATTGGGAAGGACGTTGGTGCTGTCGCCGCCGGGGAAGAGCGGTTGACCGCTGGTGGTGTAGACGGGGGGAAGTTGCAAGGGGACCGCGGTGGTGTGAAAGGGAACAGGAGTGCCTGGAGACGCGGCGATGAGCGGCTGAAAGACCAGCGGGAATCCGCCGGTAACAAAATTGGTTTGCCAGAGATTCGGGAGCAGCGTGGTAATGGCGGCGCCGGCATGAAAGGTGGTGTGTTTGGTGGCGGCGAAGTCGATGGCAACGCGCGGTCCGAATCCGCGCCAGTCCGTGGGATAAATGGGCTGAGGATTGAAGGTGTAAATCTGTCGGGCGCCGGGAGCGAAAAAGCTGGTGGAATTTCCCTGAGCATCGACGGGGAAGCCGACGGAAGTGCGATTGTGGGCTTCGCGGATGGGCGAGTTGAGTTCGTAGCGCAGGCCGTAGGTGAGGACCCAGCGCGGAGAAATTTTCCAGGCATCCTGGAAGTAGAAGTCATAAGCGTTGCGGCGAACGGCAGCTTCGTCAAACTTGTTACCTTGCGGGGTAACGATGGCGGCCGCGGTGATGGTGTATGAATAAGGTGTAGCGGTGAGAAGGCCGGTGAGCGCATCGGGCAGGGGTTGGCCTGGCTGAATATTGTGCTGGCCGCTGGCGGAAAGAATCTGCACCGGGGAATACGCGGTGCCGCCGCCAAAGGTGTACAGGCCGTTCGGGTTGGTGCCGAAAATGGTGGCGTCTTTGTTGAGGCGGATGTCCAGGCCGCATTTGAACGTGTGAGCGCCGTGGGCCCAAGCCATGTCGATCTTGGCTTGATAGACATTTCCATACGAACCGATAATCGAGCCGTCGGCGGTGTTGAAGCCTTCGTAGAGGCCATCACCGAATACCAAGGCCGGATCGGTGGTGTTTTGCGTGGGAAAAATCGGAGTGCTGCGGACATAGCCAAACGCGGCGTTAAGAGTGAGGCGGGAAGTGATGTTGCGCGCATAGCCGATGGTGGCAATGCGCTGGTGATCGAAGAAATTTACGCCGAAGGTGGGATCGATGGCGGTCTGGTCGGGATTGGTGATGGGACCGCTGACCTGGTTGAGGCTGAAGCGGCCAAAGAGAGTGGACTTGTCCGACAATTTTTGGTCGACGCGAATGGAGAATTGATTGGTGCTGGTGTCGACCTTTGAATATGTGGCGTAAGTGCGCGCGCCAAATGCGCCTTGAGGATCGTTGGGCAGAGGATAGCGATTGAGGAGCGGCGCGATGGCGGGATTGACGGGGACGTGTAAGATATCCCCGGGATAGGTAGTGGTATCGATACCTTGGCGTTCGGCTTGAGTGGGCACGGCAAAGACCTGGGTGGTGCCGAGGACTTGGCGAAAGCCCTGATACTCGAAGAAGAAAAAAGTTTTGTCGTGGCCGTCGTAGACCTTGGGCAACACCAACGGCCCGCCGGTGGTGCCGCCAAATTCGTTGCGGACAAAGGGCGGAATGCGCCGCGTATCTATGCCGTTGCTGTAGTCAAAGAAATTGCGGATATCGAATGCGGCATTGCGCACAAATTCAAACAGAGTGCCGTGATAATCGTTGTTTCCGGACTTTGTGGTGACGTTAGTAAAGCCGGCGGCCCCTTCTCCGATTTCTGCGGGCATGACTCCCGGGCTGGACTTCACTTCCTGGATTGCATCCACGTTGAAATTGGGGAAGGTGGCGCCGCCGAGTTCCGGATCGCTGGAGTCAGTGCCATCGGTGGCGAAGACAGCGGTGACGCCGCGCTGGCCGTTGATGGAGAATTGTTGCGTGAAGTTGGCCGCACCATTGGTGTCGGTCATGGTGCCGGCGGCGAGGAGAAGTAGTTTGCTGAAGTCGCGCTCGTTCAGGGGGAGATTCGAAACTTGCTTGCTGGAGAGGCGGAGTCCTCCGGTGGCTTCGGTGGATACTTGGCCCGATGGCGTCAGCAGCTGCAGCGATTGATCTTGCGAAGAAAGCTGAAGATTGACGTTGAGCTGGGCCTTTTCCGGGACCACGAACGGTTCCGGAGCCGTCCAAACTTTTCCTTTGGCCTCGACGGAAACGCGATAGCTACCCGGTTTGATTTCCGCAAAAGTGAAAGTTCCATTCGGGGAGGTTGTGGCGTGATATTCCGGCTGTTCCGAGTTGGAGTGAAGAGCGACGGTGGCATTGGCAACGGGTGAACCGGCATCCGTGGTAGCGAAACCGGTCCACCCAGATGAGGCAAATATAGCCGGGCAGGCGAGCAGACACACACCGAGAATTAGCCAAAAGGCAACATATCCTCGTTCTCTACCCTGTTCTACCAAAACGGTGACCTTATGCCCCTTCGTCACTGGAACTTCGTTCAGTGCGTGGATTGAGCGACCCACGCGGATCGGACACACTTTGGAGCTATGCGTCGATTCTACGCCATCGCTGCAACCAGAAGAAGAGCATTCTCTTGTAGAAAATCGATTTTGCACATGAACTGCAACGCACCCCCGAAAGGCGCAAGGCGAGCGACGTCAGCTGTTTTCAAGGTCGAGTAATCTGGGCAGCTCTCTAACTCCCGATTTGTCGTCTTACCGGATAAGTGGCGGAGTTGGTCTGTTCCACTTGGATCGATAACGCGTTAATGGAACAGCCCAAGACCTATCAGTTCGGTCCGAAGCGCGGCAGCGTCTGTAAATAGGATGCCATGCATACCAAAGGCCATCGCTGCCTCCACGTTGGGTTCGCGGTCATCGATGTAAAGAGTCAAGGCAGGGTCAATTGCAAAAGTCTCCAGGAAAAGCTTGAAAATGCGTGGATCAGGTTTCAGCAGTTTCACTTCGCCAGAAAGCATAACTCCCCTGAACCACTTCAAAAACTCGAACCGCTTCAGAGCGGCAGGGAAGGTCTCAACAGACCAGTTGCTCAGCGCATATAAGGGAACTCTGCGAGAATTTAGCTTCGTGAGGATGTCAACAGTGCCAGAGATCGGCCCGGCTAGCATCTCGTCATACCGTCGGACCCAGGCATCAATCAACGGTGCCTTATGCGGATGAACTAGCTTCAGTGAAGAGCAGGCATCGGCAAACGGGCGACCAGCGTCCTGTTGTTCGTTCCAGGATTCCGTACACACTGTGGCGAGAAACTCCTCCATCGCTTCCGTGTCGCCATCAAAAAGCTTGCGATACAAATACCGTGGGTTCCAATCAATTAGAACGCCGCCGAGATCGAACACGGCGATGGAGCATTCAACCATGAGGAGAAAAATTCTAACTGAGAGAACGACTCCGGTCGAGGTGTTCAGTATTCAGCGAGCCTGCCTTTCAGAGCACGCGTAAAGCCCAAGAGGGAGACTCAGCTAAACTGGTAAGTCGCGTTACCGGTAACTTGGTTCCCAGTATAATTTTGGTGGACGAGATAGGATTCGAACCCACGACCTCCTCATTGCGAACAGTGGGGAAAATAAGCTAAGGCAAGGCGCCACAATCACTTAGCTATTTTCACGAGGCCCTTAATTGGCAAACCTGGCAAACCG
>Ga0209448_10000689_pt1 | contig 10808 bp, 10 predicted proteins | sample BogFormECP14_OM2_FD_188245 | JGI IMG/M metagenome (GOLD analysis project Ga0209448, IMG submission 188245) | Bog forest soil microbial communities from Calvert Island, British Columbia, Canada - ECP14_OM2 (SPAdes) (version 2) | ecosystem: Environmental > Aquatic > Freshwater > Wetlands > Bog ... | reverse complement strand
GCTTCCACAGCCGTTTATTTGAGTCATCGCGCCGCGTGCCCGGTGTGGCGGTTTCGGTAAAGCGTTACGGTAATTACATTGCAGGCGTTGATTGGGGGAAGCTTTCGATATTTCGGCACCGGTGCAAACCTTGGCCAATGGAGCAGAGAGAGTACAAAAGACGCCGATGCGACGCTTTTAGAGCTCGGATTGATCGAATATGCTCCGCGACTGATCACTCGCATCGCAATACCGGTCTTCGGAAAAGAATTAGATGTTACCTTATTGATCTGCTCCCAGCCGGATTCTCCGCTCAACACGTTTCGAAGATGGAAAACATCTTGTTTGCAGGTCTTGATGGGCCTTTGGGACGAATATGAATTGCCCGAGATTTCTTGAGATGCGAAGTCCGATCGAGACATATTTCGTATATCACAATCCAACTCTGTCACTTAATTAACCCGGCGAGCCGCCAGCACTTTAGGGACGTGGTTACCTCCGATAAGCGTGATTATCGGAGCCTGCACATGTCCGCTTTTCACCCAAAAGCGGACATTCGCCGAGGCTACTGCGATGTCCGCTTTGGGTCAGTAACTGCCGCGCGACCTAATCAGAGGCGCGTCCGCTTTACCCCCGAAAGCTGCCACGGCAGTCGCTGATCAGCGTGTCCGCTGTGGCCAAAAGGCGACATTCTACCATCGCTCGGCGCATCGTAATTCGGTCGCAGAACTAGTTACTGGAAAATGCTAAAGGATCGGGGCAGGTGGCGCTCACACCCCGACCCGTACCGGTTTTTTGAGGAAACACATGAACTCTGACACCGAGCGAACCGCAAAATCTGCGCCGCCGTTGGAGCGTGACGACCGCAACCGTCTCATCTTGCCGTTCCTGTCGGCCCTGTACACGTCCTTGGAGCCGTGGGGCTATGCGGTTATGCGCGTGGCTTCAGGAGCGATGATGGCAACCTTCGGCTGGCAGAAGCTATTCGCCGGCAAAATGTCCGAGGACATCACCACTTTCCACCAATTAGGTTTGGAGCCCGCCATTCCGCTCGCCTATTTTACCAGTAGATTGGAGTTCTTTGGCGGCGTTGCCGTAGCAGCTGGATTCTTTACGCGGCCGTTTGCGGCGATGCTATTCGGCGAGCTCCTGGTGATACTGGCCACCGTGATGATACCTAGCGGCACCGGTTATCAATTGTCGGTCGTCTGGTGGGGCGCCTTCCTGTTCATCGCGATACGCGGCGGTGGGCGCATTTCGCTGGATCGCCTGTTGGGAAAGGAATTCTGACTCGATCGGTTTGCGAAAGCGGTTTCTTTAGGGAGTCTGATAGCTGGCCTGAACATATTGGCCATTTAGGAAGCCCTTTTTATAGACTCCCGATTCTATTTAAAACCAACGTATTGAGAAGTCCCTCAACGCGCCGCGCCGGTGGTGATTGAATGAGGCGGTGAATGTCCGCTTTGGGTCAAAAGCGGACTCAGGGCCTGAGCAAAAGCGCGGCTGCTTTAGCCCCAAAAGCGGACACGAAGGCGGAGTGTCGGCGCGTCCGTTATGGGCCATCAGGTGACATACGCGAAGACTGCCATCAACAACGGCCATCGTTGCTGGGCCTTTAAGGTGGACAGCCGTCCGCCACCCACTTGGCGAAGAGATCGATACGAGATTGAGCCCACGGGCCTTCTCCTTTCGGCGGCGGCGGTGGCATGACAGCGCCGCCGACACCACGAATCCGATCGAAGATCGCAGCCGCATGGGCCTTCACTTCATCGTAACTCGCCAGGTTGAATGCCTTGCTCATCCCTTGAATATCCCGCTGCGTAAAGAGCGGCCGGATGTCAGCTTCGAAGCTGGTCGCCTTGCTCATTGTGTCTCCTCACTTTCGCCTGGAACCATTTCGCCTTTAATGCTTATTCCCGCCCCATACAGCACAGAGGATGATCGGTCTCGGACACGGCGACGACGCACATTTGGCTCATCCAAGAAGGCGGCCTCGTAGGCCGCGTCAGAGAGCTGAAATCAAGTGAGTTACTTTCGGTTTTCCATCGACTTGAAAGCGATTGACCAATTCCTGCATGTTACGATCGGCATCTGTTACTCGTTCATGCTGACGAAGATGTTCGGCCCACGAATCCAACATGAAGCTTTCAATAAAAAAGTCGCTCTGCGAAGGATATTCATAGATTCCCCAAGCGAATGCCCCATCACGCCGTCGCTCGCCCGCGAGGTGTGTGACAGCACTGAGAAACTCTTCACGGTCTTTTGGATGAATTCGATATTCAATCGTTACCAGAACCGGCCCTCGGTCTGACGTAGTGTCCTGGGAAACAACTGGCTCCGGCCAATGTCTAGATGGCGTGAGGTCAAGGGCGGTTCCGGTCTCAAGTTTCCAGCGCCACAACAAAGGAATCGCAACAAGAGCCCCAAGCGCGGCGGCAATATGAGCAGCAGGTAGACCAGACCATGTGGCGACCTTGCCCCAAATTATGCTCCCGAGTGTCAGGCAACCAAACATTACGGTATTGTATATTGAAAGACCGCGACTCCGTACCCATTCTGGAAGCGCAACTTGAGCAGACACGTTAAGTGTCGCCAGTACAGCGATCCATGAAACGCCAGCAAGCAGGCTTGCGGTAAGTGCAATCGAAGTTTGCCTCGCGACTGCAAATAGCAAAAGCGCGCTGGCTGTGCCGATCGATCCTGCGGCAACCAGTCGGTCCGCCCCAAGGGTTCTCTTGAATAACGGCAAGGCAACAGCGCCGCCCACGGCACCTACGCCGATCGCACCGAGCAAAACGCCGTAAAGTGCCGGTCCGCCCGAGACTTGATCGCGCGCAACCAGCGGCAATAGCGCCCAATACGCGCTTGCGAATACGAAAAATCCAACAGCCCTTATTTGTGTGGCGCGCAGACGCGGATTGTGGCGCGCATAGCGTAAGCCGGCACCGATCGCGAGAAGGAATCTTTCTGGTGGAGCATTGCGATTGGCGCCGGCATCCCGCGGCCGCCACCACAGCAGGGCCGCGATGACACCCACATTGCTGAGCGCGTTCAGCCAAAAAGGCGCGCCCATGCCCCAAGCGGCGATGATAACGCCAGCAAGCGCGGGACCGATCGCCCGACTCACGTTAACACCGGCGCTGTTTAGCGCGACAGCAGACTGCAGCATTGTTCGAGGCACCAGTTGCGGAACGATCGACTGCCATACCGGCATGATCAGCGCAGCGGCACTGGTCGCAAGAAATAAGAAGGCGAGCAGAAGACTAGGTGTCACGACATCAAGCCTAATCAGGACAGCGAAGGCCATGACAAGTAGCGTGACTATGATCTGAATAAAGATTATAAGCTTACGGCGGTCGACGACATCGCCAAGCGCTCCCGCCGGTATGGCGAACAGGAACATCGGCAGAGCGGCCGCGACCTGAACCATTGAAACAGCGAAGGGGCTCGGATTGAGGCTGGTCATAAACCAGCCTGCAGCGGCGCTCTGCATCCAGGTACCGACATTGGCTACTACGGTGGCGATCCACAGAACGGCGAAGGCTCGATGACGAAACGGGCCGAGCGACCCATTGCTCTCTAGCGGAGCGGGTTCACTAACAGCTGTTGTGCTCTCAATCTCTCCCGCTTGCATCTTCGTATTTCCGGCTGATCGGAATTGCTGCTCTACAATCCGTATGCGAGCTGGACGCCGAGATAGTCACTGTTGCGTCCACCTGCACGCCGGATCACGTCGCTGACGTCGAAACGAACAGCCTGAATGGCAAAGGAAGCCCTGGACGTCATCGCCCAATTCAGATCAAGCTGGCCATAGGTCCCGGTGTAGCGTCCTGGTTGTCCTGCCGTGCCGGGCACTGGAATACTCCCCTGCACGTACACCGCATCGGCCGTGGTTTCCCGCCATTGCGCTGCGACCGCGAGCGTAAGCGTCAGCTGCTGTGTCGGATGGACGGCTATCGAGGGCTTCACGTGGATGAGATTCGTATAGCCGGTATAGCCTGCGAGCGTGAAGTAGTAGCCATTAGGAAACAGAGGATTGAAAGTCCCCAAGACATTGTCGTGCGGGTTGCTGTCGCCGGAGGCGGCGTCGAACTGGAACCCAAGCCTTGGCGTCCACCCGATATCAGAAAATGTGTAGCCCGATAGCGAGCCGACCGCCCACGCTCTGATGGTGTCGCTCCCAATGTTCCCGGACTGGGTCATGACTTCAAGGTCGCCGTCGAAACCGCCCGTCTTGGCGGCGAAGCGCACGTCAATGCTGTCTCGACGTTCGTCTCCTTTAACGCTTAGGTACTTCGCGTTATCTAGCGCATAGTAAGCGTAGTAAGCAGACAACGTTGCCCATCCAGACAAATCGCGTTGTGCCCTCACGACACTGAAGGTAAAGTTGCCGCTGCTAGTGTCGCCGAACAGGTTCTCGCCCATGTCGGGGATCTGAACGGGCTGGCTGTAGAACGTGATGAACTTCCAGGGCCCGTTTTGATAGTCGCCCCAGGCCGCGTCGAAGGATTGGCGGACGTTGGGGCCATCGCGGTCTGACACAAAACGCTGGAAGTCAAAATTCATCTGCTGCCGGCCAAGGCGCACCCTCGCCGTACCGTCGCCGACAGGTTCAGTGACCGTCACAAATGCCTGCTCAAGACCGAGATAATCCTGGTCGGGCGGAGCAATCATCGTCTTCCAGGGAGCGAAGTCGCTCTGAAGCTGCGCAAATACCTGGACCTGGTTAGCGATACGAAGATCGGCGAATATATCCGAGCGGCTGATGAGATAATCGTTGTTGCTATGAGGACCGATGCCAAACCCCTCCGCGTCATTGCCCTCGAATCGTTCCCTGAAGTCAGCACCGAGTGACAGGTAGGTCTTGGGATCGTCAGGTGAGAGCGGTATGTATTTCAGACTATCGAGAGGCTCTCTCGGCACGCGCGGGTCGGCAAGAACGGACCAATCCTCCTCCCATCTGTTGGGGAGGATGGCTGGCCGCGTGGGAGTCGTTGTGCTGGCTGCGCTGTCGCTCTCTTGCGCATGCGCCAGGTGAGGAAGGAGCAAATACGCAATCGTTGTTACGAACAGCAGGCGCCACAGCAGAGTGCGGCGAAGTCTTGGGGATTGCGAACGAGATTGGCATTGAATCCGGCCGAGCGACGCTGGCGTCCGCCGGGCCTCTTGATCCGAACTCACGCGTGTCACACGGTGTCGCATAAGTACGCGGCCCCGATATTGGTCTATTTGCTGACCGAGGAATGAATCTCGGCGATGTAACCTCCAGGGAACGCGACCAGCGTCGCCTGGCGTCCGTCCGCGGTATACGGGTCGACCAGGACCGTGGCACCCGACGCCTTTGCCTTGGCTAGAGTATCTGAAAGATTGGCAACCTCGTAGCCCGTTATTTCGCGTCCGTACGGATAAGGAAGATGTCCGTCCGTGGCCAAAACGGTTACTTTGCCGAACCCGGACTCGATCCGTACACGGCGATAAGTATCGTTCGGCCTGCCGATCTCGACGCCAGGCGCGTGTCCATCATCGGAAACGATCTTGCCGCCCGAGAAAGCCACAAAGTCGCGAACGAAAGCGTCAGCGCGGTCGATAGACACGTAAACCCTGTTTTCGGGAACGGTTTGAAGCTTCGCGTAATTGGGCGCAGTCGTATGCCAATAGAGTTGCATATGGACGCCGCCAGGCCATGCGATGATGACGTCTCGGCCGATGGGATCGGGAAAAGGCGCCACGACGATATCCGCGTCGTGGGCCTTGGCCGACCGGACGGCAGAATCCATATCTGTCACGAGATAGCCCGTCCGCTCCAGGCCGAAGGGATAGGGGATCGGCGTCTTGAAGCCGAACACCGAAAAGGTGCCGACTGGCGTGAAAACAAATACAAACGTTGTCTCGCTGGGCGTGGGCGTCACAGAAAAGGTCGCAGGCTGAGACTTGGTGCCGCCAAAAGTCGAAACCAAACTTGAGGTAAATGTGTCCAAGTCCGCGGGCGCGACGTAAACGTGAGTCGAATCGTACTGTGGGCCGACGGCGACGGAAGGTGTTTGAACCGGCTTGTCTTTAGCAATAAGCGGACCGGGCGCGCTTCCAAGAACAATGGCAGCGACGGCGAAGAGCTTGATCAACCGCATTTGCGTACTCCCTCGTGAATTCCCTGTAAGTCATCATTCGATCACACCGCCTAGCAAGCGCGACCCAGCGATTTGCCCTCTTCCAGTTGGCGCAAAGGGAGACCTTCGCGAGGCGCGTTGTCAGTGCGCGTAAATGAAAGCAATGAGCACAAAACCTCCGATGAGGCCGAGATGCTCAAAGAAGGTGTTTGCCTGAGTCACACGCTCCTGGCCGGACTTCGTCCAGAAATTGTCGGCCTTGAACATGGCCACCGCTGTCAGACATCCCAACGCGCCGGCACCCAGCCAAACCGCATAGCCGGATAAGACGAGTCCAGAGCCGCCGAACTCAATCAATATCGTCAAGGCCGCGCAGAGCCAGCCCGGACGGAGGCCGAAGCGCTCCTGTTCAGCAATTGCCGCTGAAAAATTAAGGAGCTTGGTCATGCCGCCCAGCAGATAAGAGCTTGTCAGCGCCAGGCGAGCCGCGAACGAAACCCACTGCCAATGCAGGATTTCGTTGACCCAACCGGGATCCTGCTTGAGCCAGGCCAGCATCACACGGCCCAGCAGGCGCAGCCGAGCACGCCCCAGAACGATTGCAGATCGGCGATCGGCAACCGGCTCGACCATGCGGCGGCGTGGTTATGGCCGTGAACGTTGCAGGCATTGGCGCAGCCGCAGCTCATCGCGAGTTTTTGGCCGAGCTCGGATTTGCCGGCGGTTTTTGCGTCGCCCCAAGCGGCATAGCCGCCGAAGCTGCGCACCGGCGACCAATCCGGCATGGCCGGCGGCGGTTCTGCCTTGTCAAGAGAGGCAAAATCGCCGGCGCCGTAGACAATCTTGCCGCCGACCATGGTGAGGTCCGCAGTAATGCCGGAAATCTCATCCTCGGCGCAGGCGAAATAGTCGCGGTCCGGCACCGTCAGATCGGCGAACTGGCCGACCTGAATGCGGCCCTTCTTGCCTTCTTCGTTGGAGAACCACGTAACGTTCTCGGTCCACATCCGCAGCGCCGTCTCGCGGTCGAGGCAGTTGCGCTGCGGATAAATCTGCAGGCCCGCGACCGTCTTTCCTGTCACCAGCCAAGCGAGCGAGACCCAGGGATTGTACGAGGCGACGCGCGTCGCGTCGGTGCCGGCCGAGATTTTCACGCCCGCCCGCATCATGCGGCCGATCGGCGGCGTCTCCTCGGCAGCGCCGTGGCCATAGCGCTCGACAAAATATTCGCCCTGATAGGCCATGCGGTGCTGGATCGCGATGCCGCCGCCGAGCGCGGCGATCCGCTCGATCGACTGATCCGAGATCGTCTCGGCGTGATCGAAGAACCAATTCAGCCCTCTAAGCGGAATGTCCTGATCGACGCGCTCGAACACGTCGAGCGCGCGCGAGATGGTTTCGTCGTAGGTGGCGTGCAGCCGCCACGGCCAGCGGTTCTGCGCCAGGATGCGCACCACCTCGTCGAGCTCGCCTTCCATCTCCGCCGGCATGTCCGGGCGCGGCTGGCGGAAGTCCTCGAAGTCGGCCGCGGAGAAGACCAGCATTTCGCCGGCACCGTTGTGGCGGAAATAGTCGTCGCCCTGCTTGTATTTCGATGTCTTGGTCCAGTTGAGGAAGTCCGCTTTCTCGCCCTTCGGCTTCTGCGTGAACAGATTGTAGGCAAGCCGCACCGTGAGCTGGTTGTCCTTGGCGAGCTTGTCGACGACGGCGTAGTCCTCGGGGTAATTCTGAAAGCCGCCGCCGGCATCGATGGCGCCGGTTAAGCCCAGCCGGTTGAGCTCGCGCATGAAATGGCGCGTCGAATTGACCTGATAGTCGAACGGCAGTTTCGGCCCTTTGGCGAGCGTCGCGTAGAGGATCGCGGCGTTCGGCTTGGCCAGGAGCAAGCCGGTCGGATTGCCGCTGGCATCGCGCACGATCTCGCCGGCGGGCGGCTCCGGCGTATCCTTGGTGTAGCCGACGGCACGCAAAGCCGCACCGTTGAGGATGGCGCGATCGTAGAGATGCAGAATGAACACCGGCGTGTCGGGCGCCGCGGCATTCAACTCATCGATGGTCGGCAGGCGCTTCTCGGCGAACTGATGTTCGGTGAAGCCGCCGACGACCCGCACCCATTGCGGCGGCGGCGTAATCGCGACCTGGCGCTTGAGCATCGCCATGGCGTCGGCGAGACTCGTCACACCATCCCAGCGCAGCTCCATGTTGAAGTTCAAGCCGCCGCGAATGATGTGCAGGTGGTTGTCGATCAAACCCGGCAGGACCCGCCGGCCCTTGAGATTGATGATTTGTGTCTCTGGCCCCGCCATGGCCGTGACTTCGTGGTCCTGGCCCACAGCAGCGAATTTGCCATCCTTAATGGCAACGGCGGTGGCCGCGGGATTGGAGCGGTCCAACGTCGTAAGCAGGCCTCGATGCAAAACGAGTTCCGGATAATGTCCGTTCATGACCGCTCCTCCACGCCATTTTTCTACGCGGCTTCATGAACGTGCCGCCGGCCGATGATGAGCCCCGAGATTGAGTGCCTACTAGGCGACTTTTGAGCCTGTCTCCGCGCCGTGCTCACCCAGCGCCCATTTCGAGAACCGAACCTGAATTCCATAAGGGGAATGTGCGCGCAGAATATCCTGCACGCCCTCATAAGTTTCCGACCGCGCCCAATCCTGCTGAAGTTCGAACACATACTGAAAGGAGGTTATCGGTACAGCTCCCGCTTGGACTGCACGGTCCATCGAGCGATTATGAGCTTCGAGGGAAAGATCGCCACAAGCATCGGCGGGGATGTAAATTTCATAGCCCTCCCGCAGCATGTCGAGCGTTGGAAACATCACGCAAGCCTCTGTCCACAGGCCCGTGATCACAAACTTTTTCCGTCCCGTAGCCGCGACCGCCTTTCGGAAGCCTTCGCTGAGCCACGAATTCATCGAGGTGCGATCTATGACCTCGTGATTTGGGAATAGCGAGGTGACTTCCGGCATGAACGGGCCGGAGAAACTGTCCTCAGCGACCGTGGAGAGGACGGTGGGAATCTTGAAGAGCTTTGCGGCTTTGGCCAGTACTTGGATGTTGTTGAGAATCACCAGTCGATCATGCGATTGCACGCCCTGATACATCGCCGGCTGATAGTCGATCAGTGCAATCGCGCTGTTCTGGGGTGTGAGCATTTCGAGCTTGGACATGACTGTCTCCTTAGGAGTTATGCTGTCACGGCAGCGAGAAAAATGGTGGGCGGCAGCCAAACAAGCCGAGCGCGAATAGCGCCGCGAGAGCAGCGAAGGCTCGAGCGAGGGCCAAAGGCGGTTCACTCTGGGTTGGCGCGACTGCAGGCTGCGGCTCGATGGTTTCCGCTGCGATACCGGCAAAGCCAGTTCCACCGGCAGTCGAAGAAGGCCAAGTGTAGCAAAGCTCTCTGTTGGCCGCCGCGAGCTCGCGCTGAAGATCAAGACCGCTTCGACCGGGCAATCTCACGTCGAGAACCAGACAGGCAAAGCCATCCGACCGATCCAATTTCAGAAAGTCGGGAGTGGATGCAAATAGCCGAGAGTCGATGCCGAGCGACCGCAACAAAGGGCCCGTGGATGCTCGAAGGTAGGAATCGTCGATAACCAAAACGGCGGAATTTGCGTTGGGCATCGCTACGACTCGCGATTTAGGGATTCCCGGAATCAGATTTTATTCCACGCGCAAGTTCAGCGCAGCTGGGCGATAATCTAGCTTCGAGCCGAGGGCTTGAACAGCCCCCGTGCCCACTGGAGGGAGTGGTGCTGCGCCTGGTGCCGCTCTCCGCTAATTAGCCGAGGCGGCGTCTGTTGAACAGAAGTTACCTTAGGGTAATGGTCGATCAATCGATGACCTGCTCGAAAACCTCGAACTGAACGCAGGCGGGCTGGCTTTGCCGGCGCGGTTATGACAGGACGATGGCTGAGGTCATGCAGCCGATCACCGACACCCAGATTCTAAACCTCGCCTATTACATTGCGTGGGTGAGATAGCATGCAGCTTACGGCATGCCGACGACGCAGGCCGACACGATCAATGCTGACCTGCTCGCGTTCCTGAAGGCATAATTGCGAGCACTCCGCGCTTGCCTGAAGTCCGCTAAGGGTCATTAGCTGCCGCGACCGCTCAGATTGCTGATGTCCGCTTTGCCCCCAAAAGCTGCCGCGCTGGTCGACAAGTGCCGTGGCAGCTAAGGGCCATAAGGAGACATCCGCCCGCGCTTCCTACGCACCGGCAATCAGTGTAGTTTGATCTGAGAGCTGCCAACGAGACGTGCCGACGTTCCGTGAAATCAAAGGCAGCGGTTGTGCCTCCGGCAGGCGAGCAATCCGAAATTAATTCGACCGTGTTCGGAAGCCTTCGGCATTTTGCGGAAGGCAGTCAAGCTCGTGGGGCAAGGCTATGCAACTTCCCCGTCGTCGATTTCTGCGGCTGGCCGCAGGCTGCGCAATATTGTCGACCGCATCGCGTCTTACCGCGGCAGAGACTTATCCGTCGCGGCCGATCACAATTGTTGTGCCGTTCCCCGCGGGCGGGCCGACAGATGCGCTGGGGCGCATTCTCGCCGATGGGATGACGAGGGCGCTCGGCCAATCCGTCATCGTCGAAAACCTGACCGGAGCCGCCGGCACTATCGGCGCCGGGCATGTCGCGCATTCAGTTCCCGATGGCTACACCCTCATTCTCGGACATTGGCAGACCCACGTCGTCAATGGCGCCACCTTC
>Ga0209448_10000687_pt1 | contig 10826 bp, 7 predicted proteins | sample BogFormECP14_OM2_FD_188245 | JGI IMG/M metagenome (GOLD analysis project Ga0209448, IMG submission 188245) | Bog forest soil microbial communities from Calvert Island, British Columbia, Canada - ECP14_OM2 (SPAdes) (version 2) | ecosystem: Environmental > Aquatic > Freshwater > Wetlands > Bog ... | reverse complement strand
CCGTCGAACCCGACCCCGTCCTCGAAGCTGTCGCCGTCGAGCGCGCTCGGCGGCACCGAGAAGTGCTGCCACAGACCCGGCAGATCGATGAACCGCAGATCGACCATCGCGATCTTGTCGTGCTTGATTGCCTTGAGGACATCCTCGGGCGTCTCGCAGTGGTAGGTCATCAATGCTCCCTCAGCTGGGTTGGACGCGTGGCTGGTTGGCAAACCCGACGTCAAACGGCATCGGGCCCTTGCTCCCCGGTTCGGATGCGGACAGCTTGTTCGACCGGCACCACAAATATCTTGCCGTCGCCGATCTTGTCTGTACGGGCGGCGTCCTGAACCGCCTGCACGGCGCGTTCGACGAGAGAATCATCGAGCACGACCTCGACTTTGAGCTTGGGCAGGAAGTCGATCACGTACTCTGCCCCGCGATAGACCTCGGTGTGCCCCTTCTGCCGCCCGAAGCCCTTCACCTCGGTAACGGTCATGCCGGTGACGCCGACTTCGTGCAACGCGTTCTTCACCTCGTCGAGCTTGAAGGGTTTAATGATTGCTTCGATCTTTTTCATGGCTTCGTTATCCCGTATTTCGGCTCGGTGCCGTCTCGGGTTATGCCCTTTCGCCCAATACCTTCGAAATGGCGCGCCCAGTCAGCCCACTCAAGCGGCGACATGAACAAACCTCCAATCATTGTACAGCCTCTCCGTGAATCGCGAGGTCGAGTCCCTCGCGCTCTATTTCGGTGTCAACACGGAGCCCGATCGTCAAATCTACAAGCTTGAGCAGGATCAGCGAGGCGATCGCGTCATAGGCAGCGACGACCGCGATGCCATAGAGCTGCGTGATCACCTGATGCGGATTGCCGTCGATCAGGCCGCTCTTACCTTCGCCCCCCACCCAGGCTACAGCCAAAACGCCGGTCAGGAAGGCGCCTACGGCGCCGCCGACGCCATGCACGCCGAAGACGTCAAGACTGTCGTCATAGCCGAGCGCGTGCTTGAGCCCCGTGGTACCCCAATAGCATACAACGCCGGCGGCGATGCCGATGATCAGTGCGCCGCGTGGATCGACAAAACCCGACGCCGGAGTGATCGCGACCAGCCCGGCGACCGCACCCGAGATAATGCCGAGCACGCTCGGCTTGCCTTTGACGATCCACTCGACGAACATCCAGGCAAGAGCAGCAGTCGCGGTCGCAATCTGGGTCACCGCCATCGCCATGCCGGCATTGCCGTTGGCCGCCATCGCTGAACCCGCATTGAAGCCGAACCAGCCGACCCACAGCAGCGAAGCGCCGATCACGCTGAGCACCAGATTGTGCGGGGCCATCGGCTCCGTCCCAAAGCCGCGGCGCTTGCCCATCACCAGTGCGGCCATCAGCCCGGCAACCCCTGAATTCACGTGCACCACGGTGCCGCCGGCAAAATCGAGCACGCCGGCATCATTGAGGAACCCGTCTGGGCCCCACACCCAGTGAGCGACTGGCGCGTAGACAAGAACAGCCCACAGCCCGATGAACCACAGCAATGCCGAGAACTTCATGCGGTCTGCGAAGGCGCCGCAGATCAGCGCCGGTGTGATGATCGCAAAGGCCATCTGGAAGCACATATACACCGATTCGGGAATCGTCCTGGCCAGGTCGTTGACCGAGTCGAGGGTCATGCCGAGCAGCAAAAAACGGCTCAACCCTCCGACGAGCGGCGATCCTCCGGTGAAAGCGAGGCTGTAGCCGACCACCGTCCACAAGACCGTGACGAGGCAGGTCACGGCAAAGCTCTGCATCACCGTCGCCAGTACGTTCATTTTGCGGACCATGCCGCCATAGAACAGGGCGAGACCGGGAATCGTCATCATCAGCACGAGCGCGGCCGAGGTCAGCATCCACGCCGTGTCGCCGGCGTTGACCCCGCTAGGGGCCGGCATCGCGGCCGCAGACGCGGTAGCCTCCGGCGTCTGCTGCGCCAGCGCCGCGACAGCCCAGAGGGACGTGATCGGCACGGCAAACAATGTTCGGTACAGAAAGCCACCCATCGATCCCATACCTCCAAACACCAGGTATATCGACCATCCGACGCAAGCGCGGTGTGCGTCAGCCCGTACGGGTCCGGAAGTCTCCTGTCCGAACCCAAGAATCGTGCCAAGACACCTAAATTCCGCGTCGATCGCGATTCCCCTTCGGTCAGTCTCGATCTTGCCTAATCTTTAGTCATACCGCAACAACCAGCAGTCCTTTTGAGCAGCAATCCAAAATAGCCTGCGCAAGTCGTCCTCTATTCTGATTTTGCCAAAGCGATACCGGTTGACACGTGCCCAGCTTGCGAGGAGAACGAGAACTTGTAAGGCGGCGTGCAACCGTCCGGTTCGCAGGGATCCGCCGTCTCTGCGAGGTAGGTGGTACGCCGCTTGCTTTGTATCGTCACGGGAACCGGCCGACCGTCATGGTCGTGTCGTCTGCTCCACAGGATCGGTGATTTCGAAAGGCCTCGAAGTGAACAAACTGAAGAAAAGCATCATCACCGGCGCTGCCGCCGCTTGGGTGTTGTTAGGCCACGGCGCCACTGTCGCGCTGGCCGATGATCAGCCGGCAGCACCTGGTGAGCAACCTCCGCCCCCGGCTGAACAGCCGGCAGCCCCGACGGCTATGACGACACCTGCCCTGACCGGCCCGCTCGCGGCGAACCCAAATCCCGCCAGTTTCGACCTCGGGTTCCTCGGTCCGGTGTATTATAACGGCTTCGTCAGCGGTCTTGGAATGTGGCAGAATAACGTCTTTCCTGGTGACCAGCACGTGCTGGCGAGTCTGAGCAACGGTCAGTTTTCTTTTCAGAAAACCGACGGTCTCTTTCAATATTACGTTCAGGTCGGCGCGTATACGATACCGGATCTCGGCGCGCCATATTTCAACGTGCTGACGACGACCGGTGACTTCTTTGGACCAGTGCCGATTGCATGGGCAAAGCTGGCGCCCACTGATAACTTCAACATTCAGGGCGGCCAGATCCCGACCTTGCTCGGCCTCGAGAACACCTTTTCGTTCCAAAACATGAACATCGAACGCGGTCTTCTTTGGAATCAGGAGCCGGCGATCAGTCGCGGCGGCCAATTGAACTATACTCAGGGTCCTCTTGCCTTCGCGCTGTCATGGAATGACGGTTTCTACTCTAATAACTTCACATGGCTAACGGGCTCAGCCACCTATACGCTCGATCCTGCGAACAGCTTCGTTCTCGCTGCCGGTGGCAATTACTCGCACACGAATAAAGTGACGACGACAACTCCTTTTTTCCAAACAACTGCGACTCCGCTGCTGCAGAATAATGAGACGCTCTTTACGTTGGGTTATACGTATAACTCCGCGCCCTGGACGGTTACGCCTTATTTCCAATTCACGCACGTCCCGGCCTCGTCGTCGCCTCCGATTAGCACATTCTCCTCAGGATCGACAATTGGCGGGGCGATTTTGGCAAACTACAGTTTCGGCGACGATTCGCCTTTGCCGGGTGTAAGCTTGCCGGTTCGCTTCGAGTATATCGGTTCGACCGGCAGCCTCGCGGCTGGCGCACCCAATCTTTTGTATGGTCCGGGCAGCAACGCCTGGTCGATAACCTTCACGCCGACTTATCAATACAAGATCTTCTTTGCTCGGGCAGAGATCTCCCACGTCGGAACCAGCAGCACGACGCCTGGCCTGGTATTCGGCCCAGACGGCAGGAACACGACGCAGACCCGCGGCTTGCTCGAGCTGGGCATTCTGTTCTGAGCCGGCGAGTGGGGCCCTGCGGGTCTAATGCGGGCGCATCCCGGGGGCAGCACGGTGCCCGGTCGGGTCCGCATCGCTGCGACTGCGCGAGCGAATACCCCACTTCCCCGCCACGATCAGGCGCTGATGCGGAAGGCCCTACGGCTTAACGCACCAGCAACGACGCGAGGAGCGCGAACGCCAACAGAGCGGCGATGCCTTGCCAGACTTGGAGCGGGGCACGCTCATAGAGCGTGCGCGGCCGGCGAATTTCGGTCGGGGCCCGCGCTGGCCCGGCCTCCATCTCGAACGCGAACTCGGCCATGTCGTGAAAGCGGCTCGCAGGGTCGGCCGCGATCGCGCGCGCGAGCGCCGTTTGGAGCCAGGCGGGAAGATCCGGTCGCAGAGCAGAAAAATCAAGTGGTCGGTTGCGGCGCGGCGGACTGGTGGCGTCGAGATTGCCATACGGGAATTCGCCGGTGAAAGCGCGGAACATGGTGACGCCCAGAGCAAAAATGTCGGTGGCCTCATTGCCAGGTTCGCCCGCGAACATTTCGGGGGCTATATAGGCGGCTGTGCCGGGAATGTTCTCCGGCGGAAATTCCTCCAGCCCGGGCACGCGAACCACCCCGAGATCGATCAGCTTCAGCGATCCAGCGCCTTCGAGGATGACGTTGTCCGGCTTGATGTCGCGATGGATGATGCCGGCGCGATGCAGCGCCGCCACCGCGCGGGCCAGCTTGACGGTGATGTTCCGACCTTCCTCCAATCCCAGCGCAGGACTGCGCGAAAGCCGCGTTTCCAGAAGTTCGCCTTGATAGAGCGGCATGAGCGTGTACAGGCAGGTCTGGCGTCCCGGCGGCAGTTCGATGACGCGCCCGACCCAGGGATTGTGCACCCGAGCGCCGACCCAAGCCTCGCGGACGAACGCCGAGCGGTACGCCTCGACGCTGGCGATCTGGGGCTTGGGGAACTTCAAGGCTACGGTACCGCCCTCGATCTCGTCCTCCGCGCCGAATAGCCGAGTGTATCGGCCGTCGGAGATCAGCGCACTCAGGTCAAATCCGTCGACCATCTCGCCGACGATTGGCACGGGGATCACCGGCAGGTGAAGGATGGCGGCGCTAACGTCGGCCGATCCGGCCGTCGGCAGCGCGACCACATCCAGAACCAAGGCGGTGCAGTTGTCTGTGCTGCCGGATTGGAGCGCGGCCCCGACTAACGCACCGGCGGTATCCTCGGGAGCGCAGCGTTCGCGCAAGATGTCGGCGATGCTCTGTTCCGTCAGAAACCCGTGCACGCCGTCGCTGCACAGCAGGAAACGATCGTGCAGTGTCACCGGCTGCGTGGCGTAATCAAGCCGCACTTCCGCCTCCACTCCCAGCGCACGGTTGAGCGTATGCGAGCGCCCCCTGCCATCCTGGCGCACATGGTCGGTGGTGAGGCAAGTCAGGCGGTTGCCGCTCAACCGATAGGCGCGCGTGTCCCCGACGTGCAGCAGGTGGGCGACGCGGCCGCGCAGCACCAGCGCCGTTAACGTGCACCCCATTCCGGCGAGCTTGGGGTCCTGCCGGCCCATGGTATTGATCCAGCTATTGAGCGCACTGACGATTCTGGCACCTGCCCGCTGCACCTCCATGGTCTCGGGCAGATCGCAAAATCCGTCCAGGAAGCCGCGCACCGCGGTCTCCGCCGCAACGCGACCGCCCTTCGCTCCGCCGATGCCGTCGGCGATCGCGGCAATTACCTCCTGGCGAGGCTCGGGCAACTCGACGCCTGACACGGCGCCGGCGAAATCTTCGTTGGCCTTGCGCGGCCCTGTCCTCGAAGCGAATCCGACGCTGGCCCGTACGCCGGTCTCAACCGTCGCCATCGCACCAATTCCGAGTGGGTGCCGGTTGCCTGAGCCGTAGCGAAGTGGTGGCGCCGGCGCGGCGGCGCAGTGGCAGCTTCACGCCGTCACCGCGATTTCTCCAGACTGCAACGACCATGGCGAAAATAGCCCCCGGTGCTCGACGCGACAATCGCCGTGAGATCGCCGGATTTACGGTCGAGCGTGTAGTTGCCGCCGTCCGTGGGATCGAACCAAGCAATCTTCGCATCGGTAATCTCAGCCCGATTGGAATCGACGGTGGCTCTATCAAAGTCGATCGCTATCTGCCAGGACGCCCCGCTCATCGGATTGGTGCAGGTGATCGTGGTCCTGCTCTCCTGCGCGTCACCGTTGACCGTCGGCATGGCCAAACCCGTTACCAAGCCGGCTATTCCCGCCGCTAGAACCCGGTTTTGGAACATGGTTGCGTCCACATCGCCATGCGCCGATCCATACCCAAACCCGGGCTTCCTGGAAAGCGACGCGCGCATTCGACTCATTTAAAAGCTGGTGACGGCTTTGCCTAGATTTTGTGCACTTGGTGTCGAGCGTCAATCAACGATACAACGGCGCCTTCCTTCAAATAAGCAGGTCTCGCGGGGGCTTGCGATCAGGGCCCTACCTCTGGCATAGCTTTTGCCTCTGCAACCTCACTTGGTCCGCAAGCCCCAAGGTTGGGGACCGGCGGCTGTGAGGTTCGTCGTAACAGAAAAACGGGGGATAAGCTTATGCTCGTACCATCACCCAAATGGCTCGATTCCGGCAACAATGCATGGCAGTTGGCGGCGGCGACTTTTGTCGGCCTGCAAAGCATTCCCGGCTTGGCGGTTCTCTACGCCGGTATCGTTAAGCAGAAATGGGCGATCAATTCTGCCTTCATGTGCTTCTACGCCTTCGCCTCGGTTTTGGTCGTGTGGGTTTTATTCGACTATAACATGGCGTTCGGAGAGCAGTGGTTTCCGTTCCTCGGCAAACCGGCGCTGGCGACCTCCGCGACGTTCTTAACCGGCCAGGCGGTGATACCGGCAGCGGCCTCCGGCATGCCGGAACTGACCTTCCCGATGGCTACCCTGATGTTCTTCCAGTTCGTGTTCGCTGCGATCACCGTGATCATTCTCGGGGGCTCGGTGCTCGGTCGCATGAACTTCACGGCATGGGTGATCTTCTGCCCGGTGTGGATGACCCTGGTCTACACGGTCGGAGCATTCAGCCTATGGGGCGGCGGCTGGCTCTCAGTGTTGGGCGTACAGGACTTTTCCGGCGGTTACGTCATCCATCTCGCCGCCGGCACGTCCGGCTTCGTCGCCGCAGCCGTGATCGGGCCTCGCCTGCAGGCGGATCGCGAGCAATTCCCGCCCAACAGCCTGCTGGTCACCTTGATCGGCGCCGGCATCCTGTGGCTGGGCTGGAACGGGTTCAACGGCGGCGATCCTTATTTCGCCAACCACGATGCGGGTGCTGCCGTGCTCAACACCAACACGGCCACGGCAGTGGCCCTTCTCGTCTGGACGCTGATGGACAAGATGGCCTACGGCAAGCCGTCGATCATCGGCGCAGTCAACGGCATGATCGCGGGCTTGGTGGCGATCACTCCTGCCGCCGGTTTCGTCGATGGCTGGGGCGCCATCATCATCGGCATCGCCGCCGGCATCATTCCGTGGCTTGCGATGAACAAGCTCCAGAAGACCAGGTTCATGATGAAGGTCGACGATACGTTGAGCGTGTTTTCGACGCACGGGGTTGCCGGCTTGACCGGCGGCCTGCTCGTTGGCATCCTCGCCAACCCGGACATGCTCGAATACATCGGTACCGACAAGGATGCGCCCGGCGTCAGCGTTACCGGCCTGCTTCATGGCGACCCGGGAACCCAGCTCCTGCTCCAGCTCGCGGGCGGGGCGTTCATCATCGCCTACAACGCCATCGCCACGTTTATCATCCTCAGGGTGATCTCGATCTTCGTGCCGCTACGCATGTCTGAGGCGCAGCTGGCGGTCGGCGATGACGCGGTTCACGGCGAGACCGCTTATGCGATCACCGTGGGGGAAGCCGCCGAATAATCGGGTCGGTTTGCTGACATCGTAAATTGCTCTGATCACGGATGGGGTAGCGCCGCCGTGCGCGCCCCACCCCGCCCTGCGACTCAGGACGCCGCTGCGGCGGGGCTGGTCGCGACCGCTGCCGCGGCCGGTAATGCCGGCGTGGTAACGATCTCTTGTTTGAGCCGCTCGATCGCCGGCTCATCCAGCGTCTCGGTCTCGAGCAGCGCCGCCGCGGTGCGGTCGAGCAGTGTGCGGTTCTTGCGCAGTATCGCGGAAGCCTGCTCGAAAGCTTGGTCGACAAATCCCCGCACCGCGCCGTCGACCGCATGGGCGGTGTCTTCGCTGTAGCTGCGCTCCTGTGGCACCGGGTAATTCGGCTGGAGGAACGGCGAGCGGTCGCGGTCGTAGGTCACGTTGCCGAGCGCCTCGCTCATGCCGTAGCGCAGCACCATGGCGCGGGCGATGTCGGTGGCTTTGGCGAGATCGTCCGCCGCACCGGTGGAGATTTCGCCGAAGACGAGCTGCTCGGCGGCGCGGCCGCCAAGCAGTCCCGCCATCTTGTGCTCGAGCTCGGCGCGAGTCATCAGGTAGCGATCCTCGGTCGGCCGTTGGATCGTGTAGCCGAGCGCACCAACGCCGTGCGGGATGATCGAGACCTTGTGCACGGTGTCGGTGCCCGGCAGCGCCAGTCCGACCATGGCGTGACCCAGCTCGTGGTAGGCGACGACGCGCCGCTCCAGGGGATTGATGAGCCGGTTGCGTTTTTCGAGGCCGGCGACCATGCGCTCGATCGCGTTGTTGAAGTCGGACATCGTGACCGCATCGGCGTTGCGCCGCGTGGCGAGCAAGGTCGCCTCATTGACCAGATTCGCCAAATCCGCGCCGGTGAACCCGGGTGTTAGCGCGGCGATCTGCTCAGGCTTCACGTCACTCCCGAGCTTCGCTTTTTTCAGATGCACCGCGAGGATCTCTTCTCGCCCCTTCTTGTCCGGCCGGTCGACCAGGATCTGGCGGTCGAACCGCCCGGCGCGCAGCAGCGCCGGATCGAGCACCTCGGGCCGGTTGGTCGCCGCGAGCAAGACGAGGCCGCTCGACGGATCGAAGCCGTCGAGCTCGGCCAGGAGCTGGTTCAACGTCTGGTCCTTCTCGTCCTGCCCGCCCATGCTGAAGGGGCCGCGAGCGCGGCCGAGCGCGTCGAGTTCGTCGATGAAGATGATCGCCGGTGCATGCTGGCGAGCCTGGTCGAACAGGTCGCGCACCCGTGCGGCACCAACGCCGACAAACATCTCGACGAACTCCGAGCCGGAGATCGAAAAGAACGGTACGCCCGCCTCGCCGGCGACGGCACGGGCGAGCAATGTCTTACCGGTCCCCGGTGGGCCGACCAGCAACACGCCCTTGGGCGGCCGGCCGCCGAGGCGCCCGTAGGTCTTGGGGTCCTTCAAGAAATTGACGATCTCGACCAGCTCATCCTTGGCCTCGTCGACGCCGGCGACGTCGGCAAAGGTGGTCTTGGTCTCCTTCTCGACATAGACCTTGGCGCGGCTCTTGCCGATCGTCATCAGCCCGCCGAGCCCGCCCTGCCCCATCCTTCGGATCGCGAACATCCAGATCCCGACAAAGAAGATCGCCGGCAGGATCCAGGAGAGCAGATCGGCGATCCAATGGCTCTCGACGACCCCGCTATAGGTGACGCCGTGCTTGTTCAAGCTTTCGGCGAGTTCGGGCGGCTGAACCCGTGTGGTAACAAAATCCTTCAGACCGTCGGGCTCGGCCTCCTTCAGGGTGCCTTGGATCTGGTTCTGGGTTATCGCGACCTCTTTGACTTTGTTTGCGTCGAGGAGGCTCTCGAACCGGCTGTACGGGATCGGCGTCAACTTGGTGCTCTGCAGATACAGGCTTTGAATGAACAGCATCAGCAGCACAGCGGCGATCACGTACCAGAAATGAATCTGCTGCTTCTTCTCCATGCCGCGCATCCTCGAGATTTATTCCCGCGGCTGAAGCCGCGGCTGGATCGCACCCTGCGCATTATAGGTGAGGCGATGGCACGAGGATGCAACGATCCGGGATATACCGATTCGATTCATCTATTGGCGCCCCTCCCTTTCCCTGCCGCTCCGGGAAACTCAGGGAAAAATTTTTTTTCGCAGCTCTCCCGCTATCGGAAAGTTGTTTCTGGTCAATACCTTGAACGCGATTCTCCGGTCGAATCGAAAGCGCGGCAGGGAAACGGCAGGGAAGCCCGAAAACCCGTCGGATCGCCGTTTGGCATCCCGAATATTGCTATAATCGTAATTATTTCAATTAAATATTTTCGCATGGCTGCCTTATGTGGGGCGGAACTTCGCTTTGGCAAGCGGGCGCCGCGCGGGGCATGGGCATGAGCGCTAAATTCGTCGTCGGTGGCGACGAGCGACGGCGCGATGGTGACGCCGAGTGCCGTTGTGGTCTTCAAGTTGGTCGCCAGCTCGAAATTGATCGGACGTTGGACCGGGAGGTCGCTTGGCGTGGCGCCCTGGCCGCTGGCGGCGAGACGAATACAAAGACATATGGAGGCTTACGGGGCGAGGACGCTTTCCGGCGTCGTCGCAGCAGCTCAGTCGGCCGGCGTCGCTTGCGAGACGCGCCACGTCGAGCACGAACACGTTTACCAGGCGATCATCGAGACCGCCGCATCGAAACGGCTGCGACCTAATTCTGATGGCCTCGCACGGGCGCCGCGGCGTCTCGGCAATCGTCCTCGGCAGCGAGACGGTCAAAGTCCTGACGCACTCGCAGATCCCGGTCCTCGTCTACCGCTGACCGCCGGGACGGCTTTCCGGTCACCTCGTGTCGCGCGGCATTTTGTCCGTGCTCACTGAAAGCAGCCCGCCGGGTCGGAGCGCGACGCGGGGCCGGGTCGTCTCCGGTTAAAGCAGATCCTGCGCTCGAGACTGGCCGAAGGATACGCATCGGGAAATGTCAAGGCAGGGTCGCATGGCATCACGATGAATTGATTGCAGTTCAGCCATGCGCTTGAAAGACGCGGGGATGCGAACACCTAGACTAGGCATATCAACGAAGTCGAAAGACATCTCGTGTGATATTCGCCTCCGCCGGTCCTCACGGCAATCGGAGGCATCAGGGACGGAAAGATCGATCCATGAGCCAGCCACCTCTGTCGACAATGCGAACGCTTAGAG
>Ga0209448_10000685_pt1 | contig 10838 bp, 8 predicted proteins | sample BogFormECP14_OM2_FD_188245 | JGI IMG/M metagenome (GOLD analysis project Ga0209448, IMG submission 188245) | Bog forest soil microbial communities from Calvert Island, British Columbia, Canada - ECP14_OM2 (SPAdes) (version 2) | ecosystem: Environmental > Aquatic > Freshwater > Wetlands > Bog ... | reverse complement strand
GGCTAAGGCCTCATGCACCTGATCGAGCCTGTCGCATTCCACTTCGATCTTGGTCAGAAGCGGCGCGCCGCTGCGCGCACGTTGCACCGCCGCGGTGATGCTGCCGCTGATGGCGATGTGATTGTCCTTGATCATGATGCCGCCATCGAGCCCGAGACGGTGACTGGCGCCGCCGCCGCAGACCACGGCGTGCTTTTCGAGCATGCGCAGTCCGGGCGTGGTTTTTCTGGTATCGATCAGCTTGGCGCGGGTACCGGCGATGACCTCGACATAGCGCGCGGTTTCCGTGGCGATGCCGGACAGATGCTGAAATATGTTGAGCGCGGTGCGCTCGGCGGTCAGAATGCTCCGCGCGGCGCCCGACACCGTCAGCAGAATGGTCTTCGCCCCGACGCGATCGCCGTCGCCGACTTCGATCTTGATTTCAAGCGCTGGATCGTACTGCTTGAACACCGCGGCGGCCACGTCGACGCCGGCGACAATCATGGGCTGCCGCGCATTCATGGCGAAGGTTGCCGGCGCGCGGGCGTCGATCATGGTTTGGCTGGTCAAATCGCCTGAGCCGACATCTTCGGCAAGCCACAGATCGATGAGACGGCTCATCATATAGCGATCGAACATAGCGGACCTTCCTGGGATGCGCGCGGAAGGGAAAGCGCGCGACGATGGCTGGCAGATTCCCCCGTGGCAAGATTGTAACTCGTTAGTATACAAATGATATTGACGGCCCTTTGTCCTGTCAATTTTGGCCTGAATGGCCGGCTCTCCGGGGCATGATTCAGGCAAGTGCAGACCGACGCATCTCGCTGTCCGGATTCGTCACAAAATAATGCTTGCAACCGCATAATAGGGCGTTTATTGACAAAAAAAGATGTTCTAAACATCACTTCTAATGGTATTCCATGATCACTGCCGGCCAGCTCAGGGCCTCCCGCGCACTCCTTGGTATTGACCAGCGCACGCTCGCTGAATCGGCTGGTTTGTCGTTGCCGACCATCCAGCGCATGGAGGCGAGCGGCGGCGTTATCCGCGGCAATGTCGATTCGCTGATGAAGCTCGTCGCCGCGCTCGACACGCTTGGCATCGAACTGATCGCCGACAACGCGACAAGCCAAATCGGCGGCCGCGGCGTGCGCCTCAAGAGGCCGCCGCCGTGACGCTCGCGATCGTCCTTGCCTGCGCCGGAGCCTTGCTCGCACTCGCGGCTTTTGCGGTCGCCATCGGACGTTCCGCCGCCGCGAGCCGTATTGTTTACGGCGCGAGCATGATTGTCGCGGCGATTTCGCTCGCTACGGCGGCGATGCACCTTCTCGGCGGGCGAGCGCCTGAAAGCCTCACCTTGCCGGTCGGCGTGCCGTGGCTCGGCTCGCATTTCCGGCTCGATGCACTCTCGGCCTTCTTCCTTGTCGTGGTCGATTTCGGCGCGTTGTGCGCTAGTCTGTTCGCGCTCGGCTATGGCGAGCACGAAACGGCGCCGGGACGCGTGCTGCCGTTCTATTCGGCGTTTCTCGCCGGCATGACGCTTGTCGTTATTGCCGACGACGCGTTCACATTCCTCCTCTCCTGGGAATTCATGTCGCTCAGCTCGTGGGCTCTGGTGATGTCGCATCACCGCGTGCCCGATAATGTGCGCGCCGGCTACGTTTATCTGGTGATGGCAAGCTTCGGCACGCTGTCTTTGCTGCTCGGTTTCGGCCTGCTCGCCGGCCCGGACGGGTTTTACACATTCGAACAAATGCGCGCGGCGCATCCGTCGGCGGCGCTCAGCGCGTTGGCACTCATTCTCGCGCTCATTGGCGCCGGCTCGAAGGCCGGGATCGTGCCGCTCCACGCCTGGCTGCCGCTCGCGCATCCGGCCGCCCCAAGTCATGTCTCAGCCCTGATGAGCGGCGTGATGACCAAAGTGGCCGTCTACGGTTTCGTGCGCATCGCTTTCGAGCTCGCCGGTGCGCCGGCGTGGTGGTGGAGCATCGTCGTGCTCGCGCTCGGCGGCATCACCGCGGTGATGGGCGTGCTCTATGCCTTGATGCAGCACGATCTCAAACGGCTGCTCGCCTATCACACCGTGGAGAATATCGGCATCATCTTCATCGGGCTTGGCCTCGCGCTCGCTTTCAAGTCGTACGGCATGCCGTTCGCGGCGGCGCTGGCGCTCACCGCGGCGCTGCTTCACGTCTTCAACCATTCGCTGTTCAAGAGCCTCCTGTTCTTCGGCGCCGGCGCGGTGCTGACCGCGACCGGCGAGCGCGACATGGAGCATCTCGGCGGCCTCATCCACCGTATGCCACAGACCGCGTTCGTGTTTCTCGTCGGCTGCGCCGCGATTTCCGCGCTACCACCGCTCAACGGCTTCGTCTCGGAATGGTTGACGTTCCAGGCGATGCTGCTCAGTCCGCAATTGCCGTCATGGGGGCTCAAACTTCTGGTGCCGGCGGTCGGCGCGCTGCTCGCGCTTTCGGCGGCACTGGCCGCCGCCTGTTTCGTCAAGGCCTATGGCGTGACATTTCTCGGCCGACCGCGCACGCCTGCCGCCGAGAGCGCTGTGGAAACCGACCGTTTCTCACTCGCCGCAATGATGTTGCTCGCGGCGTTCTGTCTGCTCATCGGCGTCCTGCCCGGCCTGTTCATCGATGCGCTGGCGCCGGTTTCCTCGGCTCTGATCGGCGCGCACATGCCGGAGCAGACCGGCACGCAATGGCTCGCCATCGTTCCGATCGGAGCGAGCCGCAGCTCCTATGACGGGCTCCTGGTGTTCTTGTTCATGGTCATCGCGGGCACGCTTGCCGCATTCGCCATTCATCGTCTCGCTTCCGATCGCTTGCGCCGGGCGCCGGCCTGGGATTGCGGCTATCCGGACCCAAATCCGGCGACGCAATACACCGCCACGAGCTTTGCGGAACCGATCCGACGCGTGTTCGGCACCATGGTGTTCCGCGCCAGCGAACATGTCGAAATGCCGCCGCCCGGCGATACGCGCCCGGCCCGCCTCACGGTGCACATCACCGATCCGATCTGGGACGCGATCTACCTGCCGCTCGCCGCCGGCATCGGCTTTGCCGCCGACCGGCTCAATCGTCTGCAGTTCCTGACCATCCGCCAATTCCTGAGTCTCGTGTTCGGCGCTCTCGTCTTTCTGCTTTTGGTGCTTGCCGTATGGTCCTGATCACCGACTTAGCCATTCAGGGCGCGCAGATGCTGTTGGTGCTGTTCTTGGCGCCGCTGTTCACCGGCCTGGTGCGCAAAGTAAAGGCGCGGCTGTTGCGGCGGCAGGGCCCGCCGCTCATTCAGCCCTATCTCGATCTGGTGCGTCTGATGCGCAAAGAGGTGGTCTTGGCGGACAGCGCGTCGTGGCTGTTCCGCGTCATTCCCTATCTGATTTTCGCCGCCACCTGGGTCGCGGCATCGCTGGTGCCGACGTTCCGCACCGGATTGCTGTTCTCCTGGTCCGCCGACCTCATCGCCATCATCGCACTCCTCGGCAGCGGGCGCTTCTTTCTGGCGCTGGCCGGGCTCGATGTCGGCACGAGTTTCGGCGGCATCGGATCGAGCCGCGAGGTGATGATCGCCTCGCTTGCCGAGCCGGCCATGATCATGATCGTGTTCACGCTCGCTTTGATCGCCGGCTCGACACAACTCTCGACCATCGCCGAATTCATGGTGTCGCCGCAGGTCGGGCTGCGTGTCTCGCTCGGGCTAGCGCTGGTCGGCCTCGTCATGGTGGCGATTGCCGAGAACGGCCGCGTGCCGATCGACAACCCAGCAACGCATCTCGAACTGACGATGGTGCACGAGGCCATGGTGTTGGAATATTCCGGCCGCCATCTGGCGCTGATCGAGATCGCCGCCTCGCTCAAGCTGATCCTTTATGTCTCGCTGCTGGCCTGCCTGTTCGTGCCGTGGGGCATCGAGTCGACCGGCGCCTCCGTGCCGACGCTTGCTGTCGGTATTCTCGCCTATCTGGGCAAGCTCGCGCTCGGCGCCTTTCTCCTGGCGCTGTTCGAGACCTCGATCGCCAAGATGCGCGTCTTTCGCGTACCGGAATTTCTCGGCATGGCGCTGATGCTCGGTTTACTAGCTACGCTATTGCGCTTCGTGTCGGGGAGCTTCTGATGAGCAGGATCGATTTCGACACCGCCCATCTGCTCGCCGGCTCGCTGGTGCTGATCAGCTTCCTCGAACTCTATCAGGACCGCCTCTACGCGCTCCTCAATGTCTACGCCATGCACGCGCTGGTGCTCGCGGCCTCGGTCGCCTGGCAGGCTTTCGTGCAGGACGCGCCGCATCTCTACATCACGGCTGCGATCGCGCTCGTCTTCAAGGCGATCATCATACCGGTGACGCTGCACCGCATGATCGTGCGGCTCGGCATTCACCGCGAGATCGAAAAAGCAGTCGGCGTCGGCCCGGTCATGCTCGCCGGCATCGGGCTGGTCGCGCTGTCCATGGTGGTGATGCTGCGCGTGACGCACGAGGCCGATCCGTTGGCGCGCGAGGATCTTGCTTTCGCGCTCTCGGTCATCCTGCTCGGTCTGTTGATGATGGTGACGCGACGCAACGCCGTGAGCCAAGTGGTCGGCTTCATGTCGCTTGAGAACGGGCTCGTTCTGGCGGCAACCGGCGCCAAGGGCATGCCGCTTGTGGTCGAGATCAGCGTCGCATTCTCAATCCTGATCGCCTTCATCGTCATCGGCATCTTCTTGTTCCGCATCCGCGAGCGCTTCGACACGGTGGATGTGCAGGCGCTCGACCGCTTTCGCGGAGAACGGCGATGACGTTCGATCCCATGAGCTTCGATCCCATGACGTTTGACCCACTGGCCGGCATACTCGTAGTCCCAGCCCTCGCCGCGATGCTTCTGGCGGTGATGCCAGGCTATCGGATAACGGCACGGCTCAACGTGCTGGCGACGACCTTGACGCTGATTTGCGCGCTGTCGCTGTTCTTGGCGCGGCCGCAGCCCGGCCCCTATCTTCTAGTCGACGATCTCAACGGCACGTTCATCGTGCTCACGACCTTTGTCGGCTTCACCACCAGCATATTCAGCGCCAGCTATATCGGCCACGAGCTCGAGATCGGCCGGCTGACGCCGCCCTTCGTGCGTTTTTACCACGCTATGTATCAGGTGCTGATGTTCGCGATGAATCTCGCGCTCATCGCCAACAATATCGGCCTGATGTGGGTGGCGATCGAGCTCGCCACGCTTTCCACCGTGCTCATGGTCGGCATTTACCGCACCCATGAGGCGCTCGAAGCGGCGTGGAAATATTTCATCCTCGGCAGCGTCGGCATTGCGCTGGCTTTGTTCGGCACCATCCTGATTTATATGGCGGCGCGGCCGGTCGTCGGCGAAGGCCTCGACGCCATGGAATGGACGACCCTCGTCACCCGCGCCGGCGGATTCGACCCGGCGATGCTCGATCTCGCCTTCGTGTTTTTACTGCTCGGCTACGGCACCAAGGTCGGGCTGGCGCCGCTCCATGCCTGGCTGCCCGACGCGCATGCCGAAGGCCCGACGCCGATCTCGGCGGTGCTGTCGGGACTGCTGCTCAACGTCGCGCTTTATGCGCTGTTGCGTTTCAAGATGCTGCTTGCGGCCAATGCCGAGGCGCTGGCGCCCGGGCCGCTGATGGTGACGCTCGGCCTGCTCTCGCTCGTGTTCGCCGCCTTCATGCTGTACCGCCGGCGCGACATCAAGCGCATGTTCGCCTATTCGTCGATCGAGCATATGGGCATCATCACATTCGCCTTCGGCATGGGCGGCCCGCTCGCCAATTTTGCCGGCCTGCTGCACATGACCATGCACTCGCTCACCAAGTCGGCGATTTTCTTCGCCGTCGGCCATATCACCCAGGTCAAAGGCACCCAGCGCATCGCCGACATGGGCGGCCTCACCGTGACGCATCCGGTGCTCGGCTGGACCCTGATCCTCGGCGTCGTCGCCATCGCCGGCCTGCCGCCGCTCGGCATTTTCATGAGCGAATTTTTGGTGGTGAGCTCGACATTCGCCCGCGCACCGCTGCTCGCGCTCATTCTCGTCTTCGGCATTCTGGTCGCGCTGGCTGCGCTATTCTTGCGACTCAACAGCATCGCTTTCGGCGAGCCGCGCGGACCGAGCGCCAAAGCCAAGGCGTCCTACCTGCCGATGTTCGCGCATCTGGCGCTGGTGTCGATGGCCGGCATCTATTTGCCGCCGGCGCTCGTTGTCTGGTTCGAGCACGTCGCCAAACTATTGGGATGAGTGCATGCCGCTGCTGACCGACATTCTTGCGCAAGGCCGTCGCATCGAAGCGCATCGGCCGTGCCCGCGCGTAGTGGTGGCGGCGGACGGGTGGTCGGCCGCCGCCAGCGAGCTTGCCTCGGGGCACGTGACGCTGCTTGGCCTGTGGGGCGATACCGGCACGGTGCACATGGCGGTCATCGCACAAGACACAAATGTCATCGCCGTCTTGAGCCTCGACTGTCCGCAGCAAACCTTCCCGTCGGTCGGCGCGCTGCACCCGCCCGCCATCCGGCTCGAACGTGCCATTCATAGCCTGTTCGGCCTAAAGCCGGTCGGCGCACCGGATATGCGACCGTGGCTCGATCTTGGCTTTTGGGAAGTGCAATATCCGCTCGGCGCGCGCGCGCCTGCGCCATCCGCGCAACCCGCCTACGACTTCTTGCCGGTCGAAGGCGAAAGCCTGCATCGGATCCCCGTGGGCCCGGTCCATGCCGGCATCATCGAGCCGGGACATTTCCGCTTCACCGCCTCGGGCGAAACCGTGGTGCGGCTCGAACAGCGGCTCGGCTACGTGCACAAGGGCATCGAGTCGCTGATGATGGGCGCGACCATCGAACGGGCGGCGAAATTAGCCGCGCGCATCTCCGGCGACAGCACCGTGGCCTACGGCATCGCTTTCGTGCATGCCGTCGAGGCGGCGTTGCAGGTCGAAGTGCCCCCACGGGCACGCTATTTGCGCGCGCTGATGGCGGAGCTTGAACGGCTGGCCAACCATTTTGGCGACATCGGCGCCATCTGCAACGACGCCTCGTTCGCGCTGATGCACGCGCATTGCGGCATCCTGCGCGAATTGGCGTTGCGCGCGGCCGAAACCTGTTTCGGGCACCGCCTGATGATGGACCGCGTCATTCCCGGCGGCGTCGCCGCAGATCTTTCCGGCAACGGGGCGGCGACACTGCAGGATTTGCTAAAAGTCCTCCGGCAGCGATTTCCGCGCCTGGTCGAGCTTTATGATAACACCGCCTCGCTGCAGGACCGCACCGCCGCGACTGGGATTGTTACCGCCGAGCTTGCGCAGCAGTTCGGCGCCCCGGGCTTTATCGGGCGCGCCAGCGGCCGCGATTTCGATGCACGTAAAACGCTCGCCTATGCGCCATATGACGAACTCGACTTTGTTGTTCCGGTGCTGACGGCGGGCGACGTCAATGCCCGCGTCTGGCTGCGCGTCCGCGAAGTCGAGCAAAGCTTTGCGCTAATCGAGCAACTCATCGCGCGCCTGCCGGATGGACCGATCGCAACCGCGCTCGACGGCAAGGACATTGGCGAAGGTAATTGTGAAGGTCTTGGTTTTGCCGAAGGGTTCCGCGGCGACGTGCTCGCCGCGGTACGGCTCGATGCCGGCCGCGTCGCCCGCTGCCATTTGCGCGACCCGTCGTGGTTGCAATGGCCGCTGCTTGAAGCGGCGATCGAAGGCAATATCGTTGCCGACTTCCCGCTCTGCAACAAATCGTTCAACTGCTCGTATTCGGGGCACGATCTCTAGCGCAGGTTCTCAAAGCGCGAACTGAAAAAGGCGATCTGATGCGCAGAACTTTGCTCGAAGGCCTTACCCAGCGGCAGCTCACGGAAGCGCCGCCGGCACCCGACGACGCGGCGCTTGCCGAATTGGCGGCGAGCGTCGACCGCGCGGCCCGCCGCCGCCTCGGCCGCAGCCTGTCGATCCGCCAGGTCGACGCCGGTTCCTGCAACGGCTGCGAACTGGAAATCCACGCGCTCAACAACGCCTTTTACGATCTCGAACGCTTCGGCCTGCGCTTCGTCGCCTCGCCGCGCCATGCCGACGTGCTTTTGGTGACCGGACCCGTCACCAAGAATATGCGTCAAGCGCTGGAGCGGACTTACCAGGCAACGCCGGATCCCAAATGGGTGGTGGCGCTCGGCGACTGCGCCGTCGACGGCGGAATTTTCGCGGGGAGCTACGCCGTCGCCGGCGGCGTGTCGGCTGTCGTGCCGGTCGATCTCCACATTCGCGGCTGCCCGCCATCGCCAAATGACATACTGAAGGGGCTCATCGCGCTCCTGCAGCAAGTGGGCGAAAGCGCCGTCACCCCCTGACAGGCCAACAACCTCAAGGCTGCGAACTAGCCGGCCAAACGGACCGCCTCCGACTTCTTCCCATCGAAGATGCTAATGAGGTCAGGAGCAATGGGTGAATAGGCCGCGTGCGTGCGCATCAGCCAGCTCGCGAAGCCGTCGCTATTGTGGTGTTTCTTACGCTCGTTTGGCAGATCGATGCACCGATTGCGCGTTTCTTCGCGAATGACGGCGATCGGATCCCGCCCCTGTTCGACCTTCTTGATCTCGCGCATAAGCATCTTGCGATACAAAACGACGCCGAGGTCGGAGGCGCCGAGGTGCTCCTTCGTCCGGTCTGCGATCGGGCCTTGCGTGATCCACGCCATCATGTCCTGACCGTCAATATTATCGACGATGAATTGGCCGCGCTCATCCTGCCACGGCACGTCGTAGACATGAACCTTATCGAGTAAATGCGCCGGAATGTCCGCGCCCTTGGGCGGCATATAGGCCGTGTACCACAAATGCATGGTGTGCGTGTCGTCGACCGGCACGCGAATCTGGAAGGCATAGTAGCGCGAGTTCTCGTCACCGTTGCCGACCGAGAGCATGTTTGGAAACACCACTGGATGGCCGACACGCCAATCGTCGGACTCTTCGGAATGGCCGGCGAGCAGACGGTGCTTGGTAATGCCGTACTCGAATTCATGAAAATCAATTTTCTCGTGCCGCGCGCTGATCGCGACTTTAACACCCTCCTGCTCCTTGACGAATTCGTAGGTGTGGCCATGCAGCCATTCCGTGTGGATCGGATCGAGCGAGTTTTCCATGGCCTGAAGCCAATTGACCGGGATGAGTGCGCGGCCCAACATGCGGATCGTTCCCTCGGCGACAAAGCCATCCCAACGCGGCAGCAGCGGGCGGGGCTCCGGGCCGAGATAGGCGAACAACATGCCGTTGAGCTCTTCCACCGGATAGGCAACGGTCTTTGCATTTTCCTTCAACTTCTCGCTGTCACGCTCATTCGGTTGATTGAGACAGTCGCCGCCCCGGCCAAATTCCCATCCATGATACGGACAGCGGATGCCGTCGTCGGTCGGAATGCCGTAAGCCAGCGATGCGCCGCGGTGCGGACAGGTCTCCTTGATAAGGCCACGACGTCCCTGACGGTCGCGGAATAGTACGAGATTCTCGCCTATGAGGCGCACCCGCATCGCCCAGCGATCCTGCAGTTCCGACGTCGCGGCGACCGGTTGCCAATAGCGGCGCAAAAGATTGCCCGCCGGAGTCCCGGGCCCAATCCGCGTCAAAAGATCATTTTGTTCTGCTGTCAGCATCAGTTTCCTCCTCCGGGTCCATCACGGCACTCTCGCCGCAATACCCGCCAATCAACGCCGGCCTTCGCGCGCGCCATCATTGTCCGGCGCGAATTTTTATGTTAGGAGCCTAACATTATGTTGCGCGTTCGTCAAACTGCGCCGGCTGCATGCGCCGCGCCACCGCTTTGAAGAACCGACCGAAGAGGGCGGGAATGACTTCGCCTAAGCCGCTGCGGATTGGAATCGTCGGACTGGGCGCCGCCGGTCACGCCTTCTTGCCGGCGATCAAACAACATCCGGGTTTCGAGCTTGTCTCGGTCGCCGAACCGGCGAAAGAAGCCCGCGAAAACGTCGCGGCCGAAATGGGCGTCGCCACCTATGCCGACATGCCGGCGATGCTTCAAGGCACCGATCTCGACGCAGTCTATATCGCCACGCCGACCGACCTGCACAGCGACCATGTTGCGATCGCATTCGCGGCGAGGAAGCATGCGCTGACTGAAAAACCCATGGCGGTAACGCTTAAAGCCGCCGAAGCAATGGTTGCCGGCGCCGATCGCGCGGACGTCGTTCTCCTTGTCGGCCACGCCCATGGTTTCGATCTGCCCATCCAGCGCATGCGTGAAATCATTGCCAGCGGACGGCTCGGTCGGGTGAGAATGATTCACACCTGGAATTACACCGACTGGATTTATCGGCCGCGGCGACCCGAGGAGCTTGAAGTGGCCAAGGGCGGCGGCGTTACATTCCGGCAGGGCTCGCACCAGTTCGACATCATCCGCATACTCGGCGGCGGAATGATTCGCAGCGTGCATGCGGCCACTTTCGATTGGGATCCCGATCGGAATTCAATCGGCGCTCATACGGTGTTCATGCAATTTGTCGACGGGACCATCGCGACGGCCGTCTACAATGGTTACGGCTATTTCTCGGCAATGGAATTGTGCGGTGATGTCACCGAATGGGGCTTTGTCGAACCGATCGAACAGCGGCCCCCGGTCGTTCGATCCCTGGCGGGCCGCAGCGGTGCCGACGAGTTGCAGGCAAAGCGGCAACGGGCAAAGGGAGCGATTCCGGCGAGTGCGCCGTTCCAGCCGGCATTCGGCCTCACGGTGGTCAGTTGCGAGCGGGGTGATATTCGCCAATCGCCGCGGGGACTCTATGTCTATTCCGCGAATGGACGTGAAGAGATCGTGCTGCCGACCGACAGGAGCCCGCGCGAA
>Ga0209448_10000683_pt1 | contig 10856 bp, 8 predicted proteins | sample BogFormECP14_OM2_FD_188245 | JGI IMG/M metagenome (GOLD analysis project Ga0209448, IMG submission 188245) | Bog forest soil microbial communities from Calvert Island, British Columbia, Canada - ECP14_OM2 (SPAdes) (version 2) | ecosystem: Environmental > Aquatic > Freshwater > Wetlands > Bog ... | reverse complement strand
CGAGCGCACCGGCTTTTTGCATCTCTACCGCTATGCCTCGGACGGCACGCTCGTCAACGCCGTCACGAAAGGCGACTGGATGATCGACGGGCCGTGGTACGTGGACCGGAAGGCGGGGCTCGTTTTCTTCACCGCCACGGAGAAGGATCCCCGCGAACGGCACGTGTACCGCGTCAGGCTGGACGGGACGGGTTTCCAACGCGTCACACGGGAGCGCGGCTTTCACTCGCTGACGCCGTCCCCCGGCGGTGGCTTTTTTGTAAGCACGTATTCGAACGCCACGACGCCGCCGGGGACGTTCGTCCGCAACGCCACGGGGGCCCTCGTAGGTGTTCTCGACGACGCGCCCGGTCCCTATGCCGGTTACGTGCTCGGTTCCGTCGACATGAGCTCTTTCAGAGGGCCCGACGGGACGCTCTTCTACACACGGCTCGTAAAGCCCGCGGACTTCGACCCGGCGAAGAAGTACCCCGCGATCGTCCTGGTTTACGGTGGCCCGCACGCGCAGGAGGTTCAGGATCGATGGACCAACTCTTCGGGCCTCGACCACTATCTCGCGTCGAAGGGATTCCTCGTCTGGACGATGGACAACCGCGGCTCGTGGGGGCGGGGTCACGCCTTCGAGACACCGATCCTCGGGAACATGGGCGCGGTGGAGCTGAAGGACCAGCTCGAGGGCGTTGCCGAGCTGGCGAAGAAGCCGTTCGTCGACGGGACACGCCTCGGGATCTGGGGCTGGTCGTACGGCGGCTACATGACGCTCTACACGGTCACGCACACGAACGGGATGTTCAAGTGCGCGCTGGCGGGCGCTCCCGTGACGGACTGGAAGTTCTACGACTCCATCTACACCGAGCGCTACATGAAACGCCCGAAGGACAATCCCGAGGGCTACAAGGCGTCCTCTCCTCTCCAGGCCGTGAAGAACATCTCGACGAAGCTTCTCGTGATGCACGGGACGGCGGACGACAACGTCCACATGCAGAACTCGATCGACTTCTTCGACGAGCTCATGAAGGCGCGCAAGGACTTCGTCTTCGTGCCGCTGCCCCGGCAGCAGCACGGTCCGCGCGGCGAGGCCCTCCTCTATCGCAACCAGCGCCTCGTGGAGTGGTTCGAGAAGAACCTGTAGGAAAGAGGGAGCCCCGGAGCGGTCAGACCGGCTTCGGCGTGACGGTGAAGATGATCGACGCCTTCACCGCCTTGGACACGATGCAGTACCGTACCGCGAGCGACAGCGTCTTCTCGACGTCCGCCCGGCGTGATTCCCAGAGCGCGGCCGGCACGTGCGGCGCGAGGTCGAGCTTCGTGATGCGGAAGCCCCCGGCCGGGTCCTTTTCCATCTCGCACGAGCCGTCGAGGACCGGCTTCTCGATCGGGACCGTCAGCTTCCCCAGGAAGATCGCCCACGTCTGGACGAAGCACGCCGAGACGGCCGCGAGGAGGAGCTCCTCGGGATTCGGAATGCCGTGCCCTCCCCCGAGGGACGCGGCCCCCCCGTGAGGGATCTTCAGGCTGCCGTCCGCGTTCACGAGCATGCCCTTCTTGCCGGCGAAGTCCCAGGTCGCGGTGATCTTGAAAACTTCCTCGGACATGGGTTTCTCCTCCTGTTCTCAGCTCCGGATCACGAGGAGCCGGGGCTCCGTGAACTCCTCCATCGCGTAGGCCGGGCCCTCGCGCCCGGAGCCCGACTCCTTCACGCCGCCGTACGGCATGCGGTCCGCGCGCCAGGTCGGGACGTCGTTGGCGAGGACCGCGCCCACCTCGAGAACGTCGAAGGCGCGCTGGATGCGCGCGAGGTCCCGCGTGAAGACGCCCGCCTGCAGGCCGTACTTCGAGTCGTTCACGCGCCGGAGCGCCTCCTCGAAATCGTCGTACGCGTTGAGGGTGACGACGGGGGCGAATACTTCCTGCCCCTCGACCTTCATCGACGGCGTCGTGTTCGCGAGGATCGTGGGGCGGAGGCACTCTCCGACGCGCGTCCCTCCGCGGAGCGCCGTCGCGCCGCCCGCCACGGCCTCGGCAACCCACGCCTCGACGCGCGCGGTCTCCGCGGGCGAGATCATGGGGCCGACGTCCGTCTTTTCGTCGAGCGGGTCGCCCACGGCGAGCGTCGCCGTGGCGGCGAGCAGCTTCTCGCGGAACGCCTCGAAAGCCGGGCGGTGGACGAGCGCGCGCTGGACCGAGATGCAGGACTGGCCCGCATACGAGAATGCGCCCGAGGCCGTACGCCGGGCCGCGTCGTCGAGGTCCGCGTCCGAGTGCACGACGACCGCGGCGTTTCCGCCCAGCTCGAGGCCGACGCGCTTTCTCGGCGCGAGGGATTTCAGGCGCCAGCCGACGGCGCCCGAGCCCGTGAACGAGACGACCGGAAGACGCGGGTCCAGAACGAGACCCTCGGCCGCCGCGCCGGCAATCGGGAGGACGGCGTACGCGTCCGCCGGCCAGCCGGCCTCGAGGACGATCTCCCGGAGCGCGAGCGCCGAGAGCGGCGTCTTGGAAGCGGGCTTCTGGACGACGGGCGCACCCACGGCGATCGCCGGAGCCACCTTGTGCGCCGTGAGGTTGAGCGGAAAATTGAACGGAGTGATGGCGAGGACCGGTCCCAGGGGGACGCGTTTGACGACGCCCCAGCGTCCGAGCGAGGCCGCGTTCACGTCGAGCGGGAGCATCTCGCCCTTCCAGGCCTCGAGCGCCGCCGCCGCCGCCGAGAACGTCGCCACGGCGCGCTCGGCCTCCACCCGTGCGGCCTTCAGGGGCTTGCCGGCCTCGGCCGCGATCGTCCGCGCCAGGCCGTCCCGGCGCGCTTCGACTTCCGCGGCGACCTTCCTCAGGATCGCGACGCGGGCGAACGTGGGAATCGCGCGGGTCTTCTCGAATGCGAGAACGGCCCGGTGGACGGCCGTTTCGATGTCCTCGGCAGACGGGGACGGAATCCGCGCGAGCTCCAGGCCTCCGAACGGCGCGGTGACGACGAGCTCCTGCCGGCTCATCCCTTTCCCTCCTCCTTGAGCGCGTCCGGGTTCCAGCCTCTCGGGGCCGTCCACGCCCGCGCCGAAAAGAGCGCGGACAAAGAGCGCCCGATCAGCGGATTTCTCGCCCGCGCCCAGAACGCGTCCACGACGCGTGCCACCTCGGGCGGCGCGGAGGCGGGCGCCGTGAGGCGCGCGAGTGAAAGCACGCCGGCCGGCGCTTCGTTCCGGACCTTCTCCCACGGCTCCTTGAGCGCCGCCTCCTCCGCGGGCGAGAGCGGCGTCACGCCGGAAAGCGAAAGGCGCCCCGAGACGACGGCGAAGAGGAACGGCAGGTCTCTCAGGACCGGAACGGCCGTCTCGAACCGGAACGTCGAGAACGGCATGCGGGAGCCGTCCCGGGCGTTCCCCGCCAGCGTGACAGGGCGCGTGGCGTGGCCCGCGTTCGCGATCGCGCTCCACACGGCGGCGACGGGCCAGAGCGGGAGCGAGAGCGCGAGAGCGACGAGCCCGAGTCCCCGGCTCGAGGACGAGGGAGGCTTTTTCGGCGCGGGAGGCAGGCGATCCGTGAGGAGGCTGGCCGCGCCGGTCGCCGCGTCGACGACGAGGTTGCCCGAGACGATGGCGTTCTCGAGCGTGACGCCGGGCGGGATCGCCGTGCGCGGGAGGACGCTCACGGCGGAAAGGCGCGTTCCGGAGAGCACGACGGCTTCCTCGGCGACGGTCGTGCCTTCGAGAAGCGCCGCGGACCCGTCCACCCGGGAGCGCTCCGAAACGGCGGGAGCGGGACCCGCGGCCCTGCGGTCGGCTCTGTAATACGACGCGAGGTCGGCGAGGAGAACCGGTCCCTCGGAAAGCGCGAGCGACGCGAAATCGGGATCCTTCACCCACGCGGCGGAGCCCGGCTCCGCCGGGAAGTCCTTCTTCTTGAGCGCTCCGGGCAGGAGGCGCCAGAGCCCGGCGGGACGGCCGCCGAGGAGGCCCGCAACCACCGGGCCGCGCGCCTCGTCCACCTTCGCGAGGAACTCGCCGATGACGTCGTGCACTCCGACGTCGCCGCGCGCGATGATCGTCTCGCCGTCGAGCCGCGGCTCGAGCCGCCGCAGCACGTCGCCGGCCGTCTCGGCGTCCTCGCGCCTCACGATCTCGAGCGCGATGCCCCAGCGAATGCCCTTGCCGAAGCGACGTTCGATCTCGCCCGCGCGCGGGCCGACGACGAGGAGCGCCGAGCGCCGCCCCGCCCGGACGAGCGCCTCCAGCGCGCGCTCGAGCACCGGGATGCCGCCGAGCGGGAGGAGCGCCGGCACGGTGCGCGCGCCGAGAGGCCCGAAGGAAACGCCGTCGCGGTCGGCGAAGAGGACGGTCGTCATGGAAGGGAGATTATGGGACGAAGACCCGGAGGCCGGTGACACGGCCGGCGCGGGCGTTCACGTCGGCGGTCACCTCGCGGGCATGGGCGGCCAGCCAGGACCGGACCTCGAGAGGTGGAACGTCTCCATCCGGCCGGTAGGCCCAGCAGCGCACGCGTCCGGCATGCAGCTCGTCCTCGATCGCCGCTGCCGAGGTCATGCCCTCCCAGGACAGGCCCGCCCTGAACAGCCGGAATTCCAGCCCTTCGGGCTCGGTCGCGCGAAACGACGGGATCGCTGGCGGCAGGGGCGCGAGCGCGGGAGCGATCTGATCCGCGAGCTCGCGCGCGCCCGTGCGATGCGTGAGGAGATCGTGCCGGATCTGGCGCGCGGCCTCGATCCCCCCCCACGCGAGGAGGGCCACGAGGACGCCTCGTGCGAGCTGGCCCGCGACCGGCGAGGTCCGGCGCCGCGCCGCGAGCATGAGCCACGTGCCGCCCAGCCCCGTGAACGCGGCGAGCGCGGGCATCACGGGAATCGACGAGAGGCGGTATCTCCCTGCGACCGCGACGAGGATGAGGAGCTCGACGACATAGGCTCCCCAGAGGACGCCGTGCGCGAGACGGCGACCGCCTCCCGTCGCCCCCGACACGATTTCCGGCTCGCCCACGGGTCGCCCGAGAAAGACCACCCCGAGAGCCGCGAGCGGCAGGAAGAAGAAGAGCGAGCGCACGAGCGTGAGGACGTCGACGGAAAACGCCGTCGGGAGCGCCGCCGCGCGCGACGCGGCCTCGGACGCTCCGAAGGCGGTCGCGAGCTCGAAGGCGAAGGCCGCGCGCCGGAAGAGAAACACCGCAAACAGGTGGGAGAAGCCGACGAGAACGAAGGCCGAGGCGAGAAGCGCGAAGGAGCGTTTCGTGCGGCCGAGAGAGAACAGGCGCGGCCGCGCCGCCAGCGCGAGAAGGAGCGGGATCAGGTAGAGGCCGACGGCGTAGCCTTTCGCGAGGAACCCGAGGCCGAATAAGAGGCCCGCGACGGCGCCCTCGTAGGGAATGTCCTCCTCGAAAGCCCTGAGGCCGAAGATGATGCCGGCGAGCCCGAGCGTCACGAGCGTCGGCTCGACGGTCGCGGCTCGGGACGCCGCCACGAGCGGGGGGAACAGCGCCGCGAAGGCGCCCGCGAGGTGGCCGGCGGGCTGGCCCCAGCCGCGCCGGATCACGCGCTCCAGCACGAGCGCGCCGATGAGTCCGAGGACCGCGGAGGGCAGCCGGACCGCCCATTCCTCCGGCCCGAAGACGCGCACCATCACGGAGAGGACCCACGGAAAGAGGATCGGCGTTCCGCCCGAAGGGCCCAGCGGAGTCGCCGAGAGACCCAGCAGCTGGCTCGTCCCGCCCGCGACGAGGTTCTGCGCGCCGATCGCCCAGCGCCCCTCGTCGGCCCCGAAGAGGTCCGGCTGTCCGAGCAGCACGAGCCTCAGAAGAGTGCCGACCGCGAGCGCGGCCGCGAACAGGATCCGCCCGGACGCTTCGGGATCGTCTGAGGAGGATCCGGACGTCACGGCGGGGGAGTATACGGAGGCGCCGGCCCGGAGGCCCCGGGTCCATACTGAGGAGGCGATGAAAGCCCTGGACGAGCCCGGACTCAGCGTCACGCTAATCGCCCGCGACGAGGGGGACCGGCTGCCCGGCGCGCTCGCCTCCGTGGCCTTCGCGGACGAGCGCATCGTCGTCGTGGATGCCGCGTCGACGGACCGGACCGAGGAGGTCGCGCGGCAGGCCGGCGCCCGCGTCGTCGTGCGGACCTTCGACGGCTTCGGCCGGCAGAAGAACGCGGCGGCCGCCCTCGCGGCGAACCGCTGGATCCTCTCGATCGACGCCGACGAGATCGTCTCGCCGAAGCTCGCCCTCGAGATTCGCGCCTGCCTCGTCTCGGCCGCGTCGGAGACCTCTCCCCCCGCCGCCTTCCGCGTGCCCATCCGTCTCGAGTTCCTCGGACGCGAGCTTCTCTTCGGACGCGACACGGTCGTGCGGCCGATCCGCCTGTACGACCGGTCGCGCGCGCGATTCTCGGACGATCCCGTTCACGAAAGGATCCTCGCCACGGGCCCGGTCGAATCGCTCGAGGAGTCCGTCCTCCACCGCTCCTACCGCGACCTCGCGCATTACCTCGAGAAGCTCGACCGCTACACGACGCTCGCCGCCGAAGCGAAATGGGCCGCAAGGAAAGGGGACGGCGGCTTTCTGCCCGCGCGGGTTCTCTGGGAGCTCTTCGACCGCGCAGTCCTCCGCCTCGGCTTCCTCGACGGCTCGGCGGGGCTCACGTTCGCCGGTCTCTCGACCGCGAGCACGCTTCTGAAGTACCTCAAGCTGCGCGAGATGGAACGGGCGATCGCCCATGGCGCGCGCACGCCCCCCGAGGGCGTGAGGATCGAGGACACCGCGACGCTCCGGATCCGCGCGACTCTCGGGGCACGCTGACGGCGACGACGGCGTGAGCGGCGCGCTCCTCGCGGCGGGCCTCGGCGGCGCGGCCGGCCTCGGGCTCTCGCTGCGCTTCAACTGGTGGCGAAAGAAGCGCTCCGGCACGCCGATCCTGATGTACCACCAGATCGGAGCACCCCGCCCGGGCTCGGCGCTGAACAAATGGCGCGTGACGGAGGAGGATTTCTGCCGGCAGCTCGACCTTCTCCTCGGCCGCGGCTATCGGGTTGTCGCGCTCGACGAGCTTCTCGAGGCTCCTTCGGCCGGGACCCGCCGGGCCGTCCTCACGTTCGACGACGGCTACCGCGGCGTGTTCGACCGCGCGCTGCCGGCTCTCCTCCGCCGCGGGCTCAAGGCGACCGTCTTCGTCGTCGCGGACAGGCTCGGCGGCGTGAACGACTGGGACGACGAGACGCCGGGAGACGCGCTCCTCTCGGCGGACGAGGTCCGAGCCCTTCATGCCAGCGGCATCGAGATCGGCTCGCACGGCGCCACGCACCGCGCGCTCACCTCTCTCTCCGACGGCGAGCTTTCGCGGGAAGTCGCAGGCAGCCGGGACGCGCTCGAGCGCCTCGTCGGCGCGCCGGTGACGTCCTTCTCCTACCCGTTCGGCGACTTCGACGACCGCGTCGTCGAAGCCGTGCGCCGGGCGGGGTACCGCGCCGCCACGGTGATCCGCGGCGGCATCCCGGAGGACCTCTCCGACCCCTTCCGGCTGAAGCGCATCGCCGTTCGCGGCACGAACACGCGCCTCGACTTCACGCTCGCGCTCACGCGCGGGAGATCGAGGCTCTAGCGACGTCGCGGGCTTCGACCCCAGGCACCGCCTCGGCTGCCAGGCGGCATCGCCCGTGATCCCGGCAAGCGCGGCGAGCCCTTTGGGCTCCGCGCCGCGTGCCCGCTCGTAATCCACGATAGGCGTCGAGGAAGGGGCACCCGCGGAGCTCAGACGTTCGCGCTCCAGGCGATTGCGCGCTGGCGGAGGGCTTCGCGGGGAGCGACGTCCGGAAGGTCGAGGAGAACCGGCACGATCGGCAGGTCGCCCGGATCCCAGTCCAGAAGCGCGGCCACGGCCGGCGCGAGGCGCTCGGCGAGCGGCCAGCTCTTCGCCGACTTCCGCGCGAGCCGCGACGTCGCCGCCAGATCGGCCGGGGTGTCGTCGTCGTCGCCGAAGAGCTCGGACACGGCCGCGCCGCTCCTCCGCCTCGCGAGCGCGATCGCGTACTCCGTCCAGTTCGGCAGCGGCACGCCGAGGCGCTCCTCCTCGAAGAGGCGCAGGATCTCCATGTAGCGGTCGCCTGCGCGGGCCACCTGCCGGCGCGCCTCGGGCGCCTCCGCCCCTTCCGGCACGAAGAGCGCGAGCGCGGCGGCGTGATGCCGTTCCACGAGATCACGAAAGCGCGTCCAGCTCATGTGGACGTGGAAGCCCGTCCGGCGCGGGCCTTCGGGCCCTGCCGCCGCGAGCGCGTGCAGCGCCTCGTCGCGCTGGAGCGCCCGCGGCGTCCAGTGGCCAGCCGAGAGAAGCACGGCGGCGCCGAGCGCGAAGTCGGCCGCCCGGACGGACCGGAGAGCCTCGCGCGCACCGGCTCCCGAAGCGGAGCGATCCACGAGGCGCTCGGCCGCGAGCAGGCCCGCGCCCGTCTTCGCGAGGAGGCGAACGCCTTCGGTGCGGTCGGGACCCCCGCGGAAAATTTCCTCGTACGGCGGAAGGAGATCGGGCGGGCCGGCCACGACGCGGCGGGCCGCGACGAGCTCCATGTTCCAGAACGTCGGAGGCAGGAGGCGCAGGCCCCTCCGCGCGACCGCCGACACGGACGCCGCGACGCGGCGGCTCTTCGCCGTCTCGGCGGCGGCGCGCGCGAGGTGCCTCGAGAGCGCCGGGACGTCCCGGACGGGCGCATCGAGCACGGCGAGAAGCTCGAACGGATCGCCCGGGCGTCCCGTGCCGTCACGGGCGACGACCGTCGCGCCTTCCCCGAGCCCGAGCGCGCCGCCGAGCGCCGCTCCCGCCCACGAGTCGCCGGCGGCGTCCGCCAGCGCGGAGACGAGCGCGCGCACCACCTCGGCCGCCCGCGCCTCGGCGCCGGCGTCCCGCGCCTGCGTGAAGGGCCGGAGAGCATCGCCCGTGTCGGTCGCCACGACGTTCGGAGAGAATAGCCGAATGCCGCCCGTCTCCGTGCTCCGCGCCACGCTCGAGTACGACGGCGGACGCTACCGCGGCTGGCAGGCCCAGATGAACGCGCGCACGGTTCAGGGCGAGCTCGTGCGCGCGTGCCGCGAGGCGCTCGGCGCGGACGTGAAGATCCACGGCGCGGGCCGCACGGACGCCGGCGTCCACGCGTTCGCGCAGGTCGCCTCGCTGCACGGAGCGAGCGTCGGGGCCGGCGACCTGGGCAGACTCCGCCAGGATCTCAACGACCGGCTCCCGCCCGACATCCACGTGCTGCGGCTCGATGTCGCGCCGCCCTCGTTCCACGCGCGGCATTCCGCCGGCGAGCGCGTCTACCGGTACCGGATCTCGCGGCGGCGCACCGCGTTCGGCAAGCGGTACGTCTACTGGGTGAAAGATCACCTCGACGCGTCTCTCATGCGGGCGGCGGCGGAGCTGTTCGTGGGCCGGCACGACTTCGGGAGCTTCTGCGAGAACGCCGAGGGCCACGACTCGACGCTCGTGGAGGTCGCGTTCGCGCGCGTGGAGACGCCGCCCGAGGCGCCGGATCTCATTCTCTTCCGCATCGGCGCCTCGCACTTCCTCTGGAAGATGGTCCGCCGCCTCGCGGGAACGCTCCTCGAGGCCGGCCGGGGCCATCTCGGACTCGACGACGTCCGCGCGCTCCTCGCGGCGCGTTCGGGAGCGCCGGCGAAATGGACGGTCCCGCCCTCGGGCCTGTTCCTGGAATCCGTCACGTACGCGGGCGATCCGCCCCCGCCCGCAATCGACCCCTTCCGGCCGGGGTTTTGAGGGAATAATCGGGAGGAGAGAAAGAGTTTCTGAGAGGGCCGGAGAGAGAAGAGCCAGAGAAGAGGATTTTCTTAGAAAGGGAAGAAGGAAGAAGCCACTTGCGATTCCGAAACATCATCGCGGCCGTTGCCCTCGCACTCGTTGCCCTGCCGGCCGCCCGGGCCGACGCCCAGCCTTCTTCCCCTTCTAAGCAGCCCCCGGCGCCCGCGCAGGCGGGCGCGCCGGCCGCCGTTCACGTTGCTTTCATCGAGGGTAAGCCCTTCGCCGAAGTCCTGAGGCGCGCGAAGGCGGAAGGCAGGCCCGTCATGCTCGACGTCGCCGCGGCGTGGTGCGGGCCGTGCAAGCTCATGGACATGACGACGTTCTCCGACCCGGCCGTCGTCGAATGGGCGAGGAGGAGCGTCGTTCCCGCGCGCGTCGACGCGGAGAAAGGCGAGGGGCGGCGCATCGCGGCGCGGTATCAGGCCTTCTCCTTCCCCACGATTCTCTTCCTCGACGGAGACGGAAACGAGATCGACCGCCTCGTGGGCGGCTATCGTGCGGGCGACTTCCGGCATGGCGCCGATGCCGTCCTGAACGGCCGGACGCCGCTCCTGGAGCGCCTCGCAAAGCTGAAGACCTCGTGGAACGCCGCCGATGCGCTCGCGATCGCGAGCGCGCTCGCCGCGCGGCGCGATCTCCCCCGCCTCAGACCCCTCGCGCTTCGCGTCGTGAGCGAGGAAGGAGACCTGGGCCGGCCGGAGGTCTTCCAGCTCTTCCTCGAGCTCGTGGCCATCGAGACGCTCGAGAACGACCCGTCCTCCGAGACCACCGACCTCATCGCGACCTTTCTTCCCCGCCTCGGATCGGACCCGCGGCGCGGGTTTCTCGCGGCGGCGCTCGTGACCGACCTCGGAACGCGGGGCGACGTCGCGTCGGCGCGCGCCGTGGCGCAGGAGACCCTTCGGGTCCTCGGCGAGTCCACGGAGTCCTCGGTCGACGTCGTCGCGGCGCTCGGCCGCGCCGAGCGCCAGGCCGGGAACGGCGCGGAAGCGCTCGCCGCCTTCCGGCGTGCCGCCTCGCTGGCCGAGAAAAACGGCGCCGCCGCGGG
>Ga0209448_10000682_pt1 | contig 10859 bp, 9 predicted proteins | sample BogFormECP14_OM2_FD_188245 | JGI IMG/M metagenome (GOLD analysis project Ga0209448, IMG submission 188245) | Bog forest soil microbial communities from Calvert Island, British Columbia, Canada - ECP14_OM2 (SPAdes) (version 2) | ecosystem: Environmental > Aquatic > Freshwater > Wetlands > Bog ... | reverse complement strand
AAGCACGCGAGGACCACGACGCGTGTCTCCGCCTTCTGGTCGAGCTTGAGCCTGCTGACCATCTCCACCATGATCAGTGACGCGATGACGGCGGTGATGAAGCTGGAGAGAAGGCCCGCCAGAGCGACAATCGCACAGACCAGGAACTTCGGCCCCATGCGCGCCCGCAGATGCGTCATGCCTCTTTCCAGCGGCTCCTGGATGAAGTGGAACGCGACCCCTGCCGCACACACGGCAACCGTGATTGTGATGGGTCCCGTGAGCGCCTCGAGCAGAAGCGGCGCGGTCCACTGGGACGTCACGGTCACTGCCGCCGCTCCCATGACAAACAGAAAAGGCTCGAGATTCTCACCGATCCTTTTGACAAGAAGGGGAAGAAGAGTCACCGCGGCAGCAATGGCGATCAGTCCCGGTACCATGGCTGAAGAAACCCTATACCGGGGCGCTCGCCCTTGCAATCGAGTGCGAAACAAAAAAAGCGCCGGGGTACCGGCGCTTTTCTTTCAATTGCCTTTATCTCAGGCAGGCTTTGCGCGCGCCGCCGGAGCGGCGACGCTAGCCTTCGTCTTCGACTTCGTCCGGCGGCTCGATCACGAATTTGGCGACTTTGCGTCCCCCCACGGCCGACTCGCTGTGTTCCTTGAGCCGCTTGTTGTAGCGGCGCAACCGGCGCTCGATCTTGTCGGCGGCCTGCTCGAAACTCGCGTAAGGCTCGTGCGCGCGGCCCTCGGCCTGGAGATTCATGCCCGAGCTCAGGTGAAACGAACAATCCGTCCGATAGGCCGAGCCCTCGGGGGAAATCACGACATGACCGTTGGTCTTACCGTCGAAATAGCGCGCAACCACGGCCTCGACTTTTTCCACAACGTGCCGCCGAAGCGACTCGCCGATGTCGAGGTTCTTGCCCGATACTCTCAATGGCATGGATCGCCAAGCCTCTCAGCTTCACACTCCACAAATCGACGGCGGTTCCGCGCTGGGATCCGGTTCGAAGCCACCGTACGCCGAAATCTCCCCCGGGCGTGACGACGTTCCGAATCCGACATCGGCTCGATTTCCGGGATACGGTTAGGAGCCTGTCGCCGCGATGTCAATCGTCGGGGATCGCCGGCCGCATTCAGGCGTGCATAACATCTTTTTATCAAACGTTTACCCGGCCGGTGGGGTCGATGAGGCCGCGCATCGGCGTCATTTTCAGGCGCCGTCGGTCGACCGACGAGGGAATCCGCAGGTTGTCACGGTACTTGGCCACCGTCCGACGCGCGACGACGATGTCGGCCTGACGCAAGCGGGTGACGATGACATCGTCGGAGAGCACGTCGTGGGGGTCCTCGGCGTCGATCATCTGTTTGATCTTGTAGCGTACGGATTCGGCCGAATGGGCTTCGCCGGCGCCGTTGGACGCAATCGAGGTCGTGAAGAAATACTTCATTTCGAACAGGCCGCGCGGGGTTTGCATGAACTTGTTGGACGTGGCGCGCGAGACCGTGGATTCGTGGACGCCGATCGCGTCGGCGACCGCCTTGAGATTGAGCGGCCGCAACCCCGTCACGCCGACGACGAGGAAGCCGTCCTGGCGACGCACGATCTCGGAGGCGACGTTGAGTATGGTGCGCGCGCGCTGCTCCAGGCTCTTGGTCAGCCAATTCGCGCTCTGCAGATGAGTCGAAATATATTGTCGATCCGGCTCGCGCGCTCGGCCGCGGTTGATGAGGGCGGCGTAGGTTTCGTTGACCAGCACGCGTGGAAGCGCGTCGCTATTGAGTTCGACGCGCCATGCGCTGTCGGGCGCGGCGGTGACGTAGACGTCCGGAATCGCAGTGGGCTCGGGGGCGGCGCCGAATCCTCGCCCGGGCTTGGGATCGAGCCGCTTGATCTCGGCGATCATGTCGCCGAGATCCTCGTCGTCGACGCCGCAGACCTTGCGCAGCAGCGCCATGTCGCGTTTGGCCAGGGTGGGCAAGTTGTCGATCAGCGCGCGCATCGCCGGGTCGTACCGGTTGCGTTCGATCAATTGCAGCGCGAGGCACTCCGCGAGGTTTCGTGCAAACACGCCTGTCGGTTCGAGCGTCTGCAAGCGAGCCAGAACGGCTTCGGTACGAGCGAGGGGCGCGCCCAGCCGGGCCGCGGTTTCCTCGAGCGTGCCTGAGAAATAGCCCGCCTCGTCGATTTCATCGATGAGGGATCGCGCGATCAGCCGATCGACCGGATCGGCCAAAACGATCATTGCCTGCCGGGTGAGGTGCGCGCTCAAGGTTTCCGTCTCGGCCAGGTAAGCCTCGATGTCGGGAGCGGAATCGCTGGGGCCGCGCCCACTCAACCCCGTCCAGGAGGTCGCCGAAAGGCTCTGTCCCTCATCCGTAGGTGCGCGTTCCGCGGGAGTCGCCGCCCGGTCCGGGCCGAATGCATTTTCGATTTCGGTGCCCAGATTCTGCGCCAGGGCGGCGGGATCGGACTCCAGATTCTCGGACGCCCAATCGCCGGCCGTGACGTCCATATCCGGGGTCGGCGGATCGACATCCGCCGCCGCGGCTTCCGGAGTGGGTCGATCATCGGCCCGGTCGAGCAGTGGATTGCGCTCGAGCTCGTTTTCGATGAAAGCGGCGAGCTCGGAGTTGGGCATCTGCAACAATTTGATCGCTTGTAACAGTTGCGGCGTCAGCACCATCGCCTGGCCTTGCCGCATCGCCAGTTTTGCCGAAAGCGCCATCGCGACTCAGTGACCCTGAAAAGCTACACTCCGCCGCGGAAGAGCCGCGGCGCCATTCTTGCTGGCGCCCTTGACTAGCGCATCCCGAAGCGGATGAAAAGCGACGCCGTCGGGTCGAGCTCCGCGATGCTTTGCCTAGCGTTAATGCCGACGCGGCGAAAGGGGGGGATGGCCATATAAAGATTTGCTTATATGTTTATTGCGCCATGTCGGCGGATTTGCTAGACGGGCGGCTCCCAACGCCGAGGCCTGTCGCATGACCGTCAAAACGCAAGATTACGCTGTATCTAATCTCGGCCTCGCCGACTATGGGCGCAAAGAGATATCGATCGCCGAGACCGAAATGCCGGGTTTAATGGCGACGCGCGCCGAATTTGCCGCGACCCAACCCCTGAAGGGCGCTCGCGTCGCCGGTTCGCTTCACATGACGATCCAGACGGCGGTGCTGATCGAAACGCTGCAATCGCTCGGCGCCCAGGTCCGCTGGGCTTCGTGCAACATCTATTCGACGCAGGATCACGCCGCCGCGGCGATCGCGGCGGTCGGCACGCCGGTCTTCGCCATCAAGGGCGAGAGCCTGAAAGACTATTGGGATTACACGCATCGCATTTTCGAATGGAGCGACGGCGGGTGCCCGAACATGATCCTCGACGACGGCGGCGACGCGACGGCGCTCATTCACTTGGGTTTTCGCGCCGAGCAGGGCGATACCGCTTTCCTCGAGTCGGCCGCAAACGAGGAAGAGGAAGTCCTCTATGCCGCGATCAAGAGCCGCCTGCGTAGCCAGTCCGGCTGGTATGGCCGCAACGCCGCCGCGATCCGGGGTGTCACCGAGGAAACCACGACCGGCGTGCATCGGCTTTATGTCATGGCCAAGGAAGGCAAGCTGCTCTGGCCCGCGATCAACGTCAACGACAGTGTCACCAAATCGAAGTTCGACAATCTCTATGGCTGCCGGGAATCCCTGGTGGACGGCATCCGTCGCGGCACCGACGTGATGATGGCCGGCAAGGTCGCCATGGTCGCCGGCTTCGGCGACGTCGGCAAGGGTTCCGCCGCGTCTCTTCGCAACGCCGGCTGCCGGGTTATGGTCTCAGAGGTCGATCCGATCTGCGCGTTGCAGGCGGCGATGGAGGGTTATGAAGTCACGACCATGGACGATGCGGCCCCGCGCGCGGATATTTTCGTGACCGCGACCGGCAACATCGACGTGATAACCCTCGACCACATGCGAAAGATGCGCGATCGGGCGATCGTCTGCAACATCGGCCATTTCGACTCCGAGATCCAGGTCGCGAGCTTGCGCAACATGAAGTGGAACAACGTCAAGCCGCAGGTCGACGAAATCGAATTTCCCGATGGCAAGCGCATCCTGCTGCTGTCGGAGGGGCGGCTCGTCAATCTTGGCAACGCGACGGGGCATCCCTCGTTTGTGATGTCGGCATCGTTCACGAACCAGACGCTCGCGCAGATGGAACTGTGGACCAAGCCCGGCCAATATGGAAAAAAGGTCTACACGCTTCCCAAGCATCTCGACGAGAAGGTAGCTTCGCTGCATCTCGACAAGATCGGCGTCAAGCTCACCAAGCTGTCTTCGCAGCAATCCGCCTATCTCGGCGTCCCCGAGCGCGGGCCGTTCAAGCCCGAACATTATCGCTACTGAATGCCGCGCGTCATGCCCGGCCTCGAGCCGGGCATCCAGGCGGCGCCCTTCGCTGATTATCTGGGGCCATGCCGGCCTTGGATGCACGGGTCAAGCCCGTGCATGACAAACCTGAGGGATCATAGTCCCTCGAACAGCGCCGTCGAGAGATAACGCTCGGCAAAGTCAGGAATGATGATCACGATGTTCTTCCCGGCGTTCTCCGGGCGACGGCCGATGTCGATCGCCGCCGCGACCGCGGCCCCAGACGAAATGCCGACCGGAATGCCCTCCAATCTCGCGACCAGCCGCGCGGTGTCGAACGCGGTCTGATTGCCGACGGCGACGATCTCGTCGATCACGCCGCGATCGAGGATGGCGGGCGCGAAACCGGCGCCGATCCCCTGGATTTTGTGCGGACCCGGCGCACCGCCGGAGAGAACGGGCGAATCTTCCGGTTCGACGGCGACCATGCGAAGGCTCGGCTGGCGCGGCTTCAGCACTTGGCCAACGCCGGTGATCGTGCCGCCGGTGCCGACCCCCGAGACGATGATGTCGACTTCGCCCCGAGTGTCGTTCCAGATCTCCTCCGCTGTCGTGCGGCGATGGATTTCCGGATTGGCAGGGTTCTCGAATTGCTGCGGCATTATCGCGCCGGGCGTCGAGGCGACGATTTCGTTGGCCTTGGCGATAGCGCCCTTCATGCCCAGCGGGGCCGGCGTCAACACCAGTTCGGCGCCCAACAGGGCCAGCATCTTGCGCCGCTCGATCGACATCGATTCCGGCATCACGAGAATCAGCTTATAGCCACGCGCGGCGGCGACGAACGCCAAGGCGATGCCGGTATTTCCGGAAGTCGGCTCGACGAGTACGCCGCGGCCCGGGGAAATCTTACCCTGCGACTCCAAAGCGTCGATCATCGAGACGCCGATGCGGTCCTTGACGCTGGAGATCGGGTTGAAGAACTCGAGTTTGGCCAAGAGATTGGCCACAACGCCTTTTTCCCTAGCGATCCTGTCGATGCGCACAAGCGGCGTATCGCCGATCGTGTCTGTGATGGACCCGTAGATGCGACCGCGTCCAGGCGTCTGACCCTTTTCGCTCGCCGTCATGATTTCGTACCTCCCGCACCCAATGGCGCGGGAGCTATCCTAAACGAAATCTACCGCGTCGGCATAGGGGTTATTTAGATTGCCATGGCTAGATCGCGAAATCTGCCCCGGATTTCTCGTCGTCGAGAACGTGGGCTTTCTCGGCGGCCTCGCAGAGGTCCTCGACAGAAATCTGGTCGAGATTGGCGAGGAAGGGCTCGCCTGCTTTGCGGACGCTCGGCTCGATGACCTTTTCGAGCAACTTGGACCGCGAGCCGATGTCGTCGGGATCGGCGGTGCTGAGGCTGATGGCCGTGCGCACGATTTCGCCGATGGTGATCCGGCGTCGTTCGCGAGCGAGTTCATATCCGCCTCGGGGCCCACGGACACCCTTGAGTATCTTGGCGTGGACGAGTCCCTGAAGAAGCGTCTCCAAATGCCGTGGAGGAAGCTTATGCCGAGCGGCGAGCGCCTTGGCCGCGACGGGCGAGGGGCGTGAGTGCAGGGCGATATCTACGACAGCCGCGATAGCCAGCACGCTTCGCCGGGACAATAGGTTCATACTAGGTCTCCCTCCTGGGATCGCCCGGTCGACCCGAATCCCCTCGGGCCGCGAGCGCTCATAGTGAGGCGATCGCTAAGAACGATAGCGGCACGCTCCACCCGACATATGACGAGTTGCGCAATGCGCGCGCCCCGTCGCACAGAAAATGGGTTTTGGCCAAAATTGATAAGTATGACGCCGATTTCGCCTCTATAGTCCGCGTCTACGGTCCCCGGGCTATTGAGAACCGTAACTCCCTCTTCGAGCGCCAATCCTGATCGAGGACGAATTTGCGCCTCATAACCACTGGGCAGTTCTATCGCCAGCCCTGTCGGAATCAACGCACGCTCGCCCGGCTTCAGGACTGTATCTTCATCCGCCGGAACGGCGGCGATCAGATCCATACCGGAGGCATCATCGCTCTGAAAGCGGGGTATTGGCAAGCCCTCCGCGTGAGATAATTGCCGAAATTTTACGGTTATCACTGTGCGCTCCCTAGGCGCGCGGCGACTAACTCTATCAATTTGCGAGCGACTTCGGGCTTGCTCATGCGCGGCCAACTCTCTGCCCCCGACGCCGTCACGATATGCACTTCATTCTCGGCGCCGCCAAAAGTGCCCGAGCCCTCGGCCACGCTGTTGGCGACGATGAGATCGCAACCCTTGCGACTCAGTTTGCGTTTGGCGTTTTCGACGACGTTTTCGGTTTCCGCGGCGAAGCCGACGACGAGACGCGGCCGCGTCGCGCTGGTCGCCGCGATCTGAGCGAGAATGTCCGGATTTTCGACGAGCGACAGAACGGGGGCGCCTCGCGCGCCTTTCTTCAGTTTTTGGTCACTCACGGCCTCGACCCGCCAGTCGGCGACCGCGGCGGCGCTCACGAAGACGTCGGCCGGCAACGCTGCGCGCGCCGCTTCGAGCATCTGCCTTGCTGTCTCGACGCGAACCACCGATGCGCCCGGCGGATCGGGGAGGGTCACAGGACCGCTGATCAAGGTCACCCTTGCGCCCGCGGCGACAGCCGCTTCCGCGAGCGCAAATCCCTGCTGGCCGGAGGATCGATTGCCGATGAAACGCACAGGATCGATCGGCTCGTAAGTAGGCCCGGCGGTCACGACGACATGCCTGCCCGTCAGCGGCCCGCGGGGCCGGGAGCCGGCGGGCAGAGGAATGAAGGTCGGTCGCAGGAGTTCCCGCTCGATCGCGGCCACGATCGCCAGCGGTTCGGCCATCCGTCCCGGGCCGAACTCGCCGCATGCCATTTCGCCATCGTCGGGGCCGACGAACGCGACGCCGTCGTTGCGCAAAGTCGCAACGTTTCGCCGCGTTGCCGGATGCAGCCACATGCGGACGTTCATCGCCGGCGCGGCGAGCACGCGTTTGTCGGTGGCCAGCAAGGTGGTCGAGGCGAGGTCATTGGCGATGCCTTGCGCCATTCGCGCCAGCAGATCGGCCGTCGCCGGCGCGACCACGATCAGATCGGCGGCGCGCGACAGCTCGATGTGCCCCATTTCCGCTTCATCGTCGAGGCGGAACAAGTCGTCGCGGACCGCCACGCCGCTTAGGGACGCCGCCGACAGCGGGGAGACGAATTGCTGGGCGGCGGCCGTCATCACGACTCGCACTTCCGCGCCGCGCTCGCGCAGCCGACGGATGAGCTCCAGCGACTTATAGGCCGCGATGCCGCCGCCGATGATCAGCAGGATCCGGGAAGCCGAAATGGCGAGCGAACTCATCAAAGGCAAGGCCCACGCGGACACGTTATGATTCGCCACTATAACGGATCGGCGCCGTAAACGTTCGGAGTTGGCATGAAATTAGCGATGTCGCGGCGTGCAAATTTTCGTGAGCAGCAACAATCCTGGCCTCTGCGTGCTTTCGAATCCGGGATTGGCCGAGGGTTCCATCCGTGGGCGATTGCAACCAACTTTGGCCCCTTTGCGATCCGTAGATCGTAGGTCCCTGCAAACACCATGTCAAGATTGCCATAAGGGCTACGCGTGCAGGGCCAGGTACGCGGCGATACCCGCCAGACTGATGGCAATGATCCAGAAAGCGAACTTGACGCTGCGCTCGGTAGTGCGGGCGTTCGCCGCAATCAGTCGCGCATCCCTCTCGAGGCCGCCAGCGTCGATCCATCGCGCCAGACGTTCGACCCGTGGGGGAGCTTCGCCGATCAACTTGACGAGCAGCGACACCGCTCGGCCGACGTCCTCGATCCGACCGCGCGGGCCCAGATTGTCGGCGATCCACTCGCCGACGACGGGTTCCGCGGTGGCCCACATGTTCAGATGCGGGTCCAGCTTGCGGGCGACGCCCTCGACCACCACCATCGTCTTTTGCAGCAGCACCAGCTCCAGCCGCGTCGTCATTTCGAACAGAGCGGTGACATCGAACAGAAGGGTCAGTAATTTGGCCATCGATATCTGGTCGGAGGGTCGCGAGTGGATGGGTTCGCCGATCGCGCGGATCGCCTGAGCGAAGTCCTCGACGCGGTAGGTGTGCGGCACATAGCCCGCCTCGAAATGCACTTCGGCGACGCGCAGATAGTCCTTGCGGATGAAGCCGAACAGGATTTCCGCCAGGAACCTTCGTTCCTTGAGCCCGAGGCGTCCCATGATGCCGAAATCGAGCGCGACGATGCGCTCTTCCGAATCGACGAGAAAATTGCCCTGATGCATGTCGGCGTGGAAAAAGCCGTAGCGCAGCGCGTGGCGAAGGAACGACTGGATCAGGCGACGCCCGAGCGCCGGCGTATCAAACCCGAGTTCCGCCAGACGGGCCGGATCGGTCATCGGCGCGCCGTCGACCCATTCCATCGTCAGGACTTCCTTTGTCGTGCGGTCCCAGTCGATCTTCGGGGCTCGGACTCCGGGGTCGTCGGCGAGGTTCTCGGCAAATTCGGCGGCCGCCGCCGCCTCGAGACGGAAATCCATCTCCATGCGCACCGTGCGTGCGAGCGTTTCGACGACTTCGACGAGGCGGAGCCGGCGCAGGCTCGGCATGAGATTTTCGGCCATTCGAGCGGCGAAGAACATGTCAGCGAGGTCGCGCGCGAACCGCCGTTCGACGCCGGGACGCAAAATCTTGACCGCGACTTCGCGCTCGCCGTCGCGGTAGCGCACTCGGGCGCGATGCACCTGGGCGATCGAGGCGGCGGCCACCGCGTCGCCGAACTCGATGTAGAGGCTCGCCAGCGGTGCCTCGAAGGCCGCTTCGACCTGCGCGACGGCGATTTCGCGCGGCGCCGGGGTCATTCGGTCTTGCAGCCGCTCCAGCTCCGCCGCGACCTTGGTTCCGACGACGTCGGGCCGGGTCGCGAGAAACTGGCCGAGCTTGACGTACGAGGGACCCAGCCGATCGATCGCGCCGGAGAGGACGGAGAGGCCGGTGACGTCGCGCCGCGCCAAGAGGTTCGCGGCCGCCAGCGCGGGCCGGGCGAGCGGCGGCAGCGCGCGCGGGTCGACACCGACAAAGGCGCCTTCGCGCGCCAGCACGAATCCGGCGCGGGCCAGCCGCAGGATGTGTCCGATCGACGCCGCGACCGCCAATTTCAGAGCTTCCAGCCCGAATGAATCGCGACGATGCCGCCGGTGAGCCTGGCATAATCCACACGCGCGAAGCCGGCTTCCGCGATCCTGTCGGCGAACAGATCGGGCGTCGGAAATTGCCGGATCGATTCGACGAGGTATCGGTAGGGCGCCCCGTCGCCGGCAACCACTCTGCCCAACGCGGGGATCGCAGCATTGGAATAGAACTCGTAGACACGATCGAACACCGGCAGATCGACGCGCGAGAACTCGAGGCAGAGGAACCGTCCGCCCCGCCTCAGCACGCGGTGGGCTTCGGCCAGCGCGAGCTCCATGCGCGGCACGTTCCGGATGCCGAAGGCGATGGTGTAGCCATCGAACGCGGCGTCGGGCAGCGGCAGCGCCTCGGCGTTGCCCTCGACGAAGCGCACGCGTCCCCGCCTGCGCCGCTTGGCGCGATCCTCGCCGACGCGCAGCATTTCGGGGTTGACGTCGACCACCGTCACCTCGACGCCTTCGCCGGCCGCCGCGACCCGAAAGGCGACGTCGCCGGTGCCGCCCGCGACGTCGAGATGATTGAACGGGCGGCGCCGCGGCGGCCGCAGCTTGGCGACGAGCAGGTCCTTCCAGACCCGGTGCAGGCCCAGCGACATCAAATCGTTCATCAGGTCATAGCGGCCGGCGACTTTATGAAAGACATCGTCGACCAACCCCTGCTTGGCGTCGATTCGGACTTTGCGAGAGCCGAAATGGGTCTGATGGGTTTCGCTGGACATGAGGCTCTCCATGGGGCGCCAGCGTTCATAGCCCTCGCGCGGTCGGCAGGCCAGTTCCGTTCGACGCGACGAGCGCGCGAGCGGACCTTCCGAGGGCCGGCTAAAATTGCTAATCAGCGCTTCGGGGAGCGCGCCCGCGCCGCGCGGCGAAGGAGCATGCGGTGAAGCCTGTGGTGATCATCTTGCTGGGGGCGGTCGCGGCGGCCGCCTTGGTGGGCGCCGCCGCCGCTGAGGATGCCGCCGCCGGCGAGCAGGTCTTCAGCAAATGCAAGGCCTGCCACCAGGTCGGGGAGGGCGCCCGCAACAAAGTCGGGCCGGTCCTGAATGGAATCGTCGGCCGAAAGGCGGGAACTTATCCCGATTACAGCTATTCCGCCGCGAACAAGAATTCGGACCTCACTTGGGATGAAGCCACGCTCGCGGTCTACCTGAAGAACCCGAAGGGCCTGGTGCACGGCACGAAAAAGTCATTCCCGGGGTTGAAGAGCGACGAGGACATCGCCAACGTCATCGCCTACCTCGAGCAATTCGGACCAGACGGGAAGAAGAGGTGAGCTCACTGGGGCG
>Ga0209448_10000680_pt1 | contig 10870 bp, 9 predicted proteins | sample BogFormECP14_OM2_FD_188245 | JGI IMG/M metagenome (GOLD analysis project Ga0209448, IMG submission 188245) | Bog forest soil microbial communities from Calvert Island, British Columbia, Canada - ECP14_OM2 (SPAdes) (version 2) | ecosystem: Environmental > Aquatic > Freshwater > Wetlands > Bog ... | reverse complement strand
CTGACGAAGTGATCGAGTGAAACGGCTATCCACTTCCGCTGTTGGCACTTAGCGGACATGGCGCGCGATGTCCGAGTTGAGTCCGCTTTCGGGGGTAAAGCGGACATCGTCCTTTTCTTGCTCACCGATCTCGTTTTATGAGTACAGGCACTAGCTTCTATTGCGCCACGAAGTGCAATTACTTCGCAAAAAAGTGCACTTGCGCCACCGTTTCCATCGTGCCTTCAAGGTTGAACAGCGCGTGCAGGACGAAGGTCAAAAGCGTCGACCCACTGCGCCAGCGCATCCAGCCCAAAAATAGCCCGATGACGAAAATCTGCGCGATGCCGGTCCAGTCGTATTGAACGTGCAAGGCCGCCCAGACGAGCGATATGACGACGATCGCGGGCCAGGCCAAACGATCCGAGCGCGCCCAGCCGCGGAACAAGAACCCACGAAACATGATCTCTTCGCCGGCGGGCGCCATGATGATGGCGCCAAACCACATTGGTAGCAGCCAGCCTTCCGCAGCGGCTGTGGTGTAGGACTGCATTTGGAACGAAGTCACCAGCGCGCGGCCGCTGAAATAAAGCAGCGCGTCGCAGATCGCGATCAGCGCGACGAGGCAGACCATGCCGATGGTCACAAAGCGCGTTTGCGGCCAGTTCAGCGCCAGATAGTCCGTCTGATGGGCGCGTGCGAGCAAAACGGCGAGCATGATGACGCCGATCGTGACCGGATTGGAAATCACGACGAACAGCGTCACCAGAATGCCGTCATACGGCGTTTCCAGTAATGCGTTCCACGCGCCGGCGCGCTGCCACAGCAGCGCAACCGAGCCCGCGAACTGCCCCGCCAGGAAGGCGAGAACCGCCCATCCCAACGTTGCCCAGTACCCCCAAACTTTCATTGTGCTATACGGCTCTATCCTTACGGCACGAGGATAACCGAGCCGGTGGTAGCGCGCCCTTCGAGATCGCGGTGCGCCTGTTGCGCATCGCGAAGAGCGTATTTCTGATTGATCGGGACCTTGACTGCGCCTTTGCCGACGACGTCGAATAGATCGTTGGCGATGGCGAGCAGATCCTCACGCTTGGCGGCATAGGTGTTGAGCGTCGGCCGCGTCGCGAACAGCGAGCCCTTCTGTTGCAGGATATTGATGTTGAAGGCGTCGATCTGCCCCGACGAACTGCCGAAGCTGGCAAACAGGCCGAGCGGGCGGATGCAATCGAGCGACGCCGGGAAAGTCGTCTTGCCGACGCCGTCATAGACCACGTCGCACAGCTTGCCGCCGGTAATTTCCTTGACACGCGCGACGAAGTCTTCCTCGCGGTAGAGGATCGTGTGGTGGCAACCATTGGCCTTGGCGAGTGCGGCCTTGTCCTTCGAACCGACGGTGCCGATCACATTGGCGCCGAGATGGTTCGCCCATTGGCAGAGGATAAGGCCGACGCCGCCGGCCGCCGCATGCATCAGCACATTCATGCCCTTCTCGACCTTGAAGGTGCGACGCAAGAGATATTCCGCCGTCATGCCTTTGAGCATCATCGCGGCGGCCTGTTCGTAGCTGATATTCGCCGGCAGCTTGACGGCGCGATCGGCCGGCACGAGACGTTCCGCAGCATAGCAGCCGAGCGCGACGACATAGGCGACCCGATCGCCAACCTTGAGATCGCCGACGCCGGGCCCAACCGCCACGACTTCGCCGGCCGCCTCGTTGCCGGCGATGAACGGCATGCCGACCGGGGACGGATACATGCCCATGCGGAAATAGGTGTCGATAAAATTGACGCCACAGGCGTGCTGCTTGACCCGGACCTGACCTTGTCCGGGCGCTCCCACTTCAATCTCTTCGTAAGTCAGAACTTCGGGTCCGCCGGGCTTATGAACGCGTACTGCCGCAACCATTTTTCCTCTCCTTGGAACAGATTTGAATTGTCTTCAAAAAAAGCTCGGCCGGGATCATAGGCAGCCGGGTGTCGAACACAAGGCAGGTACATCAGCGGGCGCCGGAAACGTTGAGCACCGCGCCGGAAATGTAAGACGCCGCGTCAGAGAGGAGAAACAGGACCGCTTCGGCGATTTCGTCGGGCTCGCCGGGGCGGCCCATCGGCAATAGCGGCGTGATCCGGGCGAGGCGACCCGGCTCGTGAATTTCGGTGTTGGTCGGCCCCGGCCGCAGCGCGTTGACGCGAATACCCTCTTTGGCGACTTCGCGCGCCAGGCCATTGGTGAGCGCGTCGACCCCGCCTTTGGCAGCGGCATAGAAGACATATTCGGTGGCGCCGCCGGTCAGCGAGGCGATCGAGGATAACAGCACGATCGACCCGCCCTTGCCGCCGTGCGCCGTTGACATGCGGCGCACCGCCTCGCGCGCGCAGATAATGGCGCCAAACAGATTGACGTCGAGCACCTCGCGGATAGTCGCCGCGCTTGCGGCATCGAGCCGAGAATTTTTGCCGCCGATGCCGGAACTGTGCACGAAATGGGTGATCGGCCCGAGTACCTGTGTCGCCTGGTCGAAGACGCGCAGGATGTCTTCTTCTTTTGTCATGTCGCCGGCAAGTGTGACGGCTTTGCCGCCGGCTTTTTTCACCGCGTCGGCGACCTCTGCTGCCGCTTTGGCATTGCTGACGTAGTTGATGGCAACCTCATAGCCGCGTTCGGCCGCAAGTTTTGCCGTCGACGCACCAATTCCACGGCTTCCGCCGGCGATAAGCAAAACAGGTCGCGGCATTGCAAGCTCCTTCGATGGTGTGCGCGCGGATAAGACAGGTTGGTGAGACTGCGATCAAGTCTCGGATTACGGGTGGTGCCGGCGCAAGAAACCTACGGCGACGAAATAGATCGCGAGAAAGCACAAGCCCGCCTGCGTCCAGAAACCGGGATCGAGATTTGTGGCGATCGCGTAGGCCGCGAGCAGTGTCCAAGCGACGAGCGCCAGGAGCGTGATCTCGCGCAAATGCGCGATCCGCATCGGATGCACGACATGAAACGGGATAAAGGTGAACACCGCCAGCATGACGATCGATACTGTCGCCGGCAGCGGCTGAGGCTTGAGGACGAAAAGATAGAATATTGCCACATTCCAGATCGCCGGAAAGCCGCGAAAATAATAGTCTGATGTCTTCATCAGCCGGTCGGCGAAATAGAGCGAGCCGGTAACGACAATCAGGATGCCGAGCGGAATCGCGACGACGGGCGGCACCATGCCGCTCGCAGCAACCGCATAGGCCGGGACAAACACGTAGTTGAGGATATCGACCACGAGATCGAGCACATCGCCCGACCAGCGCGGCAGCACTTCAGCGACGCGGAGCCGTCGCGCGAAAGTGCCGTCGATACCGTCGATGAATAGCGCTACGCCGAGCCAGACGAACATTTGCGGCCAATCGCTACGCACAGCGGCGATCAGGGCCAACAGCGCACAGGCCGCCCCGGACGCCGTAAACACATGGACCGCGAAGGCCGCGGTCGTCACGGCCGGACCCGCCTGCGGATTGGGCTTGGCTGACGGTTCGGTCGGATTCATATGCCAAGCTTACACGTGAAATCGAAGTTCGTGCGCAATCTCTCTGTCATTGCTATGGTTTCAACCATAAATCATAGGACTAGCGGGCTGCGCCTGAGACAATGGTTGAACTGATGAACGGCGCCGACAACACGTTGACATCCGAAGTGGCGGTCGTCGGCGGCGGGCCGGCCGGCTTGGTCAGCGCCATCGCGCTGGCGGCGGCGGGCGCGCAAACGCTTCTTATCGCGCCGCGGGCCGAACAGGACCACCGCACCACTGCGCTTTTGGCGAGCTCGGTCAAGGCGCTGGAGACGCTGGGCGTTTGGCAAGCCTGTCGTCCTTACGCCGCGCCGCTGCAAAAACTCCGCATCGTCGATGACACGCAGCGCTTGTTTCGCGCGCCGGAAACGTTCTTCTGCGCAGCCGAAATCGAGCTCGACGCCTTCGGCCATAATATCGAAAACCGTTATTTGGTAGCAGCGCTCGAAGCGCGCGTCAGCGAGCTCAAAATTTCGCGAATTGGCTCTCCGGCGCTCGTGGTCAAGAGCGATGCTGACAGTGTTACAATTACGCATGCCGACGGTTTGGCACGCGTCAGGCTTGCAATCGGCGCCGATGGGGCGCGTTCGCTCTGCCGCACAGCAGCGGGGATTTCAACGCAGCAGCGGGCCTATCCACAGACGGCGCTGACGCTCAATCTCGGTCATACCCGGCCGCACAACGATACTTCCACGGAATTCCACACCGAAAGCGGTCCGTTCACGCTCGTGCCCCTGCCCGGCCAGCGCTCGAGCCTGGTCTGCGTGCTCGACCCCGAGCACACGACAGCGCTTGTGGCCATGGACGATGCCGGGCTGTCCGCCGAAATCGAGCACCGGGCCCATTCGCATCTGGGCAAGATGAGCGTCGAGCCAGGCCGCGGCATCTTTCCGCTTGCGGTCGAGACCGCCGATGCATTCGCCGGCAAGCGTATCGCACTGGTCGGCGAAGCGGCTCACGTGGTGCCGCCGATCGGCGCCCAAGGGCTCAATCTCGGGCTACGCGACGGCGCCACCATTGCCGAAATCGTCGCCGACGGGCGCCGGCAAAATCTTGACGTCGGCGCGCCGGAAGTGCTCGTGCGTTACGAGACGCAGCGGCGGGCCGATGTCACAAGCCGCACCATCGCGGTCGATCTCCTCAACCGCAGCCTGCTCACAGGTTTCTTTCCGGCACACGGCATCCGCGGATTGTCGCTCTACCTCGTCGACCGCATCGGCCCATTACGCCGCGCGGTCATGCGCGAGGGCGTAGCGCCCGCCGCCTCCCAACCCCGCCTGATGCGCGGCGAAATGGTGTGAGGGGCGCCATTTCCTAGGCAGCATTGGCGTGAAAAACGGCTTGGCGGGGTCGTGCCGTTCATCCTACCGTTAGTATCGTCGACGGCCGTGGGGGCGCCGCATGAAGCTACCGCGTAATTTTTTCAAACCGCTGGCGATCGGCGCGCCGGCGCCGTTGCGTGATTTGCCGCTGCGGCTTGAGCGCATGATTCATTTCGTCCCGCCGCATATTGAAAAAGTGCGCGCCAAAGTGCCGGAGCTTGTCGCCCAGGTCGACGTAGTGCTCGGCAATCTCGAGGATGCTATTCCGGCTGACGCCAAGGAAGCCGCAAGAAGTGGCTTCATCGCCATGGCGAAGTCCTGCGAGTTTGGCGAGACCGGATTGTGGACGCGCATCAATGCGTTGAACTCGCCATGGGTGCTCGACGATATTACCGAGATTGTCGCCGCGATCGGGCAAAAACTCGACGTCATCATGCTGCCCAAAGTCGAAGGCGCGTGGGATATCTACTACCTCGATCAGCTCTTGGCCCAGCTTGAGGCGAAGAACGGGGTGAAGAAGCCGATCCTCATTCACGCCATTCTCGAAACCGCCGAAGGCGTCGACAATGTCGGAGCGATTGCGACGGCCTCGCCGCGCATGCACGGCATCAGCCTCGGCCCGGCCGATCTTGCGGCGTCGCGCGCGATGAAGACGACGCGCGTCGGCGGCGGGCATCCCGACTACAAAGTGCTGGCCGACTCCACTTCGCCCGACGCGCCGCGCGCGAGCTTCCAGCAGGATCTTTGGCACTACACGATCGCCAAAATGGTCGATGCCTGTGCCGCAGCCGGCATCAAGGCGTTCTACGGCCCGTTCGGCGATTTCGCCGACGGGGCAGCCTGCGAGGCGCAGTTCCGCAACGCCTTCCTGATGGGCTGCGCGGGCGCCTGGACGCTGCATCCGAGCCAGGTGCCGATCGCCAAAAAGGTGTTCTCGCCGGACCCCGCAGAAGTTGCTTTCGCCAAGAAGATCATTGCCGCCATGCCCGACGGCAGCGGCGCGGTCATGATCGACGGCAAGATGCAGGACGACGCAACCTGGAAGCAGGCCAAGGTTCTGGTGGATTTGGCCGGTTTGGTCGCCGAGAAAGACCCGGAAATGGGCCAGAGATACGGATTATGAACAAACGTTCAGCAAAAGCCAGTCCACGGCTGGCATGACGTGTTAGGAGAATTTAGTTTACGATTGTAGCGTTGTCCCTCGTAGCGTTGTTGTTCGTGGCGTTGTTTCTGGCCGTGCGCAGGCTGTAACCTAGGCTTCGGAATGAGCAAGATTCGGAACGCCAAGTATCAGATCGGCCAAGTTGTCCGGCACCGCCTCTATCCGTTCCGCGGCGTCGTTTTCGACATCGACCCGATATTCGACAATACCGACGAATGGTACGAGGCGATCCCGGCCGAAATCCGGCCGCATAAGGATCAGCCGTTCTACCATTTGTTCGCGGAGAACGACGAAACCGAATACGTCGCCTACGTTTCCGAGCAGAATCTCTTGCCGGACACGACCGGCGAGCCGGTGCGGCATCCTCAGGTCGCGGAAGTCTTCGTGAAAGACGGCAAGGGCGGCTATCGGCCGCGCGCCGCGACGGTCCACTAAGCAATCAAAACCAGATGATGAGAATGCCGTCCGCAGGCGCGGCGCAGCTTTTGTGCTGCGCCGCGCAACACAATCCATTCGCGCTGCTTACTGCTGCGGTGCCGGCGCGTTCGAGGATTGCGGCGCGCCGCCTTGTTGCTGTTCGAGCTTCTTGCGCGCTTCGTCGGCGCGGCGCTGCAGCTCTTCCTGCAATTTCTGCTGCTGTTCCTCGAACACTTTCGGATCGGTCGGCGGCCCGTCATAGGCTTTGGCAAAATCCTGGAGCGGCAGGCCGAGACTGATGGGCTGTGCGGTCGAATTGATCGCTTGAACAACCAGCTGCTGGCCTTTCTTCATCTTACCGATCATGTCGGGCGTGACTTCGTAATCGGCCATGCATCCGTTGGTAAAGCAGATCACGTAAGGCGCGGTCATCGGCTGGTTCTGGTCGAGGATGAGGCGGGTGCCGTGGATGAGCTGCATGCCGAGCGGCAGCGTGACGCGCAGGATCTTCTTCGGGTCGCCCTCAGGCTCGATCAGCACGGCGGCTACCACCGGCATGCCGGACTCGATGCGGGCATCCTTGCCGGTGAAGCACACCTGCTTGGAATTGGGATCGTTCTGATTGGCCTTGAGGCAGAACTTGGTCCACGGCGAAAAGATCAGCTGAACCTGCTGTTGCTGATCGCCACCTTGCGGCTGACCCTGGGCCTGCCCCTGGTCCGGAGCGGCCTGTTGTTGAGCATCCGGCGCGCCGGCCGGCACTTGGGCAGCGGGCTTGGGCGCCGCCGGTTTCGGCTTGGGCGGCGCTGGCGGTTTCGGCTTGGCCACGGGCGCGGGGGCCACCGGAGCCGGAGCCGGCGGCTGCTGGGCGAGCGCGATGGAAGCCGAAGCCGTTGCCAGCGCGACCGTCAGGATTGCGGTCTGGCCAATCGTCTTGCTGATGGCAGTGAGCGTCCGGCTCACCGGCCGTGCCGGCGCCGACGCGTTCCGATAGTTCATGAGAATTCCTCTTTCGTACTGCCACCCGGAAACCGGCCCCCGATCGAGGTCATTTCCTTGGTCAGATTGGCGTTTTCACTGAGTTGACATCGGGCACACCCGACATCCGTCGCCGCGCCGTCCCCAAGTGACGGTCAATCGACGCATATTAAGGCAACAACGTGACACCTGCGAACCCCCGACCCGGCCCAATAGCGCAAATGCGCCGCTTGATAAAGTCCGATCAGGGAACTTCGCGATGACAGGCTCCGCGCACCCTGCGCAAGTGGTCCAGCAAGGGTCAGGTCTCGGCCACCGTGCTACATTCAGGCAAGTCAACCGAATCGCGCTCACCGCTCGCCGTCGATGAAAGCCTTGCGAACCGCTTATGCCGGCTTTGGAGTGCGGGCCGCATTTTGCGGCGCGCATACGCTTTTGGCTTTCGTGCTGCTCTTGGCGTTCGTGCCGCTCGCCGCCGCCGAAACCGCCGATGCGATCACCATGCCGGCGATAGCGATGCACGGCGCCCCGACTTTGCCTGCCAATTTCACCGCCCTGCCTTACGCTAATCCCGACGCCCCCAAGGGCGGCAGGGTAATTGAAGGTGTGCTCGGCACCTTCGATAGCCTCAACCCGCTCATCGTCCAAGGCATCGCCGTGCAGGCGGTCCGCGGCTACGTCGTCGAGAGCCTCCTGGCGCGCGACTACGACGAGCCATTCACGCTCTATGGCCTATTGGCGCGCACAATCGAAACCGACGATGCGCGAAGCTACGTCGCCTTCTCGCTCAATCCCGCCGCGCGCTTTTCCGACGGCACTCAGGTGACCGCGGACGATGTCGTATTCTCATGGCAATTACTGCGCGATCACGGCCGGCCAAATCACCGCGCCTACTATTCCAAGGTCGCCAAGGCGGAGATCCTCGATCCGCTCACCGTGCGTTTTGATTTCGCTGATGGCAGCGACCGTGAATTGCCGCTGATCCTCGGTCTGATGCCGGTGCTGCCGAAACACGCGGTCGATCTCGCCAGTTTCGAGAGATCGAGCTTGGCAAAGCCGATCGGCAGCGGGCCCTATGTGATCGACAAGGTCGATGTCGGCAAAAGCGTCAGCTTGAAGCGCAATCCGAATTATTGGGGCCAAAAGCTTCCGATCAATCGCGGATTGTGGAATTTCGACGAGGTGCGTTTCGATTTTTATCGCGACGGCAACGCCTATTTCGAAGCCTTCAAGGCCGGGCTTTATGATGTGCGCAGCGAAACCGATCCGACCCGCTGGCAGACCGGCTATGATTTCCCCGCGGTGCGCGACGGGCGCGTGATCAAGGAAGCGCTCACCAACGGGCTGCCTAAATTTGCGTCCGACTATGTCTTCAATACCCGGCGGGCGATCTTCGCCGATATCCGCGTGCGGCAGGCAATCGCGCTGCTGTTCGACTTCCAGTGGGTTAACCGCAACTTCTTCTTCAATCTCTATAAGCGCAGCGCGAGCTTCTTCGACGATTCTGAATTGTCGGCGTATCATCGTCCGGCCGACGAACGCGAACGCGCTCTGCTTGCGCCCTATCCGGATGCGGTGCGGCCCGACTTGCTCGACGGCAGCTGGTCGCCGCCGGTCACCGACGGCTCCGACCGCGATCGCGATACGCTGCGCCAGGCGCTCGAATTGTTCAAAGCCGCCGGCTACGAGCTCAAGGGCACGGCGTTGCTCGACCCCGCGACCGGGCGACCCTTTACATTCGAAATCATGGTGACCAATCGCGATGACGAGCGTCTCGCGCTCGCGTTCTCGAACCAGCTCGCCCGCGCCGGTATCACCGCCCAGGTGCGCCTCGTTGACGCTGTGCAATATGACCAGCGCCTGGCGACGTTCGACTTCGACATGATCGAATATCGCTGGGACCAGTCGCTGTCGCCCGGCAATGAGCAGGCGTTCTACTGGGGCTCGGCGGCCGCGGATCAGCAGGGCACGCGCAACTATATGGGCGTGCGCAGCGCTGCGGTTGATGCCATGATCGCGGCCATGCTGCGCGCCCGAGAACGTCGCGATTTTGTCGCCGCCGTGCGCGCGCTCGACCGTGTTCTGATTTCGGGGTCATACGTGGTGCCGCTGTTTTATCTCCCCGAGCAATGGCTGGCGCGGTGGGATTATCTGGCGCATCCTGAGCACACCTCGATATCCGGCTATCTGCCGGAGACCTGGTGGCGCAAGCCCGCGCAGGCGCTGCAATGATCCCCGGAGATCAGGCGACCGCGCCGGCGCCGCAACACGGCAGCCGCATCACTATTGACGAGCTGTTTCGTGTTGTCGCCGCCCAACGGCCGAACGCCATCGCGCTCGCCGACGCGCCGAACCGCGAAGCTTTCACCGACGGCCCGCCGTGGCGCCTGACATTTGCCGAGGCCGACCGCATGGTGACGGCGATCGCCGGGCGGCTCTGCCGCATGGGCCTGCCGACAGACACCATCGTCGGCATCCAATTGCCCAACATTGTCGAAAACATCCTGACCATTCTCGGTATATTACGCGCCGGAATGATCGCGGCGCCGATGCCGCTATTGTGGCGGCGCGCCGACGCGGTCGAGGCACTGGCGCGGGTCGGCGCCAAGGCGCTGATCACCTGCGGGCGCGTCGGCGGTTTCGAACATTGCCGTCTTGCCACCCGCGTCGCCGCCGACGTGTTCTCGATCCGCTATGTCTGTGGCTTTGGCGACAATCTGTCCGACGGTGTCGTGCCGCTGCACGATCTATTCACGGCGGCGAAGCTCGATCCGATCCCGTTGCTCGATCGCGACGGCCATGCCGCGTCGCATCTTGCCGTGATCAATTTCGAGAGCGGCGAGGACGGCCCCGTTGCGGTCGCGCGCCGCCACCTCGAATTGCTGGCGGGCGGAATGTGCGTGCTGTCGGAAGGCCGCTTTCGCCAACATGCGAACGTGTTGTCGACCATTGCGCCTTCGTCGTTCGCCGGGATTTGTCTCACGCTTGTGCCGTGGCTCCTGACCGGCGGCACGCTTGTGCTGCATCACATTTTCGACGCGGATGTGTTCGGGTCGCAGCGGCGCGACGAGCATTGCGGCACGCTGATAGTGCCGGCTCCCGTCGTCTTCCGCTTTGCCGACAGCGGTTTGTTTGACGGCGAAAACCCGGCGACGGTCTTGGCCGAATGGCGCTCGCCCGACCGTCTCGCCAGTAGCGCGCTGTGGCGCCAACGCGACCCCGCGCTTGTCGACGTGCCGGTTTTTGGCGAAGCGGGCCTGGTCGCCGGACGGCGCGGCGAAGATGGCCGGCCATTGCCGATACCGCTCGGACCCGCGTTTTCGCCCCGCGAGGGCGAAGGCTCTGCCGTATTCGCCGAGCTCAAGCCTTCCGCCACGAACACCCTCGCGCTACGCGGGCCGATGGTGCCGCGCCATCATTTTCCGCCGCGAGTCGAGCGTTCCGATCAGCCGCATTTCG
>Ga0209448_10000679_pt1 | contig 10875 bp, 10 predicted proteins | sample BogFormECP14_OM2_FD_188245 | JGI IMG/M metagenome (GOLD analysis project Ga0209448, IMG submission 188245) | Bog forest soil microbial communities from Calvert Island, British Columbia, Canada - ECP14_OM2 (SPAdes) (version 2) | ecosystem: Environmental > Aquatic > Freshwater > Wetlands > Bog ... | reverse complement strand
AAACGGAGCTATGGTCGAGCCACTAAGGCACCGCCAGACGAAAGGGGCGGCAACAGATATGCCCGGCCTACTGCCACCGCGCCACATCCCGACTCTACCTGCAAAAGCAGGCGGCAGCGGGTTCGCGCCACGCTCGAACGCGGTAGCCCCGAGCGGCCCCGGATTCCTAGGCATCCGTCACCTCGAGCCTATCGGCGTTTGAAGCCGTCATCGACTGAGAGGTTCGTGTCATAACAGAGCGTAAACCAAGATCGAGTAAAAAACCACCCAGGACACAAGCCGCCGCCATGCCTATCAGCAGATACATAAGTAGTAATTTAGGATCTTCAAGTAATCTTGGACGAACGAAGGTCTCTGATTGGTAACCCATGAGCCGAAGTGTTGCTGCGATAGTTCGAGTTGCGACATTTCTGTCCCAATTCATCGCTACAGCGTAGTCAAAGCTAGCGTCATCGTCAGGCATATTCACAATCTTCTCGGTTGCCAACCGTTGATGGCGCAGCTCCGCGACCCGCTCTCGGCCGCGGTTTGTGCCTGCCAGATCTCGGACCCCGAGAAACCTCCCATCCCCAGTTGGATAGTCGACATCCCAGGTCGGATCCACCACCATCCGTCCGGCTTCGTACTGGGCTTCCACGACCGTGTGAATAAACCCGCAGTGCTGGCACGGCGCGATCATGACCAAGCCTGCGTCAATACCCAGGCTCTTGAGCATGGCCGCAACGAGACGAGACTTATCTCCGCATTCGCCTCCTTGTTCCATCACCTGGATCGGGGTGGGACCGAGCGCAGCAACAATAAAATATCGCTCATTTTTAGCAAAACCCTTGTTATCGAAAACCCAATCGTTAACCGCATGGATTCGTGCGGAATCGGTATTAAGGTTTTTGGTGATCGCCTCGGCCTGTAGCCGCAGCGCCACTTCGTCCTGGTGCCAGGTCAAGAAGACGCCAATCGCACACAAAAGAGGAATTGCGCCTATTACCCACCCCAATCTCCGGCACGACAAACCGGCACGAAGCCTACGGTTCCACATACTAAACTCATTCCCGGCCGGTTTTGAGAGGCAACAAGGCCCAAACGGGACCCGATAGCGCTGGCCTGACCCAAGACTTATACAACTGAATTAGATTGATGGCGACAGGGATTCGCTGTCCGATTGGCAAGCCTATTCGGAAATCTCTGCGAGCTTGGCGCTCGCATCACGGCGGACGAGCCTGACGTGGGCCTCGACGGGATGACATCCGTTCCTGAAAATCGCCTGCAAAAACAGGGGGACGGTGCTCAGGACGGATCTGCGAGTCGGGCCAGAGTTCACGCCTCGAGATGGGCGCGCCGGACATAGAGCGCACGGCCTATCGCGTGGGCTGAGGGTGAGCGAGGCAAGGTAGCGCAGCCCGGCCCGAGGTCGCCGGCCCCGAGGGCAGGTCGAAGCGATAGGACACCAGCGAGCTGAGAAAACCCGAGGTCAACGCCAATGCGCTGCTCGACGCGGGCAGGGGCCACAACTCGCGCACCAGTACAGCTCACAATCTTCACGCAACAGCGTTAGCCGCGTCACGTATATTTACTCGGTATGAGGTGTGGCGTGGGGCGAGGACACCCTCGACTGGTCATCGATCTCCGCGATCGCCGTGAGCTCCCGGCTCGCTCGGCTCTCCGAGATGCCCCTCAGGCCGATTGCCCGGCCATATAGACAAGAGCGCAGATTGGATACGCCAATACAGCCCGAGGCCGAGACCTGTCGGCGGCGGTGTTGGCGGCCACCACGCCGGACCCACTTGGCCCTTCAGCGAGAAGGCCCAGACGGCGTCGCCGGTGGCACTTCGCTGGATCGAATTGCCCCCGGTGGCGATGGCGATGTATTCGTCGCCGTCAACCTCGTAGACGATGGGCGGGGCATCGGCCCCGAACCCGGTCTGGAATTTCCACAACACCTCGCCGGTCTTGGCGTCGACGGCCACAAAGTTGCCGTCCGGTTCTCCGCGAAACAATAGCCCGCCGGCGGTTACTGACGAGCCGCTGCCGCCGCCCATGCGGTAAGGCATCTTGTGCTGCCATGCGATTTTATTGGTGTCGCTGTCGATGGCGGTGAAGGTGCCGGCGAGGGGCGTGTGGAAAGCCGCTTCCTGCGAGCCACTTGTGTAAATATTGCCGGGTCGGTACTGCCGGGGGAACCGTTCAAACACACTGGTGCGGATCGACCCGGGCACGTAAAAGTAGCCGGTATCCGGGCTGTACGGCATCGGCGACCAGTTGGTGCCGCCCTGGCCGGAAGGTTGGATCGCCACCGGCTCGTCCCAGAAAGGCTCGAAGATGCAGCCAGTCTTGAGGTCGGGTTGAGGCTGGGCGCATTGCGGCACCGTGGCGTCGCCCCGCGGATAAGGCTGCGTCTTGGCCGTCTTTTGTCTCGGTTCCTGCGGCACCGGGCGCTCGTCGATCCCGATCAGCGGCTTCCCGTTGGTGCGATCGAGGATATAAACCCACCCGGTCTTTCCGGCCTCTGCTATTCCTTTACGGGGCTGTCCGTCGATCACTGTGTCGAACAGGACGACCGGGCTCGCCGCGTCGTAGTCCCAGATGTCGTGATGCACCTCCTGAAAATGCCAGACATGTTCGCCGGTCTTGGCGTTCAGCGCCATGATCGAGGCGCAGAACAAATTGTCGCCTTCGCGCATCGACCCGTCATAGTCGGGCCCGCAATTGCCGGTCACGAAGTAGATGAGCCCGAGTTGCGGATCGAGCGCTGGCGTATTCCAGATCGGGGCCCCGCGAGGGATCGCTGCCCCGCTGGGGACCGGCCAGGTATCGCTGCCGATTTCGCCGGGCCCTGGCACCGTATAGGCCCGCCACAGGATTTTGCCGGTCTTGGCGTCGATGGCGGTCAATCGGCCGCGGATGCCGAGCTCGCCGCCGGAGATCCCGATGTAGACGATGCCGTCATAGTAGAGCGGCGCGCTGGGGAGGCTATACCCATTGCGCCAGTCCTCGATCGGCGTCTTCCACACTTCCCTGCCGGTCTTGATGTCGAGCGCCACGACATTGGCGTCGAGCTGGCCGAGGAACAGCATGCCCTCGCCCATCGCCAGCCCCCGGTTGAGCCAACCACAGCACGCGGTCAATTTCATCCGGTCGATCCACGACCAGCGCTGCCATAAGATCTCGCCGGTCTTGGCATTCAACGCAAAGACATCGTCATTGCCGGTGACCATGTACATGATCCCGTCCTTGACGAGCGGAGTGGCCTCGGCCGAATACTTGGTGCCGAATCCCGAGCGTTTGAGGCGGGTCCGCCACGCCCCGTTCAGTTGTTTGACGTTCGTCGTGTCGATCTGCTTCAGCGTCGAATAGCGCTGATTGGTCAGGTTTCCGCCGTTGGTTACCCAATCCTTGGCGACCGGGCTCTGCAGCAGGCGGTTGATTTCCACATCGGCGGCGAGCACCGGAGCCACCCCGGCGATGAGCAGCCCGAAAGCTAGCCACCCCAGGATCCTTCTGTGCGGGTGACGTCGCATGGAGAGGGGGACCCCGAAAATCGGACCACGAGCCAAAGTGGGGGTCATGCCAAGGTGCCGCCGGCCCGAACAAGATCCCGATCGCCTATCCGACAGTCTTGCTGGCATCGCTGGGGCTCTCTGTCGAACCCCAAATCATCCGAGCGTCGGCCGCAAGTCATGGTGGGGGCCGCCTATCTGTCATCGGCTCGTCTCACCGCCCGTGTTCCACGGCCCCATCGATGCGGGCGGAGATTATTGATAGTCGACGACGCATATACGGCCGACGGTAGGTTGGCGAATTTGAAGGGATTTATCAAGCTAAAAAGGGAGCTGGCGATGTCATTGCTGGCCCTGTATTGCCTGGCCTGTTTCCTGAGCGCTCCTATTGCACCGTGCCATCCCCCTTTAGCGGGATCACCGAGCCGGAGAGCTGGTTACCTTTCAGCGTAGCCGGCGTCGCCGTAATATTCCACAGCAGGGCGGTCTCGTAATCGCCGTCGTTGCGGAGACTGTTGTTAGTGATCGTAATCTCCGGCGTCGGATGGGTGACGCCCTCGGCGCCGATGGCGATCGCGGAGTTATGGTTCTCGGACTTTGGCCCTTTTTCGAGCGAATTGTCGCGCACGATGAGCGCGCCGCCGTTGGGGACTTCGATCAGAAAGCTGGATGTGCCGTCCGGGCCGTCCGTGATGGTACAGCCGGTCACTTCGGTGCGCAGTGCCCGGGATTTGATCGAATGACCCTGCCGCGTGTTGGAGAAGCGCGAGTTCTCGACGCGGAGCAAATCGACCTTCTCGATGTACATTCCGTGTGCGCACGCCGCGGCGCAAATACCGTTCCTGTCAAAGTCGCTGTTGCGGATCGTGACCGTCGTCCCCGGTACACCACCGAGGATACCGTTTTGATTGTTGATGAACTTGACTGTATCTACTGTCAAATTGCCCTTGTCCAAGCGAATACCCGCGCCGTTCATGTCGGGCACGCGGGAGCGCGTCAGGGTTAGGTTCCGCACTGTCGTGTTATTACCCTCAATGACAAAAAGTCCTTTTCCCATGCATGCTTTGTCGGTGATGACAACACCTGGACCGGTCCCCTCGATCACCAGGTCGTCGGCATTCCACACCGCACAGTCGAAATATTGCCCGGGCTCGATCTCGATATGATCGCCGTTCTTGGCGACCGCCGCCGCTGCCGACGGAGCCTTGTAAGTCTGATTGGGACCGACTTTGAGCGTTGCGCCAGGGCTGGGACTCGCAATCGCTATTCCGGTCAGGATCAGTACGGCAAGCTGCGCTTTCGCTATGGTCATTTTTGATCATCCATCTCATCTCAGATGCGCGACCTTGGGCAAAACCCGGCTGACCGTCAAGACAGTGCTGCCGGGCCGGACGCACCGTTCTACAGATTCGGGATCAACGAGTGAGAAACCGCGATGTCCTGGCTCTCCTATTCGTCCCTGATCCCACCGAATTTATTTATATTGATGGTTACGGGGCTCGCCCTTGCCTGGTGGTGGACCCGGCTCGGCTTGGTCGTGGCAACAGTCAGTGCCGTCTTACTTTACGCCGGTCATGGCCGATTACCCGTTCAGGCGCGTCGTGGCCCTTGCCGACGCCATGCCCAGCCTGCCCTCCGACGCGCCCCCCTCGGCGGTTATGGTGCTTGCGGCCGACTACCGGCACGGCCAGCGGTACACGGTGCGACCGCTGACACTCGAGCGCCTCGCCCAGGCGGCAAGACAAGAGCAGCGTCTCGGACCGCCAGTGCTGGTCAGTGGCCGGCGGCCAGATGAGGCCGACGACTCCCTCGCCGGAATGATGAGCGCGGTGCTGCAAAACGATTTCGAGGTCCCCGTTGCGATGGCGTAAGGACCGCTCGCGGAATACCTTCGAGAATGCCGCTTTCTCCGCGGAGATCCTGCGGCGGGCAGGCGCGCCGTCCGCGCTCCTGGTCACGCATAGCCTGGCCATGGCGCGAGCCCTTTGGTCGTTTCGCGCCGCCCGGCTACGCGGTGATTCCCGCCGCTCCCCGTCACCAAATCTTTGGCCAGCGGCGAAACGACGGCAAGGCCCGCGCGCTTTCGGAGAGCTCCTTCTTCCCGCAGGTATCCCGCTCTGCTCGTGAGCTACAACGCGCTCCACGAGCTGATCGGCCTGGGGTGGTGTCTATATCGCTCTGGTGACCGGGAAGTCAGGCCCGGGGCGACGGTTGGAATTTCTGATCACTTGCGGGAGCGCGTTGCCGGGTAGCGATCGAAGAAACCGGCAATGGGCCGGCGGCGCCTTTGAGGACGCCCTCTCGGTCTGGACGCGCGAAGGTAGTCCGGGCGACTGGGCAGGGATGAGATCAAGCGGACACGGTTGTCATGCCACTACTCCGTAGCGAACCGTTCGCCTTGAGCTTCATATGCTGGCCTACACTCTTGGTAACTTCATGCGGATGCTGGCGATGCCCAAGACCGTCGAGCTGTGGTCGCCGACCAGCTGATCAAGATCGGGGCCAAGCTCACAACCTCGACATTCTGCATGTCGGGAGACCGGCTGCCCCTATCACGCGGCGAACATCGGGTCTAGATATGCCGTATCTTCCTGCGGTAGAATGTCGTCGTAAGGCTGACTGATCCGACCGAAAGTTCATCGGAGACCGCTTATGTCCTAACTTCCGGTGAGATTAACATTTTGTAGCTAAGGGTGGGTGCCCGGCGGCGATGCCAAAAAGCGGCGTGTCTGGTTCGGCAGCGGTTGAAGCGGAAGGTGAATTCGACGAGATAGGATTGCAGGTGTTTGGGATGCAGCTCGTGATAGACGCCCAAGGTCCAGCGCTCGAGGTTGGAGAAGATGCGGTGCACCCAGAGCAGGGCGATGTGGCGGCTATCTTGCCGATGACATGGGGATATGTTTGACGGCGGGGTGTCGGGAAAAGCGTGCCATCCGTCGGTTTTGCCGGTGGCTGTCGGAGCGAGATTCCGAGCGATGAAAGGGTGCAGGTTATCGGCCGTGTAATTGGACACCTCTTGGAGACGGATGCGGCCGGGGCCGGACCCATCGTCGTACAGCTCAACCGCGTCGACGATCAGCAGCTTGCCTTGGCGGCTGTGTCCGCCGTCACCGGCCACGGGATCATTCCTGCTGCAGGATGGGATCTCGGTTTCGTCGACTTCGATGAGACCGGCGAGCGCGGCGCGGCCGGGCGCCACCATGCTGCGCCGCAGTTTGCAACACGCCTCACCGCAAGTGGCCAGTACCAATTGTGTCACCGGACGCAGGCGCAGAAGCCTTAATCGGGGATTGTCATGTCCGTTCAACACTATCGGAGCAGGTCATGAGGTCGATACCGTCGCAAGTGTCGCAAGTGATGCCGCTCGTGCAGGCGCTGTGGCGCCATCGATGGCTTACCGTGGGTACCGCTTGGCTGGTCTGTACCGTTGGATGGATCGGCGTTGCTTTTATGCCGACGAAATTTGAATCCTCGGCACGGGTCTACCTCAATACCGATCCGCTCCTGACCCCGCTCTTGCACGGCCTGGCCGCGGATACCAACCCCAGCCGTCATCTCGACTTCATGCTGCGCACATTGCTGAGCCGGCCCAATTTGGAACAACTGATCCGGCTCGCCGATCTCGACACCGGGATCCGGACCCCCGGGGAAAAAGAGGCGCTGCTCAAAACATTAGCCACCGATGTCGAGGTCAGACCAATTACCCAGAACCTGCTGACTCTCTCATATCGCGACGGGGATCCGGTGGTGGCAAAGAATATCGTTCAGTCGCTGCTGACAATCTTCGCCGAGAAGATGGCCGGCAGCAACCGATCCGACATGGATAGCGCACAACGTTTCTTAGACGACGAGATCGCCTCTTATCGAGATCAATTGCGTGCCGCCGAGAAGCGGCGGGCCGATCTCGTTGAAAAATACCCGGATATCGTTCGGAACCGGACGCCGGACGCCCCAGGGGGCGACGATAACGGCACTCGGCTCGAACAAGCTCGTCAGAGGGTGGCCCAACTGAAATTCGAACTCGCCGATGCCATCAGCAAACGGGACACGATTCAAAAAGCGCTCGCTGGGGTGCCCACAACACTGACAGTCGATCAGGGTCGGCAGGTGATCGTCAACGGTGGGGTGTTGGCACCGATCGACCAGCGGCTTCTGGAGCTTACTCGAAATCTCGACAGCTTGAAGTTGAAATACACCGAGGAACATCCGGATGTGAAGGCTGCCCGGCAGGCGATCGCACAGGTCCAGGCCGAGGCGACAAAGTCATCGGGCGGGGGTTCCGGACAAGCCGACAACGCGGCAAACAAGGCACAGATCGCCAACGGCGCCTATGACCAAATCAAGGTCAATCTGGTCAACGCCGAAGCCGACGTCGCCGCCGTGCAGCGGCGTCTTAGCGAGGCCGAGACCCAACAGACAAAGATCGAACAGATTGCGCAGTCGGCACCTGAAGTGCTGGCGCAAGTTCAGGACCTTGACCGCGACTACGGTGTCCTGAAAAGTAATTACATGGGACTTGTGGCGCGGCGCAATTCGACTGATATCGCCAATGCCGCCGATACCAAGACTGAAAGAATCCAGTTTCGTATCGTCGATGCGCCTCAGGTGCCGACCGTTGCGGTCGCGCCAAACCGGTCGCTGCTCGTGACGATCGTGCTCGCTCTCGGTATCGGCGCCGGCTTGGCAGTACCTCTTTTGATGATGCAACTCGACCACTCTTTTGCAACGCTCGGTAAGTTGCGCAACCTCGGGATCCCGATTTTGGGAAGCGTGTCGCGGCTTTCGATTGGCGCGGCGCAGCGGCATTCCGCGCTCCAGATGATCTGGGTGACCGCGAGCGCTTTGGTCCTGGTTGCGGTATATGGAACGTTGCTCTTGCTCAGCGTCGGTCACCACTCGGTAACGGTGTCGTAAATGGTCGAGGCGCTCAAAAGCGGCACTGTTCGCGGCGAGCGCTTCGGGCAATCGGCCAGTACACAATTTGTGTCGCTTTGAGGGGGGCTGAAATACAGGATCACGGCCCGCCGGCAATGCTGCTCAGCCGGGCCAAGTTCGCCAACGCGGAAGTATGGCAGACAATGCCGGTGGATTTCGTTGAAAATTGCCTGAATTTCGATAGCGTTCACGAATTGTTCACTGGGGTGATCGGCTGTGTCGGCCGCCTCCAACGGCAGATTTTCCTGACCTCCGGAATGAAGGCATGAGCGAAGCCTACGAATTAACCATTTTGATGCCGTGCCTTAACGAAGCCGGGACCCTGGCGAGCTGAATTTCCAAGGCACGGGCCTTCCTCGTCGAACGGCTGCGCGCCGGCTACCAGCTCGTCATGGGAACCGCTATCGCGGCGGCGATGCCGCCGCTGCACCGCTATTCGCGAAACCCATGCTGACCGCGATCGGCTGATTGTTCTTCGGCAGCGGCTGCGGAGATTTTCATTGCGGCCCTCGCGCGGGTTTGCTCGCGCCGCTATTCTTGGTCTGGACCTCCAAGCCTCGGGGATGGAATTCGCGACCGAGATGGTCGTCAAGGCGACGGTTGCCAAGCTGCGATTGACCGAGGTGCCGACCACATTGTCACCGGACGGGCGTGGCCGGCCGTCGCATCTGCGCAGCTGGCGCGACGGCTGGCGCCATCTTCGTTTCCTGCTGCTGTTCAGCCCGCGTTCCCTATTTCTTTATCCCGGGTTCGGTCTCTTTGCCATCGGCTGTTTGGCGATGGCATGACTCTTGCCCCAGCCGCGCCAGCTGGGCAAGGTCGGCTTTGACGTGCACACCCTCCTCTATGCGTCGCTGGCCGTCGTCGCGGGATTCCAGTCGATGATGTTCTGGGCCTTTGCCAAGTCTACGGTATGCGGGAACGGATCGTGCCGCCCGACCTGTGGTTCCGCTCGTTGATGTCGGTCGTCACGCTGGAAACAACCGGGATGATCTAACCCGACTCTCTGCCCATCGCGCGCGTAGGGGTGTCCTGCGCGGCCCGGTTTCGGCCGATTCACCTAGCAAGATCACGGCCGACAGGGAGGTTCGACTACCTTGATGCTGAGGAAACCGACCCGCTGGCGGTCGAAATCTCGCTGTTAGGAGCGAGCCCGCGCGCCTGGTCGTCTGAGCACATCGTCGCCGAGCGCGACGAGTGGGTTATCGTCATCGCCGCGCAACGTGTAGAAATCTCGGCGAGATCGACGAGATCGGACGGCTTGGGGAGGCGAAACTTCAGGGTCGGGACGAGGGTCATCCCGCCGGCGACGATCTTGGCTTCCTCGTTGGCGCCGAGCAGGCTTGCGGCCTCATCGAGGCTCGTCGGCTGGTGATATTTGAATTCATACATCGTCGGCGCGCGGCATTGCATAGTCGTTATAGGAATCGGTTAAAAAATGGCCACTCGCCGTGTCATAGACGCAGCCTTTCAGCAATGCTTGGCCAATGCCCTGGGAAAACCCGGCATGGACCTGGCCTGCGACGATCCGCGGATTGATGATCCGCGCGAAATTAACCGGTGTCCAGCGCGGTATCGGACTCGAGCGCAAAGAGAAGTAGCGATCGTCCGGTCACGCCGTAAGCCTCGCCGGTCGCAAAGGTACCCAGCTGAGCGTCGTCGGCGAGGTTGGTATCGATCAGCAGCTGCCAGTACGATCCGCCGGGCGTCTCCGGCAAAGAGAACTCGACGAGGTCGTATAAGGCATTCAGCACCATCAGCAAGGTTGCGTCCTCGCCGCGCCTGTGGATCCCGGTCGGCTGAGCGCGGCCGTCCATCAACATACCGAAACATTGCATGGTCAGGTCGCCCCACTCCTCGGGCGTCATTTCAACACCCGACGCATTGATCCAGGTCATATCTTTGACGCCCAGCTCTTCGTTATAAACTCCGGTCAAGAACCGGCTGCGGCGCAGGATCGGGTATTTGTAGCGGAGCACCGTCAGCTTCCGCACGAAACCGATTAGCGACTGCTCTTCTCCCTCCCTCGACCGGCCAGTCGTCACGCAGCACCTCGTGCCGAGCGAGGATTTTCTCGACAACAAGGTAGAAGGGCCTGGGCGCCTGCTCGCGGAGCCGCAAAAGGTATCCCTTTGGGTCGAGCAGCCCGTCCACATGGTCGATGCGCAGGCCGTCCAACACGCCCTCGCGCAGGAGCTCGAAAACGAGGTGGTGCGCTTGATCGAACAGCTCCGGCAGCTCCATGCGCAAGCCGGCCAGCTCGTTGATGTTGAAGAAGCGTCGGTAATTGATGTCGTCCGCGGCGACGCGGAAGTGCGCCGCACGCCAGTGCTGATCCTGGATCAGTACATCCAGCCTCCGCCAGGTCTCGAGTCGGATACCGCGCTGGACAACCGGTTAATTTCGCGCGGATCATCAATCCGCGGATCGTCGCAGGCCAGGTCCA
>Ga0209448_10000678_pt1 | contig 10882 bp, 7 predicted proteins | sample BogFormECP14_OM2_FD_188245 | JGI IMG/M metagenome (GOLD analysis project Ga0209448, IMG submission 188245) | Bog forest soil microbial communities from Calvert Island, British Columbia, Canada - ECP14_OM2 (SPAdes) (version 2) | ecosystem: Environmental > Aquatic > Freshwater > Wetlands > Bog ... | reverse complement strand
TCGAGGAGTCCTCCCAGGTGTACGTCCGGCCCCTCGGGATCTTCAGGGCCTGCCAGCTCTTGTCGCCGTCGAAGACCTCGCCGTACGCCTTCTTGAAATGCGCGGGCTTCACGGCCGTCCGGATCGTCTCCTGAACCTCTTCCGGCGTCGGCCAGATGTCCTTGAGGTACACGGGCGCGCCGCTCCGGTCCGTGCCGAGCGGCTCGGTCGTGAGGTCCCTGTCCATCTCGCCCGCGAGCGCGTACGCGACGACGAGCGGGGGCGAGGCGAGGTAGTTCATCTTGACCTGCGGGTTGATGCGGCCCTCGAAATTGCGGTTGCCCGAGAGGACACCCGCGACGACGAGGTCGCTCGAGCGAACGGCCTCGGAGACGGCGTCGGGCAGCGGACCCGAGTTGCCGATGCACGTCGTGCAGCCGTAGCCCACGAGGTGGAACCCGACGGCCTCGAGGTAGGGCATGAGCCCGGCGTCCCTGAGGTAGTCCGTGACGACTTTCGAGCCGGGCGCGAGCGACGTCTTGACCCACGGCTTCACGGTGAGCCCGCGCTCGACCGCCTTCTTCGCGAGGAGGCCGGCGCCGAGCATGACGGAGGGGTTCGACGTGTTCGTGCACGACGTGATCGACGCGATGACCACGGCGCCCTGCGGGAGGTCGTACGTGACGCGGCCGTCGCGGACGGGGGCGGTCTTCGTCAACGCGCCGAGGGGAGAAAGAGAGGAGAGAGAAGAAGAAGAGCTCTTGGAAGGTGAAGAGGGGGAGGGCGTCGCGGCGAGACCCGCCGGAGCGTTGTCGGCACCGGAAGTCATCCCGCCATCGCCCCCTTCCGCCAGCCACCGGCCAATCACCTTGGGATCGACGTTCGCACATTCCTTTTCCAGGAAAATCTTCAAACTCTCTCTGAAAATCTTCTTCGAATCCTTGAGCGGTACCCGGTCCTGGGGGCGCTTCGGCCCCGCGAGGGACGGCTCGACGTCCTTGAGGTTGAGCGTGAGCGTGTTCGTGAAGACCGGGTCCTTCGTGTCCTTCGTCCGGAAGAGGCCCTGCTTCCGGCAATAGGCCTCCGCGAGCGCGACGGTCTTCGCGGGCCGGTTCGTGAATTTCAGGTACTTGATCGTCTCGGCGTCGACGGGGAAGAAGCCCATCGTCGCGCCGTACTCGGGCGCCATGTTCGCGATCGTCGCGCGATCCGTCAGCGCCAGCGCGGCGACGCCGGGGCCGTAGAACTCGACGAACTTCCCGACGACGCCCTTCTTGCGGAGCATCTGCGTGACGGTGAGGACGAGGTCCGTGGCGGTCGCGCCCGCGGGTAGCGTCCCGACGAGCTTCAAGCCGATCACGTCCGGAACGAGCATGGACTGCGGCTGACCGAGGAGCGCGGCCTCGGCCTCGATGCCGCCCACGCCCCAGCCGAGGACGCCGAGCCCGTTGATCATCGTCGTGTGGCTGTCCGTCCCGACGAGCGTATCGGGGTAGGCCGTCTTCCCCTCGCCTGTAAAGACCACGCTCGCGAGGTATTCGAGATTCACCTGGTGGCAGATTCCCGTGTCGGGCGGGACGACGCGGAAGTTGCGGAACGCGTTCTGTCCCCAGCGCAGGAACGCGTAGCGCTCACGGTTACGGTCGAATTCGAGCGCCGCGTTCGCCCCGAAGGCCTGCGACGTCGCAAACTGGTCGACGATGACCGAGTGGTCGATGACGAGGTCGGCCGGCGCGAGCGGGTTGATCTTCTCGGGGTTGCCGCCCATTTCGGCGAGGGCCTCGCGCATCGCCGCGAGGTCGACGACGGCCGGGACGCCCGTGAAATCCTGCAGGAGAACGCGCGCGGGGCGGAAGGCGATTTCGCGGTCGGTCGGCTTCTTGACGTTCCGTGTCGCGAGGGCCTCGATGTCGTCCTTCGTCACGGTGCGGCCGTCCTCGTGGCGGAGGAGGTTCTCGAGGAGGATCCGGAGCGAGAAGGGGAGCTTCTTGACCCTCGGGAACTCCTTCTCGAGCGCCTTGAGGCTGAAATACGTGTAGTTCGCCGGCCCGACTCTCAGGCGACCCCTGGTCTTGAAGCTGTCGGTCATACATCCTCCGAAAGGCAGCCCATGATTGTAGACGGCCCCCGGAAGGGCTGGCGACGGTGCGGATGCTTCATGAGAACGTGCACCGCGCCGGCGTTCTGCGCCGGCGCGGTCGTCGAGGAAGGTGGCCCGAGAGGCAGAGCCCTACTGGTTTTGCGCCTTCGCGAGCTCGGCCTCCGCGAGGAGCGGCGCGGCCGCCGAGATCGCCGTGCCCGGAACCGGCGCCAGGCCGAGCGCGCGCAGGCTCTCCTCGATCGCCTCGAGCACGGCCGCCGTCTCGCCGGCGCCGATGTTTCCCATGTGGCCGACGCGGAACGCCTTGCCGGCGATCGGTCCGAGCGCTCCGGCGAGAACGACGCCGCGCGACGCCACTTCCTTGCGGAAGGCGGCGTCCGCCACCCCCTTCGGAAGCAGAACGACCGACAGGGTGTCGGCGCGACAGGCCGCGTGCGTGAAGATCTCGAACCCGAGGGCCTGAAGGCCCGCGCGGATCGCCGTCGCGATGCGGTGATGGCGCGCGAAACGGGCCGGGAGCCCTTCTTCGTGCACGATGCGAAGGGCCTCGCTGAGGGCGACGATCTCGTTCACGCAGGGTGTCGAGTAGTAGCGGCCGGGGTCGTCCATCACGGGGAGCCAGCGGTTGACGTCCGCGTAGTACGCCGGAATCGAGGCGCGCGAGAGGCGGCGCGCGATCGCGCGCTTGGAGAAGAGACAGAGGGCGAGGCCCGGAGGCGCGGCCATCGCCTTCTGCGGCGCCGTGAGGAGGACGTCGATTCCCCAGCGGTCGAACGGCTCGTCGATGCCGCCCGTGGCGCAGACGCCGTCGAGGATGACGAGCTCGTCGCGGCCCTTGAGGAGCCGGAGGTAATCTTCGACCGGCGCCGCGGTGCCCGTGGACGTGTCGACGTGCGTGATCGTCACGGCGGCGTACTTGTTTTCGGCGAGCTTCCGGCCGACTTCCTCGGGCGGCACGGCCCGGCCCCATTCGGACCGGAGGACGTCGCACGAGATCCCGAACGAGGCCGCCAGGTCCGCGTACCGGTCTCCGAAGTAGCCGTGTGAGATGACGAGGATCTTCTCGCCGGGAGCGACCACGTTGACGAGCGCCATCTCCATCGCGAGTGTGCCGCCACCGGAGACGATGAACGGCTGGGCGGACTCGCTCTTGCAAAGCCGGCGGAACGCGTCGAGAGCTTCCCGGAAGTCCTTGACGAAAGAAGGCGCCACATGGGAGACGGTCGGCCGCGCAAGCGCCGCCAGGATCCGGGGGTGAACGGGTGTCGGGCCCGGGATCATCGTCAGGGTTTCGTCGATCACAGTGTCCTCCTCGACCCGCAAGGGCCGTTTATCAAGACGATAGGCGCCCCGCGCCCGGGGCGTCATGATTCGAATTGCTCATCCTTCCGGGCTTCGACCTCACCGGTGCGCTTCGAGGAAGGCCTCGGCCGCCGTCCCGGGAGCTCCTGACCAGGGAACCTTGAGGGTCTTCCTCTCGTAACTCCGGGGGTGAGGATGTCGACATGAGCGCGGCGATCGAGGTCCGGGGGCTCCGGAAGGATTACCGCGCGGGCCTGGGCGGCCGGGAGGTGAAAGCGCTCGCGGGCATCGACCTCGCGGTCCAGCCGGGAGAGCTGTTTGGCCTCCTCGGACCGAACGGCGCCGGCAAGACGACGGCCGTGAAGATCCTGCTCGGCCTGACGCATGCCACGGCCGGGAGCGCCTCGCTTCTCGGAAAGCCCATCACCGATCCCGAGAGCCGGCGCCGCGTGGGCTACCTGCCGGAGGGCCACCGCTTTCCCGGCTACCTCACGGCGCGCCAGACGCTCTCCATCTTCGGGCGAATGTCGGGCGTCCCGCCGCGCGCGCTCGAGCCGCGGATCGAGGACCTGCTCTCGCGCCTGAAGCTGTCGGACTGGGTCGACGTGAAGGTGAAGAAGTTCTCCAAAGGTATGACGCAGCGCCTCGGCCTCGCGGCCGCGCTCGTGCACGAGCCCGAAGTGCTCCTCCTCGACGAGCCGACGGACGGCGTCGACCCCGTGGGCCGCCGCGAGATCCGCGATCTTCTGAAGGCCGAGGCGGCGAAGGGCCGCGCGATCCTCCTGAACTCGCACCTCCTCTCCGAGATCGAGCTCACGTGCGACCGCGTCGCGGTGCTCCGCAACGGCCGCGTCGCGGCGATGGGGACGATCGAGGAGCTCACGAAGAGAGAGGGGAAGAAAGATTCTTTGAAGGTCTACAGGCTGGTCGCCTCGGGGGTCGATGACGCGGTCCTTGCGGCGTTTCGCGAGACCGGCGCCGGGGCGGAGCGCGTCAACGGCCACTTCCAGCTCTCGGCACGAGACCCGCAGCACCTCAACGCCCTCATCGACGTCGCCCGCGCCCGAGGTGCGCTGCTCACGGAGCTCACCCCGGAGAAATCCAGCCTCGAGGACGTATTTGTCGACCTCGTACGCGCGGGCGACGCGGCGAGCCCCGACCCCTCTTCACCTTCTGAGAAATCCGAAGACGACCTGGCGAACTGAGAGAAGGCAGCATGCGAGCACTGGCCGCCAACATCGAAGAGGTCTTCCGCGAAGCGGCCGCGCGGTGGACGCTCGTGGCGTACTTCGCGCTGTCGTCCCTCTTCATCCTGATTTTCGCGGTCGCCGTGAACCTCGACGTCGTGAACGGCGCGCTCGCCGGCGCCAAGATCTTCGGCCAGAGCATCCACATGGGGCGCCAGAGCGTGGATCTCGACACGCTCGTCCTCGGTTTCGAGTCGGGCTTCGCGGGCTTCCTCTACGTCGTCGGAACGTTTCTCGCGATCTTCGCGACGGCGCACCTCGTGCCGCGCCTCATGGAGAAAGGCACGGTCGACCTCTACCTGTCGCGCCCCGTGGGCCGCGTGCCGCTTCTCCTCTCGCGCTACGCCGGGGGAATGCTCCTTTCAACCTCGAACATCGTTTACCTCCTCGGGGCGATGTGGCTCCTCGTCATCTGGAAGACGCATCTCGTGCACCCGCGTTTTCTCCTGGCGGCGGGACTCATCCTGTTCGGGATCGCGGCGCTCATGGCGTTCGCGTTCCTCGTCGGGACGCTGACGTCCTCGACCGCCGTCTCGATCATGGCGACGTTCGCGGTGTTCTTCCTCTCGATCGTGCTCGCGAACCTCCACGCTCACACGGCGATTTTTTCTTCTGAATGGGCCGTGTGGCTCGTCGACGGGCTCTACTGGGCCTTGCCCAAGACGGTCGAGATCGGTCGCGCCGTCGTCGGACTCGTGAGCGGCGAGAACGGCCCGATCCGGAATCGCACCGCCCTTTCCCTCGCACCCTTTGTGAGCACCGGTCTCTTCGGACTCGTCTCTCTCGGCCTCGCGTGCCTCCGCTTTTCGAGAAAGGACTTCTGACCATGAAGCGACTCACCGTCCTTCCATCCGTCCTCGTGTTCGCCGCGACCCTGGCGCTCCCGGCAGTCGCGAGCGGCTCCGATGACGCGCTCTCGCTCGTCCCTGCCGACGCGGCGACCGTGGGCGTCATCCGGGTGTCGGACCTCCGGACGAGCCCGCTCGCCTCGCGCCTCTTCTCGGACACGGATCACGTCTGTGTCGGCGGAGACGCCCAGCATTTCCTCGACGAAGCGCGCCTCAACCCGAAAGAGGACGTGGATCTCGTCGTCGCGGCCGGCTCGCCGAAGGGCGCAGGCGGGAGCGACGGCTGGGGCCTCGTGCTGTTCGAGGGCCGGTTCGACCCGGCTCGCCTCTCGGCGGCTCTCGTCGAGAGGGGAGCGACGAAAAAGACGACGCCCTCGGGTGACTACTACGTCGTCCCCGACCGCCACGCCGACGAGTCCGCCCACGGCGGCGGGCCCGCGGCGATCGCGTTCGCGAGCAAGCGACTCGTCATCGCGGGCTCCGAGCCCGCCGTCGTCAGCGCGCTCGCGCAGCGGGGAGCCGGGGGCACCGGCTTCGCCTCGGGCGCGGGCCTCGGCCGCCAACTGTCCCGCATCGAATCGGGCGCGTCGGCCTGGGCGCTCGTGGACGTCTCGCGCATTCCGGCAAAGGACGCCGCGATGCGACATGCGCACGTGCAGGCCCAGGGGAACGGAATGGACGCCGCGACGACGCTCGTGTCGTCGATGAAGTCCGTCCAGCTCCTCGCGCTCCAGGCCACGGCGAAGGGCGACGCCCTGAAGCTCGCCGCGACCGGCGTCGCGAACGACGCCGAGACGGCGGGCCTCATGGAGGATGCGCTGCGCGGTGTGCTCGCGGCCTGGCGCCTCGCCGCGCAGGAGAAGTCTCCGGACACGGTCGCCGTGCTCCGCAAGTTCACGGTCTCGCGCGACAAAGACACGGTCTCGATCAGCGGGACCCTTCCGGGCGCGACCGTGCGGGCGCTCGCGGAGAAGAAGCACCCCGACTGAGCGCCGTCAGTCGAACTCCTTGCGCGGCGCGGACTGATCTCGTCCCACGCGCCCGATCTCGATGTCGGACTGGAAGTAGCTCTCGCCGCGGACGGGGGAGCCCGCGAGGCGGCGCAGCATCGAGATCTGGCCGGTGTGCGTGAGGGCGTCGGCCACGGGGCCCTGGAAGAGCTTGTCCTCCGTGAAGCCGTCGGGCAGCGGCGCGCCGGACGCGAGATGCCGGTCGAACGCCTCGAGCGCGGTGAAGAACCGCGCGACCTCCTGATCCCACGGCGCCGGCGTCGCGTCGTGCCAGACCTGCGCTCCTCTCGCGAGATGAAGCGCCCAGTCGAAGAGATCGCCCATGTGCGCGAGGATCTGTCGGGGCGTGCGCGATCCGGGGGCGACCGAGAAGCTCTCGAAGCCGGAGGGCGCGTCGCGCAGCGCCTTGCCCGCGCGATACGCGAGCGTCGCGAGGGCGTGACGGAGGAGATCGCGGGCGGACGCGGGCACGGTCACGGGATGATTCCGTTCAATAGGCGAGAGTCTTCTTCGCCGCCGCGAGGACCTTCTCGGCGTTCGGAAGGATCGCCCGCTCGAGGATGCGGTTGAAGCCGACCGGGGTGAAGGTGGAGCCCACGCGGTCGACCGGGGCGTCGAGGTGCTCGAAGAGCTCGGACGCGATGCGCGCGACGAGCTCGCCGCCGAAGCCGCCGTGCACCTTGTCCTCGTGGACCACGAGAACGCGGGACGTCTTTTTCACCGACGCGGCGATGGCGTCGAAGTCGAGCGGCACCAGCGAGCGCAGGTCGAGGACCTCGACGCTCTTTCCGTCCTTCGCGAGCGCCTCGGCCGCCTCCAGCGCGAAGTGCACGGGCGTGCCGTACGCCAGGATCGTGAGATCGGTGCCCTCTCGCCGGCGCCGGGCCACCCCGAACGGCACCGCGAACCCCGTCGGGACGCGCGCCTTGGACTGCGCGGAGTTGTAGAGGAACTTGGGCTCGAGGTAGAGCGTGATGCCGCGCGAGCGCATCGCCGTGCGGAGAAGCCCCGCGGCGTCGTCCGCGAACGCGGGCACCACGACCCGGATCCCGGGCAGCGTCGTGAGCCACCCCTCGATGTTCTGCGAATGGTAGAGGCCGCCTCCGATGTACCCGCCCGACGCGATGCGCACGGTGACGTTCGGAACGAACTTCCCGTTCGTGCGCCAGAGCTCGTGCGACATCTCGACCATCTGCTCGGCCGCGGGCCAGAAGTAGTCGGCGAATTCGGCGCCTTCGACGACGACGCGGATTTTGTCGTTGAGGCGCGAGAAGCCGTCCGCCGTGCCGAGGATGAAATCCTCCGCGAGGGGACCGTTGAAGATCCGCTTCGCCCCGAACTCCTGCTGCATGCCCTTCGTGACGTTGAAGATGCCGCCCTTGTCCTTGTAGGCGACGTCCTGCCCCCAGAGGTACGTGTCCGGGTTCTCGCGGAACATCTCCTTGAGCGTGCCGTTCAGGGCCTGAATGAGCGACAGCTCGGTCGTCGGCTTCCCGTCGACCGTCTCCGGCGTGAGGGGCGTCGTCGCGAGGCCGTCGCCCTCCGGCACCCACGGCTCGGGCAGGACGTGATCGAGGATGGAGGCGGGGTCGGGGTCCGGCGCGCGGCGCGCGCGGTCGGCGGACTCCTCGTAGGTCTTCTCGTTCGCGTCCTCGATCGCCGCGATCTCCTCCTCGGAGAACGCGCCGCCTTCGACGAGCACGCGCCGCAGGCGCACGAGCGGATCCTGAGCCTTCGCGGCGGCGAGCTCCTCGGGCGAGCGGTAGAGCTCGTGCCGGTCGGAGTTGGAGTGCGAGTGGATGCGCACGCACTCGGCGTGGACCAGGGCGCAGCCCGCGCCCGACTTCGCGAACGCCACGGCCTCGCGCATGGCGCGCAGCGAGTCGAAGAGGTCCTTTCCGTCGCAGTGGATGATCCTGACGTTCAGGAACCCCGAGAAGTTGTCCGCCGCGAAGGAGTTCGCAGTCTGGTCGCTCTTCGGAACGGCGATGCCGTAACCGTTGTCCTGCACGACGAAGACCACGGACAGCTTCTCGCGCGAGGCGCCGTTGACGGCCTCGTAGAAGTAGCCCTCGGACGTGGACGACTCGCCCACGGAGCAGAAGACGATCGCGTCCGACCCGTAGGTACGGAGCGCGCGGCCGAGGCCCGTGGCGTGCTGGGCGTGGTTCGACACGCAGGACGAGACGTTCTGGATGTGGATCTCGGGTTTCGCGAAGTGGTTCGACATGTGCCGGCCGCCGGAGGCCACGTCGTCGCGCTTGGACATTCCGTTCAGCAGGATCTCGAAGGCCGACAAGCCGGCGGCGAGGCAGGTCGTGAGGTCCCGGTAATAGGGGAAAAGGTAGTCGTGTCCGGGGCGGAACGTGACCCCGAGCGCGACCTGGATGCCGTCGTGCCCCGCGCACGGCGCGTGATACGACCAGCCGAGGCCCTGCTTGAGGTAGTTCGGCGCCTTGTCGTCGAGGAGGCGGCCGAGATGCATCAGGGCGTACCAGCGCCTCAGCTCGTCCCGGCTCGGGGCGAGCCGTGCGATCGTCGCGGCGGCCTCGGACGGCGAAGCGCCCGCGGCTGTCAGGACACCCGGTTCGGCCATTCCTTCACTCCTCCAAAAAGGGGTTTCTCCGGGGCCCGGGGGGAGCCTGCCGGAGAACAAGTCTCATCTTACCGCTTCGGATAGAATCCGCGGTCCCGCAGCCCTGGACGCTTTTTTCCGGGGGAATCTCGCTTGGCGGGCCAGGAGAACGATCCGTGCCCCAGACGCTCATCGCCAGGTCCGTCGAAACCGCCGAGTCCGCCGACCGCAAGACATTCGAGGCCGCCCTCGCGGCCGACGCGGCCGCCCCGAGGAAGAAGCTCCTGGAGGGTCAGGTCGTGAACGGCATCATCGCCGGCATCACGCCCGACATCGTGCTCGTTTCGATCGGCGGGAAATCCGAAGCGCTCATGGACCTCAAGGAGCTCGAGGGCGAGAAGGTGGGCGACCGGATCGAAGCGGTGGTCGTGAAGGCCGGCCCGGACGTGCGGCTCTCGCGCAAGCTCGCGGTGGGGCATCGCACGAAGGCCGAGCTGCGCGCCGCCTCCGAGGCGAAGATACCCGTCGCCGGGAAGGTCATGGCGAGGAACAAGGGCGGGTTCGAGGTGATGATCGGAGGCGCCCACGGCCTCCGCGCCTTCTGCCCGGTCTCGCAGATCGACCTCGGCCGCCACGAGGAGCCCGCGCTGGCGGCCTACGTGGGGCAGACGTACGACTTCCGCGTGCTCGAGTACTCCGAGGACGGGCGCCGCGTGGTCGTCTCCCGGCTCGCGCTTCTCCGGGAGGAGCAGGACGAGAAGGCCGCCGTCACGCGCGAAAAAATCGCCGTGGGCGCGATCCTGCCCGGCCGGGTCCGCTCCCTCACCGATTTCGGGGCGTTCGTGGATCTCGGCGGCGTGGACGGGCTCGTGCACGTCACGGAGATCTCGCGTCGGAGGGTCGCCCACCCGAAGGACGTCCTCGCCGTCGGCCAGGAGGTGACGGTCAAGGTGACGAAGCTGGCCGGCGAGGGCAAGCGCATCTCGCTTTCCATGAAGGAGCTCGAGGCCGATCCGTGGCAGACGCTGCCGGAGCGCTTCGCGCCCGGCGCGTCGTTCACCGGCACCGTCGCTCGCCATGCGGATTTCGGCCTCTTCGTCGAGGTGGAGCCGGGGGTGGACGGCCTCGTGCACGTCTCGGCGCTGCCGCCGGGCGTCACGCTCAAGGATCCGTCCGTCGCCGACGGCCAGACCGTGCAGGGCTGGGTGAAGGAGGTCGACCCGAAGGGGCGCCGGTTGTCGCTCTCGCTCCGCGAGGTCGCGACGTCCAATCCGTGGGAAGGCATTCTCGAGCGCCATCCCGAGGGCTCCGTCGCGTCGGGCGAGGTGGAGAGCGTCGCGCTGTTCGGCGTGTTCGTGCGCCTCGAGCCCGGTCTCACCGGCCTGATCCCGAACTCCGAGTCGGGCGTGCCGCCCGGCACGGTCAGCCGCCACTTCGCTCCCGGCCAGAAGGTCGAGGTGAAGGTCATCGGAGTCGACACCGCCCGGAAGCGCATTTCGCTCTCGGCGTCGGGCGCGAAAGCCGAGGCGGACCGCGGCGAGCTGAAGAGCTACCGCGAGGAAGCCGCGAAGCGCGAGAAGGCCGCGGCGCCGTCCGTCTCCGGGTTCGGCACCTCTCTTCTTCAGGCGCTCAACAACCCGAAGAGCAAGCAGAAGAAGGGCTGACCGCGGGAGTAGACTTTCAGGTCGGTCGCAACGTGACATTGATGCGCCGTCTCGTCGGATGGGCGGGCGCCCATTTGAAGGGGCTGGGACTGTCTTTTCTGGGCGCGCTCGTCGCGGCTTTTGTCCTCTGGTTCTTCGCGTTCTACGTCCCGGAGA
>Ga0209448_10000677_pt1 | contig 10885 bp, 9 predicted proteins | sample BogFormECP14_OM2_FD_188245 | JGI IMG/M metagenome (GOLD analysis project Ga0209448, IMG submission 188245) | Bog forest soil microbial communities from Calvert Island, British Columbia, Canada - ECP14_OM2 (SPAdes) (version 2) | ecosystem: Environmental > Aquatic > Freshwater > Wetlands > Bog ... | reverse complement strand
CATGGCATCCCGGCTCCCGTCGTCTCGCAATATCTGCGCGAGAACCGCGTCGTGCCGGAGAAGAACGATCTCAATTCATTGCTGTTTCTGTTGACGCCCGGCGTCGAAGCGAGCAAGGCCGGAACGCTGGTCAGCGCGCTTGTCGCCTTCAAGCGGCTATATGACGACAACGCGCTCCTCGATTATGCCATTCCTGAATTCGTGGCGGCGCGGCCAAAACGCTATCGCGGCTTGCGGCTGCGCGATCTCTGCCAGGAGATGCATTCCTTGTTTCGCGCCGAGAATGTCAGCGCGTTGCAGAAAGCGCAGTTTCTGGCAAAACATCTTCCGGAACCGGCAATGACACCGCACGAGGCGGGGCGTCAGCTGGTTCGCAACAATGTCGATTACCTGCCGATCGGCGAGATCGACGGACGGATCGCGGCGACGCTGTTCGTCGTCTACCCGCCGGGCATCGCGACCATCGTCCCGGGCGAGCGTCTTGGCGGGCGGGCACAGCCGATGATCGACTATCTCAAAGTGTTCGAACGCAGCAGCAATCTCTTCCCCGGCTTTGAGGCTGAGATCCAGGACATCTATCGCGAGACCGACGCTTCGGGCACAGTCCGGTTCCACACTTATGTGATCCGCGAGTGACGCCCCGATCGGTCAAGACATGAACTGCCGAGACCTCAACTGCCAAGACCTCAATTGCTAAGACATGAACGTCAATTCTCCACCCATCGTCATTCGCGCGTCCCGGGACGAAGATGTCGAGGCGATGCTCGCCATTTATCGGCACCACATCGCCCGCGGCGTCGATCCTTCGCTGATGCACGATGCCGAATTGCCCAATCCGGACGACCTCAAGAAGCGCCGGCGCAACATGCGCAAGCACCAGGTCCCGCACCTCGTCGCCGAGTGCGGCGGCATGATCGTCGGCTATGCCTATGCGCTGCAGTTCCGCAAGCGGCCGGCCTACCGTTACACCTTGAAGCACTCGATCTATGTCCATCCCGACCATCTCAATGCCGGGATTGGACGCGTCCTGTTGCCGGCTTTGATCGACGCCTGTGCCGCCGCCGGATTCCGGCAAATGATCGGCTATATCGACGCCGCCAATGCGCCGTCGATCAAGCTGCATATAGCGTGCGGATTCAAGGAGGTCGGCTACCTGCCTTCGGTCGGCTACAAGTTCGGGCAGTGGACCGATGTCGTCATGGTACAGCGCTCGCTCGGCAGCGGCGGCACGACGTCGGCGGATGTTTGGCTCGCGGCCGACGAAGGCACCAACGGCCACAGCAAATAAAATCTACCTAGAGCGCAATCGCTTTAAATTGAATCGATTCCGGTATCACGGACGGAGGAACTCTCGGTGTTTGTCGACGCGGCTTGAGTAAATAGGCGTAGGCGCAAAACGCATCTGCGCTTTCTCCACATGCGCGGCGTACAAGCGCTGCAGGACCGCGGAAAACAGTGATCCGAGCTTACCGATATATTTGGCACCCGCTTGCGCGATTCTCACGACGCCCACAGCGCCAAGCGTTGATTTATTGGTCATAGTCTTCTCCTAATCGCGAAGCTCCCAGCAGCGCCTCGACGACAGGTAAATATTTCGCACGTGGCAATATTTAACCGACGCGTTTGCAAATGGACTATTCAAAGACGTGAAATAATCGCCCCTTATGGCACGGTTTTTCTGCCGCTGGCCGGATAATAGAAAACATGCCGCGTCTTTGCCCCGCGCGGCGACGTCAAACTTTCTTCACAGCGGATTCAGGATCTGCATCTCGGCGCTGGAACCGCCGCATGGTCCCCGAAACATTATTTACTCCGGTCATATGGACCATTTCCTTTGTCGCCGATTAAAGGTTCACCACCGCCGGACCATCTCCCTTGCAACGAGGCATCGCGCCCCGTTTGCTTATCAGGGAGATAGTCATGATCAAGATTTCAAAACTTGCTCTCATTGCCGCGTTGGCCGCAGTGAGTGTCGCGTCGCCGGCTCTTGCCCAATCTTTCAATCCGCGCGATGGAACGGGCAATTCGCTGCCGCTGCAATATCAGGCGGACGGCGGTCGAGACGCCTGGACCGCCACGCAGCCGAATGTGCAGGTTGCCGCGCGCAAGGGCGGCTCTCAAGTCGCTGCCCGCCCGAGTAGCAACTCCGTCAAAATTGCCGGCCACCGGCTCGCGCATCATGGTGCCGCATAGGCGCTATGAAACGAGCTTTAGATCGAAGCCTGAACCCCGGCCGTGTCGCCGGGGTTCTGCTAGAGTGGCCGTGCACGCGTTTGTTCATTTAATAGATGCCAGGTGGCATAGGCGACGTCGCGCTAGCCACTCCCCAAGAGCTTCTTCACCACCGCGCCGGCCTTGCCGAAATCCATCTGTCCGGCGAAGCGCTGCTTAAGCGCCGCCATGGTGCGGCCCATGTCCTTCAAGGTCGCGGCTTCGAGTTCCCTGATCAGCGCCGAGATGGCGCTCGCGGCCTCCAGGTCCGACATCTGCTTGGGCAGATAGGTCTGGATGATCTCGATCTCTTCGCGCTCCTTGGCAGCAAGCTCGGCGCGGCCGGCTTTCTCGTAAATCTCGAGCGATTCTTGGCGCTGCTTCACCATCTTCTGCATCACCTCGACTATTTCGGCATCGCTGAGCTTGAGCCGCTCGGCGCCGCTCGTCTCCTTCTGCAGGATGGCGGCATTGATCAGCCGCAGCGTCGAAACGCGCAGCGCCTGACCGGCTTTCATCGCCTCTTTGGTGTCGTTGCTGATTGTGTCCCGGAGCACGTCGAACCTCGTCGTTGGACATTATTGCGGGGAAGCGCCGCTTTGCGCCGCACTTTGCGTCCCTTGCGGCAGCATCCACCATCGCCGCAGCGCCACGAAAGACCACACGCCTTCGACCAATCCGAACGGCCAGGCGCCTTGCAGAAAGCCATAGACCGATCCGAGCGCGCATGCACCTGCGAAGGCCCGCACGAATAGTGCGTTGCGGTCCTCAAAGGCATAGCAGACCAGCATCGCAGTGACGGCAAAAAGCCCGAATCGAACAGGACCGCCACGTGATTTGCCACGCTATTTGCCAGCTTATTCACCCCTCACTTTGCCGCTTTGACGCCGCGGTGACCCGGGGCTATCTAGGCCCCTCATGGCACACGAACAAGACGATTCCGGCTGGTCGGAGCCTACTCCGACGGCGCTGTTGGTCCTCGCCGACGGCACGGTGCTCGAAGGTTTTGGGTTTGGCGCGACGGGCCACGCCGTGGGCGAGGTCTGCTTCAATACGGCGATGACCGGCTACCAGGAGGTCCTCACCGATCCGTCCTATGCCGGCCAGATCATCACCTTCACATTTCCCCATATCGGCAATGTCGGCACCAACGAGGAAGACATCGAGACCGTCAACCTCGCAGCGACCCCTGGCGCGCGCGGCGTGGTGCTGCACTCCGCCATCACGCAGCCCTCGAACTACCGCGCCACGCGGCATCTCGATACCTGGCTGAAGAGCCGAGGCGTCATTGGGCTTGCCGGCATCGATACGCGTGCGCTCACTGCCTTGATCCGCGAAATGGGCATGCCCAACGCCGTCATCGCTCATGAGCCGTCCGGCCACTTCGATGTTGAAATGCTCAAGCGCGAAGCGAAGGCCTGGCCGGGCCTTGTCGGCATGGATCTGGTGCCGATGGTGACGACGGGTCAGCGTTTCACCTGGGACGAAACGCCCTGGCTTTGGGGCCAAGGTTACGGCCGGCAGAATGGCACCGAATTCCACGTCGTCGCCATCGACTACGGCATCAAGCGCAACATCCTGCGTCAGCTTGCCGGCCATGCCTGCAAGGTCACGGTGGTGCCGGCGACGACCTCGGCCGAGGACATATTGGCGCTGAAACCCGATGGCATTTTCCTGTCCAACGGCCCCGGCGACCCGGCCGCTACCGGCGAATATGCCGTGCCGGTGATCCGCGCGCTGATCGAGAAAAAGCCGGTCTTTGGGATTTGTCTCGGCCATCAGATGCTGGCGCTCGCGGTCGGCGCCAAGACCATGAAAATGCATCAGGGCCATCACGGCGCCAATCATCCGGTGAAGGACCTGGCCACCGGCAAGGTCGAAATCACCTCCATGAACCATGGCTTCGCCGTCGACCGCGCGACGCTGCCCGCCAATGCCGTGGAGACACATGTTTCTTTGTTCGACGGCTCCAATTGTGGCATCGCGCTCAACGGCCGGCCGGTGTTTTCGGTGCAATACCATCCCGAAGCCTCGCCAGGTCCGCGCGATAGTCACCTTTTATTTGACCGATTTTTAGGCTTGATGCGCAAAGCCAAGTGACGGTGCGCCGAAAGACCGGCCTGGCGGAGCTGAAACTGCCTTCGAAACCGTCCCGAAACCGCTTGGCGTTAGGGGTCGACCCAATGCCCGGTAAAACCGGCGGGCTGTTGGCGCGTTGAGGCAACGCCGACCCTAGTGCAATGGCAATGAACCTGTCCGATCCTGTCACCCATAAATTTGCCGATGATGGCCGGATTCCGAACAATCCGAAGCTGCCTTTCGTGCTCTATCGCGGCGGCATCCACCTTGGCGGCACGCCGTACCCCGAAGACCTGATCGAAAAGACCTTCGCGGCGAACGGCTGGGGCGATATGTGGCGGAACGACGGTGTTTTTTCCTATCCGCACTATCATTCGACCATCCACGAGGCGATGGCGATCGCGCGCGGACGCGCCACGGTCCGCTTCGGCGGCGAGAAGGGCCAGGAGATCGATATCGTGCCGGGCGACGTCGTCATCCTGCCGGCCGGCACCGGGCATCAAGGCCTGTTCTCGAGCCCGGGACTTTTGGTGATCGGCGCCTATCCGCCGAATGGAACATATAATCTTTGCCGCGCCAGCAGGGCCGCCCGCTTAAAGGCGATCCCTGAAATTCCCAACGTCCCGCCGCCTGTGGCTGATCCGGTGTTTGGCCCGCAGGGTCCGCTCATCGAGTTGTGGCGCGGCTGAGCGCCGGGTCGCTACTTGATCTGCAGGTGAAACTCGTTGACGACGTCGGTGTAGCGTTTCAGATCGTCCTGCATGAATTGCGCATAAGCCGCGGTGCCGTTTTCGGCGATGTGAATGCCGAGCGTTTTCATGCGCTCGGTCATTTCCGGCTCGCGCAAGATTTTTGCCACCGCCGACCGCAGCTTGGCGACGATGGCCGGCGAGACCCCCGCCGAAGATTGCAGGCCGAGCGTTGTCGCCACGTTGAACCCCTTGTAGCCAAGCTCAGAGCAGGTCGGCACGTCGGGCAGCGACACGTCGCGCTCCAAGACGCTCAGGCACAGCGCGCGCAATTTGCCGGTCTGGATCAGGGACAGGACATTCGAAATCCCCGACCAGCCGGAATCGACTTCTCCGGTCAGCAATGCGTTCACGAGCCCGGTGCCGCCGCGATAAGGCACGTGCAGCAATTGAATCCCGGCTTGCTGCGCGAAGATGATCATCGTGAACTGATGGATCGAGCCGGAACCGGCCGAGCCGAATGTCATGGTGCCGGGCTTGGATTTGGCAAGCGCCACGAATTCCGCAAGTGTATTGGCCGGCACCGCAGGCTTGATCACCAGAACCGTCGGCAGCGTCGCCAGCGCCGTAATCGGAGTGAAGTCCTTGAGCGTGTATTTGACCTCGGGATTCATCGCGAGGTTGATGGCGAGCGCGCCTGTGTCGTTGAGCGAGAGAGTATAGCCGTCAGGCGGCGCCTCGACGGTTTGATTGGCGGCGATCACGCCGCCGACGCCCGGCACGTCTTCGACGAGAAACGGATTGTTGAAGACCGCGCTCAGCCGGGCGGAGATGAGCCGCGCGATGACGTCCGGATTGCCACCCGCCGCCGAGGCCGCGAGCATGCGGACGGGCCGGTTCGGATAGTTGGCGCTGTCGTCGGCGGCAGCAGCAGCGGCGAGCATCGACAGCACCAGCGCCGCCGCGCCCACGACGCGTCCAATTGCGCATCCAATTTTTCTTGGCAACATCTTCTCCCCCATGATCTTCTTCCCCAGTTTTTTATGTGTGGTCTTTTCTTATGTTTCGCCCCAAACCTCGCGAGCCAGATTGCAGACCAGTTCAAGCTTGCGCCGCTGCGCCTCTGGCGTGACCGGATTGCCGGTGTCGACGCTGGCGAAGCCGCATTGCGGGCTGATGGCGAGACGATCCACCGTAACAAATTTGGTGGCGTCGTCGAGCCGCTTGCGCAGCGCGGTCTTATCCTCAAGCTCGGGGACCTTCGTCGAGACCAGCCCGAGCACCACCGATTTGTGGCCCGGTACAAAGCGAAGCGGGGTAAAATTGCCCGCTCTCGGGCTGTCGTATTCAAGAAAATAGAACGGGATTTCGAGCGCATTGAACAGCCGCTCCGCGACGTCCTCGTAGCTGCCTTCGGAATGCCAATGGCCGCCGCGATTGCCGCGGCACAGATGCATGCCGACGTGCAATTGCGCAGGCGCCGCGCGCAATACGCGATTGGTGACGGCGATATAAGTGTCGATCAGCCGGCTCCAATCGTCGCCGCGCGTGGCAAGCGTTGCCTGCACATCGGGATCGCCGAATTTGGCAAAGGCCGTTTCGTCGATTTGAACATAGTGGCAGCCCGCCTCGACGAGCGCGCGAAGCTCTTTGGTGAAAGCGTCCACCGTGTCGGACCAGAACTGATCGATATCCGTGTAGGCACTCGCCAGCACGGCGGCATTGCCGCCGCGAAAGTGCAGCGCGCAGGGGCCGGGGATCGTAATCTTGGGCACGCGGTCCGAATTCGTTTTGAGAAAAGCCGCATCGCCGCCATTGATCGGATGCGTCCATTGCACGCGGCTGCCGATCTCAGCCATCGGCTGCGCGCCGCGGCTGCCTCTGCCGCCTTCCGCGCCCTTCGCGTCGGTACCGCCGATCGTATCGATGCTGAGATCGCCGAGCTCACGATAGAAGAAGCTGTGATAGGAGCGGCGGCGGAATTCGCCGTCAGTGACGAACTTGAAGCCGAGCTGTTCCTGCAGCGCGACGGCGCCGCGAATCGCCCTGTCTTCGGCGGCAGTAAGCGCTACCTGATCGATCTCGCCGCGCGCGAAGCGGGCGCGCTCGGCCATCAGTTCCGCCGGACGCAAGAGGCTGCCGATATGCTCGGCGCGGAACGGCGGCTTGGCCACGGGCTTCGACGCGGTCACATTGGCGCGGACATTCACGGCGTGACGCTCCCTATGTTTTGTTGGTCTTCTACGGCCTAATCTCGACGGCGCGCGCAAGAAGTCAACGGCTACCGCAACATCGCAGAAATGCCGCTCTGCGAGGGTGTTCACAGATGGGGCACCTGCCCTTCCCTCCCCCTCGAATCTGGTCTAAGACCCCCTTGCGCGGAGCCTGGCTCAGCCTAGCGTGCGTTCAGCAAAAGTGGACACCGGTTTTGCGTCCGAACGCACGTTCACTATATGGTTAGCGCTTTCGGAGAAAGCGCGGGGCGCGCCTCAAGGGCGCTCTTTTTTTGTACCTAACATTAAGGTGCGATGCCCAAACGGACCGACATATCCTCGATCCTGATCATTGGCGCGGGGCCGATCGTCATCGGCCAGGCCTGCGAGTTCGATTATTCCGGCACGCAAGCCTGCAAGGCGCTCAAGGCCGAGGGCTATCGCGTCGTCCTCGTCAATTCCAATCCGGCGACGATCATGACCGATCCGGACATCGCCGACGCGACCTATATCGAGCCGATCACGCCGGAGATCGTCGCCAAGATCATCGCCAAGGAACGCCATGTTCTGCCCGGCGGTTTCGCGCTGTTGCCCACCATGGGTGGGCAGACCGCGCTCAATACCGCGCTGTCGCTGCGCCGGATGGGCACGCTGGAGAAGTACGACGTCACCATGATCGGCGCCACCGCCGACGCCATCGACAAGGCGGAAGACCGTAAGCTGTTCCGCGAGGCGATGACCAAGATCGGGCTTGCGACGCCGCGCTCGCATCAGATCAAGACGCTGATTCAGGCGCTCGAAGCGCTCGATGACATCGGCCTGCCGGCGATCATCCGGCCGTCGTTCACGCTCGGCGGCACCGGCGGCGGCATCGCCTACAACAAATCGGAGTTCATCGAGATCGTCGAACGCGGCATCGACGCCTCGCCCACTTCCGAGGTGCTGATCGAGGAATCCGTGCTCGGCTGGAAAGAGTACGAGATGGAAGTGGTGCGCGACAAGAACGACAATTGCATCATCATCTGCTCGATCGAGAACTTCGATCCGATGGGCGTGCATACCGGCGACTCGATCACAGTCGCGCCGGCGCTGACGCTGACCGACAAGGAATATCAGATCATGCGCGACGCCTCGATCGCGGTGCTGCGCGAGATTGGCGTCGAGACCGGCGGCTCCAATGTGCAGTTCGCCGTCAATCCGGAGGATGGACGGCTCGTCATCATCGAAATGAACCCGCGGGTATCGCGCTCGTCGGCGCTGGCGTCGAAGGCGACCGGATTTCCGATCGCCAAGGTCGCGGCGAAACTCGCGGTCGGCTACACGCTCGATGAGATCGCCAACGACATCACCGGCGGCGCCACACCCGCCTCGTTCGAGCCGACCATCGATTACATCGTCACCAAAATACCGCGCTTTGCCTTCGAGAAATTTCCCGGCGCCGAACAGGTGCTGACCACCTCGATGAAATCGGTCGGCGAGGCGATGGCGATTGGCCGCACCTTCCAGGAGAGCTTGCAGAAGGCGCTGCGCTCGCTCGAAACCGGCCTGACCGGTCTCGACGAAATCGCGATCCCTGGCCTCGGCCAGGGCGACGACAAGAACGCCATCCGGGCCGCGCTCGGCACACCGACGCCGGATCGTCTCCTCGCGGTGGCGCAGGCGATGCGGTTTGGCATGAGCAATGACGAAATTCACACCGCGTGCCGCATCGATCGGTGGTTCCTCGAACAGATTCGCGGCATCATCGATATGGAAGCAGCGATCCGCAGGAAGGGCTTGCCGACAACCGCAAGCGCGCTGCGCCGGCTCAAGGCCATGGGCTTTTCCGATGCGCGGCTCGGCCAGTTCACCGGCCTCAAGACCGAAGACGTATCGCAGCGCCGCCGTGCGCTTGGCGTGCGCCCGATCTTCAAGCGCATTGACTCCTGCGCCGCCGAATTCGCTTCGCCCACCGCCTACATGTATTCGACCTACGAAATGCCGTTCGCCGGCCGCGTCGTCGACGAGGCTGAGCCGTCCGATAAGAAGAAGGTCGTCATTCTCGGCGGCGGGCCAAACCGCATCGGACAGGGCATCGAGTTCGATTATTGCTGCTGCCACGCCTGTTTCGCGCTCAAAGACGTCGGCTACGAAACCATCATGGTGAACTGCAATCCGGAGACGGTGTCGACCGATTACGACACCTCCGATCGCCTCTATTTCGAGCCGCTGACGACCGAGGATGTGATCGAGATCATCGATGCCGAGCGCAGCAAGGGCACACTGCACGGCGTCATCGTGCAATTCGGCGGCCAGACGCCGCTCAAACTCGCAGCAGCCCTGGAGTGGGCGAAAGTGCCGATCCTCGGCACATCGCCAGACGCCATCGATCTGGCCGAAGACCGCGACCGCTTCAAGCAATTGCTCGAACAGCTCAAGATGCGTCAGCCCAAGAGCGGCATCGCAGACAGTCCGGAAAAGGCCCGCGCGATTGCCGACGCGATCGGCTACCCGATCGTGATCCGCCCCTCCTACGTGTTGGGCGGCCGCGCCATGGAAATCGTACATGACGGCCATCAGCTCGACCGCTATGTCGCGCGCTTGGCCTCCGATCTCGATCGGCCCTCGGAACTCGCGGTCTCCGATAAGCGCCCGCTCCTGATCGACCGCTACATCACCGACGCCGTCGAGGTCGACGTCGATTGTCTCGCCGACGGCAAGGACAGCTACATCGCCGGCATCATGGAGCACATCGAGGAAGCCGGCATCCATTCCGGCGACTCAGCCTGCTCGCTGCCGCCGCATTCGCTCGACAAGGCAACAATCGATGAACTCGAGCGGCAGACCCGCGAGCTCGCGCTCGCGCTCAAGGTCGGCGGCCTGATGAACGTGCAATACGCCATCAAGAACGGCGATATCTACGTGCTCGAAGTCAATCCGCGGGCGTCGCGCACGGTGCCGTTCGTCGCCAAGGTGACCGGCATTCCGGCGGCGAAAATCGCGGCCCGCGTCATGGCCGGCGAAACCTTGGCGAGCTTTGAGCTCAAGCCGCAGAATTTCGAGCCTGCCGCGGCCAAGCATATCGGCGTCAAGGAATCGGTGTTCCCGTTCGCCCGTTTCGGCTCCGCGGTCGATACCGTACTGGGCCCGGAGATGAAATCGACCGGCGAAGTGATGGGCATCGACCGCGACTACAATGTCGCCTTCGTCAAAAGCCAACTCGGCGGCGGCTCGCGGCTGCCGAAAACCGGCACAGTGTTCGTCTCGGTCAAGGACGCCGATAAGTCACGCATCCTGGAAGCGACCCGGCTCCTGACTGAACTGGGCTTTAAGGTCTTGGCCACCTCGGGTACACAGCGCTACCTCGCCGAGAACGGCGTCGCCGCGGTGAAGATCAACAAAGTCGCCGAAGGCCGCCCGCACATCGTCGACTCCATCAAGAACGGCGAAGTGCAGCTGGTTTTCAACACCACGGAAGGGGCGACGGCGCTCAACGACAGCCGGTCGCCCTCGGCGAGATGGGCGTTCCAACCGAGCACCTGCTTGCACGCCTCGGAGAGCACCCACGCACCGATCGGCACGATCATCCCCGTCTGCTCGGCCACCTCGGCGAAGGCGGAGGGCTCGAGCAGGCCCCGGGTCGGGTGGTGCCAGCGCACCAACGCCTCGGTCCCCGCCCATCGGCCGGTACGCACCTCCACGATGGGCTGGTAG
>Ga0209448_10000676_pt1 | contig 10901 bp, 10 predicted proteins | sample BogFormECP14_OM2_FD_188245 | JGI IMG/M metagenome (GOLD analysis project Ga0209448, IMG submission 188245) | Bog forest soil microbial communities from Calvert Island, British Columbia, Canada - ECP14_OM2 (SPAdes) (version 2) | ecosystem: Environmental > Aquatic > Freshwater > Wetlands > Bog ... | reverse complement strand
GGCCGACATCGATGCCGAGCTTGAGAAGCTCACCATGGATTCTCGGCGCTCCCCACAACGGCTTGGCGATGCTCTCCCGAAGCTATAGTCGGCGCCATGCTGTCACATCTCACGCACAAGAAGCTTCCTTGTGCGAACTCAATCCAAGAGTGCAAGCGCAGGCCGCGCGACGCCTTCGAGCAAAGCGCGTTCCGGATTTGAGCGTGCCAAAACCCGAATGCCGAGCAAGACGCCGAGCAGCAAGCGTGCCAGATCTTTGGCGACGCGCTCCTTTGGGATTGCGCCATCTGCTTGCGCGGCTTTGATCGAGCGGCAGAAAAACGCCTCGATTTCGCCAAGGCGGTCGGCAATGAGCACGCCCAGCTTCTTGTCGTGCGGCGCTACTTCAAGCGCCGAATTGATCAGAAAGCAGCCCCGGCGCTCGCGATCGTTAACCGATTTATCGATTATCTCGTCGATAAACTTTCTGATAGCTTTCTTTGGATAGGGCAACTCTTCAAGACGCCTAATCCGCTCCCGCATCGATTGGTCGAGATATCGCTCAAGCGCCTGCACAAATAATGCATACTTATCGCCGTATGTGTTGTAGACGCTCGTCGACGACAGCCCCATTTTTTTGGCCAGCTCACGCATGGACGTCGCTTCATAGCCCTTCGTCCAGAAACAGGCGACCGCCGCCTCCAGGGCAATCACGACGTCGAATTCCCTCGGTCTCGCCATTTTCTCCTTCCGCTGTGACTGCCAGTTGAGCGCGCTGCTGAAATTTTGTTGCGAAGCGACAACGGCACACAAGGTGCCCCAATCGAGGAGGCAACGCAATGAAAACCCTCCTCAATAAAGAGATCAAGATCGGCTGAAATGGAATGAATTCATCCCAATCCTTGATCCCCATCCCGAACTTTCTATTGGATGAGCCAAGCTCTGCGAAATGTGTGGTTAGACTTATTCCCAAAACTGACGACAGCAGAAGTAATAACTATGTTACTGGACATTTTGTAACGATCGACTCAATATTCTTCCTGTCGTCGGTTGGATTTCAAAATCCATGAAGGAAGCAAGTATGACAAAGTTTCAAACAGCGATGCGGGTCGCCTCGGTGCTCGTTTTGCTAGTTGTTGTAGGCGGGCCGCTTGGCTTTGCGTGGGCGAACGATCTTGGGCCCGCGATCGGCACCACGGCCCCCGACATTGGAACGCGCCTCGATCAGAGAGGAAAGCCGCATCAGTTGTCGGACCTCATGGGCAGGAATGGCTTGGTTCTCTTTTTCTTTCGATCGGCCGGCTGGTGCCCTTATTGCCAAGCCCAGCTTATCGACGTGAATAGTGGCATCGCCGAAATCGAAAAGCGAGGCTACCACGTTGCCGGACTGTCATATGATGACCCGGAAGTCCTGCAGGCATTCACTTTGAAGCGTGATCTCACGTACACACTATTGTCCGATCCGAAGTCCGAGGTGATCGATCGCTATAATCTGCGCGATCCGCAATATCCGCCAGGTAACCGCGCCTATGGGGTTCCTCGACCGATAATCTTTATTCTGGATCCTCGGGACACGATCAAGGCCAAGCTCTACGAGGAAAGCTTCAAGAATCGCCCTCCAATCACTGCCGTCACTTCAAAGCTTGACGAACTCGCGGGTCACAGCTGAGCCGGCCTGTACAGATGGGCTCGAACGTGAGTTTTCTGCGGCTAATGGGCATGGTGCTGCCCATGCTTGGTGCACTAGCGATAGGGGCTTCCCACGCTTGCGCACAAACCAGCCCGCCGGAGGGCCATCATGCTAGCGCTAGCCTGGTCGCGGAGATTCGATCAATCGTCCCGGGCCAGCCTTTTCAGATAGCCCTCAGGCAACAGATCCAACCGGGTTGGCATACGTATTGGTTGAACCCGGGGGATTCAGGTCTCCCGACCACGATTGAATGGGCCCTCCCCCAAGGCTTTAGGGCCGGCCCGATCACGTGGCCGACACCTAAAAGGATCGCATACGGCCCGGTCGTGGACTATGGCTATGAAAATGAGGTTCTGCTTCCGGTGACCATCGACGTTCCGTCGGATCTCGCTTCAGGGGCAGACGTTGCACTTTCAGCGCATGCAAGCTGGCTGGTCTGCTCGGACACTTGCATCCCCGAAGATGCCGAAGTGAGAATCTCCCTCCCGGTTGCCGCGAAAGCGGAGCCCGATCCGAATTGGTCCGGACGTTTCGCATTGAACCGGGCGCATCTGCCTTCGCCTAATCCATTCCCCACGATGGCCACAAATTCCGATGGCAAGATCATGCTACACGTCGCGACCGGCGACGCCAGTCGGCTCCGCAACCTCATGTTCTTTCCGGCGGATCCCAATATCATTGATGACGATGCCCCGCAGACCGTAACGATTGACACTAAAGGTCTGACGCTAGCTCTGCCGCGAGACGGCACAAAGCCGACGCCTGCCGAGCTCAATGGCCTTCTCGTCTTTCATGATTCGGCAGCGCAGGCCGACGCATCGCTTCAGGCTATCACAATCTCCACCCTGCTCGACCGGGCCTCGCCGAATACCGGCGATGGATTGAAATTTGTTTGGGCTGCATTGCTGGCCTTTGCTGGTGGCATCTTGCTCAATCTCATGCCCTGCGTATTGCCGATACTCTCGGTGAAGGCATTCAGCCTGGTTCAGCACGCCCAATCGGCGCCGCGCGAAGTCCGGCTTCAGGGAGTCGCATATGGTGCCGGCGTCTTGATTAGTTTTGCGGTGATTGCAGGCTTGCTCATTGGATTTCGCGCTGCCGGCGCGGAAATCGGCTGGGGTTTTCAGCTGCAGTCGCCGGTATTTATTGCAGCGATGATTTATTTGTTGGTCGCGGTCGGCTTTAACCTCTCTGGTTTGTTTAGCTTCGGTGAGCGAGTGGCCGGTGTCGCCGGTGACATCGGGTCGCACAATCGTTATTCAGGGTCATTTCTAACCGGGGCGCTGGCAACACTCATCGCCACGCCATGCACCGCGCCTTTCATGGCGGCGGCACTGGGCTACGCGATCACGCAGCCGTGGTACCGGTCGCTCGCAATTTTTGAGGCGGTGGGATTGGGTTTGGCATTCCCTTATCTGGCAATAGCTTTCAGCCCTAGCTTGCGCCGCTTTCTTCCCAAGCCGGGCGTTTGGATGCTTTATCTGAAACAGTTTTTGGCCTTCCCGGTCTACGGCACCGCCGTATGGCTGTCCTTCGTCTTGGCCCAAGAGGCAGGAGAACTCGCCGTAACGGTAACGCTGGCTGGATTAGTGCTGATTGCCTTCGCCGCTTGGCTTTACGAAGGCGTGCGTTCGACTGAGCATCGCGGGCGGCCGTGGGGCTTTGGCATATCGGCTGCGGCAGTTTTCGGCGCGATAGCGCTTCTCCAACTGACGGATGTCGATCGCCCTTCACTCGCGGCCGGAACGCCTGTCGGGGACGGCATCAGTTGGCTGCCTTTTAGTACAGCCAAAGTCGACGAACTGCAGGCGCAAGGCAAACCTGTCTTTGTCGACTTCACAGCCGACTGGTGCATCACATGCAAGCTCAATGAAAGGGTCGCACTGTCGGATCAGGCTGTGCTCAAGGCGTTCGCGGATAGCGGCGTGGTGGCGCTTCGCGCTGACTGGACCCGGCAGGATCCAACCATCACACACATGCTCGAGGCGAATGGTCGCGCTGGCGTACCGCTCTATCTGTTCTATCCAAAAGTGAGGGCGAACGGCGAGCGACCCCGGGCAATCGTCTTACCGCAGATTCTAACCGCGGAAACCATCATTCATGACGTGAAGGTCGAATAAAACACGTTTAGTATACGCTAAAAACAGAGTGGGTTGCGATTTTCCGGGTTCAATCAGGTTTTGCGCCCGAAAACTCGACCACCTTCGCCCACTTCGCGGTTTCATCGGCGATGAGCTTGCCAAAATCGGCGGCTGATCCAGTCATCACTCTGCCCCCAATATCGGTAAACCGTGACCTCAATTTAATATCGGCAAGCCCCGCGTTTATCTCGCTGTTGAGCTTGTCAATGATCTCGGCCGGCGTGTCCTTCGGTGCGCCTATGCCGAACCAGACACTCGCCTCATACCCCGGAACGAACTCGCTCACGCTCGGCACGTTTGGCAGGCCTTCCCAGCGGGTTGCAGTTGTAACCGCCAACGGACTGAGCTTGCCGGCTTTGATGAACTGGATCGAAGAGGACGAGGCGACAAAGTAGACGTCAGCCTGTCCACCGAGGACGGCGGCCAACGCGGCGGGCCCACCGCGATATGGTACGTGAACCATGTCGATTCCGGCCATCATCTTGAAGAGCTCACCGGCGACGTGTGGTCCGGTTCCGTTGCCAGCCGACGCCATATTGAGTTTGCCGGGATTAGCCTTGGCGTAGGAAATGAACTCTGGAACTGATTTGGCGGGAAACAACGGATTGACCACCATAATAAGCGGAATGCGGACAATGCCCGCGACTGGCGCGACATCACGCACCAGATTGAAATTGAGATTTTCGTATATCGTGACGTTGATGGCGGTGGTTGTACTGACGAGAAGAAGGGTATAGCCGTCGGGTGGTGCTCGTACGACCGCTTCGGTGCCAATGTTGCCACCGCCACCTGGCCGATTCTCTGCAATAAACGGTTGGCCAAACTGCTCGGATAGCCACTCGCTAATAAAACGTGCGGCGACATCAGGCGCTCCGCCTGGGGCGTCATTTATGATCACGTGCACGGGCCTCGTCGGGTAAGCATCCGCCCAAACAGGCCGCGTGAAAGAGGGGGTCGTAGCGGCACTTGCTACCAGACTCAAAAATCGGCGACGCGCAATACTCATTGTTATATCGTCCCGTCAATCGATTAGGATTTCCTAAGCTGCATTCGCAAACTCCGCCTGAACAGCTTTCTCATAGGCGAATAGCTTCTGGAAGCTTTGCCGGCGCTTCATGCGTTCATGGTGCTCTAGACAATTTGCAAATTTGGACAAGTCGAGATCGAATTGTAAGCCACGGCGAAAGCACCAGAAGAAATGCACGTCAACAGCAGTGAAGTGGTCAAAGAAGTACTCACGTCCCGTAAGCATATTTTCAGCGATCTGATAGTTCTCAAACAAAGGCTCCACAGCCAGCCTGCGAACGCTATCGCCGGTGTTAGGTGCGTCGCAGACCCGAGGTGGAGCATTTATGCGAGAAAGAAAGGGATGAATGCTCGAAGCACACCAAGAGAGCATCGAGATTGCCTGAAGTTCCTGCCACGGATCAGTCGGCAATAGTGACGCTTTTGGAAAACTATGCGCGATCCACATCTGGATAGCGACGTTCTCGGTAAGAGGTCGCCCGTCAACCAAAAGCAGCGGCACCTTGTGTTTAGGATTTAGCTTGAGGTAGTCAGCTGACTTTTGTTGGCCTTTGTGCAAATTGATTGTTTGGATGTTAAAAGTAGCGTTCGCTTCGGTCAGTGTTACGTATGGAACAAGCGAACAGGCGATAGGTGCGTAGTACAGGGTTATTTCCATCGGTTTCTCCAGGGGACGGCTCGATTTAGCGCATGTAACTCAGTCTCGGAGTGCCATCCTATCCACTAGTATTGCAGACGACACTATTGAATTTGCACGAGCCACTCAGCGCGGCTAACCTCTTCTATCGGCCCACATCAGGGCCCTGCTCGATTAGAGGAGACACTCGCCATGCCGCGCATTGCCTACATCGAAGAGTCCAAAAAGACCCCGCAGATCAGCGCGATGATAGAATCCGCCAAAAAGACTGGCGCGCCGGATCCGCGTGTGGTTAGCATCATGACGCGCAGCGAAGTTGGTAGCGCTTGGGTCGAGTGCTGGAACAAGGTGCTCAACAAGGGCGTGCTGCCGCACAAACTGAAAGAAATGTGCCGGATCAAGATTTCAGTCGCGCACCAATGCGGCTATTGCTCGACCGTCCGTTCAAACGTGGCCAAGGCGGAAGGTCTAACTGAGGATATGATCGGCGATCTTCTAGGATCGTACGGCACCAGCAAATATTTTACGGCACGCGAAAAAGCGGCGTTGCACTATGCCGACCTGTTCAAGCAGGGCGAGCACGCGATCGACAAAGACGAAGTATATGACGAACTCAAGAATCATTTCAGCGACGAAGAAATCATCGAGCTCGGCATGCTTTGTGCGCAAACCGACGGCGTTGGCAAATTGGTGAAGTCGCTCAATGTGCTGAGCTGGGAGGACGCCTGCACCCTCAACCCAAAGCTCACGGAAAGCATGCCGGCCCAAGCGGCAGAGTAAATTGCGGCTTCCATCCGCGAGCGGCCAGCCGAGGCCGAGGATCGAGCCGACGGAAAGTCGTGTGGAGGACGAATAAATGGTGACCCATCGCGCACTCGTTGCAACGACAGTAGCGCTGCTCGCGGCACTGACGTTACCTGTCGCCCCGTCGGTCACGCCGGCACGAGCGCAAACAATCATCGACGAATGGGGCTCGGTGAAAGTGCCTCCGTCGCCTGAACTCAAGCCAGTCACCGTGGACCCGAAAACTACAGCGCTGCTGATGCTCGATTTCATGTATCAAAATTGTGGCAAGCGGCCGCGTTGCGTTGCATCCATTCCGGCGGTGAAAAAGCTGCTCGACGAAGCGCGCGCCGCCAAAGTCACGGTGGTGTACGCCATCATCTCTGGCACAACGACTGCCGACGTCATCAAGGCGGTGGCTCCCACGGCTGATGAGCCGTGGATACGCTCCGGAGCGGACAAGTTCATCAACACCGATCTGGAAAAAATGCTAAAGGATAAGGGCATCCAGACTGTGATCGTGACCGGAACGGCCTCCAACGCAGCGGTGCTGTTCACCGCGGCCGGCGCGGCACAGCGCGGCATGAACGCGATCGTACCGGTCGACGGTATGTCGGGGATCGACGCCTATGCCGACCTCACCACCGCCTACATGATCGCGACCGCGCCCGTGATCTCGGTAAAGTCGACATTGACTAAGATCGATATGATCACATTTTAACGGACTGTCATCCCAACGGACAGCTCGGTTCCTCTAAAAATATCCACTTTTGGGATAATCCCATGCTGGGATCAATCTCCCGCGCCGATGGCCCCTGGAGCTCTAGAAGGAGATCCGCGGATCAGCCGGAGGCTGACCCAAGGTCTCACTGATTAAGAAATGATGGTTTCTTAATGAGTTGGGATGTTTGGTTCTGTTTTTCAAAAGTGAGCTGACTCGCACCGTGTCGGTTTGTCCATTTACGTCGATGGCTCAGCGTGTCGGCGAGCCCGTTCCCAAACGTTCTCTGTTTCCATGGTGACCCCAAGGCCATGAAGAGTCAGGTCTCAGGCGTTTATCGCCGGCGAGACGCGCCCTCATTGGGCGATGTAATTGCGCGGATGCACGACGAGGTCGAGCGCTTTCCACTGCTTGTACCGGTCCTGCGGCAGCATGGTGTACGGCTGGCATTTGTGCAGCCCGCTGATGAATATTTGCATCAGCGCCTGTTGTTCCGCCGACGGATTCGACTCGAGTAGCTGCGGCTCCGCCGCCAGCGTGCCGTCGCGATTGAGGAAAACCCGCACCGTGATGTTTATCTTTTCGTTCCGAGTGATGCCAGGCGGCAGCGCCTCGCACGAAGAGACGAGCTCGCGGAACGGCTCGGTAAAGTCGTAGCCGACGAGCGGCGAATCGATCGGTGGCGCTGCAAAGCCGCTGCCGAGGCGTCCGCCGGCGAGTGCAAGGAACGCCGCGGCTGCCGCCGTGTCGGGCGTATCGGGTGTCACTTCAGGAGAAGCCGCCGGCGGATCGGGCGTTGGCTGTGCCATCGCCATTTGCGCCGCGTCGGCTGTCGGCAGCGGCGGCTCCTTCGCCTGCGGCGGCCCGGTCTGCTGCTGCGGCGCCTTCGGCAGCACGTAGCCCTGAGCCTCATGTGGGTCTTCTGGCTGGGGCGGCGGTGGAACCGTTAGCAGCTGCTCGTTTTTCCCGATCAGGACTTGCGAGTGCGCTGCCTGTTCGGTGCCGGAGGTCCGCAAACTGGACGGCGTGCCTGAATACCGGGGTATCTCCTTCGGCGTAACGATCTCGACCTGCATCGCATCCGGCGGCACGGCCTCTAGCGAGGCCGCCCGTGCGAAGAGCAGAACGACGGTCAGGATACCCACGTGGGCAAGGGCGGAAATAACAAGCCCGTTGCGATTAAAGCGCTTCGCTGCAATCATCAATGATCGTGTCTGAACTGCCCCACCCGCGATTATAGCTGGCGCGACGAAGGTTTGTCCTTACTAACGGGCGGGTGACCATAGCGGTTGTGTGCTGGCCTAATGCGATGTTCGAAAACGACCCATATCAGAGGTTTGCGTTAGTGGCCTCCAGGCACAAGCCGAGCATTATCCCTCGCAACAAGTGGCGGCGATCCGGAGTATTCGATGATGAGCAAGTATCTTCTTGAAACGCCGCTTAGTTCGCTTTGAAAGAATCACGACCTTCGTTGCGGCTGCTGTCAGCGGATGTCAGGCGGATTCATCGAAATGTCCGGTCATGACACCTACCGCAGCATGCCCAAAAATGAGACGAGAACAATTCGCACTTCCCGTCCGTCGAAAAGGTGATGCAATTAGGGTGAGTAGTATCGCCTGCGTGCTAGGTGCCCTCGCCACGATAGCGGCGGAACATGGAATGCAAGCGCAGGAGACGCCGCGCGTTAACTCGATATTCCCAAGCGCTTCCGCACTCAATCCATCAAAGTTGGCGGGGTCTGAAGAAAGCGACCATGGCCACGCCTTGGGCAGAAACATCAGCGAGAATGGCGCTAGCAAAATCAGCGCGGGTGGCCGGTCAGGCGACAGAAGGTGCGAAATGTCCCCAGAAGAATTTGCAAAATTTTATCCTCGGCTGCTCGATTGGATTCAAACCACGTTGACCGCCAGTACTCACGTGGCACAAACCGTGGCCTCCCACGGCTTTTGGCGTCTACCGCTGTATTTCGCCGAAAAGACTTTAGCTTCGACAAAGGTTGTCTTAGTTGATCCGTTACCAATGCCACCGTTATCTTCTATGGGGTTAGTACGCTTTGCCGAATTTGAGCATGGCAACTTCGACGGTATTACTTACATCGACACTATTTTTTTAAAGCCAACCCAATCCAACAATGAGATCATCCACTTTCATGAGCTTGTTCATGTCATTCAATGGCGTTTGCTCGGACCGGATCGCTTTCTATTGTCGTATGCGAATGGCTTAGAATGCTTCGGCTATCGGCAGAGTCCGTTGGAAGCCATGGCGTACGACGCTGAAGCAGCGTTCGCTACCTCTATGACCACTTTCAACGTAGAAAAAATGGTCGCGGGGAAACTTGGTTTGTAACGGACTCGATCGGCTTAATTGGCCGCCGCGCCGGAGTGCTATTTTCGACCAAAGTGCAGCGCAGCAAAATCCGCCTATTCGATCACATCGTCAGCGAGCGCGCATTGTGCCCTCGTTGGTTATGTATAAAACGAGAGCTCCATTACTTTCGAACAGCCGTGAACAAGCGTCACGATGACAGAAGGCGGACCGGCTCGCTTTAAGGCGGCCTTAATTTTCCCTCAAGAATCCCTTGATTTTTCGGCTGTGTGGGGCGGCGGGGTGCCTGGCGTTGATCGGCCCGTTGCGAACGGCGTGGCCGGCGGGGAGTTGCCTTGACGGGGTGCCTTCCTCATCAGCACACGTCACCCGCGAGGATAGCAGCAGCCGGCATTCGACCCCGGCGTCGGCCATGATGGCTGCCCCGATTTCGAATCACGGCCATGTCGTCGACTTCACGCCCGGCTTTGGCCGCAAGTCCGCTATGGGTCATAAACGGAAGTGACACCCTGAAATCGGGATGTCTGTTTTATCCCCGAAAGCGGACATTGATCGGTGCCATCTCTATGTCCGCTAAGTGCCAATAGCGGACACCGTCTCTTTGCTTTGTTATGAAAGAGGGCGCCAACCGAGGCGGCCTTACTCGGTGCAGTTTGAACACAACGCCGTAAAACGTCGACGTGGGGACAGACATGAAAATACAGGTAATTGTCGTGCTTTACGTGCTGCTGATGATAGCCGTCGTAGTCGGTGTAGATTTCCTGTTCTTGAGAAACCGGTTCTGGGAACGGCTAATAGTGAATATAGGAATTGTCTTGGTATTCGGAGCTTTCTACTTGAGCTTCCTCAAGCCTCGATGAGGAAGGCAACATGTCGCAGTCCCTTTCTTTAAAAGCGACCACCCCGAAACTCAAAAAGGACCAGTGAAGATGGAAAGGGGCCAGTACCCTTTTTCACATGGGAACATTTGGGATGCAATTCGTTGTCCACGTCCTTGCGGCCCTCGCGATCGTCAACGCTCAAACATCGTTAGCGGCGAATATCCTTTCTACTGGTGGGCGCAGCGAAACAATTCTGATTCAAACTCTGACCATATCGGATGAACAATTTTTGAAACGCCCAGAGTGGTCTTTGGAAGATTGGCGATCATCTGATCGCATTTTGTGGCAAAGCCGGTCGCAACGGCGAGCATAACGGTAGCGGCACTGTTCTGCGAAAGATCGCGAAAGCTCTGAAAGACACATTCGGCAAGCGGGCAAGTGGCTTCGTCAGCTTCGACGGGTGGCATCTAATGGCTGAGTTGACGCGCTACCGCCCTGATGGCGGTTCTTCATCGTGCCAACTACAGCCGCCCCAAAGTCTGATCGAGGAAGCTGCCCGACGCGGACTTATACAATTCTCGGGTCATCCCACGATTCCTTCGCCACCTGGATACGATTGTCTAACGTTTCCAGACGACGATGGCGGCGGCATCACGGACTGCGCCGACCCCTGAAAGACGAGAATAAATCTGCGAGATTTTCAGAAGAGTTTGAGGCAGCAGACCACTTTCCCAACGATCTCAAGCTCAGACAGGGGAATCTCTTCCGCGGCGTGCTT
>Ga0209448_10000675_pt1 | contig 10903 bp, 10 predicted proteins | sample BogFormECP14_OM2_FD_188245 | JGI IMG/M metagenome (GOLD analysis project Ga0209448, IMG submission 188245) | Bog forest soil microbial communities from Calvert Island, British Columbia, Canada - ECP14_OM2 (SPAdes) (version 2) | ecosystem: Environmental > Aquatic > Freshwater > Wetlands > Bog ... | reverse complement strand
CGCGTCGGTTGGCCCGCCCGGCGGAAAGCCGATGATCATCGTGATCGGGTGCGACGGATAGGTTTCTGCCAGCGCTGAGCCGGCGCTTGTGAGAAGCACGCTTGCCAAAAGCGCGACCAGCGCGCCGATGAAACCTGCTCGTTTCATGGCTCTCCCCTTGGCGTTTGTCTTATCGTTCCCTTTCAGCGTTTCTTGTTTTTCAGCAGAGCCAAAGATGGCACGGGCCCTCGCACGCTAAAAGGTCAGAAGCACTGTCACGACCGGAAAGCGGCCCTCGGGAACTGCCGCCATTCGAACCGCTTACCACTCTCTTGACGCTCTTTTCTTGGCGCCTCTCTCTTGGCGCTTCGATTGACGCCCCCTATATGCGGCCTGTAACCATCCGCAAATGTTCGCAAAATTCGAACGATTCTTGACGCCGACGGCAACGCCGGAACGCCCGGAGCCGCCGGGCGCCCTCATCGCCTTTCTGTGGCATTTTGCCCGGCAGGCGAAATGGCTGTTTGCGGCACTGTTCGTGGTCGAGCTTCTGGTGGCGCTGAGCGACAGCGCGGTGCCGTGGTTCATGGGCCGCATCGTCACCATGGTCACCAAAGTGCCGGCCGACCGGTTTTTCGCCGCAGGCTGGCCGTGGCTTCTCGGCATGGCGGCGGTCGTGCTCATCGTCCGCCCGGGCGTGACGCTGATCCGCTATCTCATCAACAATCAGGCGCTGGCCGCGCCGTTTACCGGCCTGGTGCGCTGGCAGGCGCATTGGCACGTGGTGCGGCAAAGCTGGGCATTCTTTCAGAACGATTTTGCCGGACGCATTTCCAACCGCGTCATGCAGACCGCGCCGTCGGTGCGCTCGACCTTGACCGCGACCATCACCACGGTCTGGTACATCATCGTCTATGGCGTCTCCGCGCTCGCGCTGACGGCTTCTGCCGAACGCTGGCTCGCCGTGCCGATCCTGCTGTGGTTTTCGGGCTATGCGGCGCTGCTTTATTTTTTGGTGCCGCGGATGCGCGAGCGCTCGAAAGTGAGCTCCATCGCCCGTTCCGAGCTGACCGGACGCATCGTCGATAGCTACACCAACATCCTCACCGTAAAACTCTTCGCCCGCGCCCGCGAAGAGGATCAATATGTGCGCGACGCCGTCGACCAGCATGTCGATCTTTTTACCGCCGCGCAGCGCCTGCTGACGGTGTTCGGCGCGACGCTCGATATGCTCAACGCGCTGTTGATCGCCGGATCGGGGGCGCTGGCGCTGTTGCTGTGGCGCTTCGGCCGGATCGAGGTTGGCGCCATCGCCATGGTGCTGCCGCTGACGCTGCAGCTCACCAACATGTCGCGGCAGATCGCGATGCGCATCACCGAAATCTTCGAAGACGTCGGCGTGGTGCAGGAGGGCATGCTCACCATTGCGCGGCCGCTGCAACTCCCCGATCCGGCGCATGCCCGGCCGCTGACGGTGAAGGCCGGCCGTATCGAATTTCGCAACGTGAAATTCGGCTATGGCCGCGAGGCCGGCGTCCTTGAGAATTTCAATCTGACCATCGCGCCCGGCGAGAAGATCGGGCTGGTCGGCCGCTCCGGCGCCGGCAAGTCGACGGTGGTCAATCTCTTGCTGCGCTTCTTCCATCTCGAAGGCGGCGCCATCCTCATAGACGGCGAGGATATTTCGCATCTGACGCAGGAATCGCTGCGCGCGCAAATCTCGGTGGTGACGCAGGACACCTCGCTCTTGCACCGCTCGATCCGCGCCAATATCGGCTACGGCCGGCCCGACTCGAGCGATGCGGAGATCGAGCGCGCCGCGAAGCTTGCCCATGCGCACGAGTTCATTCCCGATCTTGAGGACTGGCACGGCCGGCGCGGCTATGACGCCCATGTCGGCGAGCGCGGCATCAAACTGTCCGGCGGCCAGCGCCAGCGCATCGCCATCGCGCGCGTGATCCTCAAAGACGCGCCGATTCTGGTTTTCGACGAGGCGACCTCGGCGCTCGACAGCGAAGTCGAGTCCGCGATCCAGTCCTCGCTCGGCACATTGATGGAAGGCAAGACCGCAATCGCCATCGCGCACCGGCTCTCGACCATTGCGCAGATGGACCGCCTGGTGGTGCTCGACCACGGCCGCATCATCGAGCAAGGCACCCATAGCGAGTTGATCGCCCGCGGCGGTCATTATGCAAGTTTGTGGCGGCACCAGGCCGGCGGTTTCGTCGACTCAGCCGGCATGCAGGCCGCGGAATAATTTTTCACGGCGGCGCGCGGACATCACAACCTGCAGGCGTTCCAGGTTCGCGTTCCTGGTACCCGGCTCTACCGAACGAGCTAACCTCGCTGCAGTGTGCAGGCCAAGTCCGCCGGGTGCGGCGGGCTGCCGCATGCCTGTCGCAATTCGTCATTATCGCTGACGCCATTGCCCAATATTGAACCAAGACCGAACCGGGAGAATGTTCGATGCGTCGTCCGCTGATCGCCGCTGCTTTGGGGTTTGCGACGTTTATGCTTTTGCCGGCCTCCGGCTTTGCGCAACAGGGCCTGCCATTGCCTCCGGGCGGCTTCAAGCCGCCGCCGGCCGCGCCGGTCAAGCCGTATCAGACCGTGGCGGTGACGCCACCGGCGCCGTTGACCGATCCGGGCTTTGTGGCGCTGCGCAAGCAGTTGGCCGATGTCGCCACGAAAAAGGATCGCGCCGGGCTCGCCAAGCTCGTGGTCGCGCAGAATTTCTTCTGGGTGCAGGACAAGGATCTCGCCGACAGCAAAAAATCCGGTGTCGACAATCTCGCCAAGGCGGTCGATCTCGACGCCAAAGACGGCTCGGGCTGGGACACGCTTGCCGGCTATGCCAATGAGCCGACGGCGGCGGAATCGCCGCAGCAAAAGGGCGTGTTCTGCGCGCCGGCCGATCCGACGATCGATGCCAAGGCGCTCGAGGCGCTCGGCAAGGCGACCGGAACCGATCCGTCGGAATGGGGCTACACCAACAAGGACGGCGTCGAAATGCACGCGACGGCAAAGCCGAATTCGCCGGTGATCGAAAAGCTTGGCGTCTATTTGGTGCGCGTGCTGCCAGACACCGGCCAGGGCGCCAATCCCAACGATCCATTATTCCTGCACATCGCGGCGCCGGACGGCAAAACCGGCTATGCCGACGCTCAGCTGATTTCGCCACTCGGCAGCGACCAGATGTGCTATTCTAACGATGCGAGCGGCTGGAAGATCGCCGGCTATTTCGGCGGCGCTACTTCGCAGTAAACGGTAAAGGCTAAAGGCGACAGCGGGCGATGCGCCGCTGGTATCGTGATACTACCGGGCGCCATGGCTGCCTTATTTGGCTGACGATTTCACGCCGATGCTATGGCAGCCCTGTCATAACGGGTGTTGAAGGGGGGCTGTGTCGGCAGCACAATGCCCCAAACAAGGGTGGGACGAATGGCAAGCTTTAGAAAGCTCGTTCCGTGGATCGGCGCAGCGGTGTTGTGCCTGATTTCGGCGCAGGTGCCGGCTCAACCGGGCCGTCCAGGTAGTGTGCCTGTGTATCAGTATCCGGTGACGGCGCCGGACGTCGATCCTGGTGTCGACCACGGCAATTCGGCCAATCTTCCGGAAGAATTCCAGAAGCAATTGGTGTTCTACCGCTCGCTGCAGCCGCCGGGCACGATCATCATCGATACGCAGGAGCGCCACCTCTATCTGATCCAGGATCAGACCCACGCGCTGCGCTACGGCATCGGCGTCGGCCGCGACGGTTTCACCTGGCAGGGCTTGTTGCAGATCAGCCACAAAGCCGAGTGGCCGGATTGGCATCCGCCGCCCGAAATGATCGAGCGCCAGCCCTATCTGCCGCGCTTCATGGCCGGCGGCCCCGGCAACCCGCTCGGCGCCCGCGCAATGTATCTCGGCAATACAGTCTATCGCATCCACGGCACCAATGCCCCGGAGACGATCGGACAGGCGGTGTCGTCGGGCTGCTTCCGGCTGGTGAATGACGATGTGACGGACCTCTACGGTCGCGTCCAGGTCGGCACCCACGTCATCGTGCGTCAGGATTAGTAAGATCCGCTGTTAGTCGTCATGGCCAGGCTTGTCCCGGCCATCCACGTCTCTCTATTTTGCGTAAAGACGTGGATGCCCGCGACGAGCGCGGGCGTGACGCATTACAAAAGCGCAATCGCATCTTCCTTCCTACCGCCCCGCCGCAGCGGCGACGGACTGCGCGGTCTGACCAAACAGGATCGCGCGCTCTTCCGCGGTGCGGATACCGCCCTGGCCGGGATTGATCTTCGGCGTCCACTCGTAGGCCTTCACCACCGCGGGGCGCTTAGCGATCGCTTCGAGCCAGCGCTTGAGGTGCGGGAAGTCTGCGATCTTCTGGCCCTGGCGCTCCCATGGCACCACCCACGGATAGCAGGCCATGTCGGCGATCGAATATTCGCCGGCGAGATATTGATGATCGGCGAGCCGCTTGTTCATCACCCCGTAGAGCCGGTTCACCTCGTTGCGATAGCGATCCATGGCGTATTGGATCTTGTCGGTCGCGTAATTGCTGAAATGGTTGTTCTGGCCCGACATTGGGCCGAGCCCGCCCATCTGCCAGAACAGCCACTCGAGCGCCGCGGTGCGGCCGCGCAAATCTTTCGGAACGAACTTGCCGGTCTTGTCGGCGAGATACAGCAGGATGGCGCCGGACTCGAACACCGAGAGCGGCTTGCCGCCGTCAGCCGGCTTATGGTCGACAATGGCGGGAATGCGGTTGTTCGGCGAGGCCGCCAGAAAGTCGGCTTTGAACTGCTCGCCCTTGCCGATATTGACCGGAGTGATTTTGTACTCCAGCCCGGCTTCCTCGAGGAAGATTGTTATTTTGTGGCCGTTCGGCGTGGTCCAATAAAGTACGTCGATCATGACAAGCCTGTGCGTTCTGTGGTGGGGAATTTGTATGTGGGCGGCCAGTCTAGCGCTTCAAGACGGGCTTGCGGAAGCGCCGCAAAGATGCCGAGCCGCGGCTTCTCAGCGCGCTATTCTTCGCCAGCTCGATCTGCGCTGTTCCCTACATGCTGTCCTACGACACCGTGACCCTCACCTGCCTTGCCGTCATGCTGCTCGCGACCGGCAAGCTCGACAGGGGCAGGCTCGACAAGACTGGGCAGACCATCGCCAAACTCGTTTACTGGCTGCCGCTCATCCAGATGATATTCGGACAATACCATATTCCGGGACCGGCTCTGATCCCGCCCGCCTTCGCGATCTTCCTGCTTATGCGCGTTTGGCAACCCGCCAGCGAGCGCGAAATGATTCCTGATCGCCGGCTGGCCCCGGCCGGCTGAGCGCATTTTGTCTGTCACGGTAACCGCCCGGAAACCACGGCACGCAATCTGCGCGCGTGGGAGCGCAGATGTTGCACGCGCTTAACGCCTGCCTGCGTATAAGTCCGGACAAAACCGGACAGTCATCCATGATCGACACGCTGCGCTTCCTCGGCCTTGCCGCCTTCATGTTCGCCGTGGTCTTTCTCGGCATGAGCTGGTTCCTGCGCGTCGAGCCGCTAAAGCCGAGCGCGCAGATTCCGACATTCCATCAGGTCGACAAAGGCGATCCGCTGCTCAAGCTTCAGCAAAGTTCGGTCAGCGACGACGATCCGACCCGCGACGGCCTGCGCCACGACCTGCTCGACGACGCCAAAGCGCTGTCCGACGACCCGTGCAATGGCAAATTGAAGACGCGGTATATCAACGCAGTGGTCGCCTATGCGCGCGCCTGGCTCAGCATCGCGCCGTGCATGGGCACCCGCACTTGCGGATCCTCGGACTCGCAGAAGATCGACCGCGCGCAGCAGGCCTTCGGCTCGCCGCTCGACCTTCGGGTGCGCGACGCCATGGAATCGCCGCACGCCAAGGGCATCTTCGCGCCGCGCGATTTTCCCAAAGATACCGTCCGCCTGGTGGCGGAATTGGCCGCCGACGGCTCGATCAATTCGTCGGCGGACACCGAAGCGTTCAGACGCGTCGAAGCTCAGATCGGCGGCGGCCCCTCCCGCCGGCGTCTGGACTGCGGCGAGTAGATGTTCGGGATTCTGCGGGCGCTGCTCGTCGTCGTGCTGGCGGCGATCGCTTTCGAAATCGTCTTTCTGCCGCGCGACAAGCATCGGGCCCTCGATCCAGACGAGCCGATCGCCGCCGATGGATCGATGCGTGCCGGCGGCACGCGCACGATCTACGACACCAATCCGCTCTACCGCGCGGCGAGCCAGACGCCGCCCGCCGATTCGGATGACCCGGCGAATGTCGAAGCCGATATCAAGCGCGACCGGCCGTGGGCCGAGCGCGAGCGCGCCTTCATGAAATCTGTGCTCGGACCGCTTGACTGGTTGCGCTGCAAAGACATGCCCCGCCGAATGCTCATCGCGGCAGTGCACAGTTATTACGGCACGCGCGGCCGCGCGAAATATGCCTTCTCGCTGCGCGGCACGCGCGCCAAGGCCGCGATCGAGGCGGAATGGTCGACGCCGCTCGACCGAGAAATCGACGACTTCGTGGGCCATGCCGTGCAATACGGCATCCTGCACAAGACCGAAGTGCCAGCGAATGTCTTTCCCGAGTTCGCCAAGACCTTCGCCGATACGGAGGAACTAGGCGCCGGTTGTCCGCCGCTGAAAACCGATAGAGGCGCGCCAAGATTCTAGCGCATGATCCGGAAAGCGGCACGGCGCGGCTTCGCCGCGCCGGTATTCGTGCTAGGCTTGGGCCCTCAATTGCAGAGCAAGCCAAAGGGCGGAACATGGTCACCGAAATCGCGCAAATCGAAATCAAGCCGGGGATGGAATCGGAGTTCGAGGCCGGCGTGAAAAATGCCACGCCGGTTTTCAAGCGCGCCAAGGGCTGCCACGGTATGGAATTGCAGCGCTCGGTCGAAAGGCCAAGCCGCTATCGCCTGTTCGTCATCTGGGAAACGGTCGAGAATCATACCGCCGATTTTCGCGGCTCCGCCGACTTCCAGGAATGGCGCAAGCTCGTCGTCCATTGCTTCGCGTCGCCGCCCGATGTCGAGCACGTGACGCAGGTGATGAAAGGGTTTTGAGAAATATACTCCGTCACCCTGAGGTGCTAGCGCGGCAAGCCTCGAAGGGCGACGGACAACTGGCTACGCCCTCTCCCGCGCCACATTGGCAATGCGGGCCGGCACGCCGAATTCGCGGCGGCAGACTTCGGCGAGCGAAGCGACGCCTTCGCGGATCGCCTCATGCGACGGATTGGCGAAGCACAGCCGGATCCGGCTCCGGCCGTAGCTCTTGTCGGTCGCCCATTCCGGGCCCGGATTGATGGCGACGCCGGCGGCGAGCGCGGGCTGATACAATTTCAGCGTATCGACCTGATCCGGCAGCTTGACCCAGAGAAAGATGCCGCCTTTCGGATCCTCGAATTCGGCCGCGGTGCCGAATTGCTCGTTGAGCGCGTCCATCAGCGTCTCGAGCTTCGCCCGCAAACCGCGCGTCAGCTTCGGCACGTGCTCTTCGAAATGCTTTGGGCAAAACTCGCCTAGCACCATTTGCTCGACCGCGCCCGAGCCGGCATCGGTCTTGATCGCCAGCATCCGCGCCAGGAGAGCCCAATCGGCGACGATGTAGCCGACGCGCAACGCCGGCGCGATGGATTTGGAGAACGAGCCAATATGGATGACGCCGCCGTCTTGGCTCATGGCGTGGAGCGCCGGCGGCCGCTCGCCGCTCCAGATCAGATCGGCGTAGCAATCGTCTTCGAAGATCGGCACGCCGTATTTCTCCCCAAGCTGCAAGAGCTCGTGCCGCCGCGCCTCGCTTAAAATCGTGCCGGTCGGATTTTGCACGGTCGGGATCGTGTAAATGTATTTGGGGCGGATGTTTTGATGTTTGAGATCTTCGAGCGCTGCGGCCAGCGCATCCATGCGCATGCCGCCACTGTCGAGCGGAATGCCGACGGCGTTGACGCCGAGCCGCGTCAGCCGCGTCAGCGCGCCCTGATAACTGGCCTGCTCGATGATAACGGTGTCGCCGCGCGTGAGCAGAATGCCATTGACCAGATCGAGCGCCTGCAGCGATCCCGACGTGATCAGAATCTCGTCCGCAGTGCAGTTCATACCGGTAGTGCGCTTAAGCTTTTGCCCCAGGAATTCACGCAGCCGCCGGTAGCCGAGCGGCCCGCTGTTGAGGCCATAGGTCGCAAGCGTTCTGCCCTCGCGCGCCAGGACGTCGTTTGCGGCTTTGACCAAGGCGTCGACCGGAACATGATCGGCATCGTTGTGGCCGCCGACGAAATTGTATTTGGCAAAGCCGTTCCATTTGACGGCCGGCGGCGGCAACCCAGGCGCCAAGAGCGGCGCGAAGTCGAAGCTACTCATGAACGCTTTCTCCCTGGCCCGGACACTAATACACTTTTCAAATCGGCCGCAAACTGGGAGCCGCATGATGCGCCGTCTGCAATTGATTTTGGTCGCCATTGTGAGTGTTTTTGCGACCGAGGCCGCGGCGGAATTTCCCGACCGGCCGATCCACCTCGTGGTGCCGCAAGCCGCCGGTAGCGCCACCGACACGCTGGCGCGCATTTTCGCGGCGGCCTTGAGCGAGCAAATCGGCCAGCAGGTCGTGGTCGACGATCGCCCGGGCGGGGCGCTCACCGTCGGGCTCGACGTGACCGCCAAGTCGCCGCCCGACGGTTACACGTTATGCGCGGCGCCAATTGGCGCGCTGGCGCTGTCGCCGCATCTGGTCGATCACCTGCCCTATGACATCGCCCGCGACTTTTTGCCGATCGTCATCGTGACACGTGGCCAGCTCCTGCTCGCGGTATCGCTGACGACATCGATTCATTCGGTCAAGAAATTGATCGACTATGCCAAGGAGAATCCCGGCAAGCTCCTCAATGCGTCGTCGAGCAATGGCTCGCCGGGCCATGTCGACGGGGAATTGTTCAAGTTCATGACCGGGACCAATATCGTTCACGTGCCCTATAAGGGCGGCGCGGCGGCGATCGGCGATCTGATCGCCGGACGCGTGCAGGTGATGTTCGAGAGCCTGAACTCGATTGCGCCGTTCGCGCGCTCCGGCCAAGTCCGCCCGCTCGCGGTGACCGGCGACCACCGGTCGAAGGCCTTCCCGGATCTGCCGACCGTCGCCGAAGCCGGCGTGCCCGGCTATTCGGCGCCGACCTGGTCCGGCATCATCGCGCCGGCCGGCACGCCGAAGCCGGTCATCGACAAACTCAACGCGGCAAGTAACAAGGCGCTGCAATCGGACGCCTTCAAGGCGCGGATCGCCGAGATCGGCGACGATGTCGCCGGCGGCAGCCCCGAGGAGCTCGGCGCGCTGATGGCCTCGGATTCCAAGAAATGGGGCGAGGTGATTGAGCGCGCCGGGATCAAGCTGGAATAAGGCGAGCGTACTTTCCTCGCCTGCGGACTCGACCCATATTACGCGCATGGCGAAGCGCCCCGATCCCAAGCATCCGGCGAAACACTCGAAAAAGGACCCGGCCAAGCCGACACGCGCCAAGGCGTCGCGCCCGGACATGCCGGCGCTTGAGCCTTCGCTCGCGGAACTTCTCAATCCGGCGATCGGCCAGGGCCGTGCTGGCGTCGGGTCGCAGACCGGAACTCCCTCTCCTCAGGCCGGAGAGCAGGAGCAACCGTCGAAACTCGCGCCGCCGCCGGATAATTCCTGGGACCGCCGCAGCGACTTCTCCAATGCGCATAAGGCCCGTAAGTCGACGCAGCACGCGTTCAACGAGCGGCCGCAATCGGGCTACGTGGCCAAAGGCACGCCTGATATCGATCGCGATATCGATCCGGAGCTCGCCGATGCGCTCGGTTCCGGCGGCAGCGATCCCAGCAAGTCGCTGATCGGAGCGCCGCCCGCCGATCGCGACGAGATGACCGAGATTTTCGAGCGGCAGCGCGAGAAGCGCCATCGCCCCTCGCCGCAGCCGGTGACGCTCGGCGTCACCGGCTCGATGCAGGCGCTCGAGCAATTGCTGCGCGAAGGCCGCGCCGAATTCCGCGAGGGCGAGGGCAAGATCTGGATGCCGCACCGGCCGCCGCGGCCGGAAAAATCCGAAGGTGGCAGGAAGCTCGTCATCACCTCCGAATTTGATCCGAAAGGCGACCAGCCGGACGCCATCAAGGACCTGGTCGAAGGCGTGCGAAGGAATGACCGCACCCAGGTGCTGCTCGGCGTCACCGGCTCCGGCAAGACCTTCACCATGGCCAAGGTGATCGAGGCGACGCAGCGCCCTGCCCTCATCCTCGCGCCCAACAAGACGCTGGCGGCGCAGCTCTACGGCGAGTTCAGGAATTTCTTTCCCGACAACGCCGTCGAATATTTCGTCAGCTATTACGACTATTACCAGCCGGAAGCCTATATCCCGCGCACCGACACCTATATCGAGAAGGATTCCTCGATCAACGAGCAGATCGACCGCATGCGCCACTCGGCGACGCGCGCGCTGCTCGAACGCGACGACGTGATCATCGTCGCCTCGGTGTCGTGCATCTACGGTATCGGCTCGGTCGAGACCTATTCGGCGATGACCTTCACCATCAAGCATGGCGAAAAGCTCAATCAGCGCCAGTTGCTGTCCGATCTGGTGGCGCTGCAATACAAGCGCTCCGGCGGCGATTTTTATCGCGGCACGTTCCGGGTGCGCGGCGACGTCATCGAGATTTTCCCGGCGCATTTGGAAGACCGCGCCTGGCGGGTGTCGCTATTCGGCGACGAGGTGGAATCGATCCACGAATTCGATCCGCTCACCGGGCAGAAAACCGACGAGCTCGAATTCGTCAAAATCTACGCCAATTCGCACTATGTGACGCCGAGGCCGACGCTGTTGCAGGCGATCTCCGGCATCAAGCTCGAATTGCGCCAGCGGCTCGGCCAGCTCAATGCCGCGGG
>Ga0209448_10000672_pt1 | contig 10928 bp, 8 predicted proteins | sample BogFormECP14_OM2_FD_188245 | JGI IMG/M metagenome (GOLD analysis project Ga0209448, IMG submission 188245) | Bog forest soil microbial communities from Calvert Island, British Columbia, Canada - ECP14_OM2 (SPAdes) (version 2) | ecosystem: Environmental > Aquatic > Freshwater > Wetlands > Bog ... | reverse complement strand
CACGCCGACGGACGTCGCCCTTGACCGCAGAATCAAAACCGACCACGCTCCGCAGCACAGGTAGACCCGCCGAACCTATTACTGACCCAGGCTCCTAGCTCGGAACGGTTGAGGTGCCCGCGCAATATCCAGCTGGCACAGCGGGTCTGCGGTGATGACGCCGAGACTGCGTTCAAGGGTTCAGGGCTAGTGTCGTGCGCCGCACCACACCCCCAGCGCCCTCTCGGCGACGTGAACGCAGTCTCGACAGGCTCACCGCGGCACGGCCGCCTGGACGCGAATCTGATCGCTATGGCCTGCCGACGACCTACTCGCCGAACGACGGACCATCCGCAGTCGCCACACCAAGTCACATCACTATCGTTAGTGGCCGTTGACTCCACCACGCACACCGCCTACGTGGCAAACATGGGGGAGCACACTTGGCGCTCTGTTCCACAAAGGCGAACTGCTCGAACGCCCCATCGACAATCACCCCCCCGAACCGACTGAATCAACCGAAACGGAGGTCGCCTGAAACACCAATCCACAGGTATTGACAATGCCTCCCTACGTGGGCGGGGCTGGGGGCAATTGCTCAGCAATATCAACAAGCATGGTCGCCAACTGGATAGCCTCGTCGAAGTCCATCAGCACCTGGCGGCCTCCAATCGGTCAAGCAGCGGGCCGATCTGCCTGAGGATGAGCTTCAGGGTGCCGAGCAGGTTCCAGCTTCTGCCCGTCGCCGGTATCGTAATTTTCTCGCCGTATGCCACATGGGCGGGGAAGTCGAGGGAGCAAAGGCCTACGCACGGGCTTGGTCAGTCGACAGTGCATCTCACACGCGGTCATGCCGACTTCCAGCGGTTTTTCCAGCTGGGTGTCCACGACTTCATAACGTGCTGCTGCTGGTCCTGGTGCTCGGCGCCATCGCCCGGTTCTGGTGGGTGATCGCGGCCGCGCTCGCGGTCGCCGTCATCGCCGCGGTGCTGTGGAAGTTCGTCGGCTGGCTGGATCGGCGGCTGGATGCGCGGGACGCGCAGCGCGCCCCGGCGCGTGCCGAGTTGGCCGCGCTCGCAGCCCGCGCCGAGCAGCAGAACGCGCTCTTTCTCGCCGGCGACGACCGCGGCGTCTACGGCGACTACCCGCGGGCGGACCTCACAGACGATGCCGCTGATCCTGCGGCCCGGCGAAGTCGGCAGCATCCGCGCGTGCAACATCAGGCTGAGTAGTAGCGTGTTCTCGGATGGCTGAGTCTCTGGCGCGTTCAGGACGGAGTGTTCGGCCAAATGGCTGACATTGCGCGATTTTGGTGCCTTAGCGACGGTCAATTTTATCTTGACGGTGATGGATTCTTGGCCGACCCAACCAGACCCATCTTCGGACAGATCAGCCCTAACCCTCAAGCGATCTCGACGTGGGAGCTGCGGAACACGCGCGGACTCGTGATGCTCGGAGAGATGGGTGCCGGCAAGTCGACAATCCTTCAGCGGCCCGAGCAGCTAATCCCGGTCGGTATGACCCCACTCGTGATCGATCTCGCGCCCTATGGGTCCGAAGAGCTTCTCGTTAACGATGTGGTACGCAATCCCTCCATAGAGCAGTGGAGAGCAGGCTCCGCTGAGCTGGCGCTCGTCCTGGACGGCTTCGATGAGGCTAAAGAACGGATCTCAAACTTGGGTCTGATCCTCGCAAGAGCCATCCGCGGTTGGCCGACTGAGCGCCTCATGCTCCGAATTGCTAGTCGGACCTTTGGGTGGTCGCGGCTACTAGAAGAGACGCTTAAAGCTTCTTTCACCGATTTGAGGATTGTCGGATTACTGCCCCTTCGCCGTGAAGATGCACGTGAGATTGCGGCAGAGCTGTGCGATGACCCTGAAGCGTTTCTTCGGGCGGTGGACAGCGCAAGGGCCTCCGCCTTCGCGTCCCGTCCGCAAACGCTTCGCATGCTGGCAAGGTCATTCCAGAGAGACGGTACATTGCCGGAACGCGCTGCGGCGCTATATGAGCAAGGTACGCAATCGCTTGCGGAAGAGATCAACGTAAGCCGCCGCGACTCTGGACTTACTGGTTCGAACACCATCGACGAGCGAATTGCTATAGCGCGCAGAGTTGCCGCGGGGCTCACATTTGGTCGATCAGCTGCTGTTTGGACTGGTCGACGGGACGAAGTTGGCTCAGATGATTTGTTGATCGCCGAAATCGCCATCGGCTTGGAACCGACGTCAAGTAGTTCCGTCGAGGTTACCGAGAATGCTGTGAAAGATGCTCTCTCAACTGGGTTGTTTGCCTCGATGGGACCGAGTCGACTCGGCTTCGCGCACGCTTCCTTTGGCGAATACCTAACCGCCGCATGGATCGTCGCCGACGGGTTGAGCAACGACAAGGTTCGGGCCCTGCTCGTCGGACCGGATGGCCGAGCGCGGCCGCAGCTACGCGTAACCGCAGCCTGGCTTGTCGCGATCGCCCCAGACCGATTCGGCTGGCTCACTGCCGTGGATCCTGAATGCTTCTTGGGCCAAATCGATCTGCCAATGGCTGAGCTTCGTATCGCCGTGATTGACGGCCTGTTCATGGACGCAAGCCGCAGAGAGTGGGGATTTAGCGAACGATTGGAAAGACTGAACCATCCAGCGATCGCGGAGCAAGTCACGCCGAACATCGCCAACGGTTCTCCTGATCAGAGGCGCCTTGCCGTGAAACTCGCCCGCGATTGCGAGATCGTCGAACTTCTCCCAGAGCTCACTCGTCTCGCTCTAGATCCAGCACAAGACGATGGAATACGAGCAAGAGCCGGCTATGCTGCCATCGCAATCTCTTCCGGCATGCCGCTTACCGACCTTGTACCGTTAGTACGCGACGCGTCTGTACGCGGCGCAGATGCGGCGACGGATGAACTTCTCGCAGTTGGCCTTACAGCTTCCTGGCCGCACGCGATTGGGGCCACTGAGGTTTTCTCTATGCTGAGGGCACCGAAACTCAGCACCTTGTTTGGTGGGTATCGCAGATTCGTAGACGATTTTTCCAAAGGACTACGGCACGAGGATCTTCCGGTAGCAGTCGCCTGGTTGGAAGCGCATCTTGAGGAGATCGATTCAGGCGATTTCGTAGAGTTGGGCGACGCTATCATCGGACTCGCGGCCGCCACGGACATCGATGACGCCACGGGCGCAGCGCTGGCCCGTATAGCCACCGCACGGGCTGCACACCAACGGAACACAAACGGTCTTGGGTTGACACCAGGCGCGGGTGTGGTGACGGTTTGCGTGTTGGACCTGTTGGACCTGTTGGTCGGGTCGGGCCCGCGGTCGGTGGTGGTGGTGGCGGGTCGAGTGCGATGCGCAGCCGGATCTGGACGTGCCAGCCGGTGACTCGGACGTCTTCGATGAGCAGGCGCAGCAGCTGCTGTTTTTGGGTGTCGTCAAGGGTGTCGATGACGGTGTGGATACGAGCGGCGAAGTCGTGCACGCGGCGGCGGAGCTGGTTGTCACGGGCGAGCGCGGTTCGTTCGTCGGCGAGGCGGGTTCTCTTGTGCTGCAGCTCTTTTCGGCGGGAGGAGACTTCGGTGGCGCGGCGTTGCATTTCGGGGAGTTCGATGAACCCGCCCTGGTAGAGGTCGATGAGGCGGCGCCGTTCGGTGTCGGCGGCGTCGATCTTGCGGTCTAACCGGGCCAGTTCGGCGGTGAGCAGTTCATCGTCGGGGATTGGGGTTGTCAGGGTGATGGCCTGTTCGCCGGCCAGTAGCTGGTCGGGGTGGGTGATTGCGGCGCGGACGTGGTCGAACACGAATGCGTCCAACGCGTCGGCGCGAATGTTGCGTTCGGGGCAGCGGCGGGATTCGCCGCCGGCGCGGATGGGGTCGTGGTTGCGGCAGTAATAGTAGCGATGCCAGGTGCCGTTGCGGCCGCGCATCTTGTGACAGTTGGTGCCGACACCGCAAACACCGCATTTGACAAGGCCTTTGAGCAGCCATTGGCCGGGTACCGCGCGGCGGGGGCTCCACTTGGTGTTATCGGTGGCGACGTGGCCAGCGGCCTGGAACAGCTCATCGGAGACGATGCGGGGGCAGTCGATCGGGATCCATTCGTCGCGGTCGCGCCAGACCTGCCGGTGGTGTCGGGTGGGGCGCCGGTCGGGCACCGCTTCGGTGCGGTTGTAGTAGACCCGGCCGATGTAGGCCTCGTTGCGCAGAAGCCGGCAGATCGTGGAGGTGCCCCAGGTGGGTTTGCCGGTCGGTGACGGTATGGCGTCGGCGTTGAGCCGGCGGCAGATCTCGCGCACGGTGATGCCGGCGGCGCGGTCGGTGAAGATCCGCCGCACCACGGCGGCCTCGGGCTCGTAGACCTCGTGGTGTGCTCGGCCGGTGGCGGCGCTGCGGGGGATGCGCCGATACCCGTAGGAGGCCTTCCAGGTGACAATCTCGCCGGCGCGGGCCCGAAACAGCTTGCCGCGCCGGTAGCGTTCGGCGATCTTGGCTTTCTCGTATTCGGCGATCACACCCTGCACCTGGGTGAGCAGCACCGACTGCGGGTCATCGGCGGCCAGCCCCGGAGAGTCGGTGAATGCGACGGTTACCCCGAAGCGGTCCAGTTCGTCGAGCACCAGCACCTGATAGGCGTAGGCGCGGGCGAGCCGGTCCGGTGACAGGCACCACACCCGTTCGACGAGCCCGGCCTCGGCGGCATCACGCAACGCGTCCAGGCCGGGCCGGTCCAGCCGGGCCCCGGAATGGCCGTCGTCGACGTACTCGCCGACCAGCTCATCATCGGCGGCGGTGACGTGTTCGCGTAGCAGCGCCAGCTGCGAGCCGATGGTGCCGCGGTCGGCTTGGCGCTCGGTCGACACCCGCGCATACAGCGCCGCCCTCACCGCAGGCCCCTGCTCGGTAGCGTCAGTCCGGCCACCGAATCCACGCGTTCGGCGGCGTCGAGCAGGAACTGGAATCCCGCCGCCAGCACCGCCACCCGTGGATCCTCGTGCGGTGTCCAGGCCGGACGGGTCGCGGCCAGGAGTTCGGCGACGAACACGGGCTCGGTGTTTGGCCAGGCGATCAATCCGGCCAGCCCGCGCCGGGCGAACCGGGCCGCGGCCAGACCCAGCGGCAGCCGGGTGGGCTCAAGCACCTGCGCGCGCAGTGTTTCATAGTCGATCTGCGCCGCCTCGGCCGGCGGCCAAAACGACCGGGCGCTCACCGCCCGCGCACCCGCTCGACGGTGCGCCGGTGCAACCGCACCCCGAACCGGTCGGCTACCTGCTCGGCGATCTGGGCCCCTGAGCCGGTATCGGTGCGGATGAAGTCCACAATCTCCGGGCGCAGCTTGATCGGGCCACGACGGCCGCGTCGCTCGTCGATCAGCCCCGCCATCCCCGACTGCTCGAACGCCGCCGCCACCAGATAGAACGCGGCCCTCGAATAACCGTGTGCCGCGGCAGCTTCGGAGACAGACAGGCCGTCGAGCAGACGCGCTCGCAGCATCTCGTACTTCACCTGCACCTTGTCGGAGGCCAGAAAGAAACCCAACTCGCCGGTGAACAATGGCGCGAACACCCCGTCGGGATTCGGGTGCAACAACCCCGCCTCGGTCAACGCTCGAATCCGTGTCGTGTCGCTCACCGGCCTCACCTCCCACCTGGGAGCCTAAGCCTCCATTCGTGTATCGTCTATTATTTACTGCCGCGTGTCTGCGTTTTAGTGTCAGAAGTGCTACCAGATATGGTCTAGAACCGTATATATGACCAATTATGCGGCGATCAACGCTAGATATGCGGTGGTAATTACTAGACATCGAACGCCGTCCGCATGGCCAGGCGCAGGCGCCGACGACGGTGATCAGGATGCAGATACAGCTCCGGAACCGCTTCCGGTGGAGCCAGCAACACCGTCAACTGCAGCTTTGCGTTCCGTTGGTGCAAGTTACGAGGGATTCTTATTCGTTCGCCCATTCAGGCGCGACAACGATGGTTTGACACCGCAGGCGCGGCATCGGCTTGTGAACGCCATCATCGACCGAACGACCGATGATGCTGTCGTGCTCTATCTCTCGGACAGACCCGCTTACGGGTCTGGATTGCTGAGGCCAGATGACTTGGAGTGGATTATTGCCGAAGCAGCGACCGCGTCCGGGCCCCGACTAGATGCACTTAACCGACTATACAACCTGACATTTGTGGCCGACCGCCGCGATCACGTGGATTTGTTTCTGGACCTCGACGACGAGCACCCCATCCGTCTGTCCCGTCAAGACTGGATCCAGGTTGAGCTCGGATCCGATACAGCCGCCAAGATGAAGCAAATGCACGAGCTCATGTATTCACACGGGCGCGGGCAAGGCCACGCGGCTCACGAAGAAGACGATGACGGCGTTACCGAGCTTCTCGCGACGATCGAGAGTGGTGACCACAAGGCATTCATCGAACTAGGACGAACTCTTGCTTCACAGGAAAACAGGGTCGATCTCACCACAATGCCCAAATGGCGCGTGCTCGATCCAGCCGACAGAGAGCGCGTCGCTTCTGCAGCTCAAGCGTACTTGAGCACCAGGCTTTGTGACCCCAATGCTTGGGTAGACAATCCTTCGGCCCTGCATTACGCCGCTTACGCAGGGTATCGAGCACTCACGTTGTTACTTCGGTCCAAGCCAACGGCTTTGGACGAGTTATGGCCGGAGGATTGGGCTGAGTGGGCGCCTATCATCGCGGCCATAACATGCGCAAGCGAAGGGCCTGAACGGGAGAGCAAGGCCGAGCTGCTCAGGCGTGCTGATGTGCACGCACACCCGGTGCTTGTCGAGGCGCTCACGCGTTATATCCGTGCGGCCGCGAAAGCTGGCGTTGATTATTTGTATTGGATGAATGAGGTTGACTTCCTGTTCGACGACGACATTCAAAAGCTCGTGCTCGACGTCGTCGATAGCACTCCGGGCCCACTGGCGAGCGGCCTCCTGAAAGTGCTAACGCGGAAGCGTCCCGAGACAGCCATTCCCTTGCTCCGATCAATGTTCAACGAACAAGACCCTAACCGTCGAGTTGAGCGGATCGTGGCCGGAACCTTGCTAGTTGAACATGATCTGGCCGGCTCATGGGAGCTTCTGAAGTCCGAGTTCGATCGAGATCAACCTTTGGCTCTCGAGGTGCTCGGCGCCGCGGAGACCGTGCGATACCGCCAATCCGACAACTTTCTGCCAGAGAGCCTGATAGCCGACATCTATCTCTGGCTGCGGCAGACATTCGATCCGGCTGACGACGCGCACCCCGAAGGCACCCACCCTGTCGAACCTCGGGAGGAAATTGCGCATTGGCGCGATAACTTGCTTGTAGCCTTACGCGACAGAGGAACCGTCGCGGGGATAGAAGCGCTTGCGACCATCGCAAGCGCCATGCCGACTGTGACAGTGTTGCAGCAGATTCAAGCGACGGCCATGACTGTCTTCTCTCAAAAAGCCTGGGAACCGTACAGCATTCGCGATCTTGTGCGGCTCGCTCAACAGGAACGGTCGGCACTGGTAAACACCGAGGCCCATCTGCAGACAATGGTCGCGAACGCGTTCGGCGAGATCCAGAGGGAGCTGTTAGGAGCAAATCCTCGATCACATTTGCTCTGGGACAGCCACTCGAAACGGCCGAAATCCGAAGATGAAATCTCCGATTACATCGCCAACCGACTTGCGGACTTAACCGAAGGCAACAAAATCGTAGTGAATCGCGAGGTCCAGGTGCGCCGCAACAAACCAAGCGGGGCCGCCGAGCGGGACGACATCCAGGTCGACGCCGCGACCGGCAGACCCGGCCCTTTCACCACCATATCGCTACCGATCGAGGTCAAGGGCGCATGGAACGCTGGACTATTTACTGCGATGAAATCGCAGCTTGTGGCAAGGTACATGCAGGATCTCTTTGTAGCGCACGGCTGTTACGTCGTGCTGTGGCCCGACGTCGAATCGTGGCACGACAGCCGCGATTCGAGGCGTCGGGTTTTCGCCTCACGTGATCGTGATGAGGTGATCGAAACGTTGGCCGCCCAAGCCCAACAGCTGCAGGAAAGAGGATCCTTTGTAGACGTCGTGCATCTGGGTATCGATTACGGACGCCCTAAGGAGTCCTGGATACGGCGGATCACCTCGAACCCGTGGCGCATCTTCAAATCCCGCAGCCGGTGATTCTGATGCTGATTTCATAACCGACTACTGGACAATGAATTGGCCTGACCCCGGTTGGTTGTGCCAGGGCGTATGAGAGTCTTGCGGCCCAAGTTGTGGGCAGGAAGGCTCGACAAGATCATGGCGATGAGGAAGCGTGGGCCCGGGCGGGCACGTAGAGGCCGCCGATATTGACTGCCGGCACCTGACAGGGCCGGCAGGCGACGTCGACGTCCGCGCGCTCGACATCCGCACCGACACACCGGAACCCGACTCCTACGACCTAGTGCACTGCCGGGCGCTGCTCATGCACCTGCCCGATCCAAGGGAATCTTTGCGAGGCCGTCGTCGCCGTTGCTTTGAGTCACGGTTGTCCAGGGTGTTTGTCACTGCTCGCTGATGTGCGGGCATGCCGGTTAGGCTGGGACGACGGGTCACAACGGACGCCCAGGAACGCCCTCGGATGGCCCTTATTGAGCATGGTGGTGACATGGATCTTGGACTTGCAGAACGCACCGCTCTCGTCTGCGCCTCGACGTCAGGGCTGGGGCTAGCGACCGCCCGGGCACTATGCGAGGACGGCGCGAGAGTCGTGGTGACCAGCCGCTCGAGCGAAGGCGCCGAGGAAGTGGCAGCCGCGCTTCCGAACGCGATTGGGATCGGTTGCGATCTCGTGGCCGCCGATGGTGCAGCGCGACTGTTCAGCGAATCGACTAAACGGGTCGGCAAGATTGACATCCTCGTCCTCAATGGGCCCGGCCCGGCGCCCGGACGTGCCGAAGACGTTGATGATGTAGGTGTCGATTCCGCAGTGGCCGCCTTGGTGAAGCCCCAAGTGCAACTGGTGCGATCAGTGCTGCCCGCCATGCTGGCGCAGCGCTGGGGCCGCATTTTGAGCATCAGCTCAACCAGCGTAGTGGCGCCGATTACCAGCCTCGCGTTGTCCAACCTCGGCCGTGCCGCGCTGACAGGTTATTTGAAGACTCTCGCGAGTGAGGTTGCTCCGCACGGCATTACGGTGAACTCTCTATTGCCCGGCCGAATCGCAACGCCGCGCGCACGCCAGATCAATGAAGCGGCCGCGGCCCGATCCGGCATCCCGGTCGCCGACGTCGAGCAATCCTCAATCGGTGAGATTCCCGCAGGCCGGTATGGAGAGCCCGACGAGTTCGGCGCCGTGGCGCCTTCTTGTGCAGCGCCCGAGCGTCCTACGTGACCGGAGCAGCGCTGCGCTGCGACGGCGGGCTCGTGCCGACACTGTGAGCGCCGGCCGGTAGCGAGTACTTCCTTCTATCCTGGATGGACAAGGCCTAGGAGGGTGAATCGCCTTCCCATGCAGCGATTCCGCACCAGGAGGTGGATCATCGAAGCTGTTGGGCATGGTGAGATCCGGTAGTTGCCCAAACGTCCGCGAACGCTTCGACGCCGACTTCGTTTCGTCGGTGGCGTCCTCGGTGCGCCGAGCCCGCTTCGGATCCAAGGGCATCTTTGCGAGGTGGTCGTCGCCATTGCTTTGAGTCACGGTTTGTCCAGGGGCAGCTGGATCATGTGGGCGAACTCTAGCGCGCGTTTAGCGCCGGCGCCCTCTTCGGCAGTATTCATTCGTCACTGTGACACTTCTCCCCCGTTCGATCTAACAGGAAAGGCGCAGTCCTGCAGCAGATCTCCCTAAGTTGATAGATAATCGCCATTATCCATGAAATATCGGGTTCCGTCTTCCGCTTATCCACAGCCTCAATGGGTTTCGGCTACATCAGACGGCGATGTACCTCGAACGCCAAACACAGTTCGGCGATATCCCTTGGCCGCGATAGGGATCGGCCGGTGTGTTTCTCGATCCGACGCAACCGGTGGCGGACGGTATTGGGATGGCAGGACAGTCGTTCAGCGGCGGCGTTTACCGACGCATCGTTGTCCTGCCACACCCGAAACGTGTCGAACAGTATCTCCCGCTCGTCGTCGGGAAGGTCGGCAAAGCAGTCCAACGCACCGCCGACCGTTTGGATCATCACCTGCGGCGCGCTCACGGCGGCGGTGGCCAGGATGGAGCCGTCGAACATAGCGACCGAGGAGGTGGAATCGGGCCGGCCCCGCAACATCATTCTTGCCACATGCAAGGCTTGTGGCGTATCGCGGAGATCCCTGATGGCCGCGCTTACTCCCACCCGCGCAGTCGTCGTGCGCGACAGTAGGGCAACAACCCTGTCGAGTTTTTGCTTGGACATGACGTACACGATCCCGACCTGCACATCGGGCAGCAGCCGCCATGCCGAAAAGATGTCCAGGCTTCGCAACTTCGACTCGATCTCGCGGAGCGGCTCGTCACCTACGGCGGGAACCTGGGCGGCGACAACTACAAAAGGACCATTGATCGGCAGCCGCAGGGAGCCGGCGACCTCCCGCAGGCTCCACTCGTCGAACACTCGTCCCTCAAGCAGCGCGTCAACCAGACTCAAACGGTGCGAACCCTCACCCAGCAGCTGCTGCTTCTGCTCGTCGCGATAACCGGCCACGAGCGCAATGGAGATCAGTTCGGCGAAGCGGCCAATGCGCACCTCGGTGTCGGCTGGCATGGGGCCGAGCTGCATCGAACCGACAACCGCCGCACCCCACACGCGTCCATCGACAATGATCGGCACCCCCACCGCCGCCTGCACGCCCACCGCGCGCACACGAGCGGCGATCGACCCGGCAAGGTTGTCGTAGCTGTCGATCCGTGCGGGCCCGCCGGTGCGTAGTACCAGCGACGCGATGGTGGTGCTTTCCAACGGAGTTCGGGTGCCCACCGGCCATCTCGCCACCGCCGCGGGATGG
>Ga0209448_10000670_pt1 | contig 10939 bp, 7 predicted proteins | sample BogFormECP14_OM2_FD_188245 | JGI IMG/M metagenome (GOLD analysis project Ga0209448, IMG submission 188245) | Bog forest soil microbial communities from Calvert Island, British Columbia, Canada - ECP14_OM2 (SPAdes) (version 2) | ecosystem: Environmental > Aquatic > Freshwater > Wetlands > Bog ... | reverse complement strand
CCGAGCGCTGGTTCCCGCAGTACTCGCATTTCACCGAGCGCGACACGTACACGCGGCATAGTTCCTTGATGGCGTGATCGCATACTCCGTTGCGGAAGGTCGCCTCCCACGATCGGGCGAAAGCCCAGAAGCAGGCGGGAACGTGCGCACGCACCGCCGAACTCTCCGGCCGTGGGGTGCCCTCGCGCATGCACCGGTCCATCTCGGCCCGCATCTCCTCGTCCATCGCCTCGAGCGGCAGATAGCTAATGCGCTGTTTGCGGTCCATCGCGTCTCCCTGAAGCCTGCGTCGCCAGCCCGACCGTTACAGGCTAACCGGGCCGCCCGCTGTGCACGGCCCGGGCCGGGTCATGACCGAGTGGCCGTCCAGAGGGTGCGCGTGTTGCGGATGGCCAGATCCTGGCGCCGCAGGACGCTGCCGGGCCCATCGTCGCCGATCAGCACGTTGAGCGTGGCCAGGTCGCCGGGGGCCAGCGCGCCGTCCAGGTGGCCGCGGGCGCGCCGCAGGTAGGCCTGGGCGTAACGGCCCGCGGACACGGGCAGCGGAGCGCCCAGCTCGATGCCGAACGCCCGCTCGGCCACGCCCGTGAACCCGGCCCGTGCCACCAGCGGACCCCAGTCCGCGCCCAGGTAGGGCATCGTCCCGGAGTGGTGCTCGGCCACCGCGGCCTGGGCGCGTGCCTCGAGCCCGGGGCGGCCCAGACCGATGTCGTCGGGCAGGAAGCGCAGCGGGGCGGTGCTCTCGGCCACCGCCAGCAGCCCGCCGGGACGCGTGGCGGCGAAGATCTCCCGCAGCGCCCGGTCCGGGTCGGCCAGGTGGTGCAGGGCCATCGACGTCCAGGTCACGTCCACGGGGCCGAGGGCCGGCCAGGCCTGGTCCAGGTCGGCCTCGACGGTCTGCACCCGGTCGTCCAGCCCGCGGTCGCGCGCCCTGGCCCGTAGCCGGGCCAGCATGTCACCGGACTGATCCACCGCGATCACCTCGGCGCCACCGAAGCGCTCGGCCAGCGCGAGCGCGCCGTTGCCCGTCCCGCAGCCGACGTCGAGGATCCGGTGCACGGGCCGCCCGGCGGCCACCTGGTACACCCACGCGGTGGCCTGCGACAGGTAGGCGTGCAGGACCTCGCCGTCCAGGTCCAGCAGGTCGGCCATGCCCGCGCCATCGTCGACGGCGGGGTGGTTAGCATGCGGATGGTGGTCCATGCCTGCGAACGCTACGCGATTCCTGCCGTAATGGCATAGCATCTTGCCGATGGAGCAAGAAGCGAGCGTGGACAGCCTGGTCCGGCAGCGGATCAGGGGGCTGCGGGTGGCCCGGGGCTGGTCGCTCGACGACCTGGCCCGTCGCTGCCACGTGAGCCCGTCGAACCTGAGCCGGATCGAGACCGGCCACCGGCGCATCGCGCTGGATCAGCTGGCCGTGATCGCCCGGGCCCTGGGGACCACGCTCGACCAGCTGGTGGAGTCGCCCGGCGACGACGACGTCGTGATCAGGCCGCGGCGTGATGTCGTGCGCGGCGCCACCACCTGGCTGCTGACCTCCCCGGACCGGGCCCCGCACGGCGTGTCAGTGGCCAAGCTGCGCATCACCGAGCCGACGTCCCCCCTCGACGAGGACGACCTGCGGGTCCATCCCGGGCGGGACTGGTTCACGGTCCTGTCCGGAACCGCGCGGCTCCAGCTCGGCGACCGGATCATCCTGGTCGAGGCGGGTGAGGCCGCGGAGTTCTCGTGCATGATCCCGCACGCGATCGGCGCACACGGTGGCCCGGTGGAGATCCTCTGCATCCTCGATCACGACGGCGACCGGGCCCACATCCGGGCCAACAAGGCCGAGCTCACCAGCCCCGGCTAAGCCGGATCGGGCGGCAGCTGGCCGTCCAGATATGATTCTGCGCACGATGGCAGCCCTGGAACGGGTCCCCGGCAAGGTCGTCGCGGTGCACTCCAGCTACCGGAGCCGCGCGGCCGAGCGCGGCACGATGCCGGCCTGGCCGTCGTACTTCCTCAAGCCCGCCTCCTCGCTGGCCGCCAGCGGCGATCCGGTCGCGCGCCCGCCCGGCTGCGAGCTGCTCGCCTTCGAGGGCGAGGTGGCCCTGGTCATCGGGCGCCGCGCCCGCCGGGTCCGCCCCGCCGACGGGTGGGACCACGTGTCCCACCTCACCGCCGCCAACGACTTCGGCGTCTACGACCTGCGCTATGCCGACCGCGGCTCCAACGTCCGGTCCAAGGGGATCGACGGCTTCACCCCCCTCGGCCCCCGGCTGATCGAGGCCCGGAGCGTCGACCTCACCAAGCTGCGCCTGCGCACCTGGGTCAACGGGAACCTGGCCCAGGATGCCTGGCCCGCGCAGGACCTGCTGTTCGGCTTCGGCGACATCGTCGCCGACCTGTCCCGGCTCCTCACGCTGGACCCAGGCGACGTGATCCTCACCGGCACCCCTACCGGCTCGACCGTGGTGACCCCCGGCGACGTGGTGGAGGTCGAGGTCAGCGCCGGGGACCTGTCGTCCGGCCGGCTGCGCAGCCCGGTCGTCGAGGCGGACTACCGGCTCGACCCGCCCGGCGCCATGCCCCGCGCCGACGATGCCGAACGCGCCGCCGCCTACGGCCCCGCGCGCAGCGCCATAGGCAGCGGCGCGCACCCAGCCCCGGACAACAGCCCCGCCGAGGTCCTGGAAGGCCTGCGCGAGGTCGCCACCGCCACCCTGTCCGCCGTGCTGCGCAAGCGCGGCCTGAACACCCTCACCCTGGACGGCCTGCGCTCCACCCGTCCGGAACGCAAGATGGCCGGGTACGCCCGCACGGTCCGCTACCTGCCGCTGCGCGAGGACCTGTCCGCCGCCTACGGCGGCGGCATGAACGCCCAGAAGCGCGCGATCGAGGCCATCCGGCCCGGCGAGATCCTGGTCATCGAGGCCCGCGGCGAGTCCACCGCGGGCACGATCGGCGACATCCTGGCCCTGCGCGCCCAGGTGCGCGGCGCGGCGGGCATCGTCACCGACGGCGCGATCCGCGATGCCAAAGCCCTGGCCGGGCTGGACATCCCGGTCTACCACGCCGCCGTCCACCCGGCCGTCCTCGGCCGCCGCCACGTGCCCTGGGAGACCGGCGTCGCCGTGGCCTGCGCCGGGGTCACGATCCAGCCCGGCGATCTCCTGGTCGGCGACGCCGACGGCGTAGTCGTGCTGCCTCCTAAGATCGCCGCCGAGGTGCTGGCCGAAGCCCGCGAGCAGGAGCGCCAGGAAGAGTTCGTCGCCGAGCGGGTCGCCGCCGGCGAGAGCATCGACGGCCTGTTTCCCCTCCCCGAAGCCCGCCGCCCTGAGTACGAAGCCTGGCGGGACCGGCCATGACCCCGCACAACGTTCCGGCCAAGCTCGAGCACTTCATCGGCGGCGCGCCCACCCCGAGCGCCGACGGCGCCACGTTCGAGGTCGCCGACCCGGTGACCAACCGGCCGTACGCCACCGTCGCCGCGGGCGGGCCGAACGACGTCGACCACGCCGTCACCGCGGCCGCCCGCGCCTTCACCGAAGGCCCCTGGCCGACCCTCCCCGCCCGCGCACGGGCCCGCATCCTGACCAGGATCGCGGACGGCATCGAGGCCCGCGCCCAGCGGATCGCCGAACTCGAGACGTTCGACACCGGGCTCCCCATCACCCAGGCCCGCGGCCAGGCGACGCGCGCCGCGGAGAACTTCCGGTTCTTCGCCGACCTGACCGTGACCCTGCACGAGGACGCCTTCACCACCCCGGGCACCCAGCTCGGCTACGTCATCCGCCGGCCGGCCGGGGTGGCGGGCCTGATCACCCCGTGGAACACCCCGTTCATGCTGGAAACCTGGAAGCTCGCCCCCGCGCTGGCCGCGGGCTGCACGGTGGTGCTCAAGCCCGCCGAGTGGACCCCGCTATCGGCCAGCCTGCTGCCGGAGATCATGACCGAGGCGGGCCTGCCCGACGGCGCGTTCAACCTGGTCCACGGGATCGGCGAGGTCGCGGGCGCCGCGCTCGTCGCGCACCCGCGAGTACCAAAAATCTCGTTCACCGGCGAGACCAGCACCGGCCGCACGATCATGGCCGCCGCCGCGCCGCACCTCAAGGGCCTGTCCATGGAACTGGGCGGCAAATCGCCGTGCGTCATCTTCGCCGACGCCGACCTGGACCAGGCGATCGACAGCGCCCTGTTCGGCGTGTTCTCGCTGAACGGCGAGCGGTGTACGGCGGGTTCGAGAATTTTGGCCGAACGGACCGTCTATCACGATCTGGTCACCCGGCTCGCCGCCCGGGCCGAACGCATCCGGGTAGGCGACCCGGCCGATCCGGCCACCGAGATCGGGGCGCTGGTGCACCCCGAGCACTACGCCCGGGTGCTGTCCTACGTGCGCGCGGGCCTGGACGAGGGCGCGCGCCTGGTGGCCGGCGGCTGCCGGCCCGAAGCCCTTCCCGCCGGCAACTACCTGGCCGCGACGGTATTCGCCGACGTCGAGCCGTGGATGCGGATCTTCCGCGAGGAGATCTTCGGCCCGGTGGTGTGCGTCACCCCGTTCGACGGCGAGGCCGACGCGATCGCCCTGGCCAACGACACGTCCTACGGGCTGGCCGCGTACCTGTGGACCAGGGACCTGGCCCGCGCGCACCGGCTGGCGGCCGCGGTGCAGGCCGGGATGACCTGGATCAACTCGCACAATGTGCGGGACCTGCGGACTCCGTTCGGCGGCGTGAAGGCCAGCGGGCTCGGCCGTGAGGGCGGGGCTCACAGCCTGGACTTCTACACTGAGTCGCGTATCGTCCACGTCCCGCTGGCCGATACCCGCGTCCCCCGCTTCGGAGCCTGACCATGGTGCCTCCCGACATCGTCCGGGCCGCCTACGCCGAACTGGTCGTCACCGACCTCGGCCAGTCAAAGTGGTTCTGGGTCGACCTGCTCGGCTTCGTGGTCACCCGCGCCGACGCCGGTGCCCTCTACCTGCGCGGGTACGACGAGCTCACCCACCACAACCTGATCCTGCGCCAGGGGCCGCAGGCCGCGGCGGCCCGGCTCGCCTTCCGGGTGCGCACCGCCGCCGACCTCGACTTGGCCGAGGCGTTCTACGCCGCGCTCGGCGCCCGGACGGCCCGGCTGCCCGCGGGCGCGACGCCGGGGGTGGGGGAGAGCGTCCGGGCCGAGGACCCGCTCGGCTTCACCGTCGAGTTCTTTTTCGCCGCGGACCACCCGCAGCGCCTGCAGCAGCGGTACGACCTGCGGCGCGGCGCCGAACCCGCGCGGCTGGACCACTTCAACATCGTCGTGCCCGACGTGCGGGCCGCCTACGAGTACTACCGGTCGCTCGGGTTCGGGCTGTCCGAGACCATCGAGGACGGCGACACCCTGTACGCGGCCTGGATGTTCCGCAAGCAGACCGTGCACGACGTGGCGTTCACCGGCGGCGACGGGCCGCGGCTGCACCACCTGGGGTTCTTCGCCCACGAGTCGCACCAGGTGCTGCGCATCTGCGACATCCTCGGCTCGCTGGCGCAGGAGCCGCGCATCGAGCGCGGCCCCGGCCGGCACGGCGTGTCCAACGCCTTCTACGTCTACCTGCGCGACCCGGACGGGCACCGGGTGGAGATCTACACCAGCGACTACTTCACCGGCGACCCGGACCATCCGGTGCTGCGCTGGTCGGTGCGCGACCCCAGGCGCCGGGACTTCTGGGGCCACCCGGTGATCCCGTCCTGGTACACCGAAGCCAGCGCCGTCCTCGACCTGGACGGCCGCCCGCGGCCCCTGGTCCCCGAACAGCAGCCCGCCGAGGTCAAGGTCGGCGCCGACGGCTTCATCGCGTAAGACCCGGTAAGACCCGGTAAGACCCGGTAAGACCCGGTAAGACCCGGTAAGACCCGGTAACGAGCCGCCTAGCCGATCCGCTCGACCTCCAGGTCACCGTCGGCCAGGCGGGCCCGCAGCACCTTCTTGTCGAACTTGCCGACCGCGGTCTTCGGGATCTCGGCCACGAACGTCCAGTTCTCCGGGACCTGCCAGCGTGCCACCTTGCCGGCCAGGAAGTCGGCCAGCTCGCCGGGCTTGGCCGTCATGCCGGGCCGGAGCACCACGCTGGCCAGCGGCCGCTCGCCCCAGCGGGAGTCGGGCATCCCGATCACCGCGGCCTCCTGCACGGCCGGGTAGGCCATGAGCTGGTTCTCCAGGTCGACCGAGGAGATCCACTCGCCACCGGACTTGATCACGTCCTTGATCCGGTCGGTGATGGTGAAGAAGCCGCGATCGTCTATCGTCCCGACGTCGCCGGTGCGCAGCCAGCCGTCGTGGAACTTCTCCGGCGCCGGGTCGTGGTGGTAGGACCCGGTCACCCAGGGGCCGCGGACCTCGATCTCGCCCTCGCTCACGCCGTCCCACGGCAGCTCTTCGCCGTGCTTGCCGACCACCCGCATCTCGACCCCGTGGATGACCCGGCCCGAGCGCATCCGCCAGTCCAGGTCCTCCGGCGTCCCCTCGGCGACCTCCGCGGGCGGTAGCGCCATGCCGCCGACCGGGCTCATCTCGGTCATGCCCCAGCCCTGGATGATCCGCAGCCCGTAGCGGTCCTGGAATCGCTCGAGCATGACGCGGGGCGCGGCGGCCCCGCCCGAGTTGCCCAGCCGCAGCGAGGACAGGTCGATCTCGTGGTCCTGCCCGTAGTCCAGGATGGCGTTCCAGATGGTCGGCACCCCGGAGGTGACCGTGGACCGCTCGGCGGCGATGAAGGCGGTCAGGTGCTGCGGCTGCAGGAACGGGCCGGGCATGTGCAGCGTGCTCCCCGACAGGAACGCCGCGTAGGGCAGGCCCCACGCGTTCGCGTGGAACATCGGCACGATGGCCAGCGCCCGGTCCGCCTCGCTGATGCCCAGCGGCGCGGCCATGACCGCCATCGCGTGCAGGTAGGTGGACCGGTGCGAATACACCACGCCCTTCGGGTCCCCGGTGGTGCCGCTGGTGTAGCACATCAGCGCCGCGGCACGCTCGTCCAGCTCCGGCCAGTCGTACCCGGGGTCCCCGCCGGTAATGGACTCAGCCAGCAGGTCCGCGTACCGCAGCACCGGCACGCGGCCGCCCAGCGCCGACGCGTCGCCCGGGCCGTTGACGATGAACGCCTCGACGGTGGGCAGCTGGTCCGTGATCCTGGCCAGCAGCGGGACCAGGCTGTCGTCCACGATGATGATCCGGTCCCCGGCGTGGTCGGCGATCTGGGCTACCTGGGCGCCAGGCAGCCGGACGTTCAGCGTGTGCAGCACCGCGCCCATCGCGGGCACGCCGAAGTAGGCCTCCAGGTGTTCCTGGTTGTTCCAGCAGAACGTGGCCACCGGGTCGCCCGGCCCGATCCCCAGCCGGGCCAGGGCTCCAGCCAGCCGCCCCGCGTTCTGCGCCACGGTCGCGTACGAGGCCCGGCGGGTGCCCGCCCCGGTCCAGGTCACGCACTCGCTGCGGCCGTACACGCGGGCGCCGTGCCGCATGATCGCGCCGATGGTGAGCGGGCTGTCCTGCATGGTGCTGCGAATCATCTGGTGCCTTCCTGCTCTAACCTCAGCCACACCGAAAGATAAGTGGGCTCCAGAGCATTCTGCACCGTGCTGGCCAGTTCGTCCTGGACCGAGTCCAGGCCCGCCGCGTCCTGCAGCCTCGCCGCGAACGCGGCCACGATACGGTCCGCGTCATACCGGGCCCGGTTGAACCGCCGGTCCACGGCCCGCTGGACCCGCCGCCGCAGCGGATTGAACAGCGCGGCGACGGCCAGCGTCGACCCGGCCACCGCCACCGGCTCGTTGATCGACACTTCCCGGGTGGCCAGCAGCACGATCCCGGCGTACACCCCGACCAGCAGCCCGGTGACGATGGCGTAGGCGAGCGTGCGGGAGATGATCCGGTCGATGTCGAACAGGCGGTACCGCAAGATGGCCACGCCCATGCAGACCGGGATCGCCAGCAGCGCGACGGCCCCCGTGATGCCTCCCGCCAGGCCGGGGAGCCCGCGCATGCCCGACAGGTAGATGGTCAGCGGGACGCAGATCAGGGCGGTGGCCGATCCGGCCAGCAGCCACTTCAGCTGCTGCCGGCGTATCCCGGACGAGCGCCGGTAGCTGGCCACCTGGGCCACGACCGATCCCAGCCAGCACACGGCCACCACCGGGAGGAACACGCCCTCGACCACGCCCCACCACATCGAAGAACCCGTCGGATGACTGAGCACCAGCAGGTTCCCGCTGGCGTCGACCCGGATGTCATGACCGGCGATGGCCCCGACCGACGCGACCAGCACGCCGACCAGATACAGCGCGGCTGCCGCCAGGTAGAGCCACAGGACCCACCGCCAGCGTGGTGACGGCGGGCGGCCGTCGGGAAACAGCAGCACGAGCAGCCCGCTCAGCACGATCGAGACCGCCCAGCCGGGCTGCGCGAGCACCGCGACCCAGCCGAGCGGCAGCCCGCCGTGCCGGAGCCGGTAGTCGGCCACCATGTAGAAGCTGGCGTCCTGGCTGAGCGAGCTGACCGCCGCCGCGGCGAGCATGATCCAGCCGAGCGGGTTACCCGGCTTGCGCGAGGCCACCACGAAGCCGACGACCCCGAGGGCTGCCGAGTACCAGACCGGCGACGAGCCGCCGCTGGCGTTCAGGCTCTGGTGCGCGAGGCGGGCCAGCGGCACGTCGACGACGACCAGGGCCAGGATCAGGCCGCCGGCGACCAGCGCGATCACCGACGACACCGACCGGAAGCGGCCCGACGCGGTTTGCGCCGTCATCGCGGTCCGGCGGTCGATTCAACCACCCTCATGGGCGGGACACTACGCCCGGACAGTTCCGGGAACGTTACGGCAGGACCGGAATGCGCCGTTTCGCCGGACACGCAGCGAGATAGTCACCCGCATGCGCCCTACTCGGCGTCGGCGGCCCGGTTCGCGAGCTCACGTTCGATCAGCGCCACCAGATCCGGGTGCTCACTCAGCCCCCACAGCACCTCGGCCGGCACCCCGAGCTGGCGGGCGGCCTCGCTTACCGCGGGCCGGAGCATGCCCAGGGCCTGGGCCAGCCCCTCGTCCCGCGTGTAGGTCGGCGGCAGGTCGTCGAGCGACAACTCGCCGGGCCGGTGGAAGGCCCCGTCCCGGCCCGGCAGCCAGGCCTGGCCGGCCGCGGCCTCGCCCATCGCCGACCTGGTCTCCTCCAGGCTGGAGTCACTGAACGAGGTGAGCACCGACCGCTCGACCACGCCCGCCACCAGGCGGCGGTTCGGCGCCAGCAGCACGTTCCAGACGTACTCCGAACGGGCGTGGCTGGGATGAGCCAGGGCGAAGTCCAGGCCGTCGACCTCGGCGCCGGGGTCGAACCCGTCGAGCCCGCGCTCGTTCCGCCCGAAGTCGACCGCGATCATCACGTACCCGGCCGCGTTCGGGGTGCGGGCGCGGACCTCCACCGCCTGCCGGACGCCCATCGCCCGCAACTGGACCAGCCACGGCCCGTATCCGTCGCGAGCGAACCACGCGTCGGGGTTTCCCTCGAAGTAGGTCTCCAGGTCCTTGGCGCGCTGGTACAGCCGGGGCGGCGGCAGCAGCGCCTGCTCGCCGGTGGCGGCGTTCTCGCCGATGAGGAACGGCGTGGCGGCCACGCTCTCGAGCAGTTCGGCCCGCCGCCCGGCCGCCGCCTCGTCCAGGGCCCGTGCCACCCGTTCGAGGTCGGCGTCGTGCTGGGCCGGATCGAGCGCCGCGAGGTCCAGGCCGTCGTACCGGGGCAGGACCATCTGGAGCACCTCGGCCACCACGTCCGGCACGGTCAGTTGCAGCGCCGTCAGGAAGGCCCGGGCCGCGGGGGAGTCTGCCACGGCCCGCTTGACCGTCGGCAGGCTGCTCGGCGCCGGACCGGGCAGGTATACCGCCGGGCGGCCCTGCCCGTCGAACGGCGCGACCTGGCGGCCGTCCTCGAGCCGGATGATCGGCTTTCCGGTGGCCGCCGGCCACAGCGACGGATAGCCGGCCAGGAAGCGGTAAAAGCGCGTGATCCACGGGTCGTTCTGTCCCTGGAGGAACTCTTCGGTCAGCCGCGTCACCACGGCCTCGGGCGTGATCTCGTCCACGCCGATCTCGTCCCGCAGGTACCGCCACAGCGCCGGCGTGGCCCGTTCGCTGATCGCCGCGTCCGCGAACCGGACCGGCCGCCCCGCCCCGCACAGCACGCCGAGCTGGCCGGGATCGAGCAGGCCGAGCACCTCCGGGCTGCCGGCCAGCAGCAGATCGACGGCCACGCCGTAGCCGCCACCCGCGATCGGGATCAGCGCTTCGGCGGTCAGCGCATCACTCACCGCGTCAAACAACGGCCGGAACATGGAGCCGGCCGGGAAGCGCGCCTCCTCCAGCGGCATCGCCTGCAGCGCATCGGCCGTGAGCAGCCCCTCGTCACGCAGTTCCGGCAGCGTATCGGTCACCAGCGCGGCGGTCTGCCGCACCAGCGCCTGGTTCGACGGGTCGTCGCCCGGGATATTGTCCCGGGCCGGCGTGGTCCGGTAGGGCCCCTGGATCAGGAAACCGAGGAAGGTCTCCTTCTCGGTCGGGAAGAACGCGGTCAGCGGCGACGCTCCTACCGCTGCCACCCGCTCGCCCACGAGAGCAAACGCGACCTCGATCCGCTGCCCCGGGTGGCCCTCGACCGGACGCTGCCAGGTGAGCCACCGCTCCCGCCGCTCGTCCCGGGACACCGTCACGCGCCGGGACGCCCCCGGTCCGTCCGTGACCGAGCGTTCCACTATCGAGTCCGCCGCACCGGGCCCGCCGGTCCGCAGCCGCTTGATGTTCCGCAGGAACAGCAGGATCCGGGGCTGGAGCGCGCCCAGTGCCGCCGTGATTTCCCGCGTCGCGACCTCGCCGGGCACCGTGTCATGGTCGAACGGGAACACGAACAGCGTCTCGGCCGCCGGCTCGGCG
>Ga0209448_10000668_pt1 | contig 10964 bp, 5 predicted proteins | sample BogFormECP14_OM2_FD_188245 | JGI IMG/M metagenome (GOLD analysis project Ga0209448, IMG submission 188245) | Bog forest soil microbial communities from Calvert Island, British Columbia, Canada - ECP14_OM2 (SPAdes) (version 2) | ecosystem: Environmental > Aquatic > Freshwater > Wetlands > Bog ... | reverse complement strand
TGGATCTCTACATCCGGCGGCACGACAACCAAGCGGTGACGATCGAGGATTTCGTCGCTGCGATGCAGGACGCGAGTGGCGTCGATCTGGGCCAATTCATGCGGTGGTACGAGCAGGCCGGCAGACCCGAGATCACGATCGAGGACCGCTGGGACGAGGCGACGAAGAGCTACGAGCTGAGCATCGCGCAAAAGGTCCCCCCGACGCCGGGCCAGACGGAGAAATTGCCGATGCTGATCCCGATTGCCATGGGCCTCCTGGGGCCGGATGGCGCCGAATTGCCGACCCGGCTCGAAGAGGAGGCAGAGAGCCGGGACGGGACCCGGGTCATCACGCTCGCCGAGGCGCGCGAGAGCTTTCGCTTTGTCGAAGTGCCGGCCCCTCCGGTGCCGTCGCTGCTGCGCGGATTTTCCGCTCCGGTCAAATTGAAGGATGTGCCGCTCGAGCGGCTGAAATTTCTTGCGATTAATGACCCCGAGCCGTTTGCCCGATGGGAGGCGGGTCAACAGGTCGCAACCCGCGTCCTGCTCGACGAGATCGAAGCTTGTCGGAGCGGCGCGACACCGGCTCCGCTCGACCGGGATCTCGTCACAGCGCTGCGGCGCATCCTCGCCGACGCGGAGCGCGATCCGGCCTTTGCCGCCGAAGCGCTGACCTTGCCGAGCGAGGCGTTCCTTGCGGACCAGCTCGCGGTCGTCGATGTCGACGCGATCCACGCCGCCCGCGAAAGCGCGCGCGTCGAGCTCGGCCGTGCATTGTCGATGGAGCTCGCCTCGGCCTATGTGGCGCTCGCCGATGCCGGACCTTACCAGATCGACGGCACCGCGATCGGCCGGCGGGCGCTGCGCAACACCTGCCTTGCCTATCTTGCGGCGGCCGATGCCGAGAGGGGTGCCGCGCTGGCCAAGGCGCAGTTCGACACTAGAGCCAACATGACCGACGTGCTGGCGGCGTTGACGGTGCTTGCCGACCTCGATCGACCCGAACGCCCTGCGGCCCTCGCGCGGTTCTACGCCGCCTGGTCGCGGGACGAGCTGGTGATCGACAAATGGTTCGCGCTGCAGGCTCGCTCGTCACTACCGGGAACACCGAACCGCGTCCGCGAGCTGACGATGCATCCCGCATTCGAGCGCAAAAACCCGAACCGGGTGCGCGCTCTGGTCGGTGCCTTTGCGCAAGGCAATCAATTGCGCTTTCACGATGCGAGCGGTGCCGGCTACGGGTTTCTCGCTGACGAGGTGATTACCCTCGATCCGATCAATCCGACCACGGCGGCCCGCCTCGTCCAGCCGCTCGGCGCGTGGCGTCGGCACGACCCGGCGCGTCAGGCGCTGATGCAGCGCCAGCTCGAGCGCGTCCTTGCCACGCCGGATCTCAGCAAGAATACCTACGAGATGGTGTCGAAGAGCCTCGCCTAACCGGTTAGTGCTATCGGGCACGGTCGGATCTCCCTTCCGCGTATATGACCAGGGTCGAGCCGCGCAAGCCACAAGGAACCGGTTGCGCGCAAACCGTTCCTGCGACAGGCTTGGCCCCAGATGCTGAAGGGGGAACGCGATGGCTGACTGCTCGGCCGGACGGGTTGCGCTGATCACCGGAGGCGCCAGAGGCATCGGTGCGGCAACCGCCGGACGCCTTGCCGAGGACGCCGGCGGACCGCGCGGATGAAGGTGACTTCGGAGTGGCGCTACGACCTGTTGACCCTCGGCGAAACGCTGATGCGCCTGTCGCCGCCTGCCGACCAGCGGCTCGAACAGGCGCGGCTCTTCGAGGTCGGGGTTGGCGGCAGCGAGCTCAATGTCGGCTGTGTCCTCGCCCGGCTCGGGCGGCGCGTCGCCTGGGTGTCACGCTTGCCGGAAGGACCGCTCGGCCGCATCGTCGACGGCGAGGCGCGGCGGCATGGAGTCGACACACGCTGGGTGCGCTGGATGGCGAACGCGCGGCTCGGCCTGATGTTCTACGAGCCCGGACCCGAGCCGCGGACGAGTCGGGTCATCTATGATCGCAAGCATTCGGCGGCCTCGGAGCTCGCCTTCGAGGACGCGCCGTGGGACGCGCTTGTTCAAGCGAGCGCCTGGTTGCACCTATCCGGGATCACACCGGTGCTCGGCCCGAGCTGCCGGGCACTGATCCTGCAACTCGCAGCGCTCGCCGCATCGGCCGGAAAGCCGGTATCGTACGATCTGAACTACCGCGCGACCTTGACGACCCCGCTGGAAGCGCGCGCTCTACTCGAAGTGGCCGCACCGCATTTACGTCTGCTGGTGCTCGCCGAGCGCGACGCACAAAGCGTGCTGGGCTTCAGCGAGGCAGGTGAGCAACTCGCCGCGGCGATAGCCGCACGCTACGGCGTCCCGCTCGTTGCGTTGACACGGCCGCCTGACGCCGAACCCGGCACGCTTCTGCTGACCCGCGGCGAGTTCCGCTATGCCCCGCGCTATGTGGTGGAAGTCGTCGACCGAATCGGCGCCGGAGACTCGTTTGTCGCGGGGTTGATCCACGGCCTGCTCGACGGCGATCTCGATCTCGCGATCCGCCTCGGCGCCTTCGCTGCGGCGATCGGCCTTGCCACCCCGGGCGACATTAATTACCTCGGTCCCGAGGACATCGTCCGATTTCGCGCCGACACCATCGGCGGGCTCGAGCGCTAGCACCCTTGAGGAGTTTTCAACATTTGGTGTTGCTGTTCCGGCATACCAGCAAGCCGGTTATAACCGGCCCGGTAATCGTTGACAGCAGCGTAAACAACTTCTGGACCTGTACGGCCCCTGCGTCCGCGACAAAGATGATGTCCTTGTCGCGAACGGGAAACTGGTCGGCTATCAGATAGGAGTTGGCGTCGGAGAAGTCGAACCGGTAGGCGACGGGCGATCCCTCGTCTGATGCGCGTGCCGCCAGCGGTTGGCCGAGCTCTCGCAGGATCGAGACCGGCTCGTAGCGGAACAAGAAGACGCCCTTGGGGTTGGCGAGATCGTCACGTAACCCCTGGGATTTTGCCAGAGCTTCGCTCAAAGTGAGCTTCTCTGCGTCGAAGGTTATCTCCGCATTTCTGCCTGTCGCCCCGAACACGCTGAAGGTTTGCGGCATCCGAACCAGGGTGAGGACGTCGCCCGGCCGGGCGTAGATGTCCTCCGCCGGATCGGCAACGAGCTGCTCGAAGGGGATCGTCGCCGTCACACCGTCGCGCGACAGCCGAACAAAGGTTTCGTAAACCGGCGCAGTGATGCCGCCGGCAGCGGCAATTACTTGGAGCAACCTGTCGCCCCCGGGTGAGAGCGGGACTCTCGCGCCGGCAACCACTTCCCCCGTCACAGTGACCGCGTTGGCAGGGCTCTTCTTGACGATCACCAGCGCCTGAGGCTGGAGCGCCTTGTCCGCGAGCAGTGCCTCGATCGTTTGCTGTACTTCCGCCGGCGTTCGCCCGGCGGCCGGAACCCGGCCGGCATAGGGGACATCGATTGCACCGTCCGGGGCCACCTGCTGATCGGGAATCGCGGCACCCCGCCGGTCGGCCGCCGCAGCGGTCGCCTCGATGGAAAGCGGTACCGTCGGCGGTTGACCGGCCTGTGGCGGCGTCTCAGGGGGAGCGCCAGGCGGTTGATTTGGAGTGCCCCCTGGCAGGTTCTGGGGACCGAAGAGCTGGTCGATGCCCGGGCTCGGTTCGGTCGGGGTCTCAGGCGTCGGTCGCGGCGACTCCGGGGCTAGCGGCTCGGTCGCCGGTCTCGATCCGGTTGGGAGTTGTGGTGCCGGCGCCTCGCTGAAGAGTCCGCCGGCCGCACTTTCCCAAATTATGACCGAGAGTGTGTCGCCGACCGCGATCTTGAGCTCCGGCGGGTTACGATCCTTTTCGAACCGAGCGTGAAAACTCGCCTTCGGCTGGGCAAGCAAAGTGGAGACGACGTGATTGTCGACCTCGACAACGTCGAAGAGCACCTTGTTCTCGGCCTGACCCGCAGCAACCACCTCCGACGCCACCGGTCCGGCGCTCGGAAGCATCGAGCATCCGCCGAGCGACAGGGCTATTAGGATGAGGCAGGCAAGGTAGGCGGCTGGCTTCATGGATTCCGACGCAAAACACTAGCGCTCTTGATGATCGAAATCCAAATCGGCCCAGCCCAGCACCCCAGCCGCGACGGAAGGTGCTGGTATCGCACCGCACGCGATCGGTAATGCGCGAATCGATCGTCTAAGAAGGCCAGATGTAGCTATCCACACGCGATCAAGTCCGCGCCGCCCCCCTCTCGCGCTTCGAGGCGAGTTTGCGGATGCCGCCAACTACCGCCGCAACTTCCCCCAACGGCCGAATTAGGTCCAATCCCGGCCTGGCAACATCCGACGCAAGCCGCCTCTAAGACGCAGCGATTGTCGCGCTCACGAAAGATTTTTAAGCTGGGTTGCGGCTTGAAGGCTCGGGGTTTGACGGCTGACCGGCACCGCCTCTCCCCGGCTACGCCAGGCCGCACCGGAGGACACGGAAGGATCGGGTAAAGTGCGTATTGCAGATTGATCGTCGCGAGACAGGTCGAAACATCGACGCCGCTTTGGCCCGCGACGCTGACCGGTTGGAGCGTGAACGAGCGATTGGAGCCGTCGATCAATGCGTTGGCGCGAGCCCCGGGATCAACCGCCGCGCTGGCGGTTACCCCGGTATAGCTGCCGGCGAGCAGACCCGGCCCCGGATAGGGTGTCGAGGCGACCGCGCCCCATAGCCGCTGCCGACATTGCAGGCGAGCTGCCCGGCTTCAACCGCCTGCCCGGGCCGGCGTCCCGACCAGTAAACTGCCGATTGCGACTCTCGCGGCGGCGATGGCAAGATCAGCACTTCACCGCAAAGCTCACACTCCGATTGCAGCCTGCGCGACAGGCAGCAGGGCGCCTGTCGTGCGTTACTGATGGTGTGGTGCCTCGCAGCAGGCAGCGGCGCGAATTGAACGCAATGTCACATCTCACGCGACTTCGGGCTGGCATCGCGGGCAATAGTAGGCGGTGCGGCCGGAGAATTTTGCGTTGGTGATTTCACCGCCGCAGCGCGGGCATCGTCCGCCCTTCTCGCGTTGCGGAATAAGGAACGAAGCGGGGAGACGGTCGACGAGCCGCTCGGCACCGGCGCCGCTTGCAATCGCGGTTTCCAACACTGCCATGATCTGGCCCAACAGACGCCGGCGCGCGTCGGCGTCGAGCCGATCGCACCGCGTCCGCGGGTTTAGGCGCGCCTGAAAGAGAATCTCGTCGGAGTAGATGTTCCCGATCCCCGCCACCACCTGCTGATCCATTAGCAGCGATTTGACATCACGTTTTCGGCCTGCGAGCGCCCGCTCGAGAGTCGCAAGATCAAAGCGCGGATCGAGAGCGTCCGGTCCGAGCCCTTGAGCCGCGACAAACGCGTTGGCGTCGGCTGCCAGCCCGACACGCCCGAACAATCGCGGATCGACATAGGCGAGGTGATGGCCGTCAGCGAAATCGAACCGCACTCGGTCGTAGGGCGGATCTTGCTCGCCGTCCGTAAAATGCGCAAGCGAACCGGTCATCCCGAAATGCAATGTCAGCCACCCCGGTGGTCCGAGATCGACCAGGAGATGCTTGCCGTACCTCCGAGATGCGGTGATCCGGGCGCCTTCGAGGCGGTGAGCCAGCTCGGTGGCCGAGACCTCTACCAGGATCCGCGCATCGCCGACCGCCACGTGGCGGATGGTCCGGCCCAGGCACGTCGCGTCCAAATGTCGCTTATACAATTCGACATCAGGTAATTCCGGCACAGAATCCTCCCGGGAGCCTTGTTGAAGCAGCAAAGGGTAGGCGCTCGGCAAAAGCTCGGCAACGACGTGCAAGGATGGGGGAAGCGGTGCGCCCGCGTGTCCGCTTCAACTGCGCCGCCCGCCTCGCAACCGACCAATGCAGCGAACCTCACGCTTGGTACCGGAGGACCCTCACCCGCCTCCCCCCCGACGACAATCCGGGGGTCGGGACCCTCTCCCGCAATTGCGGCAGTGGGGGAACCTAGCTCGCAAGGGCTGGGTGGGTGAGGGACCGCACCTGGCTCCGTCCCCCGCCGCCGTTCGCGCGTCCGCCCGTCGCGGCGGCGCCGCTCACCAGAAGGGCGAAGGGTCTGCCGGCAGGGAGGGCCATATAACGGCGATCTTGACTTAGGGGAGAAAACAGCAATGGCGGCAGAGACGCTTCGCAGCGAGTTCTGTGCACTCTTACCGGCTTTGTGGCACCTCCGCGCGACATAGGTGCAACGCCGCGCGGCACGCGGCGTTACTATCCTGCGATCGGAGGCTCCTTCGAAGGTCCTCGCTTGCGGGGAGAGGTGCTTCCCGATGGTGGCGACTGGCTGCTTACACGGCCAGATGGCGTCCTGGAACAGGACGTCCGAATTACCCTGAAAACCGACGACGGCGCCTTCATCTACGTTCGATACGCCGGAATACGACACGGGCCGCCGGAAATTATGGCGCGGCTCGCGCAGGGCGAGACGGTCGATCCGAACAAATATTATTTCCGCGTAGCGCCGGTGTTCGAGACCGGAGCCGAGCGCTACGCCTGGCTCAACAACATCCTGGCCGTGGGCGTTGGCGAGAGGCTCCCGCCCAACATGGTTCAGTACTCGATCTTCGAAATACTTTAAGCGGCGCGTGCCGGCTTAATTTGAGCACGCATCGTAAGGTGGGTAGCATCTTCTCCCGCGCCGTTCAGCGGGCGGCTCGTCGATCGTGCTCGTCATGCTCTAGCGTACCGCCCTGTGCGTGGCTGCGCGTGTTCTCCGGTCCCGCGCGTCCCGCGTTGACCGCGCTTCCGTCGGTGCTGCGCAGGCCGCGTCGGAACGCTGGGCATCTCGACGAACCCTCCGCCTCCAGCGCGGATCTTACAGGTCGTAAGCCGAGAGCCCCACTGACGGACATTTGACCCCAGGGGTGTCAGAAGCTGAGCGTGGTGATTTGTATTGAATCAATTCCAGTCGGATGCGGAACCAAACGTAAGAGCGTTTGTTCGGCCGTTCGGATCGTTGCGCGATCATCGCTTCGGAGTTAGCGTCGCAACGGATGGCCGAGGACACAGACCATTCCGGAATCTCGTTCGAGCCTGCGTGCCCGGTCCACCGGTCGAAGAGTAGGTGTCTTGGTATGACATCGGCTGGTTCAAGCTTGTCTTCCGGCGCCTTCGCCACCGCGGACGCGGGGTTCGAGTACCTCGCCACTGCCGAGCACTACCAATATCTCGCTAGGGGCATCGTGGATGCTCTACGCCGCGCTTGCCTGGTTGTCGTGACTGGCGACCCGCCAGCGAGCCCTCCGATGCTTGCCGCGGCTCTGAGGGAGGCCGCGACGCCGCGGGCAGTGCTCGAGCTCTCCTGCGGCCCCGGCCTCGATTGCGAGAAGCCGTTCGGTGGCGGTTGGATGCGTGCAGACCCGCCGGCACCCGTCGCGGCTGGGGAGGAGCCCGGCCGCTCGGTATCACCCTCTCCGATTTTTGTCTTCGCGGATGCGGATCGACTTTCTGACGATCAGATCGAGAAGTTTCGTGAGGCGGCGCTGGCAATGCCGCCCGGTCCTCATGGATTCGAAGCGGGCGTGCTGTTGGCGGGCTCGGATTTTGTCACCCGCACTGAAAGTGCGGGGCTGCACCTCCTCGATGACAGGCTTGCGGCGCACCTTCGCGTCGAACAGCTCGAGCGCGACGAAGTCGAAGCGTTCATTCGTCATCAGCTGCCGCCGGGCGACGGCGCAAACCTCTTTACTGCGCAACGTGTGGCGCTGATCGCGATAACCTCGGGCGGCAATCCGGAGGTGGTCAATCGCCTCGCGCGCCGCATGCTCGAAATCGAGCCTGACGCCTCTGCGGGTAGCCTGCCGGCAAAACTGTTGCAAAGGTGGCGTCGTTACGTTCGAAAATCTTCTGGTAACAGATCGATCGTCCAGCCTGACGCGAGCACCGGGGATGATGAGACCGCGCCGCCCTGCGTGACGCCGCGCCGATATGGCGTTTTCGTGAAGCTGCCGGCCGGTATCATTATTTGCCTCGGTGCGGCTTGGTTGGGCGCCGGCGCGTTCCAATCGCAGCATCTTGGCGTTCTCGCCGGTCTTGTCCGTGACCGCATCTTGCCGCGCAACGAGCAGGCCGAAGCGCCATCCGCTGTGGGAGCGGTGACATCGCCGGTAACCGCCGCGGGCTCGTCTTTGAGCAACGTCGCCGCTGCGTCTCCGAGTGCCGTTTCTGCCGGTGAGACAACGCCGGAACCGGTGGCGACCAGTGCCGACCATGCCGGTGCTGTTTCTTCCCCCGGGCCGAAACTGGAACCGGCGCTGCAACCAGTGGCGCACGGGCCACGGCTCTCCGCTGTTGAGATCGCGGCTCTCGTGGCGCGCGGCGACGCCTTCCTCGGCGCGGGTGACATCGCCTCGGCCCGGCTTTTCTTCGAGCGTGCCGCCGACTTGGGAGACGGTCGCGCGGCGATGCGCATGGCGGTGACCTACGATGCGGAGTTTCTCGACCGCGCTGGCCTGCACGGTCTGCGCGGCGATCCGGAGCAGGCTGCACTGTGGTACCGACGTGCCCGAGAGCTCGGTAAGGGCAAGGCCGAGCTCCCGCTCCGCAGCCCAGAGACTTCCGGTTCTGCCGAGCCGCTGCGCTGACAGCAAAGAACAAGGTCGAGCGGCGGAAGCTGGCGTCACCAGGGAGGAGCGGCGAACGGAGAAGAACCCCGGCATGGACATCGTGTTCGCTACGGCACCGCCGCGGCTAGCGCCGCTCCGCGCGGCGACCCGCGAGAGTTGTCGGGAGGACGAGACCGAAGTTGTGGCGCGCATCCTCGCCGCCGCCGCGGTCCCGGTGGACATGCGCGATCGTATCGCCGAGAGGGCACGCGGCTTCGTCGCCGCCGTCCGCCGCCAGCGTCTCGGCAAGGGCGGCATCGACGCGTTTCTCCACGAATACTCGCTGTCATCGCCGGAGGGGGTGGCGCTTTTGTGCCTCGCCGAAGCGTTGCTGCGCATCCCGGATGCGGAGACTGTCGACCGGCTGATCCGCGATAAAATCGGCGAAGCGGACTGGGAGAGCCATCTTGGGCGGTCGGAGTCGATATTCGTCAACGCGTCGACCTGGGCACTGATGCTGACGGGCCGCCTTCTACGCGCCGTCCCAACAGCCCACGATTTGGGCACCGCCCTGCGCCGCTTTGTCGCCCGCTCCAGCGAACCGATGGTGCGCCAAGCGGTAACAGCGGCAATAGATATCCTCGGCCGCCAATTCGTCATGGGACGCACGATCGGGGAAGCGCTCGAGCGTGCGCGGGCAGCCGAACAACATGGCTACCGGCATTCCTACGATATGCTCGGCGAAGCAGCGCATACCGCGGCGGATGCCGCGCGCTACGCTGCTGCCTACGACGGCGCGATCGCCGCGATCGGAAGATCGGCGGTAGCACGGGCTGTTTCCGAGGCCCCCGGGATCTCCATCAAATTGTCGGCGCTGCACCCGCGTTACGAGATGGCGCAGCGCGACCGCGTGCTCGCAGAAATGTCCCCTATTCTCCTCGACCTCGCGCGGCACGCCCGAGGGGTTGGGATTGGCTTCACGATCGATGCAGAGGAAGCTGACCGCCTCGACCTTTCGCTCGATCTCTTCGAGGGGCTGGCTCTCGCCGCCGATCTTGTCGGCTGGGATGGGCTCGGCCTCGCCGTACAGGCCTATCAGAAGCGGGCCCTCCCGGTCATCGAGTGGCTCGCGGATCTGGCCCGGCGAACCGGGCGGCGGCTCATGGTCCGCCTCGTCAAAGGCGCCTATTGGGACAGTGAGATCAAACGCACCCAGGAGCGCGGACTCGAAGGATACCCGGTCTATACCCGTAAGGTCGCGACCGACGTCTCCTATCTCGCTTGCGCGCGACGGCTGCTCACGTTGGGGCCCATCTTTTACCCTCAGCTCGCCACTCACAACGCGCAGACGGTGGCTGCGGTCCTCGAGCTCGCCGGTGAGCGTCGGGACTACGAGTTTCAACGCCTGCACGGGATGGGCGAGACACTCTACGAGCAGATCGCCGGAGCGAAGCAGATCGATCGGCCGTGCCGCGTCTATGCACCGGTCGGCAGCCACGAGGATCTGCTCCCATACCTGGTGAGGCGGCTGCTCGAGAACGGCGCCAACGCATCTTTCGTCAACCGCATCGTCGACGAGGCGCAGCCGATCGACGAGATCATCGCCGATCCGGTCGCCCGCCTGGCCCGACTGGCGTCGAAGCCTCATCCGCGCATCCCGCTACCGCGCGACCTCTATGGCCCGGCGCGGCAAAATTCGCGTGGGGTCGACTTGAACCACCCGCCGGCACTCGCCGCACTGCGCGATGGGCTCGCCGAAGCGCTCCGCCAGCCGTGGACCGCGGCGCCGATCATTGGCGGGATCGAGCAGCCGGGTGCGGTAGAGCCGGTCCTCGATCCGAGTGACCGGCGGCGGCAGGTCGGGACCGCGGCTGCCGCTGGCCTCCCGGAGCTCGATCGGGCGCTCAGGCGCGCACAGCTCGGCGCGCCCTCCTGGGACCGCACCCCGGCGGATGAGCGGGCCGGCGTCCTGGAACGCGCCGGGGATCTCTACCAGAATAGGATGGTCGAGCTGATGGCGCTGATCATTCGCGAGGGCGGACGCACGATTCCGGCGGCACTCGCCGAGGTGCGCGAGGCGGTCGACTATTTGCGCTATTATGCGCTGCGCGCGCGGGCCGATTTTGCCGTCCCCAAACAGCTGCCGGGTCCGACCGGCGAGCGCAACGAAATTGCATTGCATGGGCGCGGGGTCTTTGCCTGCATTTCGCCGTGGAATTTTCCGCTGGCGATCTTCACCGGCCAGATCGCCGCTGCACTCGCTGCCGGGAACGCGGTCGTCGCCAAGCCCGCCGAGCAAACGCCGCTCGTCGCCGCTGCGGCCGTGCGGCTGTTGCATGAGGCCGGCATCCCCGGCGACGTGCTCCACCT
>Ga0209448_10000667_pt1 | contig 10971 bp, 10 predicted proteins | sample BogFormECP14_OM2_FD_188245 | JGI IMG/M metagenome (GOLD analysis project Ga0209448, IMG submission 188245) | Bog forest soil microbial communities from Calvert Island, British Columbia, Canada - ECP14_OM2 (SPAdes) (version 2) | ecosystem: Environmental > Aquatic > Freshwater > Wetlands > Bog ... | reverse complement strand
CCACGGTGAGCTGGTCGTCTACGGGGCGCTTTCCACGCACCGCCAAACCGATCCCGACAAACTCACCATCCCCGTCTTCGCGCGTTCACTGATCTACGAAACCAAGACCGTTCGGGGGTTCTGGCTGTTCCGCTGGTTCACCGAGACCCCGAAGGATCGGATGGCCGCAGCGATCGACCGGACAGTTCAGCTCGCCGACAGCGGCGCGTTGCGCGTGCTGGAGGGCCAGCCGATCCCCCTCGAAAAGTTCAGCGAAGCCATCTATTTGGCCGAAGCTCCCGAACACGGGGGCAAACCGCTGCTGGTGTTCGAACCGTAGGAGGCAGATATGTCCGACAAACCCGAGCCGACGGCCGAAGAGAAGATGGCCGATGCCCTGCCTGCGAATGCGAAATACGTTGCAGTACACCAGAATAGCCAAGAGCTAATCATGGATAACAGCGGTTATCCATGATCGTGTCGTGGAATCTTCGGGGGCATCCCTGCACCGCCCTGCGCTCAGAGCTGGTCGAGTGCGTCAATTAACCAGGCGCCGTTGATCTTCTGCAATCCGACACGAACTGAGCTGGCGGTGGTGGTTGGCGCAACGGGGGGGGCAGTGGTCTGCTGGTTGACGAAGACAATCGATCGATGCCTTGTCAGATGTAAGCGATTCGACTGACGCCGCGGGCACTTGGGCGACCACAGTGATGTTCTTTTGCTTTGCCCCCGGTATTACGATGCTGTCGACGAAACTGCTGTAACTATCGCGGAAGCTGCCGGTGAGCAGGGACTTGGCTGCGTTGAGGGGGACCCCTCGGCGATTATGTATCCGATGCCGCGGGTGCCGCCGGTGATGAGGGCGGTTTTGCCGCGGATCGAAATGAGGTCGGAAAACGTGGCGCTGATAGTTTATCAGTGGCCTTCGAAAACCACTTCGTCGTGGCGGGCCATAAACTCCCGCGCCCCTTGGGCGAGCAGCAGATTCACGGCGTGCTGCAGGTCACGGGTTGCAAACAGCGGCGTCGCCGCGTCCAGCAGATAGCGGTCGGTCTCGCGCACGCCTTGATCGGTGGCGTGGTGGACTAACCTCTTGGTGACCGCGTGCGCGGCCGTGGGGCCGGCAGCGAGCCTGCGAGCCCACTGCAGCGCCCGGGCATCGAGTTCGCCGGCTGGAACCACGCGGTTGACGATGTTCCAGCGCTCGAATGTCGCCGCATCGAAATACTCGCCGCTGAAAGTAATCTCGAACGCCCGGGCAGTACCCGCGCGCTGCGCAAGCCGATACGCACCCCCGAGGAAGGTGGCCGCTCCGATCTTCGCTTCGACCTGAGCGAACTGAGTGCCTTCGGCGGCCACGATCAGGTCGCAGGCAAGCGCGATCTCCAGCCCGGCAGCCAGACACAACCCCTGCACCGCGGCGATGACGGGAAACGGTGCCTCCTCGATCGCTTCGATGAGCTCAAAGCCCTCGGCGAACATACTGCGGGCCTCGGCGGGCGAGGTTCCCTTGAACATCTCCACGTCTGCTCCGCCGGAGAATAGTGCTCCGTCGCTGCGAAGAACCATCGCGCGCGCACCGTCGAGTTCGGGGCCGCGAAACACCTCGCGCAGGCCGGCCATGAGCTCACGGTTGAACAGATTCGCCGGCGGGTTGGCCATCGTCACGACGGCGACATCGTCGGTGGTCTCGACCTTGACTGAAGTCACGTGCTTCCCTCGTCTTCGCGTGAGTGGAACATATCCGCGCGGCTAGACTAAAACGTCTAGACCGAATCGTCAAGACACCGCTGTCGCGGCACGCCGTCCGAGCCCGCGCATATACTCCAATCCGCACGTCACCAGCCTTTCGAAGGGTCCCCATCGTGAGTACGCAACAGGCAGAGATCCTGTCCCACAAGGAGCGTCTGCTTCGTCACGGCATGAAGCTGTTCTATGCACAGGGGTTCCACGGCACGACGGTCGACGCGATACTCGCCTCCGCCAGGGTGCCCAAGGGGTCGTTCTACCACCACTTCGGCTCCAAGGAGGCGTTCGCCCAGGCGGTCCTCGACCGCTACATGCAGTTCCAGATCGACCTGTTTCACAAATGGGCCGCCAAGAAAGGTTTGACCACATCGCAACAGCTCGCCGGATACTTCACCGAAATGTCGCAGATCTTCGTCAAGTCCGGCTATCAGCGAGCTTGCCTGACCGGAAAGTTCTCCACCGAGGTAGCAGCCACCTCCGAGCTGTTTCGCCAACAACTCAGTGGCCAGCTCCAAGCATGGACGTCCAGCCTCGTCGAGCTGCTGCGACACGGCCAAGAAAACGGAGACGTCCGAGGAGACCGGACCGCAGAGGAGCTCGCCGACGCCGCACTCGCGCTGATCCAAGGGGCATTCGTGATCGCCCTCGCCACACGTGACAAGCACACGCTGGCAGCCATCGTGACGACCATCACGCAGCTGATTGAACCAACAGCAACGACACGGCGTAAACGACCTCATCGCCGGCCCGACTGAGACGAGCCACACTACGCCATCAGACCCGGGCTATCACGCCGCTTCGGGGCGCGCCACCAGGCTCCGTGTAAATGCTGCCGAGCGGCAGCACCCACCGATGCTGGAAAGTCAAGACCGTTGCGGCCGTGCCGAAGTCGGCGTCCCGAGGCGGTGGGCACGATGTGTCGCAGCGTGGTGCGGATCAAAGCCGTCGGTGGGGCCACCCGTACCCGGGTGCGTGATCGGCGTCGCTCGGCGGGTCGGCGCGCCCGCTCCATTGCGTCCAAGCCGCGGCTGCGCGGCCAGCAGCAACGCGATCACGCCCAGGCCGCGGTGCAGTCGCGTCCTTACCCGCTGGTTGGCCGACCGGTTGAATCTGGCGACCACGGCCAGGAGATCGGCCGCGAGCGTGGTGTCGGTCGTCGGCGGTGCAGTCACCAGCCCATTATTTCCATAGAAAACGTATGTAGACCAGCCCGCCGGCCAAACGACCACGGTCCTGCTGAGAATCTTCTCGGGCCGCGGCCGGCAATCCTGAAATGGCGGTGACCGGTGCGAGCGAACCTCGTCATGCCGGTTCACTGCATCCGGGCGAACTGGCGCACGCAGCCGTCATGGCCGCCCTGTGTGGCCACCGCGATCATCGCGGCGCCGATGCTCTGCGCCGCTTGCGGCACTTGATAATCGGCGGCGTCGAATGCCGGTGGGCGTCACCGCGCGGGGGACCGCGGCTGACCGGGGTGAGGGTGGGCAGCTGGCACAGCTGACGACGGTGCTCGTGCAGTCCGCGTTAGCGGGCGGGCTCGACGACCACCTCGGCTATCACGCTCGAGCCGATGCCCGACGGGGCGCGACTACGTTGGGATGTGGCTTGTTTGCGGCGACGTTCCCGAGTTTATCCAGCAGCGGCACGGCGACACGCATGGCCAGACTCAGCGTTGCCTCGTCGTCAGGGGAGAGCGCCTCCAGCAATTCGGCCAGGTTGTCGCGTTGTGTCTGCCGCTGTTGTGCCTGTAGTGCCTGCCCTGCATCGGTGATGTCAACCAGCGTTGCACGCCCGTCATCGGGATCGATGAGCCTAACCACCAGACCGTCACGTTCTAACCGCCCAACCAATTGCGTCATGGCGGGCTGAGTGATTCCGCCCGCAGTTGCGAGCCCTGTAAGCCGAGTAGGACCGTCATCGGCGAGCGTACTGAGCACGGCGCGCGACGAGAGACTGAGACCTCCGCTGGTGCTGGCTAGATGCCGCGTGAGCAGCACAGCGCCAAGATGGAGGGCATTGGCGATGTCGTCTCGCTGGTCTAAACGATATTGGCGCTCCATTCCCAATACATATCATAAACGTATGCATCTTGCGGAGCCTTAGATATCTTCGCATCAGGACTGTTGATAACATGCTGTGCACAGGGCGCTTTCGCCGGAAACGCTCAAGCTTCTGGACGCACACGCATTGCGCCGCTATGCAGTTGTGGCTCTGCATCTAGATATCCGACCTTGGAGTGTGCTACGCGGAGGGCAATCCCGCAGCAGAAGGCAGAGCTGTTGGGTGGTTGGGGAGTTTGACCGTCGGGAGGTTCGTCATTGCGGCCGCGACGAGGTCGCGTCGCCGTCTTCTGGGTGTCCCGTTGTCATTCGAACCCCTATACGCACAGGCCGAACAAGCACGCGCCGTCGTCGGGTCGCCAATCGCCATTCCAGGTGCCCTCGACTGGTTCAGTGGGAGGTGGTGGGGGTTCCCAATCGGCAGGTGCCGGGCCACGGCCCGTACCAGGGTCGCGCTTGCTGTGCAAGGGGCCAATGCCATTGTGCCGGGGTAAATTCCGCACGCGATCGCCAGACTGGCCATGACGATGACGGGTTTCATTGTGGATCGGTTTCGCTCGCTATCAGCGACGACAGGCGGTCTGCCATAGCTGGTTTCGCTGTTTGGCCGGGGTTGGCCGCATCGCCCAAACCTGTCGACCGCTGACACCGGCCCGTCATGCCGCAACGAGCTGTGATAGATAAATCACGTATATACACGCCTCTTATCGCGTACGTGGTTTGGGGGAGTACAGTGTGTTCCGGCCTACAGAACATAATGCCATTATGATATGGTCTTGAGATCCGTCGCGGGTGTGGCCCGCGGCGTAGGCCTGGATTGATTTGTGGCGTGCGGACGACGGCGTTCGGTGGGGCGTGACCGCCGGCGGTGGCCGGCAGGTAAGGAGACAGAGGGTTGTTCCGACTGTTCAAGAAGGTGTGGATACCGACGCTCCCTGTCGTCGTGGTTTCGCTGGGCGCCTACACGGTTGTCCGCATCCGGGACACGTTCGGCGCCGATGGTCGAGTGACAAGCGGGGAGGGAAATGCCGACGATACGAAACCGTTTAACCCCAAACACATCATGTACGAGATAACCGGGCCGGGTGGGCGTGTGAACGTCAATTATCTCGATGAAAACGGCCAACCGCACCTTGTCGATGCCGCCCCGCTGCCGTGGTCGTTCACCGTCGTGACGACGTTGCCCTCGATGTCGGCCAACATTGTTGCCCAGGGTGATACGGACGTGAAGGCCCTGCGGTGTCGGGTCATTGTCGATGGTCAGGTTCGCGACGACCGTCGTAGCGATGAATATCAACCGTTCATCTATTGCTTGGTGAAATCGGTATGAGCAACGCCCATTCACAGCCCCGACGCCCGGTCCTTGCCCGGCTCATTCGTGTCCTGTCGGTACCGATCATTTTGTTCTGGCTGTTCGTCGCGGTAGCCCTGGGCGTGATCACGCCTTCGTTGGAGGAGGTCGCAAACCAGCACGCGGTGCCGATGACTCCGAAAGACGCGCCGGCGTTTCAATCGATGATGCACATCGGGCAGGTGTTTAAGGAGTTCAGTACTGACTCGACGGCGATGGTGGTGTTGGAGGGGCAAGACAAGCTGGGCGATAGCGCACACGACTTCTACAACCACATTGTCAGCAAACTTAAAGCCGACCCGCATGTGCAGAACGTCCAGGATTTTTGGAGTGACCCGCTGACGGCTGCGGGCTCGCAAAGCCCTGACGGTAAGGCCTCCTATGTCCAGGTGTTCCTTGAGGGCGCTCAAGGAACGACCCCTAGTCACGAGTCTGTGGCTGCGGTACGCAAGATCGTCGCCGACACATCCGCCCCGCCCGGTGTGAAAGCCTATGTGGCCGGAAATACGGTGTTGAACGCTGACACCAGTCTTGTTGGCCATAAGAGCTTGGCGACGATGGCTCTGGTCTCTATCGGTGTCATTTTCATGATGCTGCTGATCGTCTATCGTTCCCTGGTCACGACCGCGCTGTCTTTGCTGGTGATTGGTGTGGAGCTTTTTGCCGCGGAAGGGGTTGCGGCCACCGCGGGCAACCTCAATATCATTGGCCTCACGCCGTACGCGGTCAGCATGATCACCATGCTCAGTATCGCCGCGGGAACCGATTACATCATCTTCTTGTTGGGCCGATATCATGAGGCCCGGTCTCTGGGCCAGGACCGTGAACTGGCGTTCTACACGGCCTACCACGGTGTGTCGCACGTGATCTTGGGTTCGGGTTTGACCATCGCGGGCGCGTGCCTGTGTTTGACGGCGACCCGGTTGCCGTATTTCCAGACCATGGGGTTGCCGTGTGCCATAGCGCTGTTGGTGATCGTGTTTTCGGCGCTGACGCTGGCGCCTGCGGTGCTGGCGATCGGCTCCCGGTTTGGCCTGTTCGACCCGAAACATGAGCTCTCCACGCGTGGTTGGCGCAAAGTCGGCACCGCCGTGGTGCGCTGGCCCAAGCCGATCATTGTCGTGACCGCGGTGATCGCCATTATCGGTTTCATCAGCCTGTTGACCTACGTGCCGAACTATGATGACCAGAAGTTCACGCCCCCCGATATGGCCGCCAACGTCGCTATGACAGCCTCCGAACGGCACTTCTCGCAAGCGCGCATGAATCCGGAATTGCTGATGGTCGAAGCCGACCATGATCTGCGTGATCCATCGGACATGCTGGTCATCGACAGGATCGCCAAGAGCGTATTTCATCTGCACGGTATCGAGCGGGTGCAGACCATCACCCGGCCGTTGGGGGCGCCGATCGAGCACAGTTCGATCCCCTTCCAGATCGCCATGCAGAACTCCGCCACGCTGCAGACAGCGAAGTTCATGAACGACAACACCGCGCAGATGCTGCAGATGGCTGACGAGCTAGGCAAGACGATCGCCGTCTTGGAACATATGTATGGCATCATTCGGGATATCACCGCGACCACTCACAGCATCGTCGGCAAGACCCACGACATAGTGGACACCACCAATGAACTGCGCGACCACATCGCCGATTTCGATGATACGTGGCGACCGATCCGGGCCTACTTCTACTGGGAAAAGCACTGCTTCGACGTCCCAATCTGTTGGTCTTTGCGCTCGATCTTTGATGCGCTGGACGGCCTCGACCAGGTCACCGAGCAACTGCAAGGCGTCACCGGTGATCTCGACCATTTAGATCAGTTGATGCCGCAACTGCTGGCCGATTTCCCAAAAACCATCGATTCGATGAAAACGATGCGTGGCTTTATGTTGTCGACGCACAGCATAATGGCCGGCACCCAGGCCCATACGCAGGAGGGCGCCCAGGGCTCAACCCTGATGGGTCAATACTTCGACGAAGCCAAGAACGATGACTCCTTCTACCTGCCGCCGGAAGTCTTTAAGAATCCCGACTTCGCACGCGGGCTGAAAATGTTCGTGTCGCCCGACGGCAAAGCTGTGCGGTTCATCATCACCCACCAGGGCGACCCCGCCTCAGTGCAAGGTATCCAGCACGTCGCGGGAGTCAGAGACGCGGTCGCTGAGGCCATCAAGGGAACGCCACTGGAATCCGGGAAGGTGTATCTGGCCGGGACCGCGTCGATGTACAGCGACATGCAAGACGGCGTCATCATCGACCTGCTGGTCGCCGGGATCTCCTCGCTGATCCTGATCTTTGCGATCATGCTGCTCATCACCCGCAGCGTGGTCGCTGCACTGGTGATCGTCGGCACCGTGGCCGCGTCACTGGGCACCGCATGTGGTCTGTCGGTCCTCGTCTGGCAAGACCTCATGGGATTTGGCGTGCAGTGGATCGTGCTGCCGCTATCGGTGATCATCTTGCTGGCGGTCGGTTCGGACTACAACCTGCTCGTGGTCTCCAGACTCAAAGAAGAAATCCACGCCGGCCTGCACACCGGAATCATCCGGGGCATGGGCGCCACCGGCCGCGTGGTCACCGCAGCCGGCTTGGTGTTCGCCTTCACCATGGCCTCGATGATCGTCAGTGAGCTGCGCGTGGTCGGACAGTTGGGCACCACCATTGGTTTAGGCCTGCTGGTCGACACGCTTATTGTGCGGTCCTTCATGACTCCGTCGATCGCCGCCGCGCTCGGACACTGGTTCTGGTGGCCGCTGAACACCTTCCGTAAAAATAGGAAGGCCGATCCCGAGCCTGAGCCCGACGCGCATACCGCGCCGATTCCACAACTCGCGGCGAGGTGAAACTCACACGGCGGTCTGCCAAGCTGTCCACGGATACGTTGAAAGCTGACAGGTCGGCACCCGTGACAGAGTCGAAATCAAAGCTGCGCCAACGCACCGAGGGGCGACTGGATCGTTCACGCGATCCCGCGATCCCGCGATCCTTGACGCCGCTTTGGCTGTGCTCACCGAGAACGGCTATGACGCCACCAACATGAACGACATCGGCGCGCGCGCCGGCGTGGGCATGGCCGCGATCTACCGGCGGTGGGCGTCGAAAGCTGCATTGCTCACCGACACTCTGGTCTACTGGCGCCCAGATCTGATCGGCGAAAATTGGTGTCCAGCAGCCGGTAATGGCCAAACGATCTAGGCACGTGTGGAAGTGGCGACTTACGCGGCGGACTTCGTGAGGCCAGTCGAAGCATCGACGTCGGTCCTCGCCGAACGCCAAGCATTGTCGATGATCTGTCTGCGTCGACGCTGCCCTCCGGCCAACACACGCCGCCGCCGTGAACGACCAGCAATCCAGGGCGCGTTGCCGGTTGTTTCCGTGTCGATGTGGCTCATTTGGGGGCGCTGTCGCCATGTGAGGCGAAACTGTCACGAGCGCTTAGCGGAGCCAGAACAATTTCGACTAGTCCACGCAGATGCTGCTGTTCAGAGTGGTCGACATAGGCATCAAGCCAGGTCCCGCAGCGTTGCACAAGCTCGCCCGGAAGTACGATCTGATTTGTCGCTGCTGATGTGATCAACCGGTGGATGGCCGTGAACGTCTCACCGATCCCAATTGCCACGTAGACGTCATTGCGCTCGACGATGCTCAGGTGAGATTTGACGGCCTCGGCAATGGCCCATGCCAAGTTGGCTTGTGCCCCTCGGTCTGCGGCGATTGTCCGAACAGGTTGAATGTGGCCGGTGACGCGCCGCTTGCGTCGATCGCGCGGAATGCTAGCCGTTCCGTTCATGGGCAAAGGTCCTCTCTGACGCGACTCGGCGCTCGCTGCTCGGCGGATGGCAACGCCCACGCGTACTTCGTTAGAGAGCCGACGACGGACATGGCGATCACGTCTGCGTCGATGTCACACAAGAGGTTCGGCTCGCTGTCGGCGTGCGTACAGCCGGCGCCAGATGAGCCGGTAGCCGTCGCTGGGCATCGGCGCGAATAGCTCACTTGTACGAATCCGCGAGCTCGGTATCGCGTTGATGTCGCGATTGCGGCTGGGAGCATGCATGCCTGCGCGTGTGCAGACAAGTTGTCGTCAACGATGAAACCATCTCGGCAGTAACCGTATTGACCACGATCCGATGTCACAGCGCTGGCAGGCATCGACGGCACTCGGCGGCGCGCGCCATGGTGGTAGCGAACAGGTGCACCCGGTCTACTGCCGATGCTGACGCGTTGGTCAAGAAAGGTCATCTGAACGAACTCGTGTGTCAGCCCGGCACGTGGCCCTGGGCGACCCGCCTGTGGTCTGCTGAACCAAACAAAACGTCAATCACGCCATCTCCCATGTTGGTGTTGTCACAGGTCCGGAGCCTGACGAGTTGCGCAGCCGCGCGACCGTGGATCCCCTAGGCAGGTCGGTCCGGTTGGCGACGCTGATGCACAACTCTCCACTACCGACATTAACATATTGTCATTATGTACGGTGGTCAAGGATGGGCGCAGAATGCCGTATGAAATACCGTGTTTTCCCGCGCGCTACATTGATTAACTGCATAATGGCGGTATGGTAGTCGTCGGTTGGCATGGCGAGCAATGCGTCTGTGGCGACGGCGGCACAGGTCGGCCGCGGTCTGTGACCACGTCTTGTGTGTCGCTGATTGCTTCGACAGTGCACTCTGCTGGACGATGCGATCGTTGCTCGACGACCCGACAGGGACCGGGCCTCGCCTATGCAGTTCGTCGCCGCGTGGGACGAACCGCTGGGCGTCCTGGTCAACAACGCCGGCGTCATGGCCTGCCCGGAAACCCGCACACCGCAGGGCTTCGAGCTTCAATTCGCCACCAACCATCTCGGCCACTTCGCGCTCGCCGCCGGCCTGCACCGAGCACTCGCGGCCGCCGACGGTGCGCGCATCGTCTCGGTCAGCTCCCGAGCCCACCTGCGCTCGCCGGTGGTCTTCGACGACATCCACTTTCTGGAGCGCGCCTACGAGCCGTGGGACGCCTACGCACAGTCGAAAACCGCCAACGTGCTTTTCGCGGTGGCGGCGACCTGGCGCTGGGCCGACGACGGCATCACCGCCAACGCCCTGCAGCCCGGCACCGTCTGGTCCGACCTGCAGCGATACATCACCGACGACCGACCTGGAGCGCACCTGCGTACACATCAAAGACGACAACGGGAGCTTCCACTGGAAGACCCCGGAGCAGGGAGCCGCAACGTCGGTGCTGCTCGCGACCTCACAAGTACTCGCGGGAATCGGCGGCCGATATCTCGAAGACTGCAACGAGGCAGGACCAAGCCAGCCAGGCAGGCGAGAAGGGCTGAGCTGCAGGCTCGCAGGTGCGGATCCGACGCAGGCTTTTAATGCTCGGGTATCGGCGAATCGTGTGCGGTCATCTTCGATTTCGGTGAGCACGCGGGTGCCGGTCGAGGCAACCAGACCCGGGAAACTGGCAATGATCGCATAGTCCGGATGGGTCTGGAACAGTTCAGCAGACGCCTGGCCGAACTCATCGACATTCCTGCAGGCGGTGCCGAGTGCGGCCAGCAGTGCCAGAGCTTGGTTACCCATTGCTGTTTCGACCAGAAGTGATTGACGCAGTTGGGATTTGCGCAGTCCGGCTTTTGATCTCGTCGGCGGTCTCAGCGATGTTACGGCTACGGCCGGTGCGGCGCAGTGCGGCAGCGATCCGGCTGGCTGACGGTCTGGCTGCTGTACCTGGCGTCGGTGCGATCGCTAGGAGCCTGGGTCAGTAACACGCCGTCCGGGGTATCTTGCTGGAGGCCGGATACACGAGATGATGGGGTGTGGCTGATGATCTCGATGATGGTGG
>Ga0209448_10000666_pt1 | contig 10978 bp, 10 predicted proteins | sample BogFormECP14_OM2_FD_188245 | JGI IMG/M metagenome (GOLD analysis project Ga0209448, IMG submission 188245) | Bog forest soil microbial communities from Calvert Island, British Columbia, Canada - ECP14_OM2 (SPAdes) (version 2) | ecosystem: Environmental > Aquatic > Freshwater > Wetlands > Bog ... | reverse complement strand
CTCAAAAGCATCAGCGTGGCTCGTGCGCCGCCAAACTGGAAGGCCAGCGCACCGAGATAGGGCGCTAATGACATGGCACACAATATGGGAAGCGCCAGTTTGCCCATGAGCTTGCAGGTAGCGCGCTGGGCCGAGCAGCGCCAGCGGCAGTGTGCCTTTGGCAATTGACCTACGTCAAACGCCGCGCTCAGCGGTCAGCTGACCCCGCGCGGGCGCGGACTCTCCGCAAAATCGAGCGCCGCTTAGGGCTGAGCAGGCATGCAATTGCGCCGATTTTGATCCAGATCAAAACGTCTCCTGGCCGCGGGCCGATTATTTGAATTGAAACTCAGCGCCGCCGAACAGAGGAGGGTCAAATGTCAGCCCTGCCCGGAGGACAACAACGCCGGTCGATCATCGAAGCTGTTTCGCAATGGTGGCGGGATTGGATCAGCGGCTATTCCGACGTGAAATGCTGCGGAGCGGAGGAATTCGAGCGCCTCGCCAAGGAAATTGGCGTCTCTGCTTCCGAATTTCGCGACCTGGCGAGCCGGGGTCCCGACTCCGCTGACCTTTTGCTCCGCCGCATGGCGGCACTCGGCCTCGATCGCGATGAGGTTTCCCGGACCGAGCCTCGGACGTTCCAGGACCTGCAGCGCGTTTGCACGTTATGCAGGGTTCGCCGGCGATGTTCGCGAGATTTTGCGCGCGATTCTGTCGATCCGGCATGGGAACATTATTGCCTGAATGCAGCAACGCTCATTGCCTTGGATGCCCAGCCTCGGCCGCCGCGCGCGAGTCAAGGTGAGCGCTATGCTCGAGTGGACTAAAAACGTGTTCAGCCGTCTCCGCAGGTTCATCGCGCCCTCGCGCTCTACTTTTGCCTGCGGCGACTGCGAGCGAGTTGATCGATGCGGTCTTCCGCCGAGCGACGCTTGCATCGTGCGATTGGTTCAGATTTGGCGCAACGGGGAAGATTCAATTAAGCGAAAGCGACGTTTTGAGTATTTCGGTAGCTTCTAGGAAGGCGTGACGGCAGCCCCTACCTCACGTGCTTTGTCGATTGGCCCGCATCCGGCTAGTAATGCGGGATGAATGATTTCGGTAAGGCGCTCTATACCGCGGCTTCCCTTGTCGGCCACTTCGACGCCAGGCTGCGCGCGATCGTTGTCCTGTTGCTCGGCAGCGCCGGCGTTCCGTGCATGATTGCCGCGGGTTCTCGCGGCATGAGCACGCAGCCTTTCAACGAGAGCGTCGTTCGCGGCGTCGTCAACTTCCGCTTCTCAGCGGTTTATCCTATCGCACAGCATCCGGTCGGTGGATTTCGACTACGAAAGTGCTGACGGCAGCGCGCGAATCTGCTGCATATTGCGGCGATGCCGTCTCGTTCCTTCCGCATCGGCCGCTCAAGCGCCGGCCTTGGCATGTTCGCGGTCAAGCCGATCAAGCGGTTGGCCCACATTTCGGCCTATCGCGGTCGCCTGCTCACGACCGAAGAAGCCGAGCGCCGCGAGGCGCGCGACGCGCGCTATCTGTTCGTCCTCAACAGCAAATGGACGATCGACGGTTCGCCGCGCTGGAACCTGGCGCGCTACATCAATCATTCCTGCCGGCCGAACTCAAAGCCGATCACCCGCAATGGCGGCATCGTGATCATCGCGACCCGGCGCATCGATCCCGAAGAAGAGATCACCTACGACTATGGACCCGACTATCGTTATTTCTTCTTCAACCAAGGCCGCTGCCGTTGCCTGTCGTGCCGCGAGAAGGCGGCGCGTCAACGCAGGCGCCTGCGCGCAGGCAAGCGCACACGTAAAAGCCAGCGCAAGAAACCGGCAAAGCGGAGACCGCGCTAAAGGCTAATCTGGCGCATACACATATGAAATGCCGCCGGAGGCGGATCCGTTCATTGATTGCACGCTCAAGCGGTGCCTGAGAGGAATTCGAAGTCAAGGATGCGCGAATGCGCACCGGCTTCGGCGGCGGCCGCTTTGCGGCCGTCCTTGAGTTCGAATTCCTCTCAGGCAGAATAGTGGGCATGCAATCAATAGGACTTGGCGCTGCGGGCAGCGCTGTTCGAACTAAGACAACGCCGCCATTTCAGCGCAGCAGACCAAGCTCACAGGCCTTGATCTGCAAGCCCAGATATTTCGAATAGATGCGACACTGGGCGAAACTGCCGGCGATGAACCACAAGCCCGGCTGCGCGGTACGGGTGAACATGTTGCGCAATTCTTCGCCCGTGCCGAAGCCCCAGATCGGCCCGATGCGGTCGGCGACGCCGTCGCCGAATAATTCGCGCACCAGATGATTTTGATCCTTGTAGCCGGTCGCCAGCACGATCAGGTCGGCAGGAAGCGTCTCGCCGCTCTGCATCCGCGCGCCTTCCGCGACGAAGCCCGCGATGTCGGCAAACTGGAGCAAGCCGACCTCGCCTTGGACGATCAGATCGGAACAGCCGACATTGAAATAATAGCCGCCGCCGCGCGTCAGATATTTGAACTGCCAGCCGGTTCCGTCGTCGCCGAAGTCGAGTTTGAAGCCTTTGCGCGCGAGGCCGTCGAGCAGCTCCTTGTCGATCTGCTTCGCCTTCTCAGTGAGGATCTTGTGGCTTTTTCTTGCGAGCACGAGCGGCACCGACATGGTGATGAGGTCGCAGTCCTCGAGCGGCGGCCCCTCGTCATAAAGCGCATAGGGCAGTTGCGCGCTCGGCTCGACATTGACCACCATGGTCGAACTGCGCTGCACGAGCGTGACCTTGGCCCCGCTCGCATGCAGATCTTGCGCGATATCGTGCGCGCTATTGCCCGAGCCGATGACGAGAACGTTCTTGTTTTTCCACTTGTCGGCTTCGTCGTATTGGCTGGAATGAAGCACCGGACCGACAAATTCGTCCAAGGTCGGAATATCGAGAATGCTCGGAGCGCCGCTCAGTCCGGTCGCCATGACGACGTGGTGCGGGTGCATTTCGCGCGCCGCACCGTCCTTGCGGAGCACGACGGACCATCGTCCTATCTTTTCATCATAAGCGCCGCCCTCGAATGTGGTGGAGGTCCAATAGTTGAGCTCCATGCTGTCCACATAGGCCTCGAACCAGCCGGCAATCTTGTCCTTGGGGATGTAAGCCGGCCAGTTCGGCGGAAAGCGCATATAGGGCAGGTGATTGACATGCGTCTGGTTGTGCAGCACCAGCGCGTGATAGCGATGGCGCCAATTGTCGCCGATGTGCTGTTCGCGGTCGACGATCAGCGTATCGACGCCCAACTGACCGAGACGTGCGGCGGCCGAGAGCCCGGCCTGGCCGCCGCCGACCACCAGCACCGTGGGATCGCGATCGGCATAAGCGGCTGCGGCTTTGCGCATGTCGAGCCAATTGGGCCCGTGAAAATCCCGCGAATAGACTTTGTCCTCTTGCCGCGAGCGACCGAGTTGCTCCTCGTGGCCCTTGATGCCATCGAGCGCGGTGAGCAGCGTCCAGGCTTTGAGCTTGCCGCCCTCATTGGCGTCGGGCGTGAGCCGCAATAGGCCGCTGCCGCGGCCTTCTGGTGTCTCGAATTTGAAGATCGCCTCGATCGCATCGGTGCCCGCGCGCATGACCCAACGCGGCGCGGTGCGATCTTGATCGATTAAGAATCCGCTAGGCCACGAATCGCCGGCGCGCGCCATTAGCTCATTCACAACCGCATCGGCGCCGTCGATCGTCGCGATCCGCCAGGTGAGCGCCAGCACATCGCGCCAGTAGCTCTCCACATGAAATAGGGATTTGAGCCGGGCGCGATCGGCCGCGGCGAGAGCCTCTTGGAACTGCGCAAGCCACATCTGCGCAGCCGTGGCAGGAGGAGTTATGGCGGGAGTTTCTGTCTTCGACAGCATGCGCTGACCCCGGCAAATCGATCACGTCTATTTTACCGCAAATCCTCGCTCCATACCCTGCGGCTTTGTAGGGCCTCAGACGGATTTTCCGCCTCGGAACCGGCATGGCGATTGCATGTAATGGCGCCAAGAAAGGGGTTCCCCCGCATGGCCTTGGCCCCGGTTCAACTCAGCCTCCGCAGCATCCACAAAAGCTTCGCCGCCAAGGGCGCCGAGGTCCGGGTGCTCGACGGCTTGAGTTTCGACATTCATGAGCAGGACTTCGTCAGCATCATCGGGCCGAGCGGCTGCGGCAAGTCGACGATCTTCAACATCATCGCCGGGCTCATCGAGGCGGATTCCGGCAGCCTCGGCTACCGCGGCGAGGATGTTGCTAGCCTCCGCGGCCGCGTCGGCTACATGATGCAGAAAGACCTGTTGTTTCCCTGGCGCACCGTGCTCGGCAATGTGCTGCTCGGGCTCGAAATGCGCGGCATCGCGCACCGCACTGCCGTCGAACGCGCGCGCGAGCATCTTCACGCCTTCGGCCTGTCGGGCTTCGAGAACGCTTACCCGAAAACTTTGTCCGGCGGCATGCGCCAGCGCGTCGCGCTGATCCGTACGCTGATCATGGATCCCGGCATTCTTCTCCTTGATGAGCCGTTTTCGGCGCTCGACTACCAGACCCGGCTCTATCTCGAAGGCGTGCTGAAACAGGCAGTGGAGAAATTCCACAAGACGGTGGTGCTGGTGACGCACGACATCGACGAGGCGGTGGCTTTGTCCAGGCGCGTCGTCGTGCTCAGCGGCCGGCCAGCACGCGTCAAGGCCGTCCACGACATCGAGATCGCCGAGCATTCGCCGATCGCGGCGCGCAGCGACCGTCGCTTCGCCGGCTATTTCCGCACCTTGTGCGGCGAGCTCGATATTCAGACCGCAGCGCAACAGCCGGAAGCACTCGCGTCATGAGCGTCATCACTGCCGGAAAACCAGCGGGCGTCGAGCCGCAACGTCCGGCGCGGCGCAAGCGTTCGCCGTTCAACACCGCGATCGGACGCGCGCTGCTGCAAGCCGGCGCGGTCGCCGCATTGTTGCTGATTTGGCAAGTCGGCGTGCGGATCGGCTGGATATCCGACTTCTTGTTCGGCGCGCCCGCGGGAATCTACACGACGTTCGTGCGCATGGCGGCGAGCGGTGAGCTTCTGTCCGATACGTTTACCACTTTGTTCGAGGCCATCCTGGGCTTCGTCATCGGCACGATCTTCGGATCGATCGCGGGGCTAGTGCTGTGGTATTCAATTTTCGTGGCGCGGCTCGTCGAGCCGTTCATCGTCGCCATCAACAGCGTGCCGAAGATCGCGCTGGCGCCGATCATCATTCTCTGGTTCGGCACCGGGCTCGTCTCGAAGGTCGCGCTCGCGGTTTCGCTCACCGCCATCGTCGCCTTGATCGCGGCCTATCAGGCCGCCAAGGACGCCGACACCGATCTGCAGGCGCTCCTGATCTCCATGGGCGCGACCAAGCATCAGATTTTCTACAAGGCGGTGGTGCCCTCGACGATCCCGCCGATCATCGCCACCTTTCGCATCAATATCGGCTTCGGGCTGGTAGGCGCGGTAGTCGGCGAATTCATCTCGTCACAGCACGGGCTCGGCCATCTGATCTACACCGCGTCGAGCTTCTACGACCTCAACACGGTCTGGGTCGGCCTGTTCGTGCTCATGCTGGTGGGCTTTGCCCTCTACTACGTCATCGACATGGTCGAGCGCCTTCTGATCCCGTGGAAAGTGTCGACCGCCACGCACCTGGTGCAAGTGTGATTCGAAGGCCGATCTAGTTGGGAAGCAAGTCCAATCGTCACTCGGTTAAAACGGAGATTTTCAGATGCGTGTGTTCTGCGGTATCGCCCGAGCCGTTCTTGTTTGCGCAGCGCTTACTTTGTCCTCGCCGGTCTTCGCCGAGGGCAAGAAGGCGGTGATATCGCAAGCGTTCCAGTCGATGCTCTATCTGCCGCTCTATGTGGCGATCGACCAGGGCTTCTTCACCCAGCAGGGCCTCGACCTCGAGAAACAGACCGCGGGCGCGCCGACCGTCGCGCTCAATGCGGTGATCTCAAAGAGCGCCGACTTCTCGCTGCACGGGCCGGAATGGGCCGCCATCGCCGCCAGCAAGGGCGCGCCGGTTCACATCATCGGCAATGTGGTCAACGGCGCTGCGGTGTGGATCGTGGCTGCGCCCGACTTCAACTTCACCGGGGTGAAGGACTTGAAAGGCGAGAACATCGTCACCGGCACCATGCCGACGACCTCAACGTCGCTGTTCATCAAGCTCCTCAAGGAGAACGGCATGGACGCGAGCAAAGACGTCAACATGATCCAGGTTCCGATCGGCACCGAGCCCGGCCCGTTCATGGCGCACCAGGCTAAGGTCGCGGTGATGTATGAGCCGGGCGTCGACCAAGTGGTCGCCAAGGGCATGAAGGTGGTGCTCGGCTTCCCGAAACTTTACGGCCCTTATGCGTTCTCCGCGATCACCGCACGCACCGACGTCGATCCCGATTTAGCGCAGCGGCTGGTCAAGGGCCTGGAAATGGCGATGCGCTTCATGCCGGGCAACGCGGCGCGGACCATCGAGATCGCCAAGTCCGAGTTTCCTAACCTCGATCCGGCCGTGGTCGAAGCCGCGGTCAAGCGTATGATCGCCGATGGCGTTTATCCGAAGAGCGTCGATATCACCGCCGACGCGCTGAAAATTTCCATGAACACGCAGATCGCGCTCGGCAACCTCCAGGCGCAGCCCGACTACGCGACCTTCGTCGACAAGAGCTTCATCAGCCCGGCACTGGCAATGAAGTAGTGCAGGGTCGCGATCTAACCTAGTTCTTAGGGATATCATTGAACCTGAACCCGAGATGAACTGGCGCGCGCCGCCTACAACACCTTGCCGGGATTGAGGATGCCGTTCGGATCGAGCAGGTTCTTGATGCTGCGCATCAGTTCGAGCGCGACCGGATCCTTCACCGACGGCAGCAGGTCGCGCTTCATCACGCCGATGCCGTGCTCGGCCGAGATCGAGCCGCCAAATTTTTTCACCACGGCGAAGACTGTGGCATTCACATCGTCCCAGCGCTTGAGATATTCGGCTTTGTCGGCGCCGACCGGCTGGGTGACATTATAATGGATGTTGCCGTCGCCGAGATGGCCGAAGGGCAGCGGCCGCGCGCCTGGAATGAGCTCCGTCACGGCGGCATTGGCCTCGGCGATGAAGGCCGGCACCGCTGCGACCGGCACCGAGACGTCGTGCTTGATCGAGCCGCCGGCATGGCGTTGCACCTCGCCGAACATTTCGCGGATGCGCCAGAATGCTTCTGCCTGTTCGAGACTGTCGGCGACGGCGGCGTCGGTGACGAGGCCGCGCTCCAGGCCCTGTTCGAGGATTTCTTCAAGCAAAAGCCGTGTGCCATCGCGCTGCTGCGAGGACAGTTCGATCAGCACGTACCAGTCATGTGGCGAAGCCAACGGATCGCGACACCCAGAAGCGTGTTCGAGAACGAGCTCGATGCCGCGCCGGGTCATGATCTCGAAGCTCGTGACGTCGTTGCCGGCGCGCCCCTGCGCCAGCATTAAGAGTTCAAGCGCCGCTTCCGGCGAGGTGACGCCCGCAAAGCCGGTTTCGATCGAGCGCGGGCGCGGCACCAGCCGCAGCACCGCGGCGGTGATGATGCCGAGCGTGCCTTCGGCGCCGATGAACAGGTTTTTCAGATCGTAGCCGGTATTGTCCTTTTTCAGCTTGTTGAGATTATTGAGGACGCGGCCGTCGGCCAACACCACTTCAAGCCCGAGTGCGTGCGAACGCGCGATGCCGTGCGCCAGCGCCGCCGTGCCGCCGGCATTGGTGGAGAGATTGCCGCCGATGGTGCAGGTGCCTTCCGACGGCAGCAGTTGCGGATAGAGCCGGTCGACTTCGGCCGCAGCCTCGCGCGTCCGCTGCAAGGTGACGCCGGATTCGACCGTGATGGTATTCGAGGCCGGATCGACCTCGCGGATGCGGTCGAGCCGGTTCACCGACAGCACGATTTCGTTGCGGAACGGAATCTGGCCGCCGACGAGGCCGGTATTGCCGCCTTGCGGCACGATCGGCGTGCCGGTCGCGTTGGCAAGCTTGAGGATCGCCGCGACTTCGGCGAGCGATCCCGGCCGCAGCACCATAGGCGTATGGCCGCGGAACAGGTCGCGCATTTCGACGAGATAAGGCGTCTGCGACTGCGGATCCGTGATGGCGAATTTCTCGCCGACGATCGCCGCGAACTTGGCGAGCAGTTCGGGGCTGATGGCTTTTTCTGGCTTGCTGTCCGGCTTATCGAGCATTGGGCGTCCGTTACGGCGTTGGTCCCTACAATATCCAAGATAGATGACAGTCGGCTAGGCGGTCCGCAACCGGTTATGCCCGCGCCAAGGCTGGCCAAGAGCCGGTCACAGACCCAAGACGAAAACCTCAATCGTGGCGGGGTGGGCTTGGCGGGAAACGAGGGCTTATTGGCATTCCGGCCAAGACCAGCTGCCCTATACTCCTTGTGGTGACGCCAGACAGTGGGGCCGGCATCAGCGGCCCGCCGGCGTCAAGCCATATAAACCCAGGAAAAACTGTCATGACCACGCAAACCTTCACCAAAATGGCGCCGCCGCAATGGCTGCTGGATATGTGGAAAGAAATCGACGACAAGACTTTCGGCAAAGGCTTCGACTGCTTCGCCGAGAATGCCGTGTGCAACCTCGGCGTTGCCGATTGGCATGGACGCGAGACGATCCGCGAGAATCTGCGCGCCTTCATCGACAAAGGGTTTACCGCGCAGCACGACGTCGTCGAATATTGGGACAGCCCGTCGCTCAAGATCTTTCACGGCACTGTCGGCATGAAGTTCGACGACCCGAGCATGAAGCCGGCGAAGCCCACGATGAGCCATTTCTTTTACATGGACAAAGCCGACCCCTCCAAGGTCAGCCGCTGGGTCGGCGCGGTAGGCCCCACCGGGTTTTAGTGCGGCTAAACGCGCGGCGCGGCGGCGCGCTGCAGGCGGTCGTTGATCGCTTCGCCCAGTCCCTTATGCGGCAGCGGCATCACCACGATCCTGGTCGCGCCGGCCGCGTCGAGCGCGCGCAAATGGGAAAACAGATTCGCGGCCGCCTCTATGAGGTCGCCACCGGCAGAAAGGTTCAATGCCTTCGCCGCTTTTTCCGCGCCTTTGGCCGGCGACGCACCGAAGGCCAACAGCGCTTCGCCGGGCTCGACATGATCGGCATTAAGCCGCATCGCGGTGCGCGGCGCGTAATGCGAGGCGAGCATGCCGGGCGCGAGCGGGGAGTCCTCGACCGCCATCCCGGCCGGCGGCTCGGCGAGCGGACGCCCGAGCACGCGCTCGATCCCCTCGCGTGATGTGCCGCCGGGCCGCAGCAGCACCGGCTCGCCGAGACAGGCGACGATGGTGGATTCAACGCCAACCGGCGTAGCGCCACCGTCGACGATGAGATCGATCCGCCCGCCGAGATCGGCGAGCACATGCGCCGCCGTGGTCGGCGACACATGCCCGGAGCGGTTCGCCGACGGCGCCACTACCGGCCGGCCGAACGCGGCGAGCAGCGCCTGCGCCGTCGCATGATGCGGCACCCGCACCGCGACGTTGTCGAGGCCCGCGGTCGCGAGATCGCTGACCGCGCAGCCCGCGGCCTTCGGCAGGACGAGCGTCAGCGGCCCCGGCCAAAATGCTTGCGCGAGCTGTGCCGCGTCGGCATCGAACCGCGCCAGTACGCGCGCCGCCGCCGCATCGGTCACATGCGCAATCAACGGATTGAAGGCCGGCCGGCCTTTCGCCTCATAGAGCCGCGCCACCGCGGCCCCATTGGTGGCGTCGGCGCCGAGTCCGTAGACCGTCTCGGTCGGAAACGCGAGGAGGCCACCAGTGGCAAGAATGCGCGCCGCGTCGGCAATTGCCGCCGTGCTGGGTTTAACGAGGCGCGTTACCATGGAGGCTGTCATCGCGCCGACAGAGTGCCTAAATAGCGTGTTGGCGCAAGCGGATATACGGCAGCTTGCGGGCCCGGAAAGGGCTCGGTATAAGCCGCGCCTACCCTTATCGCGGGATTTGCCCTTATCGCGGTATTTGTCGGAGTGTGGCTCAGCCTGGTAGAGCACCTCGTTCGGGACGAGGGGGTCGTAGGTTCAAATCCTATCACTCCGACCATTAGTTTCAAGAGCTTAGAGCCGCACCAACGACCGAAAATTTCTTAGCGCGACAGAAAAGGCGACAGAAACGTCCGTTGCGTGCGCGTCATTCGGTATCGGATGAGTGGTGTTAATGCGCCGCACGAGGTGATGTCGTCGATGCGCTTGGCGCACCACACGTGAGTGAGCGATCTTGTTTGCAGTGGCCCTTTACAGTAGCGCGGGCCTTTGCCATATAGCGGGGGCATAGGACCGGGTGCTCGACGAAGACACCCATTTTACGCAAGAAACCCAAGCATCATCCCGGCCCTCAAACGTGGCGCAGCGCATCCGCTGGCCCGGAGGGCTATTTCATGTCTGCTATTACTGGTAATACCGTCGGACACGGGCGGGTGACGTCGATGGACGATCCGCGCACCCGGACGATTCGCGATTTCTATAGCCGTCGGCAGGCGACCGCTCGTCGAGTCGAGAGTCGTCGGGGATAATGCGCCGACGAAAAGCGGCGCGGCCAGCGAACCCTTCTAAGTTTCACCAGCCGCGCGCGGTTTTCTCACCCGGCAAGCTGAGAAGCCGCAAAGCTACCCTCCGAGATCTCGCGACGCAGGCGAGCCCCCGCCGCAAACGAGCTAAACGCGCGGCTAATCCTGCGCAACAGTCCGCATCTCGGCAGGTGCGAACACGGACGGCCGAAGATATCGCACGCGAGCAAACCGTTGAGCAACTCGCTCTGCGCATCTGGGCTGCGACAGTCGGCGGGCAGGTCCTCAGCGACATGTCAGCTCTGATGGACGAGTTGCTCGAATCGCATCTTCTCGATGACGACGATGAAGAGGCCGATGAAGGCTGGGTCGACGATCAGCACAAGCGTGAAAAAAAATTGCTGGATGAGGCGGTCGCAGACCGGCTGGACAAATATCCCGACATC